>Ga0172380_10000437_pt1 | contig 82633 bp, 79 predicted proteins | sample Leawe162metaG_FD_119747 | JGI IMG/M metagenome (GOLD analysis project Ga0172380, IMG submission 119747) | Leachate microbial communities from a municipal landfill in Southern Ontario, Canada - Leachate well 162 metaG | ecosystem: Engineered > Solid waste > Landfill > Unclassified | place... | reverse complement strand
TTTTTTATGTAGCACACAAAAAACCAGAAGATATAAAGAATACAATAGTTAGAGCTTTTACTTTTAAATAGTAAAAAAATAAAGCGAGGAGGTGTGGCTATGAAATGTAAACTTCTTTACATTTCATCCGATCCTGAATAATTCTAATTCAGGACTGACCATTACGAGCGAAAGCGAGTAGGTCAGAGGGAAGGGTCCGGGAGGACACGAAGCCACACCGACGAGCAAATGAGGAGGTGTGGCTGAGTGGTTGAAGGCACTTGTCTTGAAAACAAGAGACCGTTTACGCGGTCCGGGAGTTCGAATCCCCCCGCCTCCGCAAATACAAAAATGAGTCCGACTTTATGTCGGGCCATTTTTGTATGCGGAGGCGAGAGAGTGACCTGCGTCACTCTCGTGGGGGATTCGAAAGACTTTTCGTTCTCTGGTTTACCAGAGCGAAAAGTACCTGCCGATGTAGTCGGCGAAAAGCGTACTCGCGGTCCCCTTCATGTGGGGGATTCGAAAACCTTTTCCATTTATCATATAAATGCTAATCTTAAATTTATGGAAAAAAACTGTAAATATTTAATTACAATCAGTGTATTCTTTGTAGCAGTATTACTCATATCAAACATTGCTTCAACAAAAATAGTAGATTTTGGATATTTTACTTTTGATGGAGGGACCCTACTCTTCCCTCTTAGTTATATCTTCGGAGATATATTAACTGAAGTATATGGATACAAAAATTCTAGAAAAGTTATCTGGCTAGGATTCTTTTCTGCATTCATAATGTCACTTGTATTTATCGTCGTAGGTAAATTACCTGCAGCACCAGGGTGGGATAACCAGGCTGCATACGAGATGATCCTAGGATCTACTCCTCGTATAGTGCTCGCTAGCCTAGTAGCATATTTATGTGGAAGTTTCTCAAACTCTATAATAATGGCCAAGATGAAAGTGATGACAAAAGGCAAACACCTCTGGGCTCGAACAATAGGATCAACAATAGTGGGAGAATTCGTAGATAGCACACTATTCATACTCGTAGCTTTTGCCGGAGTACTACCCTCTGCGCTCATAGTCACATTGATAATCTCAAACTACGTATTCAAGACACTCATCGAGATACTCTTCACTCCAGTGACATACAAAGTGGTAAATTTCTTAAAAAAGAATGAAGGAGTAGATATATACGACACAGACACAAAATTGAATCCATTTGCTTAAAATAAAAAAGAGCCCCATGGGGCTCTTTTTTATTTATTTACCAAATAAACTTTTTTGTAAAAAAAACTTTTCAGGTAAAACAAAGTGGAAAAATTTTGTCCTGCCGTGACCAAAGAAGATAAATAATATAGCTGCAGAGTAGACTACGAGATCCTCTACCTCCCATTCACCGAACTGCAAGAACATAGCAGTCACAGAACAGGCAAAGAATACCGCGATGAGTACAGTAGTAGTCCTAGTCATATAACCCATAATAAATAGAATTCCGAAAATCATTTCCGCAAAACCAGTACTCAATACAAATAAATTATTTGTAAACCAAGGGAAAAATGCTTGCATAAAATTCCAATTATGAACATCCAAGAATGACATACTAAGCTCTGGGTACAATAGTTTTTCTGTAAAAGCCAGAGTAACGAGTGATATACCTGTACCAATACGAACAATCTCTACAGCGTGATCTGTCATAAAATTCCGTTTTAAATTTATAATCAAAAAATACAAAGCAAGGGAGACAAGCATGGCATTCTCCAAAAATGACACTAAACCAAATTTGAAAAATACAACAAAACAGAGAGCGAGCAGAGAGTAGGATGCAATCTTTGGATACACATTAAACACATACATCAACCCAACTAATATCTGGACGTATTGTAGTCCAATAGTAAGAGAGTCCACTACGTGGAATTCAGGCACTATTATTATATTCCACAAAAAACTCACAGATACCAAGAATAGACCTAGTATCACCTGAGAAATACGATTGATAACTTTTTCTTTTTTTAAACCAAAACCCTCAAGCAACTTTGGTTTTTTTATATGCTTGTCTAAAACAGCAAAAACCAAAACAACGGCTACAGATATAACTGACCAGATGACTACCTCCCTACTATCCAAAGAGTACAGAAAAGATTCACTCGGTGGAATTTGATTACTATCAACAAACCATTTTACATGAGCAGAAGCAAGCACCGGAATAAAACTGACTAATAATGCAAACAAATAATTAAGATATTTCATACACACATTATAACATGGGTATTTTGGTTGAATAAAGTAAAAACAACTAATTGTAATGGATTTTTATTTTTTACACTGATATAATTAAAATATGGCTGATCAAAAAATAGAGACAATCTCTTGGACTTCACCTGAGTACATACAAAAAGAGAGGTCCATGGACTGGTTTTGGACTATTGGATTAATCTCGGTATTAGGGGCAATAGCTGCTATATATTTTGGCAACTACATGTTTGCTATCCTTATACTACTATCTGGGGGTATGTTCTTTTTGCTGTCTATACACACACCCAAAGATGTCCCCTACGAGCTATCAGACGATGGATTGAAAGCTGGAGACAAGATCTATAAATTAAAAGAATTAAAGTTTTTTGATTTTCAAAAAGACAAAGAGTCTACAAAGCTACTCATACAGACAGATGGAAAATTCATGCCACTATTAACCATCATCATCGACCCGTACATGAAAGATATCTTTGAAAAAGAATTGTCCAAGGCGGTAGAGAGGAAAGAGATGGAGGAATCATTCTCTCTAAAAGTTATGGATATGCTAGGGTTCTAACTTGCCAAATAAGTAATTTTAAGCTAAAGTACGCATATTGGTTCCGTCGTTCAATGGATAGGACACAACTTTGCGGAAGTTGTGATGCAGGTTCGATTCCTGCCGGAATCACACGTTAGAAAAAGTGCGCTCAATAGAGCGCACTTTTTCTTTGGGTGATTCCTAGCAAATGAACTGCTTCATTTGAGAGCAGGAATCGAAAGACTTTTCTGTGTCGTGTTGCGACCAGAAAAGTACCAGCGACCGTAGGGCGAGATATCCTGCCGGAATCACAATCAATAAAAATGAGTCCTCTCTGAGGACTCATTTTTATTTATCTTCAGCCCAGCCCTTAAGTTCTTCATAAGACACCTCTCCGCAGACTGTCTTGCCTGTCTTAGTGTCTACAAAGAATGGCACTCCCCCACACGACTCCTTGTCTAAGGTCTTCATATATTCATAATTGGCATCATCGTGATCGATTTCTTTTTTATCAAAAGACACACCTAAATCTTTTTCAATTTTTTCTACGATAGGCTCCATGATCTTGCAATGCTCACATTCGTCCCCGTAAAAAAACACAAAGTGATTATTCATAAACAAAGTATATACCGTATAGAGGTAAAATAAAACCCCCGCAATGCGGGGGTTTTATTATTTTGTGATTCTTGAAAGACGTGACTTCTTGCGAGATGCAGTGTTCTTTTTGATAACACCTTTCTTTGTAGCCTTGTCTATAACACTGTAAACAGATGGGAGATTTTTCTTTGCCTCGGGCTTGTTCTTTTCTTTTACTAGCTTTTCAATCTTTTTGATTGATTCTTTCATTAATTTCTTACTGCGATCATTTACTGCCTTCTTTCGAAGTGATCCACGTAGAGCTTTTTTTGCTGATTGTGTAATTGGCATAACTTTTGATTATTATTGATAAATTTTAATTTAAAACAGATTCAAATCCACCGAGACACGGGAAATGTGAATACATGGATATTAGCACAGAAAATTTAAAAAGTAAATATAAGCTTTAAATTCCAGTGATCAAATTGAACAATACAAAGATGTACGGAGGTATGCTACCCCAGATGAATATTATAAAGAATAACAAGATAAATATCCCCCACTGCTCTAGGAATGTCTCTATGTAGCGCAATCGTGCTGGCAAGAATGAAAATAGAATTTTTGAGCCATCAAGTGGTGGTATAGGTATCATATTGAAAAATGCCAACACAATATTTATCATCACGATAATCATGCTGATTTTGTAAAATGGCAATATATCCATTGGATTAAAAACAGGTAGACCAAAGACATAAGCAAATCGTATAAATAGTCCAAAAACTATCGCCACAAAGATATTGGCCAGGACTCCTGCTCCAGCTACGATAATATTGCTCCATCTACCCTTTCTGAGGTTATCAGGGTTGTATGGTACAGGTCTCGCCCATCCTATTACAAATCCTGCATTCGAAAATATTAGCAACAATGGCAATATGACAGAACCAAAAGGGTCCAAATGTTTTAGTGGATTGAGGGTCAGACGACCTGAAAGACGAGCAGTATGATCCCCCAGCAGGTACGCAGCATAACCATGAGAAAATTCATGGATGATAACAGACATTATAAGGACTATCACATAAAACAGTCCGTCTATAGATGAAGTAAATTGCATATTGGAGTATCGGTTGCATTCCGACTACTTATATGATAACATAACTCCACATATGGCAAAAGTATGCGAAATAACAAAAAAGGGCTCAATCATGGCGGGTGGATACTCGAACATTGTTCGTGCTACAAAATTCAACCCAACAGGTAAGGTCCGCAAATACCCTAATCTTCAAAAGAAGCGTATTTATGTTCCTGAGCTCAAGAAATTCTTTAACCTAACAATTTCTACTCAGGCAATCAAAACTATAAACAAGCGTGGTGCATTCCAAGTTCTTAAAAAAGCTGGAATCATCAAATAATAAAAAATACCGGTTCAAACCGGTATTTTTTATTATTGCCAAAAACTAACTCCATCAGATTTGAATACTATCGTCCCCTCTCTAGAAGTAGATAGGTATGATATTTTAAAATCTTCCAATCTAGATAATACATCAGGATGAGGATGGCCGTATTTACTATTTGCCCCCGCAGATATTATGACATAAACAGGAGATACGACAGATAGCCAAGAATTCCCCGATGATGTATTGGACCCATGATGACCAAGTTTTAAAATAGTAGATTTAAGGTCGTCTTTATTTTCATTTTTCAAAATAATATTTTCTGTATAATAAGTGGCATCCCCTGTGAGCATAATGGATTGATCTTTATATACTAGTCTCGCCACTATCGATCCATCATTGGTCTTCATCTTTGATACATCCCTATCCGGGAAAAGAATGTCGAGATAAATATTTTCTTTTTCATCCAGGACTATATGCATACCCTTTTTTGCAATATCTTTTTTAATACTTTTTTCAACTATTTTTTCTTCGAGAGTTTTATAAATCTTTGTCTCCCCGATATATCCATTTTCTAAAATATTTGAAATTTGATAATTATCTATCACGCTAGGTAGTCCGCCTATATGATCAGCATCTGCATGTGTAGCGATGAGCATATCTATGGATCTATCAAATGCTGGCATCACATCAGAGAGCATTGGTAGAACTCTTGAGTCCGGACCACCGTCTATGAGCACTTGTCTGCCATTTGGAGCATCTATATATATGGCATCCCCTTGGCCAACATCCAAAAATGCAACTTTTAAATAATGATTATTGTACCCCTGAGTATAGCTAGAATAAAAACCAAATAAAATAATGATTACAGAACAAGCGATTAGATATGAATGTTTAGTATTGAACCTCATGGTATACTCTATATATTAACATGTAATAGAATCTAATCGTGCCGGTCGTGTCTAAATTGACGGAACAAGGCATGATTCTAATAAAATCAACATTTATGGAAATACAAAAATTCACTGAACAAACTTTTAATATAGGCGAGCTCTCAGGAATCGGAGCAAAAAATATAGAGGAACACCTAAAACTATACAAAGGCTATGTGACCAATACAAACAGTGTTATCGAAAAAATTAGTAGCCTAAGCCAGGGATTTTTCCGAGATGGAGAGGATAACGGATATCTAATAGCTGAACTCTTTAGACGTTTCTCTTTTGAGTACAACGGAATGAGAAACCATGAAGTATATTTTAGCTCCCTATCTGGCGGAGCAAGAGCATTGAACCCAGAGAGTGACCTAGCAAAGCAAATTACAAAAGAATGTATTTCACTTGAAATATTCCTGATGGGATTCAAGAATATGGCATTGACTCGTGGTGTGGGCTGGGCAGTGCTATGGTACGACAAAAAAGACAAGAGACTGATCGCATCATGGGTAGACGAGCAACACCTAGGTCAGCTAAATGGCTGCGAGATGATACTAGCATTGGATATGTGGGAACATGCATATGTATATGACTACGCAACGAGTGAAAAGAAAAAGTATATTGATGCATTCTTTGCTAACATTAATTGGTCGGTCATTGAAGATAATTTTGAAAAAGTAAAATAATTTTATAGTCGCCTGCCCCGTAGGAAGTATTCTTTCCTTCGGGGAAGAGAATTTTAAAAACGCACAATAATTATGATCGCACATCTGACAGGAACAATTTTATACACGACAGACAAATACACTATCATCGATGTAAACGGTGTAGGTTATAAAGTATTCTTATCTACTACAAATATCGCATCATGCAATGCAGGAGAAAATAAGAAATTCTGGATTTATACAGCCGTCCGAGAGACAACACTTGATCTATATGGATTTGAAAGTATAAATGAGATGAATTTCTTTGAGCTACTACTCGATGTTTCTGGTATCGGACCCAAGGGCGCACTAGGTATACTATCCATAGCATCTATCGATTCACTCCAGCGTGCAATCGCCACTGGAGATACAGGATACCTAACCAAAGTATCGGGTATCGGGCGAAAAACAGCGGAGAAAATCGTGATCGAATTGCGAGACAAACTCAAAGCTCATGCAGGTGTCGATGGTACGTCTGGAGGATTACGCGAAGAGAGTGATATGATTGAGGCTCTAAAATCCCTAGGATACAGCCAGAATGAAGCTCGTGATGCACTCAAACAAATCCCCTCTTCTATTACAGATATGAATGGCAAAATAAAAGAAGCACTAAAGATACTGAACAATAAATAAAAGCACCCCCTCGGGTGCTTTTATTTATTTTGCCAATATTCTACCTCTGACAGTTTTCACAGAAAGATAAATAGCCAAGAAAAAGAAAACTGCCATTATTTGATTTATCCAATAGAAGTAAAAGTGCAGAGGGACATCGAGGGATAAATTCATATAGGTATAAACTGCATAGTACTCAAAAGCGATAAAAGCGAGCACCGCAACAATTGTATCCACGTATATAATCCACTTTTGTGCTGGATTTAAAAATCCACCCAATACAGCCAGTGCTACTATAGATATGATAGATACTGTTATAGGCACACTTACCAGTTCATTAAAAACTGGCAAAGTAGACACCATCATAAGACCAGTCAATACAAATAATATTCGAATACGATCCCCGTGATAATGATATGATATTTGTTTTTCTTGTGTTGTTTCCATGTTCATATTATACCCCCACAGACACATAATGTTAATTCATAGGTGCTATGCTATAATCGCCTCGTATGCCAGAACTACCAGAAGTCACTACAACTGTAAATGGATTGCAGAGGGTCCTACCAGGGATCACTATTACCGATGTGTGGACAGATCTAGCCAAAGAGAACCAGAGCTACAAGCAATTCCTAAACACTATAAAGGATGCTGTTTTCTATAAAAAATTCAAGAAGCAGATCGTAGGTACAAAAGTCAAAAAAGTAGAACGCCGTGCAAAGAATATATTGATTCATCTGAATAATGACAACACCATATTGATACACATGAAGATGACTGGACACATCATCTATGGTAAGTATGTCTATAACAAAAAAGACAACAGGTGGGCCCCAGACAAAGATGAGAGAGCAGAGCTCCATGACCCATACAATAGATTCGTGCATGTGGTCTTTGAACTCTCAAATGGCAAGCACTTTGTATTCTGTGATTCGAGAAAGTTTGGCAAGGTCACCCTCCTCCCCACTGTCGACATACATGACAGCATCCACCTGGCAGGTACGGGACCAGAGCCACTAGAAAAAAATTTTAGTTTTGAAAAATTCAAAGAGTGCATTACAAAAAAGAAAAATCAGAAAATCAAAACAGTATTGATGGACCCGTACACCATAGCCGGTATCGGAAATATATATTCAGACGAGATGCTATGGATGTCCGGAATTCACCCAGAGACAAAACCAGAAGATACCCCAGATAAAAAATTGCGAGAGCTGTATCGCGAAATGCAGGATGTACTACTAAAAGGCATAGACTTTGGTGGAGACTCTATGAGTGACTACAGGGACATCGATGGAAAACGCGGGGAATTCCAGAACCACCACAATGTGTATCGCAGAATAAAACAAAAATGTGGCAAGAAAAAATGCGATGGTGTTATAATAAGAAAATCGGTCGGAGCCCGCAATGCGCACTTCTGCCCGGTTCACCAGGTACTATATCAATAAAATACTGGAATAAAATAATTCTTGAGAAAAGTCTTGCACAGGAGATTAGAAAATAAATGAGTTTACGAATATTATTTTCTTGATCGACGAGCAGAGAAATTTTTCAACAGAAAAATATTCGTGCTTTTTGAAAGAAGTTATTTTATGTAAGTATTAACACTATGAAAAATAAAAATTTAAAAAATAAAGGTTCGTCAGATTTAGGATTACTATTTATTGTGGTCTTGATACTTTTTCTTTTATGGATTTTTACAGGAGGAACAAACAGGCCAGAAACCCAGGAAGATTTATTTATGAAAAATCCAATAGATAAATTGGATGTGACTCCCTAGTTAGCCGAGGACCTGGAACAATACAACCCCACAAGCAACAGAGACATTCAGTGATTCTTTTTTCCCGTGCATAGGAATCTCGACGATAACATCGGCGAGATTTTTTATTTTATCTGGTAGCCCTACTGTCTCCTCCCCTACGATAAAAACCATCTTATTAACTTTTTTTACTTTTTTAAAATTCGTAGAATTTTTATCTTGCTCTATCGCACAAATAGTAAATCCATCTTTTATTAATTTTTTCAAAAGAGGAACGATTTCTTTTTTGTATTCCCATGGAATCCAAGTCTCGGCACCTAGAGCAGTTTTCCCTATGTCTTTTTGAATGCGACCAAATTTATCTGTGGGACACGGAGTCACCCCAGTGATATATATCTGTGAAATTCCCACCCCATCAGCAGTACGAAAAAGAGCTCCTACGTTGAGAGCTGACCGTATATCCGGCAGGATTAATATGTATTCTTTTGTGGCATTGATTTTTTCCATAAAATATGATATTTTTTAGTGTATCACAAATAAACCTTAATTTGTAATATGCCCTCGTAGCTCAGTCGTAGCGGCTCCAGTGGGTAATAAGAAAGATATGATCTAGCTACAACACAAAATACACGCCCTCGTAGCTCAGTCGGTAGAGCAGCTCCCTTTTAAGGAGATGGTCGTAGGTTCGATTCCTACCGAGGGCACAGCAAAAAAGTCCCAAGAGTGGGACTTTTTTAATTTTATACATTGCCTAAAAAAACATATAAGGTTATAATATAAACAAATGTTTTAATTCTGCAAGATAGAGGCAGAAATATAGAGTGCGCAAAAAACACCCTAAACAGGAAAAATTTGTTATTTATGTTTCTCACGTTCTTTAATCAAACTATTATTAAATTAGTTTACAATGTTCTTTTAGTGCTAATAGGCTAAAGGCCCAGGAGTTAGTTTTTATCAAATGATAAAGTTTAACTCCTAGGCCTTTTTTCTTTGTCTGCTGGAAATTAATATTTCATACTTAAGATAAAGATTTCAAAATAAATTGTTCCAACCCTATCTTCATATCTATCTCCCCTGTGTGAGACCTGTGATATATATCTACGAGTTCAGATGACATATTTTTTAATTTATCATTTGAAAAATTCTTTGATCCATTCATCAACAAAGTTTTTATCTTCCAAAAAATAACTCCAGAGATTGCTTCGGGTGCAGCATCATTTTCAATCGCTTGTATATACAGAGACCAGGCACCTATCTTGTCACGACTGGCAAATGCATCTGTGATAGAAAATACATTATAGGCTGGGGCAGACTTTACCTCCTTGGCTTCAAATTTTTCTACAGACTCGACATACTTTTTATATTTCTTTTCTTCGACTGCGAGCATCTTGTCTTCCATGAATAAAAATGGTGTTTCAGATTTTTTCATAATTTCTAGTTCATCAGCAGAGAGAGTATTTTCTTTTAGAAAATTTTCAACGACGATAGCCTTTGGTTCTCCAAATAGATTATTGCTCTGCACGTAGTCGAAAACAGATTCCTTCCTGGACCCCTCCCCTAACAAAAAAACAATTTCGTATTTTTTGAAATTCTTTTTTATGGAAACTATTTTATTTTTTTGGTCATTGCCTGTGTACAGGTATATCATCCCGTTAGAAGCAGATACTCTTTAGAGTATCGTACATAACTTAACTAATAAAATCGAATATAATTAATATCTTAAAATAAAATCCGTAGCAAGAATAACATGTATGGCTTCTAACGGGATCATAGCCAGTTTTTTACTTTTTTCTTGTAGTCACGATAAATCTGTCCGTACTTTAATTCTAGTATTTTTTCTTCTCTTGGCAAAAATACAAATTTACTAAATAGTGCAGATACTACAACCAGAGCAGTCACGAAGATAGAACCCATGACTAGGCCCAAACCAAAAGTCATAGCTACTAGACCTACATATGTAGGATTGCGATTGTACTTATATGGCCCACGAGCAAACTCCCTCTGCTCTCCTTTTTCAAACATTTTCTTTTTAGATTTACCTGTCGTAGACTGAGCCCAGTAGATCAGAAGAGATGACACTATGATAATCCAAAAACCTACAGCATGTAGGGTGCTATTATTAAAAGAATAATTAGGCAAAATATAATCCAATATCATACCCAATATGACCGGCACAAAATATGTCATATAGGAATAGATGAGAGTAAAGTGGACAGAGCCTGGATCATTCTTTAATTTTTCATTTTTCTCTTCTGGTGTCATATACCAATATCCTACCACAGGGGGTCTTTTTTACAAGACATTAAAAAATAAGCATATAATTAATCCTTTAGGCTTACTTGAGAGAACCCCAATTTTTACCTATATCAGACGATACTACGAGGGGCACTGATTCTATGTCTTTCAAGAACGGATCTGGTATGGCATTTTCCATAGCTTCTTTGATTATGGGCAATACCCTATCAACATACTTTTCCTCTATTTCAAATATGAGCTCGTCGTGCACCTGTAGGAGTAGGTGTACATGAGAGGATAAACCAGACTCCCTGAGGGCATCATCTACCTTTTTCATTCCAATCTTCACTATGTCAGCTGTCGCTGTCCCCTGGATAGGTGCATTTGTGGCCATACGCTCTGCCATAGCCCGGACAAATGGTAATGGTGATTTGATGCCAGGGAAATATCTTTTACGCCCAAAGAGAGTCTCTGTGTATCCGTGAGTTTTTGCAAAAGTTTTTATACTCTCGAGATACCCGGCAATACTCGGGAATTGGGCAAAATAGTTGTCGTAAAAAATCTGAGCATCCTTTCTCTCCCCTCCTAGATTTTCTCGTAGTGCAGTCACACCCATACCATACAGAATTCCAAAGTTTATAACCTTGGCACGGCGACGCATATCATGTGTGACTTCCTCTTCGCTCACACTGAAAACCTTCATCGCTACAGCAGTGTGAATATCGCGACCCTCTTTAAAAGTATTTATAAAATATTTGTCTTGGGATAGTAGCGCTGCGACTCGTAGCTCGATCTGAGAATAGTCAAAAGATGCGAGGCGGTAACCCTCGGAAGCCACAAAGGCATATCGTATCTTTTTACCTTTTTCTGTCTTGATAGGGATATTCTGTAGATTTGGATCAGCCGATGAGAATCTACCAGTCGTAGTACCCGCCTGGATGAACTTTGCATGAATACGGCCATCCTCCTTTATCATATTTGGCAGACTGTCGATATACGTAGAGAGTAATTTTTGAAGTTCACGATACTCCAAAACTTTGGCGATGATAGGATGGGTGTCTTTGTATTTTTCCAACTCACTCTCCTTTGTCGAGCGTGCACCACCGGCAGTCTTCTTCATGCGAACACCACTACCCTCGTGAATCTTCATCTCATCAAAAAGTATTTCCCCCAATTGCTTTGGAGAATTTACATTAAATTCATGCCCCGCTAATTTATAAATATCTTTTTCCAAGATTTCCAATTCTTTGTGATACTCTACAGAAATAACACTGAGATATTTTTTATCTACAGATATACCCCTATCTTCCATTGATTTGATAATAGGCATTATAGGTAGTTCTATATTTTCATAGGTATACAAGAGGCCTTCCTTTTCAAGGTCTTTTTTAATTTGATCAAATGCTTCAGTGAAGGAATTTGAATTTTTGTAATTTGAAATATCTTCGAGGCTCGGATCAGTCCGCTCGGAATTCAGCAACCAAAATGCGATCTTGGCTTTTTCTAACTCATACGGATCCACATCTTCGCTCTTTACTGCGACAGTGATAGTATGACCCTCTCCCCCGACGATCTTGTCCACTCGGGCATTGAGACTCTTGAATTCTAAATCACGTAAAAAGTTTTTTAATTTTTCAGCGTCGACAGATTCTTTCCATGTCTTCTCGGGAATTTTAAAATCTATCGGGGCGTCGCGACGGATAGTCGCTAGTGTCTTTGAGAATAGAGCCTCATCCTCGCCCTCTTTTAACAAGCCAAAAATTCTCTCTGTTATACCCTGTTTTTTTAATTCATCAGCATCGTGAACTAGATTCTCATACATCTTTTCGATGGTGCCGTATTTAGATATGAGAGTAGTCGCAGTTTTTTCACCGATACCTTTTATGCCGATAATATTATCTGAGGGGTCACCGCGCAGACCTTTATAGTCTGGCAGGAATTCTGGCTTGAAATTAAATCTTTCAAACACTTGCTTCTCGTTGTATATGATCGTGTCGTTGATCCCCTTCTTCAATGTATACACACGCACACTATCACCATCCACTAGCTGCAGTGTATCCATATCTCCTGATGCGATTATCACATCACACTCCCCCTTTATCTCTTCGGCGATTGTGCCCAGTAGGTCATCAGCCTCAAAGCCTTCACATTCATAGTAAGGGATAGAGAATGCATTATAAAATTCTCGAGAGCGGATGATCTGTGCGATGAGAGCATCGTCAGTCTTGGCACGGCCAGCCTTATAGTCATCGTATGCTTCATGACGAAAAGTCTTCTTTGGTAGGTCGTAGCACGCCACGATGTAGTCAGGCTTTAGGTCGCCTATGATCTTAAATAGCATAGTCGATAGTCCGTACAGCGCACCAGTCGGCTCACCCTGAGAATTCATAAAATCCGGCAATGCATGATATGCCCGGTGAATAATAGCGTGAGTATCTAGGAGAACTATAGTTTTTTTATTGTTTTCACGAGTCATATATATTTGTATTATAACATTATTTTTTCTATTTTAACCCATATAAATCAACACATCCTACATTGACAATATATATAGAAAGTGATATAATATACACAAATTTACAAATTATGATTAAACTTTTCACAGCACTATTAGTCCTCGTATTGGGCTCTTGTGCAACACAGCAAAAGATGGGCTACGAAGAAACTAGCCCTGAGGATATTATCTTCTTTAATAAACACTACCGTGGAATGCTAACAGATCGTCAAATCCTCGACAGGAGGGATGCCACCTTTTTGAACTCGGAGGAAATCAAATTGATAGGTGTCCCAGTTGTAACTAAGGGAGTTTTCTTTAAAGATGATTATCTCATCGAAGGAAACTGGAAACTAATTACTTTACCAGTGCGCACATATGGCAAAGCCATCCGTGTAAGTCCCGGTATTATCCTAACTCAGCATAGCGAGAGAGACACAGTTTCTTTCACTTGGATCGAGCGTGGTGATTATTACGACCTGGATTCCGAAAAAGATGAAGCTCCAAAAGTACCAAGGGGCATCAAGGACAAGTACGGCATAGGAAAAAACCACCAATACATCGAGTACCTGGGTGGCAAGTTCTACATCATAACTGGCTCTGATGCAAAGTTGGAAGTTCACCACAAGATTTTAGATCCCGATGAGATTAAACTCAAAGGACTAAGAAAGTAAATAAAAAGGCGCGACCCACAAGTCGCGCTCTTTTTTTATTTAATTAAAATTTTTGTTTTTGCCACATAGAATAAAATCTATCTTTTTTATTCATGAGTTCATCAAATGAACCCGCCTCTACCACACGTCCATCTTCTATGACTACAATCTTGTCCATCTCCCTTATTGTGGTTAATCGGTGTGCGATCACTATGGCAGTTATATCTTTGAAAAATAGGTGGAGTGAATCTTTAATCTTTTCTTCAGATTCGATATCCAGGTGAGATGTAGCCTCATCGAGCAATAGTATCTCTGGTTGTTTGAATACTGCACGGGCGATACCTAGGCGCTGACGCTCCCCACCAGAGAGCTTTACCCCTTTCTCCCCTATCATAGTATCTACTCCGAGAGATAACTTGTGTAGGAATTCTTTTACATGACTGATTGTCAGTGCACGGTCGAGCAGTTCTGCATTTTCTTCGTCTTCTGGTTTTGCGATTGTAATATTTTCTTTTAATGAGAAATTAAAAACTTCTGTATCTTGCGGAACAATAGAAACATTTTTATAAAAATCATCTTTCTTGATATCCCTAAAAGAAACATTTCCAAAATCGATAGATCCAGTATAATCATCACGCTCTCGGATAAGAAGCTTGAACAATGTCGATTTCCCTGCACCAGACAATCCTACAATTCCCACTTTTTGACCATGCTCTACAGCCAAGGATAAATCTTTAATGGCTTCATTCTCTCCATAAGAAAATGAAAGATTTTTAATACTTAGTGCATCCCATTTTTTTGGAAAGTTGTGCGCACCTTTTTCTACTGGTAATTCTTTGCCAATGAGATCATACATGCGATAGATATTCTGCCTATGGACAATAGTATCCTGACTAACATCAGAAAGTTCTTTTATGGTTTCAATAATCCCACTGAAATAAGAAAAGAATATTACGATAAAACCGACTTCATACTGATGATTCAACACAGCATAAATAATATAAAATACAACTCCTATTCTGTATAAATTCGAAAACATATTCATTGTTCTACTTCTTGTATTAAAAGCAGAAAAACGTCTTTTTGCACCAGAAGCAAAATCATTTATCTTGGAGCTGAGCTTTTTCAATATAGCGTCAGATACATGTAGTACTCTAATCGTCTTGATATTACTAATCACCTCAAAAGCTAGACCTGATGATTCTTCCTGATAAAGATTATAATCATAAGCGGCCTGTATACAACTCTTTCTCAAATACACAGAAATAAACCAATATATAAACAAAAACAAGACAACGAGGCCGGCGACGATAGGATCAAACTTAAACAGAATAATCGGGATACCGACAAAACGAATTATTATCTCTATATAATTATTTACCCAAGAAGACAATATGTCTCTATAGCTAAAAGAACCTACTTCGATTCTTTTCATTTTTTTACCTGACGACTCATTTTCCTGCCATCCGCTATCTAAAGATATTAATATCTCTATCATTTTCTTTTGAACAATAGTCGTTATCTTTATAGATTCACTAAATATTAATTTTTTCGCAAGATAAAGGAAAAATTGCCGAGCGACAACAGACAAAATCCAAAAAATAAAAACCTTCAACAAAACTAGCCAGACATTTAAAGACCCAGCAGTTAAAGTGCTGACAATCACACCCAAGGCCACAGCAGGATAAAGATCCACGAGATCGCCAGCCGCTCTAAAAAAAGTTCCTAGAATGAGATTCAGGCGTCCGGACCCAGAATGTTTCCAAACATCTAAGATAAGATCTTTTATCGGATACAATTTATAGTCTGCATTTGGATTTGATATTTTCATAATTTAAAAAATTAATTATAACATTATTTCCAACTCTCTTCTTTCTTCATCTACATGTTTTAGATTCACCCTGCACACTCCCCCATCTGGTATGCACTCAGGAACTAGCTCGGACCACTCTATCAGAATTAAATTATTTTTATCAGATAATATTTTTTCCCATCCGAGTTTTAAAAGTTCTTCACTCTTTGCTAATCTGTACGCATCTATGTGAACTAGATTTTTCCACTTATAATTTTTATTTTTAATCTCGTAACTTTTCATTATTACAAAAGTCGGAGAGATTACATTTTCTACCACACCCAATTCTTTTGCTGCAGACTGAGAGAGCGTAGTCTTGCCTGCACCTAGGTCACCAGATAGCGTGACTACATCTGCACGAGATGAAGCCAAAAAAGATACTTTTTCAAGTATCTTTTTTGCGATGTCTCCTAATTCATTTTTAGTGAATATTGTTGTCATGAGTTACTACTGTTGTAGTTTTTGTTTTTGTATTCCCATCGTTTCGATATGTACGAGCCAATAGAATTATAAGCAAGATTATGATGATTATCAATAACCAGAAGTATGGTCCGTACTGTAGCCACATAGCACTCCAGAAAGCATTGGCCCCGAGATTATTTTGAACTGGTTGGATAACTGGGGCTTCATCTACTATAGGACTAGTATCCTCTACGATAGTAGGTACATATATAGTCTTGTATCTCTTTTGCACTGTTGGCTGTTTGTTTATCACCACTGTCTTTGTAGGTGATGTCGTACCGAATACTTCTATCAATCCTCTCTGTGTACCATTTGAACCTTCAGAGACTGCGCGGTAGTAGTATATAGTACCCTCTGACAGACCTGTTAGTGTCTCGCTAAAGTTTATAGTATTGCTATTCCCTAGAGTCTTTGAACTTGTACGAGACCCCAAACCTACGCTTGTACCATATTCAAAATATCCATTGAGAGAATAATTGTTTGGATTACTGATAGTACCGTTCATAGTACCAGAATTCCTAGATACATAAGTAGGAGCATTTGTGCGTACAGAAGAATCAGTATCTACTGGATTTGATAGTGCGATAGTGGTAAATGATACGATATTACCCCTCACGATCTGACTACCATATGTACTCTGTCCTGCAGCACAGTATGAGTATGTAGTGTTTGGCTTTAGATTGTATACAGTACCAGAAAGATTTGTACTAGAGACACTATATCGATTACCATAATTTGTAGAGTAACATGGGAATTCTATCCATGCATTCATAGTACCAGATGAGATACTAGCATAACCATTTAAAACTGCAGAGCCTGTGCCCAAATATGAAGGATTGTATGTAGATACATTAGGGAGGATGTTTGTATTACCTCCGTTAACTGTGATATACAGATCCTCAGAATCTGTATTGTTGTATCCGTATGCACGTAGAGTGTAGCTATCACTGACAGTAGGATATATAGTCCTACTACCATAAGTATTCACTGATCCATAGTCAGAGAGATTGGCTTTATAACAATCCCCTGTAGTAGTCCATCGTAGAGTGACCGCTTCACCAGAAGTCACATAATTTCGATTTGATGTAAAACTAGAGATACGACAATTGTCTACTACCGGCTCAGGTGTAGGAACAGGAAAACCACCACATGGATACTGTGAACATGGAGGCTGTGGCTGTGGAGCAGGCACACAACAAGGATTTGTTGGTGGATAATAAACTGGTTGCTGTGGAGCACAGCAAGGTGTAGGTTGTACTACTGGCACTTGCGGAGCGTTGTGACAATAGATATTACAACCTGGCACTGTGACAGCAGAAACAACATCCCCTACAAATAGGAATGCACCAACTATAAACATTGTTATAAATAATTTTTTCATATATTTGCAATTTTAAATCTTCAATAGGGTTACCTGATAATATATTGAAAACTTAAAAAAGCAAGGGAGGAGTTTTCATAAAAAACCCTCCCGAGCAATAAATTTCGACACAAGAACTACTCTGCAGTTGTGGCTATATTGTAGCCCTGCTGTACTGGTTTTTGCCCAACCAGGTTGTTATTGTAATTACAATAACGGCACTTGCTGTTTGTACCTTGTGTTTGAGCCTGTTGGTTTTGATTCTGATTTCCAGCATTACCACCCAGATTAACAGAAGTAGAATTTGAAGAAGATGCTCCTCCACTTAAACTTCTTTTGTTTGAGTAAGCACTGTAGGTCTCACTTGGGATAACAGTAACCCCTAAATTACCACCAGAATTACTAGACTGATAACTACCATTACCGATACCGGCAATAGCACAAACAGTCTGAAACAATGCTCCTGCATTTATGGAAACACCAGCACTCCGATGATAATCTACTTGGGAGATATCTTCAGATGATTGATGGTTCCACGAGCTAGAGCTACTTGTACTTCCGCTCATGTTTCTAGCATGAGCTTCAGCGGCAACTTTTCCTCTTTCTACATCCCTGTCCCTGTACTCAATCTTTACTTCTCCAGGAAGATAGACTGTGTCACGGATACGCTCCACAGGAAGAGTTGCCAATCCTTCTTCAGGGTTAACTTGGTCAGAAAGAGGTAGTGTGATGAAGTTAAAGCAATCACCTTTCAAAAAAGTTAAACTGCATTCTTTGTACTTAAAAGTACCTGCGGTAAAATCTTTTTGAATTGAGTCTTCGTAGTACTCAGTTTTACCACTTCTTAATTTTCTAGTGTTAATAAAACTTTCATACTTACCTAACCGTACATTACCATAATAGATCTGACCCGTTATCCACCAAAGATGCTTAGGCCCAAGTGGTTTACCATTGTTCAGATTTTTGTCTTCGCCTGCATTTTTCAATGCAGTGTTAACAAAAAGAAGAAGCTGTGACTCATAAGCAGAGTCACTCTTGATCTCGTTATAAAAATGCTGACGATATTCAAGAGTTCCAGGCTTGTAGTTGCATACTGGCAACAAAGGCAAGTAATTTTGCGCGATTGCGCTTGTTGTAGCTAAGGCACCTAGTACCATCACTACGAAAAGTAATTTTTTCAAAGTTTTTTTATTTACACATATTGTATCATATTTGGATATAAAAGTCAAGGGGTATTACCCCTATTTTTACCTTTAAAAATCAAGTATAATAAGCGTATTATGACTATCATTTTTGATGACGAAAAAGAGAATAAAGACTTGGCAGATATACATAAACAAGAGGAAGAGAATCTAGTGGCTATGCTAGCAGAATCAAAGTACAATATGCCTCATGTAAACCTAGCAAACCTCCCTATCGAGAACGATGCCCTACGTACTATCCCCGAGGCAGAAGCCAGGGAGAAAGAATTGGCTCCTTTCAAAATACTAGGCAAGAATCTCCACATAGCAATCAAGTCTCCTCAGCCAGACAACATACAGATGGCTACAGAATATTTTACTTCTCATGGATATGAACCACATTTCTATATGGCTTCTACTGCATCACTAGAAAAGGCCTGGGATAGGTATGCCGAGATCTCCTATGCATCAGAATCAAAAGCAGGTAGTATCGATATCTCTGGTGACGTGCTAGAAAAAATCGCCGGTAATATAAAAAACATAGTAGACATCAAAGCCGAGATTGAAAAGATAGAAAAAGAAAAGACCCACACTACATCACACATGCTCGAGGTGATCATGGCCGGAGCTATCGCAGTGAATGCTTCTGACGTACACATCGAGCCAGAGGAGAATATAGTTCGCCTACGATACAGACTAGACGGTATCCTCCAAGAGGTAGCCGACATCCCTATCGAGATCCACAAGTTCATAAATTCTAGAATCAAATTACTCTCTGGATTAAAAATCACATCTCACTCTATAGCCCAAGACGGCAGATTCAGTGTAGTGATAAATGGCGATGAGATATCTCTCCGTGTATCACTCATCCCTGGGGCATACGGTGAATCCATAGTGATGAGACTACTCAATCCAAAATCTATCAGAGTAGAGCTCGAGGATATGGGTATCGAGCCAAAACTTTTTGAAGTATTCATGCGCGAGATCAAAAAACCAAATGGACTGATCCTCCTGACTGGACCTACTGGATCTGGAAAGACTACTACACTATACTCATTCCTACAAAAGATATATTCTAGCGAGATAAAGATCATCACGATCGAGGACCCAGTAGAATATCATCTACCCGGCATCACGCAGACGCAGGTAGATACAGAAAAGGGCTATACATTCCTAGAGGGCCTACGATCAGCACTCCGCCAGGACCCGGATGTGATCATGGTCGGAGAAATCCGTGACAGCGAGACTGCAAAGATTGCAGTCGAATCAGCCCTCACTGGTCACCTTGTATTCTCGACACTACACACGAACAATGCCGCTGGAGTAATCCCCCGCCTGATAGACCTAGAGGTAAATCCAAAGATATTAGTATCTGCACTATCTCTATCTATCGCTCAGCGTCTAGTGCGCAAGCTGTGCGTAGAATGTAAAAAAGAAAAACAAATTTCAGACAGTGAAAAAATTATAATCGATAAAGTGATAGCCGGAGCAGTGGCTCACAAAAAAGATTTGGCAAATTACGGAGTCGACATGACAAATCCATTCAAAACATATGAACCCGTCGGTTGCGAAAAATGTAACTTTACTGGATACAAGGGTCGCATGGGAATATTCGAAGCTGTGCACAACAATGCAGAAATCGAAGCCATAATCCCAAACAATCCTAGTGAACGCGAGATTAAAGAGGTGGCCAGCAATCAGGGCAATCTAAATATGGAAGAAGATGGTGTGGTAAAGATCCTCACCGGTGCTACATCTTTTGAAGAAGTTGCAAGTGTAGTAGATTTCTACGCAGAGTAATAAAAAAACAATCCTAATAAAATTAGGATTGTTTTTTTATTCCATAGGAGTAGAGACTATTCCATTGGATGCGACCTGAGTGATAGCCCCATCTGCGACTTTATATATATAAAATGTAAACATTGCCCCGATAATAGTGATGACTACTGCTGCAAATGGAAAATTTACAGGTATATGAAGATTGATTTTCATATTTTTATTTTAACACAAAACAAAACATCTACCCATAGAAAAAGACATAAATCTCTAAACAATCCTTTAAAAACAAGTCCTAAAGTAATGAGTGGTTGAAGGATAACCCCAGTAATATTAAAAATAAACCAGAATGTCCTACGCGCACACATAGAGCACGGGGCTGATTGCTTAGAGATTTATGTCCTCTTTGCTTTGATGCTATAATACTGTTGTAACTGAATCTACACAGAGTATATCATAAACAAAAAATAATGTCAAGTCCCAAAGATACAACCAAAGATGAAGGCTTTTTAGACCAGACACTCCGTCCAAGTGTGTGGGATGAATACATTGGTCAGGAAAACATCAAGGCCAACCTTAAAATTCTCCTCCAGGCAGCCGAAGAGCGCTCTCACCCAGCAGAGCATATACTATTCTACGGTCCTCCAGGACTAGGCAAGACCACTCTCGCTCACCTCGTAGCGCACGAGACCAGGAGGCAGATCAAGATTACCTCCGGTCCTGCAATAGAAAAGGTCGGTGACCTCGCATCCATCCTAACAAATCTCGCACCTGGAGATATAGTATTTATCGATGAGATACACAGATTAAATAAAATGGTAGAGGAGGTCCTGTACCCTGCTATGGAGTCTGGAGTGCTCGACATCATCATCGGCAAGGGACCATCTGCTCGTACTATCCAGCTCGAGCTACCACCATTCACATTGATCGCTGCGACTACTCGTATCGCACTACTATCATCCCCCCTCCGATCACGATTCTCTGGTGGAGTATTCCGACTAGAATTCTACAATCATGAAGAGATAAAAAAAATTCTCGCTCGCTCTGCAAAGATTCTAGGTGTCACACTAGATGATGGCGCACTAGACGAGATCGCAAAGCGTGCACGATTCACACCCCGCACAGCAAACTACTTTTTGAAGCGTTGCCGTGACTATGCCCAAGTCCACAAGACTATGATGGACAAGGATGCGGTAAAGAAGGCTCTGGCACTACTAGAAATTGACGAGCTAGGACTCTCTGCTTCTGACCGTAGAGTACTAGAGATCATAATTTCAAAATTCAACGGTGGTCCAGTAGGTCTCAAGACTATCGCTGCTGCTACTAGTGAAGAGGAGGCTACCATAGAGGAAGTCATCGAGCCCTACCTCATACAGCTCGGATTAATAGAGCGTGGGGCACGTGGGCGTACTGTCACAAAAAAGGGTTACGCACACTTGGGGTTTGATTTTCCAGAAGAGATATAAAAAAACAGCAAACTTTGTATTTGCTGTTTTTTATATCTTTGATGAAAGGTCTAATGTTTTAATGAGTAGTCAATTGCAAAAAGGTGCCCTGCTTCCCCTTTTATAATTTCTGGGTCCTGCAAGGAAAGGATTACAATGTCGAATTTTTTCCCTTTTGTCATAATGACTCTGTAAACAATAGTTCTCTTTTCGTCTAATTTTTTAACCTTTTGTTTTACAAAAAAATTAACTGTCCGAGTGGGAGATTTATAAATATCACCCCTAAAATCCAAGCAGCTTCTACTTAGAGAATGAATGATCTGCATAATCCGATCCTCGGGGATAATTATTTCCCTTGTTTTTCCAATCGAGTGGTAGGCTTGGAGGAGTGTTATATCCACCTTTTGCATCATTCTTACGTCGATACTAATTTCAGATTTTCTAGATGCCTGCTTCATCTTTAAATCAATTCCAGAAAGATTGGTCACAGAATTAATCATAATTTCTTTTGTGGGTTTACCCTCTTTCTTTTCTTCTTGTTTTGTGGCATCGGCAATAGAACCATGGTCTACATAGAGTATCCTGTAACGACGAATCAATGTGAAATCGTTTTCGAAGCTAAGCTTCTTTGGTGCCTCTTGGGCTACTTGTTCTGGCATGAGTTAAAAATTTAAATTGTGGAAAGTTTTTTTCTTCAAGATAACACAAAAAAACTATTTTGGCAAAATTTGCAAAACACTTCCATACAAAATACAATCATACTATGATCATACTTGGCATAGACCCGGGATTCGAGAGAATCGGAATCGCGATAATAGAAAAGGACGGCAAGAGCAAGGAGACGCTATTGTATTCAGAGTGCTTCAAGACAAGTGCAAAGCTCCCCTTTTATGAGAGAATACTACTGATAGGTGAAAAAATAGAAAGTATATCAAAAGAATACAAACCAAAAGCATTAGCCATAGAAAAACTTTTTTTTACAAACAACCAAAAGACCGTCATGGGCGTAGCCGAAGCTCGTGGGGTGATCATATACTCTGCCATGAAGTACGGGCTACAAGTATTTGAATACACTCCCCCTCAGATCAAGATAGCTGTGACGGGCTACGGCAAGTCAGACAAGAGTGCAGTGATGAGTATGGTACCTAAATTGATCAAGATAGAGAGAACCATAAAATCAGACGACGAGCTAGACGCCATAGCCATAGGATTGACCTGTTTTGCCTGCGAAAGATTTCCACAGATTTGACCCCTTGCAAAGAAAAATAGATTTTGTTACAAATAATCTATTACAAAAATGAGTCGTTTAATAATTTAAATTATCGATAATACAATATGAGTATTGATGAAGAAGAATTCAAAATAGGGTTTGGAAACGAAGACGATGATTCTGCTTTTAGTGAAGATGCAGATCTAGATCTAGATGATGCCCTACTAGATGATGATGGTGAGATAATCGATGAAGATGACGAAGAGGGATTCGAAGATGAATTCTCTTCAGATGATGTAGACGCTATATAAATAAAAAATCCCCCGTGTGGGGATTTTTTATCACACTTATCACAATTCCTCCAAAAATTTTTAACTTACTTTAACTTTAATAATTCCTTTTTTATCTCCCCCATTTAAATACCCAGTCCATTTTTCTAGTTCTGGAACATCTATCGAAAGTGAAGTCTCTGGCTTTGTAAAAACAACAACACTCTTAAAAGTTTTTTTGATAATCTTTTCTTTTGACACACAAGTATCAATATCACCAGATAAAATAATATTCTTGAAACTCAAGCAAGAACCCAATAACTCGTCACTAGATGCCTCTATATTTTTCACGAGTATTATTCTCTCATTTATATCTTTCAATTCTTTTATCGCCTGTAAAAACAAGATTTCATTTCCACTATCCAAGATAATAGCCTGGCTGTTTTCGTATTGTTTTAAATCTTCCATATTTTTAACAATTGCGACATTTGAATTGTCAGACCCAATTTGCCCTAAAAAATTATCGGTAGCCATCGGAAAGGCTGTAAAAAATAATATTTTAGAACCAGAGGAAAAAAGCTCTGCCATCAAAGTCACAGAAAAGTGTGACCCACCAGACTTTTCTCCATAGACAACTAAATAAGGAAAATCATTTTCTGTAGCATTGTAAAATTCATTATTGAGTGTAATTTTATTCATATATTTATTATATCAAAAACACGAGGAATGAACCTCGTGTTTTAACTATCCTATTTTAATTTTACAAAAGCGCTTTTTACCTATGCGGTATACAGCTGATACAGCATGTGCCGTATGACTATCCACCTTTTTATCAGTATCCAGATTGGTAATAGCACCCTCATCTACGAGCCTGCGGAATTCTGTCTTTGAAGCAATTATCTTGTTTGCGAGGAGTACATCTACTAGTAGTGTCCCATCCCCTACTTTTACCTCAGGCAGATCTTCTGGTATTTCAGATTTTTGGAATGTAGAGATAAAATTATTTTCTGCATCCAATGCTTTCTTTTCTCCGTAAAAAGTATTCACAACCGCACGAGCTAGGCGCATCTTCAGATCGCGAGGATTCATACCCTTGGCAATATCGGTAGCCATAGCTTCCATATCTTCGAGGGATACAGTAGTACACAATTCAAATCCTGGGAGGATCATGCCGTCAGTCCAGCTCATGACCTTGCCATACATCTCCTCTGGGGTGTCTGATAAGGCGACCATATTACCCTCTGTCTTGCCCATCTTTTTACCACTACTATCTTCGAGGAGTTTTACGGTAATGACAAATTTTTCTTTATTCTTGAGAGTCTTCATCAAGTTGCGACCTTGGAGCATGTTGAATGTCTGATCATTGCCCCCGATCTCTCCATCTATATCCATAGCTACAGAGTCGTATCCCTGCATGAGTGGATACATAAATTCATGAATAAATATTGGCTTGCCCTCTTCCATTCTCTTTGAGAACATATCACGTTCTAGCATCTGCTGTACTGTCATATTTGATGCGAGACTCAGCACGTCTTCAAAGTTCATCTTACCGAGCCACTTTGAATTGAATTTTATTTGAGCTGCATTCTTGCCAGAAAATGAAATAATTGAGCTTGCCTGCTTTTTGTAATTTTTCAAATTCGCCATCACTTGCTTGTGGGTTAGAGGCACACGAGCAGTACCCTTGTCTGTCGGGTCACCGATCATCGCAGTAAAATCACCCATAAGAAGGATGATCTTATGGCCAGCTTTTTGAAATTCTGAAAGTTTGAGTAGTGGTATAGCATGCCCGAGGTGTAGTGTCGGACCAGTAGGATCTACTCCTAGATAGATAGTGAGCTTTTCACCCTTTGCAATACGAGATTCTAGGTATGCTTTTGAAGGGTAGATATTCTCTATTCCCCGATTTAGCAATTCATTTGTATCATTCTTTATCATATTTATACTTTACCACACCAAATTCAATACATCCACCCCGTCATTTGAGTACAAATGCCACCCCTCAAGAGGGGAATTTTAAAAAATTAATGTTTTCAGACATATGTCGTGGGTATTTTGATTGGAGTTATGAACCAATAAAAAAATGCCCCCGGAGATTGGACCCTCCGAGAGCATATAAATCTGGAACCTAACAAAGAGCAAAGAAGATTCCATTAGATAAACTATACCATACAAGGTTGTTTATTGCAAGTGTTTCTAAGAAAAACCCTTGAGTTTATTTGTTCTTTCTAAAATTATATTAGTTACAAAATTATAGACACTTTCCATATTTTTCTTCACATCTACATCAGGAATTCGAATAACAAACAATCCAAGGTCATTCATAAATGCATCCCGTTCGGCATCATAATCTATTTTATTATCGTGACTCGATCCGTCTATTTCAAAAACTAAACCCAATTCCGGGATAAAAAAATCGACAATATAGTTCCCTACTATAACTTGCCGATCAATATCAAAACCTATTTTATTTTTATCATTGAAAGTTTTCCAAAAAATAACTTCCGCTAAATTGCCAGCTTTTCTTAATTCTTTTGCTCGTGAGATTAAAAGTTTATTTTTAGGAATTTCCCAATATGGATACAAAGAACCTGTATCCCAAAATTCCCCTCTTGAGGGGTGCCTTTTGTAATCAAAAGGTGGGGTGGATGTATTTTTTGTATTCATATTTAATTCCCCTCTTGAGGGGTGGACTCTGTAATCAGAGGACGGGGTTGATGATTTTTTTCTCATAATTAAATTATCCCACAATTGCCATATTTATAGAATATAGTATGTTATTATTAACTTATGAAGAAAATTAAGTTTAAATTTAATAAACACCAGCTCAAAAATTGGATTTTGGGTATTTTTGGTTTTGGACTATTGGTCGTAGGTATATTAGCAATCTGGACTAGCACATTACAATTACCAGACTTTAAACTCTTTACCGAGCGCAAAATAGCCAGCTCTACAAAGATATATGACAGGACTGGAACCATCATATTATATGACGTACACAGCAACATAAAACGTACTGTCATCCCCTATGAGTCTATGGGTACATATAGCAAGAATGCCACTGTTGCTATAGAAGATTCTGAATTCTACCAACATCACGGAGTTAGATTAAAGTCACTGATTCGTGCTGTGTGGGCAAATATGACAGGTGGAAAAATCCAAGGTGGATCGACTATCACTCAGCAGATCATAAAGCAGACATTACTGACATCAGAGAGGACTGTGACCAGAAAGATAAAAGAATGGATCCTGGCAATCAAGCTTGAAAAAGTAATGAACAAGGACGAAATTCTAGCTCTGTATCTAAACGAAGCCCCTTATGGTGGAAATATTTACGGAATAGAGGAAGCTTCAAAAGCATTCTTTGGTAAAGCACCAATAGATCTGACACTCGCTGAATCTGCATACCTAGCAGCGATACCAAATGGTCCTACATACTACTCCCCTTATAAGGGTCGCGCACGCCTAGATACAAGGAAAAATCTAGTATTAAAAAGGATGCTGGATTTAAAATTCATCACAGAAAATCAATACAATGAAGCTGTGGCAGAAAAAGTAGAATTCCTACCTGCGCAACCGATGTATATAGCAGCTCCACACTTTGTATTCTTCATAAAAGATTACTTGGAAAAGAAATATGGAGTAGAGATGGTAGAGAACGGCGGATTAAAAGTTACCACAACTCTTGATTTTGAATTACAGAAAAAAGCAGAAGCTATAGTCCTAGAAAGAGCTCTGGATAATGAAAAAAACTGGGATGGAAAAAATGCAGCCGCAGTGGTAATGGATCCAAAGACAGGTCAAATACTATCTATGGTTGGATCACGAAATTATTTTGATAAAAGTATAGATGGGAATTTCAATGTAGCTACAGCAGAGAGACAGCCGGGATCATCATTCAAGCCTATAGTCTATGCAGCCGCATTTGAAAAGGGATACACAAAAGATACAGTACTATTCGACGTACCTACAGAATTTTCTACAAGTTGTGATGCATATAGCAACCCAAAAGGTAAAAACAAAAAAACAGATTGTTATAATCCAGACAATTACGACAATGCATTCCATGGACCGATGACACTCAAAGATGCTCTAGCTCAGTCCATAAACGTAATAGCAGTAAAACTTCTATACCTAGTAGGAGTACAAGATGCTATAAAGATGGCTCACGACCTGGGTGTGACTACACTCAATGATGCAAATAGATATGGATTGTCTCTAGTGATCGGAGGTGGAGAGACAAAGCTCTTAGATATGACTTCTGTATATAGCGTATTCGCCACAGAAGGTATCAGACATCCAAATACAGGAGTTCTTTCAATATCAGATGGTACAGGGAATATATTAGAAGAATACAAAGACAGACCAGAACAAATATTGAATCCAAATTCAACAAGAATTTTGGCAGACATTCTTACCGACAACAATGCTCGTATCCCTACATACGGAGCAAACTCAGCTCTAGTACTACCAGAAGGTATCCAGGCTGCAGTAAAGACTGGAACAACAAATGACAACAAAGATGCTTGGACTATAGGATATACCCCATCTGTGGTGGTGGGTGTATGGGTGGGTAACAATGATAATATACCAATGAAAAAAGGTGGTGTATCTCTCGCTGGACCAATCTGGAACCAAATAATGATGCAAGCATTAACAAAACTACCCAAAGATGAAACATTTAACAAGCCAGATGAAGTAGATTCAAATTTGAATCCCCTACTCCGAGGATACTGGCAAGGTGGTGATACTTTCAAGGTTGATAAAAAATCTGGAGGATTAGCGACAGAGTTCACCCCAAAAGAAAGTATTGAAGAAAAATCACTAACAAATGTTCATACTATCTTGTACTGGGTAGACAAAAAAGACCCAAAGAATGAAAAGACTCCTGGACCTTCGAGTGATTCCCTGTATGATCACTTTGAGATAAGTGTACAGAACTGGTGGTCAAAAAATTCTTACAAATATAAATACGTGAGTCTAAAAGATAAACCACTGTTTTATGACAATATCCACAACTCATCGACAAAACCGAGTTTTACAATTAAAAACCTACTAAACACACCCTACAATAAAGATGAGACAATATCTTTTAAAGTAGAGGTAAAGAGCCAGAGTCCAATACAAAAAATAGATATATTTGTAAACAACAATTATCTAACTTCCTTAAAAAATGATCCTTATGGTGTATCATTTATCCCTAGTGAGCTAGGTATAGACGGTGGAGGAAATACAATACTGGTAAAAATATACGATATGGATGGTGGTACAAGTCAGCAAAAATTAAACTTTTACGTAAAGTAAAAAATAAAAACCTCGATATTATCGAGGTTTTTATTTTATATCCAAGAAATTTGTACCGGGCATATTTGTACGCAATTCAAGCAAAATCTTTTCCTTACTCATGAGCAACTCCCCTTTTGCAAGTGGTGTTGTGTTTATCTTGATATACCCACCCTTAAAATTTATATTTTCTTTTTCTATTTTAAGATTTGTGTGTTTATATATTACTGAAGATATCTCACTGAGGACTAGATCACCCTTAGACACCATCTTTACAAATTTCTCTAAAAATTTATTTATGTGATTATAATCCATAATTTTACTGACGGTTCATAGGCATCACGAGATACATAAAAGATGAATCTCCTACTACACGAATTATAATAGGTCTATTACTACCATTGAATTCCAGTGTCACACTATCGCCATTTATAGACTGAAAACAATCCACAATGTATTTATAATTTATATTTACACTCACCTCTTCCCCAGACAGAGAACTTTCTATGTGTGTAGTGTTCTCACCTATATCATTATTTTTTGAATCAACTTCAAAAACTTTTTCATTAGGTTTCAGATTAAATGTTATTTGATTAAATTTATCAGATAAAATATTTGAAACTTTTATTGCATACAACAAATCTTGCTTGAGAAGTGTAGCTTGAGTTTTTGATTCTCTTGGAATAATTTGTTTGTAATCTGGGAATGTTCCATCTACAACTCTAGATGTGATATATATACCATTCACAGATAGAGATATCTGATTTTTGTGTAAGATTATTTTTACATCATCATCCACCCCATCTAAAATACGAATTATCTCTGTTGCATTTTTTAAAGGTAATAATATTCCATCAAAATTAAGTTCTTTTTTAATCTTAACTTTCTTTTCTGCGAGACGGAAAGAGTCTGTCGCCACGAACACCAGCATATCGTCCTGTGGGTAGATGTAGACACTTCCAATCTCTGGTTTGATGTCTGATACCGCTGCGCTATAATAAACCGCCTTGAGGCCCTCTACGAGCTTTACAGAGGGTACTGTAATCTCTTCACCGGAGAGTATCGGAATAGTTGGAAAGTCTTCATAAGGAATTGTATTTAATAAAATATTATTTGATTTTGTTTTAACAGAAAAATTAGAATCAATTAATTCAAACTTTACAGTAGAATCTCCGTGTAGTAGAGAAAACAAAGAAGAAAGAATATCACCCTTCACAGCCACTACACCCTCAGTCTCTATCTTTGCCGGTATCTCAATCTCAATACCAATGTTTAAATTTGTAGCTCGAAGTTTTAAAACTTTATTTGAAGCTACCCAAAGTACAGATCCTAGTACTGGAAGAGTGAGGTTCTTTCCTGTAATTCTTTCTGCTGTTATTAGTGCATCTTTTATCTTTTCTATTGAACATTCTAGTTTCATATATTCTTTCTTAATTAATTATTAAATAAACTCTATTACTAATACTATTCCTGTGGATATGTGGATTACTTTTTTCGACTATATAAAGTAAGCTTTTTATCTCTTTTTTAAAATTCTTATAAAACATGTCATCTGTATACTTTGCTGTGGATTAGTTTTGTTTATGTTTTTGTGAACATCTTGTTAAATTCTAGCCCCCTAGTTATTAACAGTTTTATCCACAGCTATTTGAACATGATTCTGATCCTCTCTATCTCTTGGAGTAGGCTTGGATTCGTCTTTAAATCTTCTTTTATTTTGAGGTGTGAGTGTATGACTGTGGTGTGATCCCTACCCCCAAACTTTTGACCTATTAGTGGGTATGAAATATTGAAATCTTCTCGGAGTAGGTACATCGCTACTTGGCGAGCTTGGACTATCTCCTTTCTCCTGGTCTTCTCATATACGTGAGCTTCGGGGATATTGTAATAATCAGCAATTATTTTAATAATATCTTTGATAGCTACATTTTTCTTTGGTCGGATATTATTTTTAATTAAATTTTTTGTCTCATTTAAAGAGAGTGATTTATCTTTGAGTTGAGATTGGCAGATGATTGTATTTAAACTACCCTCCAATTCTCGTATATTACCCTCTAGTACCTCTGCAAGGTAGGAGATGACTGGTTCATCCACTATTATATTTGTCTTCTGTAGCTTAGCTTTGATGATCGCTACGCGTGATTCATAGTCAGGCTCTGTTATCTGTACTGTCATACCAGAAGCGAATCTAGATTGTAGACGTTCTTCTAATCCTTGGATAAAGTTTGGATGTTTATCTGAAGAAAAAACAATTTGCTTATTGTTTTCGTGGAATATATTGAACAAATGGAATAATTCTTCTTGAGTCTTTTCTTTTCCTGATATGAATTGGATGTCATCCATAATTATCACATCGTATTTTCTATACTTCTCTTTAAATCCATTTGGATTTTTGTTTTGAATTGAGTTTATGTAGTCAATAGCAAATTTTTCAAGACTCACATAATAAATCTTTTTATTTGGAAATTTATTCTTGATACTATTCCCTATCGATTGGATCATATGTGTCTTACCAAGACCTGTACCTCCATATACAAAGAATGGATTATATGTTTCCCCTGGTGTGGTGATGATAGCTTGGGAAACTGCATATGCAAGCTCGTTGAATGGTCCAACAATAAAATTATTGAATGTATATTTAGGATTTAAGTTGTCGTCCTTGTTTACATAGAGATCAGCTAGTGGCAGTTCTTTGTTTATAGATATAGGGGCTTGTTCATTTTCTGTTTTTGGTTTTACTACTTCGTGTTTTGTGATTATGTATTCTATATTGCGTACACTATCCTCATAATTCATTAGAGTTTTAAGGATTAGCTTGTGAAATTTATTATTCAACCAGTCTTTTACGAATTCATTTGGTACTCCTATAAATAGTACTCCCTCCTCTTCTTTTACTATCTGTGTATTTTTAAACCAGGTTGTAAAATTTGCTTTTGAAATGGATAATTCGATTTCCGCCAAACAGCTTTCCCATAATTTTTTTGTATCTGATACCATAGTTCCTATTATACTAGTTAAGATTTATAATCGTCCTGTTTGAATTGTGTGCAATCCTGTGTATATCGTGTGGATAACTTTATGGGTTGCATAATGCACCATTATAGTATATATTAGACATTATGTCTCAAACATATCAACCAAACAAACGTAAAAGAGCTAAAACACACGGTTTTCTTGTACGTACAAAGACAAAAAATGGCCGAAAGGTCACTGCCCGCCGACGCCAAAAAGGTCGCGCTAGTGTATCTATAAAGAAATAACATGCTTTCCAAAAAGCATCGTGTTAATAAGGGGGTTTTTGAAGCCATTATGAAAGAAGGAAAAATGGTCTCAAGCCCTCTTTTTACTTTCCGGTATATACCCTCCACTGATGGTGTGGTTCATTTTGCTGTAGTTGCCCCGAAAAGCGTTGCAAAAACAGCTGTTTTAAGGAATTCTCTCAGGAGAAAGGGTTATCGTATGGCTGGCCCATTACTGGCAAAGCCTTTTATCGGCGCTCTTTTCTTTAAAAAGGAGGCTTTAAAAGCTGAAAATGATCAAATATCTGAAAATATTGTCTATTTATTTAAAAAAGCAGGATTATACTTGTCCCGTTAGAGATATGTTGTTTGTGTTTTTTATGTAGGTTTGCTTATAAATAAGGTTGTATTTATTAATTTAAATTAAAAAGAAACGGAAATGTAAGCATTTCCTATCTCTAATGGGATGTCTAAAATAATTATATTTTTAATAAACTTATATCAAAAAACTCCTTTAAAATCGCACTATTCTTGTAAATTTCTACCGACTTGTTCAGAGTATAGTAAACAAGCCTTTGAAAAATATGGATTTTTTAAAGGTTTTTATTTGTCTGTTTGGCGCGTGCTCCGATGTCACCCATGGCAAAAACATAGCTACGATCCTGTGAGGTAGTTATTCCCCTCTTGAGGGGTGGCTTTTGTACTCAAAAGACGGGGTGGACTGAATTTAATACAAAATATATCCACCCCACCCTATCGGGCACCCCTCAAGAGGGGAATTAAAAATACTTAAATTTTATGCTACAATAGACGGATGAGCGCACTATGGAATACATTTTTTTATCAGCCTATATATAATATGCTGGTTTTTTTAATAGATAAGGTTACTTTTGGGGATATTGGTTTTGCTATTATTATTTTGACTATACTCGTAAAACTCATCCTCTTCCCTCTTGCCAAGAAGTCTATACAGAGTCAGATTTATATGAAAAAGCTTGAGCCAGAACTCAAGAAATTGAAGACTGATTATCCAAATAAAGAAGAGCAAGCAAAAAAACAATTTGAATTGTATAAGAAATACGGAGTAAACCCATTCTCTGGTTGCCTTGTTGTTTTACTTCAGCTTCCTGTTATATTTGCCCTGTACTATGTATTTATCAATTTCAAGATAGACAGTAGTATCATTTATAGTTTTATCAATGTACCGGTTGTCATGAATACAAATTTCTTGGGATTATTTGATCTTTCTTTGAATCACAGCATATTCCTAGCTCTATTGGCAGGTGTTTCTCAATATTTCCAGGCATACCTAGCTACTCCAAAGAAGACCATCAAAGACGTAGAGGTTGTATCAGATAATACCAAAAAGACTTTTCAAGAAGAATTGGCAAGTAGTATGCAGTTAAATATTCGCTACGTATTGCCAGTGTTTGTTGCATTTATCGCTTATACTTTCTCTGCAGGGGTTGCATTATATTGGATTGTGAGTAATATATTCACTATAGGTCAGGAATGGTACGTAAGAGACCAAATAGCCAAAAAAGAAAATAACTTCTAATTAAACGTATATGGATCCCGTATGAAATGTGTATATAATATTTATACGGATTTTACAAAATAAACTTAGTCGGTATTATTAATGATAATATAATTAAATACGGAAATGTAAACATTTCCTATTTCATACGGGATGGATAAAGATTCTATTAAAAAAATTGTTGAAGAGATATTTACACACACAGGATGTACTCTTTCTGGTTGTGAGATCACCGAAGACGCAGGTATGACATGGGTAGCCATAAATACTCCAGACTCGAGATTCCTTATTGGCCGTGAGGGAGATACTCTCCGGTCTTTGAACCATCTTGTCCGTAAGCTTTCTGAAAAGAATCACACAGAGGAAGCCACCTCTGCCCTATTTGTAGATATCAATGGTTATCAGAAGAAAAGATTCGATAATTTAAAGGCTACTGCATACATGCTCGCAGAACGTGCTCGATATTTCAAGAGTAATATAGAGGTAGATCCTATGCCAGCTTCAGAGAGACGTATAATTCACATGTTTTTAGAGAATGCAAAAGATGTGACCACTGAATCTACTGGATTTGGTCCAGATAGAAAAGTCGTTATAAAGTACATTGGAAACGATACAATATAGATAATATAAAAACCGCAACATTGTTGCGGTTTTTATATTATTGTAGGTTCAAGCTCCAGAGAGTGTAGTCTTTTTTATTTATAAAGAATAGTGTCCTTTCTGCTTCGTCTACTGCCAGTTTTATTGCATCTATTGGTGTCTCGTAGATTGAATTGGATACTTCGCTCGAGGATCCTATCTCAGTATTTATTCTGATAAATTTATCATTGAATGAGACCTTTCCTTGATACCATATATCTGGATATGCGACACCCTCTACTATATTTGGAATAGCGCAGTACAATCTGACACTATCATTTGTCCACACACATTTTTCTGGTAGTCCAAATAAATTCAGCGGTGTATATTTATTTGTAGATATAGTATATATTCCAAGAACAGGACCATTGTTTGTACTACTACTATATAGAATCTTGTCCCCTGATGGACTCACTAATGTAGTTAGTCCTTTTATCCCCCCTATTACCTTCCTCAGACTTCCTTTTACTGTTGGTAGTGAGTATATATAACCCTCCGTGTTGTATGATGCTTTTGTTGTCAGGAATATAGTTTGATTTATTGGCCATTGTGTTAGCCATTCAGAAAATGTTGAGTTTAGTATTAGAGTTCTTTTAGCTTCAGTAAATGACCCTATTGTCCCAGTAGAGCCGTTTGTATTTTGCTGTAAATAAAAGAAGTTATCTCCGTTTGGGGCTATTGATACATCTATCACATTGTCTGGGAGGAATCCACTCTTGCTACCCCCTAGTGTGCCCGCTGCTGTTTTTATTGTCATACCATCTTCGCCTAGGAGTCTATATATTACATTGTTTGCATTTGATCCAAATAGTCCATCATAAACTTCGGGTATAGTAGAGTTGGATATTTTACCAGTAGCTTTAGTATCTAGATATGTCTGATAGATATGACCACTACTCTTCTTCATATATCTTATCGATGGAACTTTTTCTGTTGTTGGCTCAGGAGGTGTTTTTATTTTTGTGTTTTTTGTTGTTGTGCCCTTTGCTATCTCTGCCACTTTTTCTTCTACTGGCTTTGGTGGTAGTGGTCTCTCATCTGTGAAAAATGTCACCCCTGATACAGCAAAATCAGTGAGCTGTGTAAACTTTGAATTTATATTTATACCACTGACTATATTTTTTATGGCACTGCCTAGGGCATCTGTAGGACTAGGTGTTGAGTCATTGTTTGTTTTAGACCCAAAACCAAAAGGAGAAAATATCTTATCTATTGTTGATGTATTGTTCTCACTACTAGTGTCCCCTACTGGTTTGTTCGTGGCATAGTAAATATATCCACCACCCACAGAGGCGATAGCTATAAATCCTATTATCATTAATATTGTATTTCGTGACATATTTTTATATTTTAGTGTCCAGTTGTTGACCAGTGCCAAGGTTCACTAGATAGATTTTTAAGATTATATTTACTTGCATTTGCTTTTAGCCAGAGGAAACATTTGTTGTCTTTGGTTGCTATCTTTGAACCTTCGCATCTAAAGTCAAAAGCAAGACCGCTCTCATGCATTGAAGTCCCCGGGATTGCTGTGTCTGGCTTACATCTTGCATTTTGCTTGTATACATTTGCTGCTCCACAATTTTGTGCACGCAATTCCTCTTGTCTAGTTTTTGACCTAAATCCAAAACCTGTAATTTTAATATTCTGACTCCATGCCAGGTCTATCATCTTTTTTAAGTTATCTTGCATTGTTTTGCATACTGGGAATACTCCACCAGCTGTCTGCACTTGGTATATACCTTCTGGACACCTCGCTACTGCCGTACCTAGTGGTGGCAGAGCATCGTTTGAACTCATAGCGTCTTCTTCTACTTCTATATTTGCTTGTCCGATATTGAGCTCTCCGCCTAGTAGATCTGGGTTTATAGTATTTAGTAGCATCCATGATCCTAGTGCTAGTACTAGTCCCATCAGTGCTCCACCTATCTTTTGCTTTGATTCTGTCTTTCCAAATACAGAATCTGTACCCATCCACTGTATTCCATATATGACAATCATTATCACAGCCAATGCACCACATATGCCTAGAAAAATTTTCACCATTAGATTAATGTAGTCTCCTAATTGTTTTGTGTCATCTATCGATTTTATCTCACCGATTGGAGCCAGGAGATTGTACTCATCATTTGCTATGCGTGGGTCTATTGCCCCCGGGTCTACTGTGTCTTCCTGGGGTCCTGCTTGTTCCCAGTCTTTGTTGCAAATACCATCACACTCATACGATATTCTCCCCCCTGCGCGGTCCATAGACGACCACTTTTCCCCATCTGGAGTGGCTAGTTCAAAGTAATAGAGACAATCATATCCATCCGCTAAACCTAGAGTCTCACAATTTTCTTCTCCTGCTATGTAGTTTAGTGTGACTGACTCGGTAGCTGGCATTATTATTGTTTTATTTTCCAGCCCTGAACTACTCAATGCGTCGTTACAGTTGAAATTTGGGATAGAACTAGCTGGGCACCTGTCTAGTTCCTTGACGGTTAATTTTAAATCTTTGTTTGCACAGTTAACAGTCTGTATCACGATACTTACTTTTGTGCTACCCTCTTTGTAGAAAGTATCACCAGTTTCGCCATAAGGGTAAAAATTCGCCTTGTCTACAATACACGGAGTTGTGTTCGGAGTATTTACTACTGGAGCTTTGTAGTCAAATGGTGTCGCTGGTATTGAATCCCCTTCATTTGAATCAATAGTAAAAGTATAATTCCCATCTTTTGCTGAATCAGGCATGTCTATGGCTAGCATTTGGGGTGTACCCATGTTGCTAATTTCTTTTGTGAAAGTTTTTGTGAATACTCCGATCTGTTTGTTGTTTTCGAAGGTAGAAAAGACTTTTGCTGTCAGTATCTCTTTATCAGCATTAGATATTGCTGATAGGTTTACTTTCATGGTTACTTTTTTATCTTTTACCTCCAAGCTGTTACTTACTAGGGAAACAGCCTCTATCTTGGCTGTTGATACTATCATTGGTAAAACAAATAAAATCGCTACTATTATCTTTTTCATATTATAGGTTTATTTTAAGGCTTTGCGTTGCCGACTGAAATAATTTTAATGTGTTTTCTATGTTGATGTTTATCTCTGCATATCCCCCGCGGGCTGTGGGCTTTATAGTGAGCATATTTTTCTTTCTCGGTGTTGAGATAGTTTCCCCATTTATTTTCCATTCGTATATGTGGGCTTGAGTGTTTGTTGTGTCACCCATAAAGTATGGTTCTGCCTTGATCGTCATCTCTTCTGATTCAAGTGGAATTTCTTTGTCTAGTATTTTGTTGTAATAAATACCTTCTACTGGGTCTTTTTTGTAGAATAATATTTGTGGGTTTACTCCAGATATTTTGACTGTTCCTGTTGAGTTTGGGCTATCTGTGCTAGACATAGAAACTACTTCTATAGTATCTTCAATCTCATTTGTTAGGTTAAATATAAATGAATTTTTTTTGTATCCTGATTGAGATTGATCAGTCTTGTCGTTCAGCTTCCAATTGTATGTCGCACTATTTGCTTGGATTCCTTTTGGTCCACTAGGTATAGCTATAATTTTTACCCTACCCTCTTTGGGAGGTAGGGCTTTGCCTTTATAAAATGGTGGTACGTAGGAATCTAATGACTGCCATAATATGTCCATATCTCCTGGGCTTAAAATTATCCTTTTTTGTATGATGTCTCCTTCTATTGTCGTGACCTTGATGTCTAGTATGGACTTGGTACCCAGAGCTCCCATTTTAAAAGAAAAATCTTTTACGCCTGTATTTTTTAGTAGAACTTTTTCTCCACTCCTCCATTCTATTTGTGCTCTGTTTAGGTCTGTGGCATAGCTCTCTAGTGTGATCGTTACATCATCGTAAGGTTTTGGGTTCTCTGGGACTACATTGGCTACTATGTCTAGAGCCTTGGTTTCAGCGTATATTTTTTCGCCTGAAATACTAAAAATAAACCCAATTATAAAAATTAGAAAAAAGAATTGAAGTAAGATTGGAGAATTTTTACTCACTCCTTTATTATATGATACATTTAGAATTCAAACAATTATTGTTGTGCATTATTTGCATCATCTTTGGCTTTTTTGATGGCCAATATCTGGGATGGGTCTGAAGTGATTATCTGGTCTTCTGTATATGAGGCGATTGTTTTTACTGCTACGTGTTTTAAGCCAGCAAAGAATATACCCTCCCCCACATTTGCTTCTAGTAGTAGATATTTTTCCTCGTCAGTTAGGTTGAATGTTTTCTGGAGCACATCTACAGTAGATGGAGATTGCTTTAATAGTAGTTGTATAGATGAGTTGGTCACTATTGGTACGCCATATGGACTCTTCATAAAGTCTCCTACGTCTTGAGTGATTGTCGCGAGTCCTAGGTAGTATTTACGTCCACGCTTGGCGATAGAGTATAGGAATGAAGCAGTATCTTCTGATTTCATCATCCACCAGGCCTCATCCACCACTAGGAGTCTCTTTTTTATATTCTTGCGAACGGCATTCCAGATGTAGTGTGTGACTATATACATAGCCACTGGTTTGAGTTCGTCTTCCATATCACGCACAGAAAATACTACAAATTTTCTGTTTATATCTACGTTCGATGGCTTGTTTAGGAATGAAGCCCATGACCCACGAGTGTATTTTGCTAGTCTTTGTATGATAGACTCGCTACCCTCCATACCAGAGAGCACCATTTCAAAGTCTGATAGTAGTGGTGGCTCTATGTTTCTAAAATCTGATTCAGGTGTGATGTCTTTTAGTGCGTATGTTTCGGTAATAGCTCTGTCTATTATGGAATCTTCTTCTGGTGTGAGTCCTCCTAACATGATACGGAATAAACCTACTAGATTTATAGTATTTGAACGCAACACATCTCCGCCAGTCTCGTCTGCGGATGGTATCGGCAAGTCAAATGGGTTTATGTGGTGGTCGCTAGATAGTGCAATATTGAAATACCTACCCCCTACTGCTTCTGCTAGGTACTCGTATTCACGCTCAGGGTCGATGACTATCACTTCTGTGTCGAACATCAGTGTTCGGATAATTTCTAGCTTTGTCGCATATGATTTACCTGCACCAGATGTAGCAAATGTAATCGAATTGTAGTTTGGTAGAGAAAAACGGTCGAATATAATAAGACTTGAATTGTGCCTATTTACTCCATATAGGATACCCTGATCTGATGTCAGGTCAAAAGATACAAAAGGAAAGATTGAAGACAATGGCTCTGTATTAAGCTTTTGGTGTATCTCTAGCATATCTGTACCTGTAGGTATGACACTCTTGAACCCCTCTTCCTGCTGGAATAGGGCTGGCTTTAGATATATGAGCTTAGATTCGAGAATAGATTTTATCTCATTTTCTGTTTTAAAGAGTTCATTCTCGTTGTCTGCGTATATTGTGATATATAGACCCACATTAAACATCTTTTCTTGGGCTTGCAGTAAGTTGTCACGAAGACCTTCTAGGTCTTGGTATGCTGTATCTAGTATTGGGTCGCGAACTAGCCCCTTTGATTCGCGTATAGCTACCTGACTCTGTACTTCAGCCACCTTTTTCTCAAATGTACGTAGGATTTCTGTAGTCTCTATTGGGTGTATATTTATAGATACATCAAAGACCTTGTCTAGGTTGATTATAGGAGAAAACCAATTGTCTACTAGATATCTAGGGTATGATATGACAAAGAAAGTACGAGCAATCTTATCCCCTAGGTTTAGAGATTTTGGTGTTATTTGTAGTGCCGAAGGGGCTATCACGTCTTGGAGCTCTAGTGTCGCCGCACGGTAAATCTCCTTTGGTAGTATAGGCATGACACCACTACCCTGCTTGTTTTGCTGGTTATTGTTGCCTCCCCCAAATAATGATGAAAAAATTCCCATCCCGTTAGAAGCAGATCGCGATCGTTTCGCGACTTTGCTCAGTTATATTTTTAATGTTTCGATAATTATTTTTCATATTTTTTATTTATAAATCGTGATCGCGGCTTCTAACGGGACCCATATTATAATTTCATTCCTTGGCTTATATCGCCAGGATTAAATGTTTTATAAAATAATTCTACTACTTCCTCTGTTTTTAATTGAGAAGTTCTAATTCCCATTCCTGAAAGTCCTGATGCTACTACGCTCACACGCTGATCTAGCTGAGATCTGGTCTCTTCGAATTCAGCCATCTCTGTTTCTTTTTTGGAAAGCTCTGCAGGAGCAGACATACCTACTCTACTGCCAGTTAGTTTATCAAATATTCCCTCTGTAGGTTTTATTATTGTGGAGCTGTATGGGATTACGATAAAGAATGACTTTGTCATTATGTTTACCTCGTCAGTAAAAGATCTTATGAAGTCTATGTATTCCTTGGTCTGTATCTTAAGTAGTGGCTCTACTTGGTTCTTCATCCTGTCTTCTAGTGTCATTAAATACGGACGGATATCTAATCTTCGAGACTGCACTACTATTTCCACGGAAAAATCCAGACTATTTAGGAATGTTTGGAATTGATTTATTATTGCTACCTGCTCATCGCTAGATTTTAGAGATAGGTTTATAGAAGAAGCTATCAGTATTGCCCGATATCCCCCATCTTTCAGGATGATCACTCCATCACGGATTTCTTTTATTGGTACAAATTCTTGAGATTTTTCTGCATTGATTGCCATTTTTATATTATATCATCAATTTTTATTTTTAGTGCAAAAAAACCTCTACTACGAGAGGTTTTTTGAGTTATCTTCTTCTTTCATGTCGAGTCCCCATGCAATATCTTTTAATTTACTTTGAGACATTTTAGGTACGACAGAGGTTTGTTTTATTTCTTCTTCTGATTCTTCATTTTTTTCTTGGATTCTCTGTTTCCATATATATAGTTTATTTCCGAGTGCATATGTTATCGCTGCCTGGAGATAATATATGAATGGCTGATTGTTTATCTTGTAAAAAACTAAAGCCAATACTAACCCCGCAATGGGGATAATCAGGAATATGCCTATCCATAATGGCATCGTTTTGTATATTAAAAATACAATACCCGCTCCCCCAGCTAGGTATGAGAATTGTTTGAACGTAAAAGGTCCAAATAATTTATCTTCTATATCTATGAATTGTGGGACTTTGAATTGCATGTATATGATTGGTGTTTATATTTGCTCATGATATGGATCATGAATCACTGACTTTGTTGTGTTTTGTGGAGGTATATTTGATATTGGTTGATTGCTTTTGGATACTCCACTTGATGTTGCTCCCTGGAGCTTCATATTTAGTATTGATTTTGTTGATTGGGGGTTCTCTATACCGTACAATACTGATTTTTGTGTTTCCTTGCTCGGTATAATGTGTGATTCCTGGGGATTGTTACCCTCTTCTACTACCGAGACCCCAGATTTTACCATTATATTGTCTTCTTTTATTGTAACTTTTTCTTCGTCTACTTTTTCTTCTGTATTCTCGTCTGCTAGTATCTCTATCCCCGATATTTTCATGCCATCATCCGTCTCTTTTTTTTCAAATTCTGCGATTGGTAAATTTACTGGAACGAATGGCTCTGTTTTCTTGTATGGGGGTGTCGGGATATTTGATTTCTTATATGGAGGTATCGGTATCTCTATTTTTTCTTTTTCAGCGTCATCTCTTTTTGTATTTTGAATTAGGAATGACCTTATGTTTTTAAAAACCTGTTCATTGACTTCTGATACTATGAGATCTATATTTTCTGGCGAAGCTTGGACCCCTGCTGACAGTTCATTTTTGTAGTTTTCACTGGGGATTATCCCTAGCATGACTTTTGTGGTTACTTCATCTAGGGTGCTCATGCTCGGCATGTTCAATTTGTACTTACTGGCTATATTGTATAGGTTCTTTTTGTAGTTGGAATTTGTTATAGCCTCTTGGACAGCAGGTGGCAACCCTTTGAATCTGTCGTCCATATTCTGAGCTCCACCGTATTTGTTTTTTGCTATGTTCTCTATGTTTGATTCAAATGTATTTTCTAGGGCTGGGCGGATAGATGCGAATACTTCCCTATCTATTTCAGATATCATGGGTGCTATCTTTTCTTTAGGGAGAGCGAGTTCTTGGATTAATATATCCTCATATTGATTCAAGTGTATGACTCCTAGGAGAGCCAGGCTAGTCTCTGTTATTAGGGCTTTTAATTGGTCCTCTGTCAGATTATACCTATTGCCTATTTCTTCTGTCTGATCTATCCAGGCCATGCTACTAAAAATAGCAGCAGCTTCTGGTGGTAGCTTTGAAAAGTATTCTGCTATTTGTTTTTGTAGTTCTGTTTTGTCCATCCCATTAGAGATAGGAAATGTTTACATTTCCGTATCTTATTAATTTTTATTATGTAATATTATTTTATACTTAATTTTAACTTATATTTTATTTTATTAACAACACATCTCTAACGGGATCCATCTATTTTCTAGTGACCTCCATGTCCATGATCGTCGTGCCCTCCACCATGATCGTCATGTCCACCACCGTGGCCTCCTCCACCTCCCGCAGATTCCATTTTGAAGTTTGCACCCTTTATCGCTTCTGCAAATGCGTTCTTGAAGTCATCTTTGAATTCCCCAGAACCTGTACCCATATTAACCTGAGGTATATTCTTCATACCAGTCCTCATACCCACTGCTACTGCACTGGTGATACCAAAGATTAGTTTTGTAGCAAAGGCGTCGTTCTTGATAGAGTCAAGTTTTGAGAGGTTGAGCGGGTTGTATGTACCGCGAGTAGAATCTGCAGAAAGCCTGTCCTTTATCGATATGCTCTTTGCTGAATTTTCTGCCATATGATCCAGGTCGTAATCTAGTTTGTGATCTGTCTCGTGTTTTAGGACTGTTTCTTTGTATTCTGTTGTCAGCTTGTTCTTAATCTTGTTATTGTCTGATTCTGTGAGTGGGGCTGCGATTTTTGCTGCCAAGGCATCTTTTTTGTCTGTAGATAATCCAGCTACGCTTGTCGCATTGTTTTTAAGTAAGAAGTCTTGTGTAATTTCTGCTTTTCTGTCTGCACTGTATTCGCTGGTTGCACGGGCTAGATTACCCTGATCTTTGATGTAGTCATTTTCTCCCGGTACTCCAGAAACAAGACCTTTTTTAATATTATTCTCAGTATCCGCTCTCTTTGAATCTCTGAATTTTTTATCCACCGCTGCCTTGTCTACTGCCCCAAGATCTTTGTATGGTATTTTAGGATCAAGATGTAATTCTTTTGCAATTTTTTCGTATTCATGATTTGCGTGGACAATATCTCCAACTTTTTTCTGCGCCTTGTTTATTCTACCTCCTATGCCATTCATAACTCCACCAACCTCTGTAGGTAATATCTGGCCTGTTGTAGGGTCCTTTCCTCCACCAATAGTGCTTTGCCCAAAAACTTTATGCATTCCGATTTTGGTTCCTAACTTGCCTAAATTACGGCCGACAAAACCACGTTTTTTGTTATATGCTTGCATCAGGCTCGAGTCACCAAAATCCTTCTCAGCTCTCGATGCTGCTTCGTATTCTTGGGTTGACGTAGTTCCAGCTGAAGCTTTTGATGAAATTTTTCTGATTACACTTCTTCCTGCCCATCCTACGCCTGCACCACCTAGTGCTAGAGCCGCACCACCAGCCACCTTTAGGCCTGTAGTCACAGAGCTAGCTACCCCTTTTGACATATCGGATGCCACACTTTTTGCTTGCCATAGTAGTATCATTATCACGATGAATGGTACGAGGGTCTGCAATACGAATTCTGCTCCTTGTGCATTTGAGTAGAATAACCCCATGAATCCCTTTGATAGGAATAGGAGTATCAGATACATCATAAACATAAATACTGGAGCTAGCATCGCAGTACCGATCAGCTCTGCCCACCAACCCTTCCATCCAAATCTCTTTAATCCCTCTGGGAGGTCTGGTGCCGCATAAGAGAAGAATGCGAGTGGCACAAAAATCATAGAGAACCATAGTCCTACTACCCTACCCACAAAGATTAAGGCTACAGATATAAACACAAAGAATCCTATCAAGTTTATAGCTACAGCTAGCAGTGTGACTAGGAAGAATGGCCCCACTCCGATACCCTGATTGGCAGCTTCCATGTCTGCTGCATTTGGATTTGTCACTTTTCCATTGTCTACACTCTGGATATTTATATTTTTCGCATTCAATATTATCGCTTGGGGATCTACCTTGTCTACTAGAGCTGCTGACAATGGTAGCTGACCATTTTGTCCGTATACATAGCTAGATACACTGCCGTTTCCGTTTGAGTTTTGGCCATTTTTAACTACTATATTTATCGCATCTGAATTGTAGAACAATCTAGTCAGTATATTGGATGCGTCGATTACTATCTGTGTGGTAAATAGGCTAAAGTTTATCAATAGTCCGATGATGACTACCTTTACTATCATATCCTTTGCTCCGTGCCCAATATCTAGGATCATCTTTACAGCAGCAGAGAGTAGCAGGAATATAAAGAATATATTACATAGATCACGTACGATCTTCCACCCTTCTGTGACAAAAGGTGTCCTGTATGAAGAGTCCTGTATAGAATAGTGCAATGCAAAGTCAAAGAATTTGCCACCTAGTGCAAATAGGAAAGATGTAGGGACAAAAACTGCGTAGTAGAATAACTGAGCTACACATCCCATAAAAGTACCGCTCGTGTTTGCTACCTCATCTAAGATCGCTGGCATCATAGAGCACCCCGGCATGATCGTGTCACCCGTAGAACCTCTATATGTCTTATCCCCTACTGTTATATTCGGACCCTCTCCGTCCTTCGCTGCTGGTGGAGTTTTAAACTGAATGTCAAACTTTTCTTTGTTGGTGACTGGATCAATTAGTGCTGAGTAGACATATACAGCCCCAGCTGCTAGCGTTGCTGCAGCTAATGTGGCAAGAGCCACTTGCCCAATTCCAGGTATAAGAAAAACAAGACAAGCTGTCGACATTTTAATTGTTATAGCTGTAGCTAGAGATGTAGCTAGGACTGTAGTCACACCACCGACATTGTTTACTTTTACTATGCTCATCGAGTCAACTGTCGTCACATAATCAGTGTCTGGGTTTAATTCTTTATTTACTAGTACTGGTATTGTGTATTGACCAAATCCATTTGATTTTGAATATGGACTATCTACTTTTTGCATTTCTGAGCTAAGTATAGTTTTATCTAAAACACTTAGACCAGAAAGTTGTTCTTTCATTGTTAGGTGAACAGAAAGATTCTCGGTCGTAGACCAGCTTTCTGTGGTGTATATGTTTATTCTGAGGATCGATACTGTTTTTGTAGAGCTAGAAGCAGATGTAGGTCGAATACTGATGCAGTACTGGACTCTACTTTTTTTACAATTGTCTATTATTTCAGTATCTGCCTCATTTTCAGCTGAGGCTATGTTTGTCTTTATTGCATGGTTACCTTGACTATTTTTCTGCAATGAAATAGGCGCGAAGAGGTTCGCGATAATTAGAAAAAGCAAAAGATAGCTACCAAATTTTTTCACAATTATATTATATCACTTCATAAAAAAATAACATTATTTTTTTATGAAAATATGTTAATAAAACTCGCCATTTTGTGGCGAGTTTTATTGTTACCAAATCATAAAAGCATCCTCAAAATTTTTGTATGCATTCTTTGGTTTATTTTCAAATTCTGATGCACCAGAGAACCATGTGATCTTACCAAAATCTACCTTTCTAGTATCGTCGGTGGCTCCTGATATTAGATATAGATTCAGGGCTTCTTTTGTATTTATGTATCCCCAGTAATCTGATCCTACTACTTGTACAAATCCTATAAATGTCTCGAGTGTCTCATTCCTCCCACTTCTATCAGACCACTCTCTCCTGCCTGGTTCGAGGGCATCTAGGTATTGGCCCGTTTCTCGGAGTAGTATATCTAGGACTTTTTGGTAATTTTCATCTCCTTTGTAGTTATATATACCATCAGGGTTTTTGATATTTGCATTTTCAAATGTCATTGGGACTGCTAGTTGGTCTGGTATATATCTTTTTATTATTCCATAATCATGCATATTTTGTAGGATATGAGCAGCTACTGCACCTGCCGCTCCGCCTCTATCTTTTTGCTTTGTAATGGCTGTATTTATAATTAGATCATCTCCGTGCTCTTGGAAATATCTATTTCTGTATGAGTCTGTGACTGTTATGTATGGAGTTTCAAACGACGCACCTTTGTCCCCTGGTAGGAATGTCTCTGATGGTTTTATTTTTGAAAGATTTGCATATCCATTGTCTCTAGATTCTAGCATGTAGTCTTTGCCGTTCGACAGAGCTCTGCTCGGCCCTAGAGTCTCTCTTTCCTTGTAGCACTGAGCGGTGTATTCTTTTGATTTATTTATTACATTTTCGTATGTCTTCTGATTGGCTACTTCTAGTTTGATATCTTCTGCTGTGGCTAGATTCGGCGCAAGTCTATAGAAAAGCCTAGTTAGCTCCTCCATCCTCTTCTTGTCTGTGTCGTTGAATATTATGTTTACTTCGCACATATTTTTCTTGTCATCGACTGTGATATCATTTTCTGACTGTTCATCGTCCCATCCAGGGAAATATGAATAGGCATTTGATGCTTTCAAGTCTGTGTGACACCCTGAATCGGCGCTATCTTTTTTGCCGTCACCGTCATTGTCTATGCCATCGCTACACTCTGGTTTTGATGTTATTAGGTCACCGTAGTCAAATGTATCACCTCCACCATTCGTACCCCCTCCCGTAAAGCCACTATCACCACCTGTAAAACCACCCCCTCCTATAAATCCACCACCAGTGACACCTCCCCCACTGATAAGTCCACCCCCATAAGTTCCACTACCGCCGTATGGGAATGGATTAAGTTTAGGTATTATTGTGTTTGATAATCCATTGTTCGCCGTGCTCTGTCCATTGTTCTGTGACCCCGTGCTGCCTGTGTTGCTTGTCCCGTCAGTGTTTGATCCTGTTGATCCATTCCCGGCAGTTTGGTCCGTTTGGTTGGGGTCCGTATTGTTTGTGTTATTTTGTGTGTCTACGTCGTCTATCTTGTCGGCTGGTAATTGTTTTGATTGTCCGAACAGAGACGTGAATTTTTTCCCGATGCTTTCTCCTCGTGTTGTGTTGTCAGTGCCTGCATTTTTAAATATAAAATATCCTATAGCAATCAAAATACCCATTACGATGAATGTTATGATGAATGCTCTTAATTTGTTTCCATTGTTTTGCATATTTTATACTTAATTATTTATTATGGGAATTGTATAAATCCACCACCATTGTTGCCCACTGATCCGGCAGATCCACTATTCCCTCCCGTGCTAGGACCAGTACCACCACCTACATTTATAAATCCACCACCACTATATGACCCTAGATCTGCAGGTGCTGCCTGTGTACCACATCGGTCTATTTGTTTTTGGATATAATCTTGTTTCATTATCTCATCCACTTGCCTCTTTATGTCAACAAGCTCATTTATGTTTACAGTCGTCTCGTTTATCGTCTGGCTATATATATCTATAGCATCGGGTACCGATTCTTTGTAGCTGTTTAGATTTGATGCTATCCCTAGAGCTTTTTCTGCTACTGGAATATTTTTTGCATAATATTTCTCAATTGCAGCTTTGTATTTTTTGTATTCTTCTCTGTCTAACCCCGCAGTCTCTTCTATTAAATTGTTCTGCATATTGATCTCAGCTTCTTGGGTATTTTCTAGTATTGTTTTGTTGGCATTGTATACATCTTGCTTTTTACTACCTACCCAGCTTGATATTGAGCTTACTAACATACCGATACCAGCTACAGCTAGACCGATAGGAGCTCCTATGCCTGTCATAGATATCACACCTCCAGTCACCATCAATATATTGCCTGCTACTCCCCACCCCTTGGACACCTCTTGAAAATCTGGATCTGCAAGATTTACTCCTTTTGCTTGCAATGAATCAATATTTGATAATATGTATTCCACGTCTGTGGTCCAGTTTGGATTTGGTCCTGGTATGCAGTAGTCTAGCTCCCCTACGCTCGGTAGAATTTTTGGGATGATCTCTACTGTTTTAGTTAGTTCTGTTTTGTAATCTCTTTGATTTTTTAATACTACCCCTAGATTATTTGAACTGTTTTTCTTTCCTGTTATGTCGAATTCTTCATTTTGATTAAACCATCCCGATGCTTGAGGAGAATTCATTGAATTGTTCCCACTAATTCCCATATTTGTCAGGCTAGTTATATCTTCTCCAGTGCTGTTGTATACTCTGTTTGACCCGAGTCCTCCAAATGTAGTATATGAATTATCTCTTTTACTAGAGAGCTTGCTCACTCCGTCTACCATTGCTTTGTTTATTAGAGCATCAAATATTAGGCTCATTGATTCATTTATCTGGTCAGCCATCTCTAGTTGATTGTATGATGTACCCATCACTCTTGATAGCTGTCCGGATATTGCTATACCTGGTGTGACTGTCTCCCACTTTTGACAAGGTTTTTCTTTTGCATTTGCTGGTGTGTAGTCTTTTGGTTCTGCACATTTTTTCTGACTGAGAAATCCATCCCCCCAGTTTAGTTCATTTAGTGTGTCTTGTGTTGATCTAGCACTCCTGTCAGCTATTTCTTGGGATGTTATCAATCCGAATCCTAGTGGATTGTTTGCTGGATTTTGAGTCATTCCTAGCCACCCATCCCATCCACCGTTTGCAAAATTACGTGAGTATTGCTCCGGGGTGGTGTTTTTCATCATATATCTATTCAGATTTGACTGTGAATAGCTGTTGTAGCTATTTGTTCTATTTTGAAGAAAAGCCCTGGCAAAATCTCTGCCATATGGGTATGTTTCTTTGTCTTGGTATTTGCTGATTGGTCCTAGAATTGAATTTACTTCACTATCTACGATACTCTTGAAATATGATTGTGGGTCACGTATAAAGAACGGATCACCATTAAATCCAGTGTTTATCCAGTTCACTGTCTGCTCTGTTAGTTTCGCTAGTGCGAATTTTGCTACTCTGTATGCTAGACCATTTAGACACTCCTCTCTTTGGTTTACCCGTTCATTTATCTCTGCAGTCTTTGCAGTGTTCTCTGCTGTTTTTACTAGATCTTTGTTTTCTACTGGTATAGCAGAAGCACCCAAGGACTCGCTAGTTGTCTGAGATTTTAGGAATCCATCTGTTATATTTTTAGCTTTTGTTGAGTCTGATTTTTTAGTAAATAATCCAGATATAGAGCTCAGTGCTCCACCCATACCTCGAGCCGTGCTACTAGAGCATCCTATGAGTGACCCGAATCCTCCAAATGCATCCGCTCCTGCGGTCTCGGCTGCAACTGTAACAATAGGAGCAAATACTAATTGCAAGATAATAAACAACGATATAAATTGTGTATAAAATCTAGTTCGCATCTTTTTCAAGTATACCATTATCTATAAATGTTGTCTTCATTTCTTCTACTATTTGGTTGATCTCATTTGTATATCTTGTATACATTGCGGTGCCTGTGGCTGCAGCTACAGGATTTGTTAATGCGTCGGACATTTTGATTATAGATATACCAATCTTGTCATAAGCATTTATAAGCAAAAGATGATTTTGCGCCACATTCATCGGCGCTGTTATTGTGGTCATGTCTTTTGCCAGGCTCCTGTATTCGTTTGATATCTGAGCTAGATCTCCGATGAGAGCACTATCTTCATTTTCCATGGCGCGAGCCATTATTTCGAGTTCTGTGCCTGGCAATCTGTTTTCGTGCTTTGTTATTATATTTTCGAGGTCTTTTTGGTATTTTGCAAGATTTTCTTTGTTTGATTTGGTTGTTTTTATACTATTACCTATGTATGTATCTGGTGTTTCTGTATTCCCTACTTCTTGCCCTATAACTGAAGTTAAGTTCTCGACGGCATTTGTATTTAAAGCTCCAGATTCCTTGAGAGACATAAAAGAAGAGAAGAATTCTATAGCTAATTTTTTTGTTTCGTCCTCTTTTTCTTCTGTATTTGTGTCCATTGTCCCATTTTGTGTATTTAGGGCTTTCTTTTTATTGTCTATTATTGTTTTATTTGAAAAACCATCAGATTTAGGATCTAGGCCCCATAGAGATTCCTCCCAATCTGCTATTCCATTTTTATTTGAATCCTTTGACATCACATCTGAAACAGTCAGCCCACTCTCGAGTCTGATGGTGTCTGTGGGGATAGAGGTGGATTTATTGTCTTTTTTGTTTTTAAAGTATTTATATAGAGCATTGCCCCCTACTGCAGCCCCTAGTAGTAGGACGAGGATGATGACTCTGGCCACGAATTCGTGACTAGGGAGATAAGATTTTTTATTTTCTTTATTCACAAAAATATTATATCATATATGTATGCAAAATATTCTAGTAGATTTGAAAAAACTCGGGTTGTTAATTTTAATTTGTTTGTTTATGTCACCACTATTCCCATACACAGAGACAGAGGCTTCTTATAGTGGAAGTTATTTTGGAGGAAAAGTGATGGTAAAAGAGTCTTGTACTTGTAGTCCAGGGGATTATCTGTTGACCATCAGTGGACCCAAGGGCAGTAGTGGTACATATCTGTATTCTCCTCTGGCCGGAACAAAGACTTATTCTCGGGGTACCGTAAAACAAGGTAGCTATCTCTTGGGTCAGTATAGTTCTGGTGGGTCATGTCTTATGTTGGGTACTCCCTGCGAGCCAATTACAGCATCAAAGGGCACTATCAAATTTGTAGGTACATCTTTCTAATTAAATAAAATAAAAACCTTACAGGTCGGACCTGTAAGGTTTTTATTTTACGAAATCAAGCCAGTTTTGGAGTTTTATGTCCTCTGCTCTAACTTTTTCATTTATATTGTATGTTTTGAATAATTCAGATATCTTTTCTTTTAGTAGGGTGTCCTCTAGATTTTTCTTTAGCACCTTTCTCTTGTGGGCAAATCCAGATTTTAGTATTTCAAAGAATTTATTTTCTTGTTCCTGATCCTTGAAATTCTTTTTTGATATAGCTGTTATAGCGATAATGGCAGAATCTACCTTTGGTGCCGGAGAAAAGAATCTTTTTTCTACTTTCATCATGTATTTAGGTGTACCATATGCTTTTACGCTGATAGACAGTATGCTCTCCTTGCCGTCTCGGGCCACTATCCTCTCGGCTACTTCCTTTTGGACTAATAGCACCATGCGCTCTGGCTGATTTTCTTCAGAGAGGAATTTTTTTAGTATTGCACCGGTTATATTATATGGGATATTTGCTATTAGCTTGTAGCTTTTTGCTTTTAGTGCACTCGGATTCCACTCCAGACAATCCCCTTGCACTAATTCAAATTTCCCGTTTTCTATTTCTGTCGCGAACTTTTCTTTCAGAAAGTCTATAAGATCACGATCTTTTTCAATCGCAATGACATGTCCCGCATTTTCAAGGAGTTTCTCTGTGAGAGCGCCTTTACCCGGACCGATCTCTACTATAGTATCTGCATTCCCTACCTCGCCGGCACTAATCATCATATTCAATGCTGGTTTGCTCTTGAGAAAGTTTTGCCCTAGTGATTTTTTAGCTTTATGAATCATGTTTTTATACTACCATATTTTTGCGAAGTAGATTTGTTCTCGAGCGAAGTCTTGCGCAGGAGCTTAGAAAATAAATGAGTTGACGAATATTATTTTCTTGAGCGCGGGTAATGAAATGAAAACTTCTTTTCATTTCATCCGGTTCGTGAAGCGAAATGGTCGTTGCATAGCAGACCATAGGAAAAAATTTTTCAACAGAAAAATATTCGTGCTGAGTCCGAGAATTAATCTACGAAGCAGTTAAATATACACAATCCTTTCTCCATTTCCGCCACCCCTATCATACTCTACTAGGTGTGATGGTATGTCTTCTAGGAATTCACTAGGGGTATTTACCTGCTTCATACCGAATATTGTTCGTAGTGATGCATAGCATAGATATAGCTTTTTCTCGGCGCGAGTCAGTGCTACATAGAATAGTCTGCGCTCCTCCTCGCTATCCTCCTTCTTGCCTCCACCGGGGCGTGAGTGCGGGAATAAATCTTTTTCAAGGCCTGTGATAAATACGTATTTGAATTCAAGGCCTTTGGATGCGTGCACAGTCATCAGGCGTACTCCTCCTGGTTTTGGCTTGTTTATCAGGCTGTCTTGATCACTAGATAGTGCTGCGTCTTCGAGTATTTTATCTATACCCTCCTCGATATCGAAACCATCGTATCGGATGGCGAGTGTCACTAGTTCCTTCATGTTTTCTAGTCTCTCTAGGTCATCGCTAGTGCCCTTTTTAAGTTCTTCTTCTAGTCCACTACGCTCAATGATGAATTTTATTATTTCACTTGGCTTGTTCACCATGGCGTATTCATGGATCTCATCTAGTAAATTGTAGAAGTTACTGATCTTCATCTGCATACTAGCTGGCAAGTCATTGATTCCTCCGGAGAATAGTTTTACTAGAGTCACTTTTCCGATACCTCGAGCGGGAGTATTGATCACCCTCTTGATGTCTGACAGACTATCACGATTCAATGCTGCACGTAGATAAGATAGGACATCTTTAATTTCTTTTCGGTCAAAGAACTTTGTACCGAGGACTTGGTATGGGATATTTTTTGAAAGCATCGCTTCCTCTAATACGCGGGATTGGAAATTCGCACGATAGAGTATAGCTATATCTTCGGGTTTATTTTCACGGAGCAATTCATGGATCTGATTTGCTACATACTGCCCCTCATATATCTCGTCGAAGGCCTCGTATATTGTGATATCCTCCCCTGTCTCCTTTTCTGTGAAGAGCGTCTTTGGCACTCGGAATACATTTTTATTTATCACATTGTTTGCTGCCTCGATTATATTCTTTGTGGATCGGTAATTCTGTTCGAGCATCACAATCACAGTTTTCGGATAATCTTTTTCAAAATGAAGCATGTTCTTTATATTTGCTCCGCGCCAACTATAGATATTCTGATCTGTATCACCCACTACACAGATATTCTCCCTGGGTCCTACGAGTAGCTTTACCATCTCATACTGTACCTCATTGGTATCCTGATATTCATCCACATGGATATACTGCCATTGATTTTGATAGTGTAGTTTTACTTCTGGATACTTTTTCAAAATCATCACAGTCTCGATCAATAGGTCATCAAAGTCTAGAGCCTTTTCTGATTTAAGAGTTCTTTCATAGTCACGCCAGATAGTAGCGACCACACTTTCAAATCCTGATTTTACTTCATTTGAGAATTTATCTATGTTTATAAAATCCCCCTTTGCTCGAGAAATGATACTCTTGATCTTTCTCGGCTCATACTGCTTTGGGTCTATGTCGCGGGTCTTGAGAGATTCCTTGATAATCTTCATGCAGTCATCGTCATCTGCTATGACAAAGTGCTTTGTCAGGCCTAGTAAGTGCGCATTCTCCTTTATAATTCTTACTCCGAGTGCGTGAAATGTAGAAACAAATGGATAACCACTATGTCCACCAGCGGGGGCACCGTTTTCCCTCTGTGAAAGTAGTCCTATCACTCTTTCTCTCATCTCTTTTGCGGCTTTATTGGTAAAAGTAACTGCTAGTATATTCTCTGGCTTCACTCCACCATGTACTATATGTACGATTCGATGTGTTAGAGTCTTGGTCTTTCCTGCTCCGGCCCCTGCTACAATCAGAAGCGGCCCCTCTGTCTGAAGGACCGCTTCTTTCTGCTTTTCATTTAGTGTATTTAGATAATCCATCCCGTTAGAGATAGGTAATGTTTACATTACCGCCCTTTGTTAATATATAGTAAATAATACGACATTCATTTTGCAAATCACCTCAAATTAGAAATATAACAAGCGAATCTCTAACGGGAGACATTGGTTCTATTATACAGAACAAAAGAAAAACGCCAAAGGCGTTTTTCTTTTGTATTATTGACCTACTTTACTCATCAGATCTCCTGCTTCTTTGTGAACCTTTTCTGCTTCTTCCCGAACTATCTCATCTAGGTTTGGGATTTTTTCTGCTAGAAATGTGAACATTACTTCTGGATCAGGATTCTCTTGGATTAATTTATCCAGGATATTTTGATCATCTTCGGATAGTATATCCATAGCACGAGTCATGACCTCCATATAGATGATCGCACCGAACTGCATGTACACTTCCTCCTGTTCTTCTTTTGGTAGTGAATCTATACCAAGGATAGAAACTATATCATTTTTTATTTTTGTATCCATATATTTTTATTAATTAATAATTATTTTTTGATTAAACGAATAGAAATCATATGATATCCACTGTCAGTTTTTTTCCATAGATTCATTTTTTCTGCTGTGTTTACGAGGTCTTGTCTCTGGCTAATTGCTTGAGACGCAAGATTGTGTGTAGGAGCATCTGCTGAGTCTATTGCTAATGTGTATTCACCAGACTTGTAAGATTCTAGGAATTTTAGAACAGTAACATCTGCACTGCGAGACCCTTCAAATTTATAACCAAGCATTTCTACGTTTTTAACTATATCCTTGTATTTCCCTTCCTTTATTATATTTTCAATGGCAAGGTTAGTCTCACTTTCTATGTTTGGAGCCTCCATACTTCCTTTTGTCTCCTGAGGGTTGATTTTCATTTCTTCCCCATTTCCAGTGCTCTCTGGGACTTCTGTTATTGGGCTTTTTTCTGTGTTTAAAAGCTCGCCAACATCTTGCCCGTTTACTTTTTCTGTTTCAAATATTATCACACTTCGGTATTCCCCGTTAGGAAGTTTGTACATGTGTGAATCTAAGATTCGGCTACTACCTATTGTTGCTTGTGTTTGACCTGTTTGTTCTAGAACCTGAGAACCAGCATAATTTCTAGCAATAGTTCTCGCAAAATTTTCATTAGTACTTTCTCCTATTGAAATTGTTCGGAATGCCGTTGAGTCTGATTTGTAGGGAATGTTTTTAGATTCTAGATCTTTAATTATCTTGTTGTATTCTTTTTCGCCTAGTTCATTTTTAAGTTCAGTCAATTGATTTTCTTGGATCTTCTGAGTCTCTTCAAAATTTATTTTAAGTTTAGGCTTTTCAGTACTATTATTTATATCAGATTCAGTATTTGTATTTTCTGTAGATGTAGGACTCTCTATTTTTGGCTCTGTTGCATCCCCTGTAGTCTCTGGTATATCTAACCTTTCTCCAGATTCAGGGTTCTCTTGGCCAGTTGGATCTGGAGTCTCTGGTATATCTAACCTTTCTCCAGATTCAGGGTTCTCTTGCCCCTCTGGGGCTGGGGTCTTTGGTAGTTCTAATCTCTCCCCGGATTCAGGATTCTCTTGGTTGAGATTCCTTTCATCTGGATTATAATCTCCAAAATTGTATTTTGGTTTTTCTACTGCAGGTGTTTGGTCTGCATTTGAATTACCTGGGTTGAATTCATCTGCTGTAGTATGTGGAGTGAAATCTGATGTAGTAGCTAGCCCCCCTTCCATATTTTTAAACTCTGTCTGGTCGATATTTAGATCTGGGTATTTTAACATTACTGGATCTCCTCCTGTACTAATCGGTGCTGGGGGTGTAGGTACTGCCTCTACCCTGTCTGCTTTCACTGCAAATTCATCGAGGGTTTTTTCTAGTTGAACTGGTGCAGGCGCTTTAGTAAAGTGCTCTCCTTTTGTCATTGGTGGTGTTATGTGTTCATTTTCTGGGGTCATCATTCCACCTATTAATTGATAAGCCCCAGCTCCCGCTCCAACACCTAGTAGTGTTCCAACTACAGCCTTTATTCTCATTCTTTTTTTTCTATCTTCATTTTCATCTATTTCTATGGAAATAAGATTTTTTTCATGTGTTTCTTTGCTTATCTCTCCATTTGCAAATTGATCCTCTGATTCTTTTCTTTTTCTCGCTTGTTCTTTTTTAAATTCTTCATCTTTTTTGTGATTCCACCGATCTGCTCCCCTTGCGCCCTCTGTTGCTACTCCTGCTGTAAAAGCACTTAAACCAAATCTCATCCCGGCGTAAGATATTATGCCGTATTTTGCTATCATTGCTCCAGCAAAAGGGGCGAATGGGATTGCCCCTGTTACTCCACCAGCAGTGAATAGTATTGTAGACAGTGTGATTCTTTTCCATCTTGGCAGGCTCGCATACCCATGCATCAATTTCAAAACTGCACCCCTCTCTGGTACACCACTCTCCTCATATACCCTCCTTCTTTCATCAAAGAAAGTTTTTTGAAGTATTTCTTTTGCCTTAAATTGTTGTAATCTCCTTATCTGTTCTGTAGAATCTATCTTTCCTCTGTTTTTTATTTCTTCTATTTCATCTTTGTATTCACCGGATTTTACTTTACGCTTAAATATTTCTTCCCATTCTTTTATGTCGTCCAGGCTCATATTCACACCACTTGCTTCTGCTTTGTGAAGTTCTTTTTCTCTGAGTTCTTCCACTGCTGCTTCTTCTGTTATTGAGCTTGCGCTTGCGAGCTCGTTTTTTCTCTTCTCGTACATTCTATCTGCAAAAGCAAGACGAGCTGCATCATAGGCTCCCCTCTTTGCTTTTAGCTCAGGTGTCTCATACTCTGAAATATCTTTTTTCTTTAAAAGGTTTTTTTGTCCATTATTCCCCTTTGCAAAATCATCCCGTGTCCAATCCCAAGAGGATGGTCTTATTGAGTTTAATTTGTTCTTTGTCTTTATTCCGATATTTTTTAAATAAGTAGATACAGAGTCTATTGCCTTCCTCGTTTTAATTCCTTTATTGTGCTTTTTGAATTCTTTTGCATACTCAGATCGAGTTCTATTTAATTGAATTTGTATTTTTGCATCCTCAATATTTTCCTTGTTCTTTTCTGCTTTTAAGCTTTGTGTAATTATGTTTTCTTCTAGTTCAGTAAGCTCATTCTCTTTTTTCTTTTTTAGTTCTGGGATTTTCTCATGGGGAATGTCTTTTTTTAAAAAATTTACCCTCTCTCTTGCTTTTGTTAGTGCCTCTTCTTCTTTTATGGAATAAATAAAAGCACGAGCCTGTTCATTTAAGAGATGTATTTCCCTCTCTGTTTTTTCATGTATTAGGTGTTCTATGTCGTGTTTATCCTTTGAGCTCAGTTTCCCGTGCATTCTCTCCTCTAGATCTGCCAGCTGGTCTCTTATTATTATGAGTTCTGCCCCCAGGTTTTCTATATATTCATCAGTTATATTTTCCTCCTTTTCATATTTTTTGATAGGTTTTCGGATGACAACTTTTTTTTCGTGCCCATGTGATTCGTGTCCTGACATAATATATTTATAAGTTTTATTGTTAAAAGTACCTATATTTTACAATATTAAGTTGTGTGTTGTCAAAGAAAATACCCCCATTCTCGGTGCCTATGTTTTCCCATAGTTATGCACATATGTGCATAACTATGGTTGACTACATATACCCCCTGCGGTACCATATATAGACAGGGGGAATATACCCCTGCAATACAGAATAGTGGATAGTTTCCCTCAGATGACCGCCTGTCCGTACGCCCACATTTCTTATGCAATCATTTTTCTTTAAAAAGGAAAATCTGCGCCACGAGCTCCTAGAGCAGAAAGCCAGTTTTCCAAAAATAGCCTTGCAAAATAAAGCTTTTACTATGAAAGCTTGTTTTTCTTTGGTCCTTGTTTTGTCGGTATCACTGGCTCCTAGTACTGCTTCTGCTAGTTTTTTTGGGGATGTATTTAGCGCTATTGTAGGGTCAGATACCTATGCCTCTGTTGTTCCCGAGTCTACCGGAGATATGCCCCACAACTCGCAAACAGTCCCTCTTCTTGAATCAAATCTAACCCCAGAACTAAAGAATACAGTTATAGATTTAAGTCAAGGGACTGTCGGTGAGCAGGCTATAGAGGCCACAGAGGGCTTCCTAGGCAACAATGACGTCCAAAAATACGCTACAACAGAGAAAATCAGTAATTATATAGTTAAAAAGGGAGATACAATAGATGGTATCGCTCGAAAATTAAAGGTTTCCAAGGATTCAGTAGTTTATGCTGCCAGCTTAAAGAAGGGCGAAGTCCTAAAAGTGGGTCAAGTCCTATCTATCATCCCTGTGAATGTACCAAAGGTGACTGAAAAGGCCGAAAAAGCTCCAGAAATCAAGGTGACTTCAAAAACACCAGAGAAAAAGACTACTTCTTCAGAAAAGTTAATCGAACAGCCTAAAAAGCTAGTAGCACAAGCTCCGACTCCTGCCCCAGCTCCCGTCGTAGTAGAAGCTGTCCCTGTAAAAGAGGTTAAAAATATAGTCGAAGAGCCTAAAGAAGATCCTGCTTCTAGTGGTCAGCCAGACGGCTCAATCTCAAGTAGCTATATCTGGCCATTCCCAAGGGGTATAGGGCGTATATCCCAAGGTCTACATGGAGACAATGCTTATGACTTTGCCGCACCAAAGGGTACACCTATATACGCTATATATGATGGATCTGTCTTGATTGCCCGCCCTACTGGATACAATGGAGGATATGGTCTTTATGTGGTTATCGACTTTACAGATGGTAGACAAGCCATATTTGGTCATATGAGCAAAGTTCTTGTACAGCCTGGGGATAAGGTAAAAAGAGGTCAGATTATTGGTTATGTAGGTAATACTGGTAAATCTACAGGCCCACATACTCATATCGGTTTCCATGGCCCACAGAGCAACCCGTACCTAGGATTAAAAGTAAATGCACGTGACTTCCAACCAAATGATTAAAAAAATATTTACAATTTTTATATTCGCTTCATTTTTAGCTGGAGTTTCACCTCTTTTTGTTTCAGCGGAAAGATTTATCCCTACTCCTACCAAATTCACAGTAGGTACTGCTCCGTATTCAGCCAAGCCAAAAGCAAAAGCTAAATCAAAAAAGGCTACTGTCCGTAATTTGAAGCTAGGTATGAAGGGTTCAGATGTTATGACTCTCCAGAAATTTTTAATAAAGAAATCAGTAGGTCCTGCTGCAAAAGAACTAGCGACTCACAAGGCGACAAGCAACTTTGGCCCACTGACAGATAAAGCTCTCCGTGAATTCCAAGCGTCAAAGGGTCTGATAGTCGACGGTGTCGCCGGCGCACAGATCAGAGCTCAGTACAATAAATAATAAATTAAAATCACCCCAATATGGGGTGATTTTAATTTATGATACTTCTTGCTGATAACATGATTCACAGTATACTGTCTCGCCTCTGTCGGGGCTGTATGTCGTCTTGAATATCTCGCTACACTTTGAGCCCTCGTGATTGATATGATTTTCTGCCTCACACATACAGTGACCATCATATAATTTTCTCGGATTTCTTTTTCTCATCCTGTCTTGGTGGCGACATTCAAAATCTTTGTGCGGGATCGGGATGTTTAGTCGTTTATAAAAATCCAATTCTGCTTGTGTGATTTTATAATTCTTGCCACATTCATTGCAGGCTAGGATCTCTGATATTATCGTGTCCTGTGTCTTTTCTATGGAGCTCGGAATATTTTCTTCGCCCATTGTCTCCTTGCCAAATGTACCTGTATTTTTTTCTTGCCAATGATAACCTCTAGCCAGAGCCTCTTCACGTGTTAGAGGAAAGAAATCTTGCGAGAGTGTTTCGTTGTATCCGAAAGGCGCAATATCTGTCGGGAAAAATTGTCCATAATTTTCATCCCCTTTCATTTGTTCATCAATTTTTTTTCTAATATCTAGATATTCTTCTTTTGAATATTCTCTATTTAGAATCAGATACTTTCCTTTTCGGATTCCAATACATCCAATTGAATCTGATAAATGATGACAACTCTCACAATATTCGACATCGTTGCAGTAGAATACAAAAGCTGAATTTTTTAACTTACTTCCTTCTAGTGCACCCATTATGTTGTAGCCTAGTTCTGGTTTGTAGTAGTAGTTATTGCAATCCATACTATCTATCGGGCTTTCACAGTCAGTCATATAAGAACAATTTTTTGCATCATATGTGTCAAAAAGCATTACCCCATCATAGCAATTGTGTAGGTAGTCTCCTGTCACATTGTGACATTTTGTGCGGGATGCGTATTTTTTTATAGCCTGTTTTTTTATTTCTTCAAAACTTTTTTTGGCATTTTCTATATTTTCATAACTTGAAAGTATTTCTTTTTTCTTTTCTTCGAATGTGGCCTTGTCATATTTTATGTTTAAAATAGAGTTCGACATATGGCGACCATTGGTACACAAAATACAATTTTGTGAATCACGCATGTTGTAGCAGAATAGTAGGTCACTGCTAGACTGGCATTGCTCACTGTACATTGTTTTAAAGCATTGTCGGCAGTCGATACATTCATAACAGAGCTCTGATTCGTGCAGGAATGCACAATCCACACACTGCTTGTCACGTTGTAATAGTCGCCCGTACATACAATCTTCATTGTAATCGGCAGCAAATATTAGATAGCAATCTTTATTTTCTGCTGAACCATTTGTATACTCACTTCGGACATTATTGAAAGCCATGAGGCCAATTCGGGGTACTTCGTGTTGTAGTTCTTTGTATTGTTCGAAAAATGATTTACTAAAATCATAATCTTTGCCGAAACTTTTTGGGTCCCAAGCGTCACCCCACCAGCAATCGTGGCAGTATACAGTGTATGGTGAGTCCGGAGAGTAAACTGTGATGATATCCTTTTTGCACATGTCACAAGGGCGCTTGTAAAAAGTTCTTTCATTTCGGAAGGTCAATCTTTTTGCCATTCGGCAATTTGGGCAGTATGTGGGCGGGACTGTTTTCATCTGCTCATAAAAAACAAGATCCTCGTCTCTTATCTCAAACTCGCTACTACATGTTTTACAATTTTGCTTTGTCATATATTTTACTTATTTAATAATAACTTAAATTAACTTTATAATATAGAACAGTAGTTAGCCCACTGCTCTATATGAAAAATTAAATTAGATTGTCATTTCTGTGAAAATTAGGGTCATCTTCCCTGCAAATTACCTTGAATCTGGGGGCAAAATTATCAGGAATTCCAACTAGATAGAATTGTTTTTCTTCTGTGTGGGGCACACACAAGCTCAAGCCAAAAAAATTAATTTTCATGACTACTCGCCACTGATTACCAGCTCTATCTACCTCTAATAGTACATTTTTGACCTCGGTATTAGGAAGTATCGCATCACTAATATAAGTAGCTTCTTCTAATCTGAGGTCACCAATAAAACATCCTTCTTTTTTAAAGTATAATCTAGAATACTTTATTTGAATTGGTGTTATTTTAGATAAATCATACTTTAGTGATTGATATCCTAAAAAACCCCGAACTGCTTCTACTCGAAAGTCGTCGAGCCCTTTTTCTATTTGTTCCATGTTTTAAAATTTTATATATATAATATCAGGCAAGCAATATTTGTCAAGCACACAGAACTAATTTCTTTAATTTTAATCTTGTAAAACAGGGTGTTTTATAGATTTAAATAATATTGTTGATATAGATTGACAAAATATAGTGCTTGGAATACAATGAATATACTTGTCCCGTTAGAAAATCGACTTACGGGAAACTGTAAATAAACATTATTATTTTAATTTTTTAATGAGATGGAAAATACATCATTTGATATAAAAAAAAGCCTACTTTCTATTGGCTTTTCAGAGAAAGAAATTGAAGTCTATTTGGCTCTACTGGAATTGGGAAAAGGTACCGTTACGCAGATTGCCCGCAAAGCTGGTATCAACCGCCCTACTGCTTATCATGTATTGGCAGCTCTCGAGCTTAAAAAGCTCGTGCGTACCTCGGGCAAAGAACCAAAGCAGGAATACACAGCTGAGTCCCCTGAGAATATCGAGCATATCTTACAGGAAAAGATATCCGAATATACGAGCGCACTTAAGCAGGCCAAAGAGATCATTCCTGAGCTGGTATCTATTCACAATAAAGAGAATAGGCCAAAGATAAAATTTTATGAGGGGAAGGATGGATTGCAGAAGGTGTATGAGGATACTCTCAGCTCTAGTGAGACAATTCTTGCCTATGCAAGTGTCGAGGATATCCAGCCGACACTTCCCCATTATTTCCCTGAGTATTACAAGAGGCGTGCAAAAAAAGGTATTCCAATACGTGCAATTTTTCCCGATTCTCAAGATGCTCGTGAAAGAGCTAGTCTTGATAAAGAAGAGAAGCGTGAATCTGTAATAGTTCCTGATAGTTTTGGTTTTCACCCAGAGATAAATATCTACGACAATAAGGTCATGATAGCCTCTTGGCGTGAAAAGTTAGGAATTATCATTGAATCCGCCGAGATAGCAGATGCTATGAAAAAGATCTACGAGCTTGCCTGGTCCGAAGCCAAAAGATTAGAAAAAGAGATTTAAGGTATTATTCACCCTCTCCTTTCAGGAGAGGGCTGGGGTGAGGTGTATTAATTCTGCGTCCGCGGTCTATACTGCAGAGCTTCGAGGATATGCGGAGTGGTGATGTGCTCAGAGCTCTCGAGATCTGCGATAGTGCGGGCGAGCTTTATCACTCGATGATATGCACGAGCGGATAACTGTAGTCGCTCGGCACTGCTGTGCAGTATCTCACGAACCTCGGGCGAGAGTGGTGCGAATGCATTCAATTCTTTTACATTCATCTCACTATTTGTCTTGATATTTCTTGTAGCACTCTTGAATCTCTTCTCCTGGATATTGCGGGCTCGGGCTACGCGCTCCTTGATAGTCTCTGTTCTGTCTCCCTCTACCCCTTCACTCGCGAGTTTGTCGTAGTCCACTGACGATACATTTACCCAGATGTCGATACGATCTAGAATCGGTCCGGAAAGTTTTCTGTTGTATCTATCCAGGTCCATCGGTTTGCAGATACACATTTTTTTCTTGTCACCGCGATTGCCACACGGGCATGGATTCATCGCAGCAACTAGAATAAAATTTGATGGAAATATTGCAGACCCTCGTGCACGAGAGATGGATACGATATTGTCTTCGAGTGGTTGTCGTAATGATTCGAGAACTTTTTTCTCAAACTCCGGGAACTCATCTAAAAATAAAACCCCCTTGTGCGCGAGGGTGACCTCGCCTGGCTTTGGATTAGTTCCACCACCGATCATCGATACATAGCTCGCAGTATGATGTGGTGCACGGAATGGAGATTCGGTCACGAGTGCTCCATCGAGTAGTCCGACGACAGAATGTATTCCTGTGATTTCTAAAATATCTTCTTTGGAAAGTTCGGGTAGGATGTGCGAGAAGACTCGTGCGAGCATCGTCTTGCCTGTGCCGGGTGATCCACTCATCGCTATGTTGTGTCCACCGGCTGCTGCAATTTCTAATCCACGCTTTGCACCCTCTTGTCCCCGAATGTCAGAAAAATCTATCGCATGTTTTTTATTTTCAAAAATTATTTTTGTCTCGGGTGTCTGTGCGATTTTATTTTTTTCTGGCTCCAATAAATTCCCCTTCTTGTCCCTACGAGGTATAGATAGATGATCGATGACTTCGCGGAGATTTCGAGCTCCATAAATTTTTATTCCCGACACGAGAGCTGCTTCTGTCGCATTGCCGATTGGTAAAAATATTTCTTTGAAGCCTCGCTTCTTGGCCTCCTCGGCCAGCGGCAGTGCACCTTTTATATTTTGTAGTTCACCATTGAGTGATAGTTCACCTAGAAATATTTTTCCCTCTGGATCGAAATCAATCTCCCCTGCAGACAGTAGATATGCGAGTGCGATACCCAGATCAAAATACGGTCCCTCCTTTTTTAAATCTGCCGGAGACAGTGAGATGACTATTTTTTGATTTTGATTTTTAGGAGAATTGAATCCAGAATTTTTCAGAGCTGAGCTCATGCGGTCTTTGGATTCATCGACGGCCTTGTCTGGTAGTCCGACAAGAGTAAATGCATGGAGTGTTCCCTTTGTGATGTCCACTTCGATAGTTACTACTTTGCCTTTTAGTAGATGTGTCTGCGCAGAATATATTCGCGAGAATGACATAAAATAATTATAACTCTATCAATATAAAAATTCAAAATATTTTAAAGAAAAAATGAAATATCTTCCTGCTCCGGGTACGAAAATTCTTTGCTAAGAATTTTCTGAAATTGCTAGCCGGCCGCTCGCAGGACCCCCTACTCAGGAAATATTTAATTTTTTCTTTTGAATGATTTATAAATAAAAAAATCCGCAATTGCGGATTTTTTTGTTACATACAATTTTTACAAGTCGGTGCTGAGGGGTTTGCTTCTAGTCTCTCGGCTTCGATATCAAGGCCACATTTTTCACACTTGCCATACTTTCCACCTTCAATCTTGTCGAGTGCTACTAGTATACCAGTGAGTCTCTTTGACAGGACTCGGATCAGAGAAGATTTTTCTTCATAGTCCTCACCTCTGTCGTCCATGTCGCTTTCGTCTGCTTCTGTTGCCCCGGCGTCGTCACTGACTGCTTGCCACTGTCCTGTCTCTGTATTTTTCTTGCCTAGGCCAGAAAGCTCTTCCTCTAATATTTGCTTTTCCTCTTCGAGTTTTATTTTGTAGTTTTCCATAGTTAAATTTTATCATTTATAATTAAAACAGCAATTATATGGGTTTTATGTTCTGTGTAACTAGTCTTTGAATCACTTCTTTTATTGTTTCCTCTTTGTCAGTTAAAATCAATTTATTCTTGTCTATAAACATGTAAGAGAGCAATTCTGTACCATCAGGTAGAGATAATACTCTAGAATCTTTGTTTAAAATGATCTTATCTCCCCAGGGTGTTTCAAATACACCTTCTAGGCTAGATGAAACATTCACACTAAATAGACTAAACATAGAAGAGAGGATGGTAGGTTCCCATGATAACATCCCTGCAAAAGATGAATTGTAGTCATTTGTAGATAATACTAGGAATAAGTTTCTCTCTCCTCCTATCTGATGAACTCCCAGCATGAAACTCTCATGTAGTGATCGAGCTAGAGCTCCAGGAACATTTATCGAGAGTCTTTCCAGTAGGTCTGTGGTGGTTAGCATTTTTACCCCAGTCTCTGTATTTGTATATAGAACTATCGACTTTATATTTCCAATTTTAATTTCTTTTAATTTTTCAGTTTTTATTGCGTTTATTAGGTCCTGCTTGTTTGTGATACTTGTCACATCTAGCATCATCTGTTCATCTGTCTTTATCAGAGTATCTACTGTAGTTTTTTTAACTGCGATCGAGGATGCCTCTTTACCTTTTTGTATAAAGTAAGAAGTGGCCCAGATGGATGATACTATTAGTACAACTCCTCCTATAACATAAAAAATATTTGAAGAAAAATTATTTTTATTTTCTTCTACATATTTTTCTCTATCCTTCCTCTCTTTTTCTGCTAGGGCGATTTTAATAACCGTCGCTTCTTGTTCGCGTACTGCATCTGCCATGTCGGATGAATAGGTGTGGATGTTTTGTATTTTTGTCGGGTTATTTTTTTTGTCCATCCCGTTAGAGATAGGTAATGTTTACATTACCGTATCTTATTAGTTTATGCTAAAAATACGACCTTAATTTTTATAATTCACCTCAATTAAAAATATGACAAGCACATCTCTAACGGGATCCATAGTTTTTATTTTGCTTCTGTTGGAGTGGCAGCCTTTGGTTTGAAGAAATCTTTGTTGGCTTCTTTTATAGAAAGGTTGAGTCTTCCTTTTTCATCTACCTTGATTATCTTCACTGGAACTGTGTCTCCTTCTTTAAGCATATCAGAAACTTTCTCTACACGGAATGGTGCGATCTCTGAGATGTGTACTAGTCCCTCTGTGCCAGATGCGATAGATACGAATGCTCCGAATTCCATGAGCTTGACCACAGTACCTGTAGCCTCTTCACCTACCTTGTATTCATGAGTCATGTCCGCGATTATCTTTTGTGCTTTTTCTGCTGCACCATTTTTACCTGTTACAAATACTGTTCCGTCTTCTTCGATTGTAATCTCTGCCCCAGTTTTCTCACGAATCATGTTTACATTTTTACCTCCTGGGCCGATGACCATACCGATCTGATCCTTGTTTATTTTCACAGTCAAAATCTTTGGAGCATTTTCAGAGATGTCTGCACGGTGTGTAGGAATCTCTTTTGTGATTGCTTCTAGTATTTGTAGTCGAGCAGCTTTTGCACGAATGAGCGCATCCTTCAAAATAAATACTGGGATGCCTCCGACTTTGATATCGAGCTGGATAGCAGTGATACCATTCACAGTGCCTCCGACTTTAAAGTCCATGTCTCCGTAGTGATCCTCTGGTCCTTGGATATCAGAGATGAGTGCGTACTTTGTGTTGTCTTTTTCATCGATCATCACTCCGATAGAAATTCCTGCGACAGGAGTTTTGATCGGTACGCCCCCATCCATCATAGCTATTGTCGAAGCACAGATACTCGCCTGTGAGGTCGATCCATTTGAAGCTGTTGATTCAGATACTACACGAATAGTGTAAGGGAAAATTTCTTTTGTCGGTAGTACTGGTATGAGTGCTTTTTCTGCGAGGAATCCATGACCCATCTCTCGGCGATTGATACCACCTACGCGACCAGTCTCTCCGGCTGAATACGGAGGAAAGTTGTAGTGATGCATAAATCTTTTCTTTGCAGAAAATTCTATACCATCGATTGTGAACATGCTCTCTGGTCCTGCGAGTGTCAGCACTGACATGACGTGAGTTTCTCCGCGGTAAAATATTCCAGAGCCATGGAGAACTTCTGATATACCACCAGCTTTTACATACAGACTGCGGACTTCATCGAGCTTTCTTAGGTCTGGACGTTTTGATTCTAGGAGTGCCGCATCATGAATAACCTTGTTTATATATTCTTCGATGTAGTCTTCGGCTACGAATTTTGTCTCGGGCATGTCTGCGTATTTCTCATCTACTATTCCCTTCCAGATGTGCCATGCATCATCTAGAACTTTTTTACTATTTGGTCCGAATGCCCCTTCATCTAGAATCGGTTTTATTTTTTCTGCGAATAGTTCTGATAGCTCTGCCGGTGCCTCTGGCTTTGGAAATAGTAGTTTTGTTTTTCCGAATTCTGCTACCAGCATCTTTTGGAAATTCTCCCACTTTTCTATCTCTGCAACTGCACGATCGAAACCTTCACCGATCACATCTTCAGAGAGTTCAAATGCCATAGCTTCGATCATCGCGATATTGCGATCCTTTCCACAGACCATCAGGTCGAGTGTGTATACTGGCTCGTCTGCCTGGGGGATATAATTGTTGATAGCTATTGTCGGAGCGTCCTTTGTCATAGACATATGCACTGCACCGATTGGTCCATGCCATGGTATGTCAGATGTACAGAGTGCGATAGATGCAGCATTGATACCCAGAGTTTTTGGGTCTGCCTTGCCTACTGCTATCACAGTCACTATCACTTGGACTGCATTTTTGATGTGGTGCTCAAACAGTGGACGGATTGTGCGGTCGATCACACGAGCAGCTAGAATTGCCTGCTCACTAGGACGTCCTTCACGACGAGTGAATTGAGATCCGAGGATTTTACCTGAAGCATAGAACTTTTCAAGGTATTCTACTGTCAGGTTAAAGAAGCCTGGATTGGACTTGCCATCACGACTGATCACGGCTGTGGCCATGACTACTGTACCCTCGCACTTTAGCATCACAGAGCCATTGGCTTGGTTTGCTAGGTCACTAAAAACCGCGACAACTTGTTTGCCGCCTATCTCTACACTGTATTCTTTACTTTGCATACTATATATAGCTTTTCTCCAGACTCTAGCTTTGAAACACCCTGTATTTAATGAAGTCCGACTTCCTTAATGTAGGTTTCAACTCTAATTGTCCGGAGGAAAGCTGATTAACATACTAATATAAGTATATTAGCAGAAAACAGCCTTTTTTTAAAGGGATAAAAATAACCGTACTTTTGGTACGGTCATTTTTTAGTTAATACTTTCCATACTGTTTTCCATCTCGGTTTTCTGTCGATAGGTCCACGAATGTATAGATAATATCCATAGTTTTTTACAAATCTGTAGATGATAATTATTATGACTATAATTACCACCCATTTAATAAAAGTGATCATAATTATAGCGTTTTTATGATTGTAGATTACTATGTTGATTATGTCAATTATATCCGTGCCTTAAAATAATCTACCCAGCGGATGTCACTCGGGTCTTTTTTATTTGCTATCCCTAGTAGATAAGCAAAATACATAGAGTCTAGTATCTGGATCAATATTTCAGATAGATGACTGCCCCCTCTCGCCTCTACTACACTTGATTTTATCTTTTGTTTTTTTAGTACTTCTTTTGTCACACTGATTCTCTTTTGTATTTTGTCACTGTAGAGTGTGGATTCTGTAAATATAAAATGCAGAATAATTTTATTTACTGCGGGGTATGATAGTCCCTCCATCAGATGATGATTCAGCTCTGGTATATTGTGTGTGACTGCAAAAGTTTTTGATGTCTCGTGAATCTGATTCCTGGCGAATAGTCCGACATGGGATAGATGCTCGGCGTATACTAGTACGAGGATCTTGTCTTTTAATTTGTTTATCTGATTATATTTTTTTTCTAGAGATTTATCATTTAGCACCTTTTCATTTTCCAATTCTGAAAGTGCCCCCGTTATATCTTTTGTATTTAATCTGCACAATTTGTGATGGATAAAAATTCGCAGCATGATCATCATCATAGACCCCACTGCAAATCTTGGTTGACCGCAGGGATTGTCCGTCTTGTCGATCAGGCATAGTGGAAGCTTTTTCTTTTTCAAGATTTCTGCTAGTTTACCTCCCGTAGTTATACCTACGATGTTTGCCTTTTTTGTTAATGCATAGTTCAGTGCCTCGACTGTCTCCTCTGTGCTACCAGAGTAGCTCATCGCCAAGACCAAGGTATTTTTATTTACCCATTCTGGTATCGTGTACTCATTTGATATATGCATAGGCACCTTCAATATATTTAGTGACTGTATTATCTGTGCACCCAGTGCGGATCCACCCATACCTATGACTAATATATTTGATATCTCATTCTTATCATTTTTATAAATAGTCGTGTCCCATGATTTTTTGCATTGGGCATAAAAAAGCTCGACTGAAGCTAGTACATTCTTTGAATCGTATTTTTTAATATCGTTTTTTAACATCCCGTTAGAAGTAGATAATCTTTAGATTATCGTACATAATTTAACTAATAATATCGAATATAAATAATTTATTTAAACAGTCTCCGTAGCTTGAATGACATATATGACTTCTAACGGGACCTTCTTTATATTTTATCATTTTGCAAAATCTGTCGCACGCGTATCTTTTTTAGGGGCTTCTACAGCGCAACTGGCGCGAAGCCTGAGTAAATTTTTAGCAAAAAATTTACGTACCCTAGAAAAGATATGCGAAGAAAGGATTTTTAAAATAAATGGTTTAAATGTATAATCATATAATCAGCCGGACGAATGCAGATGCGAGGCGTCGATGAGTATTATGACCAAGATGTAGTTATCTACATTGCGGGAGTAAACGGAATCGACAACAAAGCAGATGGATTTGGCCCGCTTATTATATTATATGTGTGGAATAATCGGATACATAGGAAAAAGAGAAGCCTTTCCCATTATTATAAAGGGTTTAGAAAGGCTCGAATATAGAGGGTATGATTCAGCTGGAGTTGCACTTCTAGATGGAAAAATGAATGTTTTCAAGAAGAAAGGCAAGGTTGCCGAGCTTTTTAAGTATGCAAAAGACCATAATCCTGCTGGGAATATAGGCATAGGTCATACTCGCTGGGCCACCCATGGTGCACCAGAGGATCGCAATGCTCACCCCCACCTCTCAGAATCTGGGTCTATAGCCTTGATACATAACGGTATTATAGAAAATTATCTTACTTTAAAGACTGCCCTCCTCAAAGATGGAGATACTTTCAAGAGTGACACTGATACAGAAGTCCTTGCCCGTCTGATAGAAAAAGTAAAAATAAAGGACAATCTAAGTACCGAAGAGGCTGTTCGCGAGGCCCTATCTCAGGTAGTAGGAGCTTATGCGATCGTAGTGCTAGACGAAAAAGATCCCGATACATTGATCGTAGCACGCAAGGGTAGCCCACTCGTGATCGGCATCGGAGAAAAAGAATTTTTTATCGCTTCGGATGCGTCCCCTATCGTAGAGTACACAAAGAGTGTGATCTACCTAGAAGATGGTCATATGGCAAAAGTAATGCGTAATGGTGAATTCTATGTAAAGTCTATCGATGGTGTAGCTCATACTCCATTCATAGAGGAGCTGAATATCGAAGCTGAGATGCTGGAAAAAGGTGGATACGATCACTATATGCAAAAAGAAATTTTTGAGCAGGCTCGTACTATACACGACGCACTCCGTGGCCACATACTGCCCGATAATACTGTGCATCTACGTGGAATAGAAGAGATGGCTGATAAATTTAAAAATGCAAAGAGGATCATCATCACTGCTTGTGGCACATCTTGGATCGCAGGGCTCGTCGGTGAATATCTGATAGAGACTCTAGCTAGGATTCCAGTAGAAGTAGAGTATGCATCAGAGTTCCGTTATCGCAATCCGATAATTTACAAAGACGATATCGTAATAGCTATATCACAATCCGGAGAGACAGCAGATACACTAGCTGCACTACAGATCGCTCGTGAATCCGGTGCTATGACATATGGTATATCAAATGTAGTCGGCTCATCTATCGCACGTATCACTGACGCAGGTTCATATATCCACGTCGGTCCCGAGATCGGAGTAGCATCGACAAAAGCTTTTACTGGTCAGGCTGTGATACTATCACTACTCTCTCTACTACTAGCAAAAGATCGCGACACTCTAGGCCATGATGAATATGTATTCTTGGTTCAAGAATTGTCTACTATCGGAGACAAGGTAGAGCAAGTATTGAAAGAAGAAGGAAAGGTTAAAAAGATCGCCGAGATTTTAAAAGAAAAAGATAATGCATTGTTCCTGGGGCGCGGAGTACTATTCCCTGTCGCACTCGAGGGGGCGTTGAAATTAAAAGAGATTTCTTATATCCATGCTGAGGGTTATCCAGCAGCAGAGATGAAGCATGGTCCTATAGCACTAGTAGAAAAAGATTTCCCTGTTATTGTAGTCGCTACAAATAATGCATTGATTGAAAAAGTAATATCAAATGTCCAAGAGGTCAAAGCTCGTGGAGCGCTGACTATCGGTATAGTACGCAGTGGCAACGAAGAATTGAAAAATATTTTTGATCACATTGTCGAGATTCCAAATGTTCCTGATGAGTGGATACCGATACTATCTGTGATACCACTACAGCTACTGGCATATCATACGGCAGTACTACGTGGAGCAGATGTAGACAAGCCTCGTAATTTAGCAAAGAGCGTAACAGTAGAATAAAAAAATAAAAGCCACAATTGTGGCTTTTATTTTTTTAGTATAGTTTCTTTATTTTTTCTATTGTCTCGTCTATGTCCTCTTTTGTATGTAGTGCAGAAAGTTGGAATCTGATTCGTGCTTCGCCCTCTGGTACTACTGGGAATGATAGTGAGACTGCATAGATACCATCATCAAAAAGTTTTCTAGACATCTCGGCTGCTTTGTTCGCATCACCTATCATCAGTGGGACGATAGCATGATTGCCGTGCAGTGTCGGCAGATTGTTCTCTTCGAGTTTCTGTCTGAAGTATAATGCATTTTCTTTTACTTTTTTGATTGGTGTATCATCGCTCTCTAGTAGGTCAAGTGTCTTTATCCCCGTGTATGCTATCGATGCTGGCATCGCATTTGAGAATAGGTATGTGCGAGATTTTTGTCGCAGATATTCTACGAGCTCTCTACTACCTCCTATATACCCACCGACTGCTCCACCGAGCGCCTTGCCAAATGTACCAGATACGATGTCCACTTTCCCGAGTGCATCACAGCTCTCTGGTGTACCTCTTCCGAGATCACCCATCACTCCTATACCGTGTGCGTCGTCTACAAATAGTAGGGCCTCGTACTTTTCAGCTAGATCTACAAGCTTTTTCAAATCAGCAGAATTCCCCTCCATGCTGAATATCCCGTCCGTAGCGATAATCTTTGTTCTGTAATTTTTATCTTTATCTTCTGACAGGAATTGCTCAAGCATCGCTAGGTCCCCACCCTTGTAGATTCTCTTGTCTAGATTTTCTTTTTTGCAGAGCTTGAATGCATCGATGATTGAAGCATGATTGTTTGCATCGCTATATATAACATCTTTGTAGGGAGCTTCACTTCCACGAGGTTCATTTATTATCGTAGCAAACAATCCAAGGTTGGCCATGAATCCTGTAGAATATATGATCGCATCTTCTGTGCCGATGAATTTTGCTATCCTCTCCTCTAGTTGTCTATGTATAGTCTGAGTGCCGGATAGGAATCTGACCGATGCCATACCAAAACCGTATTTCTCCAATCCCTCTTTGTTTGCATCTGTTGAGAATTTACTACCTGCTAGTCCGAGATAATTGTTTGAGGCGTACATGATAAAATCCTGCTCCCCTATCTTGATATGAGAACCTTGAACTCTCTCGATCATCTTTTCTTTTTTGAACTTTCCACTCTCTTCGATATTTTTCAAATCAAGAGAGAGTGACTCTGTAAATTTTTTTGTGTACATATGAATAATTTATAAATTCTTTCTTCGTATATCTTTTTTAAGGTACGTAAATTTTTTGCTAAAAATTTACTCAGGCTTCGCGCCAGTCGCGCTGCAGAAGCCCTTAAAAAAGATACACGTGCGACGAATTTATAGTATCTATTTGGCTAATTTATTTTTTAAATTCTCAAGCATTACCTCTGTCATTTTTTCTAGATCAAATTCATGCTTCCATCCCCAGTCTGCACGTGCATCAGAATCATCGATAGATGCAGGCCAAGAGTTGGCGATAGCTTGGCGGTGATCCGGAGCATAAGATATCTCAAATTCTGGCATGTGCTTTTTCAATTCACCTGCTATCTCAGTAGGAGAAAAGCTAATTGCAGATAAGTTGTATGACATTCGAGTCTTTATATTTTCAAGTGGCGCCTGCATCAGCTCGATCGTCGCACGGATCGCATCATCCATATACATCATCGGTAGATAAGTATTTTCTGAGAGGAAGCAAGAATATTTTTTATTCTTGATAGCTTCATAAAATATCTCTACTGCATAGTCTGTAGTTCCACCACCTGGTTCACTCTTCCAGCTGATGAGGCCCGGGTATCGCACAGAGCGGACATCTAGTCCGAATTTATTTGCATAGTATTGGCAGAGCATCTCACCTGCGTACTTTGTCACTCCGTACATAGTAGTAGGCTCGATGATAGTGTGAAGTTGTGTATTTTCTCTAGGTGTTGTCGGTCCGAATACTGCGATAGAGCTAGGCCAAAAGATTTTTAATTTCTTTTCTACCCCTAGATCTAGAATTTGTCTGAGACTATTCATGTTCAAATCCCAGCATAGCTTTGGATTCTTCTCCCCTGTTGCAGATAGTAATGCAGCGAGTAAGTATATATCTGTGACTCCTTCTTTTTCTACTATCGCTCGAGTCCCCTCTGCGTCAGTAGCATCTAGTGTGTAATATGGTCCAGTACCTGCGAGCATGGCATGCTCTCCACGGATATCAGATGCTATTACATTTTCATTACCATGAATCTTTCGTAGGGCCAAAGTAAGCTCTACCCCTATCTGACCGCACGCCCCAATAATTAAAATTTTTGACATAGTTTTATTAAAAATTGCAAATTGTCGCACGCTTATCTTTTTTAGGGGCTTCTACAGCGCGACCGGCGCTAGACTCTCACAAATTTTTAGCAAAAAATTTGTGTACCCTAGAAAAGATATGCGAAGAAAAAATTTGCAATTTTTTGGTTTAAAATGCTAATTTACCTTCTGTAACGCCAGCACTCTTTCGTTCACCTTCGGTGGCATTATAAGCATATGATAGCATAGCTTTGTCCTCCTCTATAGTATTTATACCCCGACGTTCTTGCATTCGTCCTGCTATTTTTACTGCTATATCAACGGGTAAAATAGTCATATTTTCTTTTGAAATATAATTTGTAAATGAGGGCACATCTATTGTGACTGTGTCATATACGTGAGCGGCCACGCCGATTACTTTTCCTGTATATATAGATACATTTATGGCTATTTTTGCATGGTCGGCGATGACTGATCCTAGGAATTGCTCCCCGGTCTCTACCCCACCTAGCTTTATCTTTCCGTATGTATTTTTAAGATTTGATGTTGACGCGCCCCCACCGATATTTACCCATGAGCCTACATAACTATCACCCAGGTATCCATGATGACCTTTGTTGCTGTATGACTCTATTATAGAATTTGAGACTTCACCTCCCACTTTGCAGTATTTACCTATATAAGAATTTGAAATATTTGAATGCGGGTTAATTGTCGCACTCTCGTCTATACGTACTGGCCCAGCTATATAATTAAATGGATTTATATGCGCCCCTTTTTCTACTATGACCAAGCCATTTTTTGTATTAAAGACCACTTGCTCATCTATAACTGCACCTGCATGAGCAAAAACCCCAGGTCTGACCTCGGTGTAATCGTTATTTTTTATTATTACCTCTTTGTATTTATGTAAATTTGTTGAAAGATTTTTCTTGTGAAATGTCACTAGTTCAAAAAGCTCATTCGGTGCCTCAAATAATTCACCTGCTTTGAAGCCGAGACTCTCTTCCTCTGCCATGGTGAAACCACCGCAGTGTATATCAGATATTTTCCTCGTTAATGTGATTGGCCAAAGCTTTTCCATACAATTTATCTCATTAGGTATTTTTGAGGACTCACTGATAAGTCTAGGAAGTCATCGGCAGCTTCTTTTAGTTTCATAGAAGCAGATTTCCCAAATGAAACCACTTCTACTTGTGTGCCATATGTATTTCGGAGGTACTCTACGAGAGGGATAAAGTCCCCATCTCCTGCTACTAGTACTACTGCATCGAGACGGGGTGCCATCTTCATAGCATCTACTGCTATACCTACATCCCAGTCGCCCTTCTTTGCTCCACCTGAAAATACTTGGAGGTCTTTTGTCTTTGTCTCTATGCCTAGCTTTGTGAGAGCTTCAAAGAAACTCTTTTCGTCGCCTCCCTCACTAGTGATCACGTATGCTGTTGCACGGACTAGTTTACGTCCTGCTACTGCGTCTTTTAGTACAGCACCAAAGTTTACCTTTCTCTTATAGAGGTTTTTTGCGCTGTGATATAGATTGGCTGTGTCAATAAACACTCCAACTCTTTGTTCTTTATGTTTGATTATCATCCCGTTAGAGATAGGAAGTCCAAAGACTTCCGTATCTTGTTAATTATTGTTAATAATATGTTCCTCTTCTTATTTTACACTATCCCGTAAATTTACAACAACGCATCTCTAACGGGACCAAATTAAAACATCTCGAGGTTAGTCGAGATGTTTTAATTATGCTTTTAATTTTTTAGCTACTGTCTCGTGACGAGTCTTGTCTGTCTTCTCAAGGTACTTGAGGTGCTTGCGACGGTCAGCAACCATCTGTATAAGTCCACGACGAGAGTGATTGTCCTTCTTGTGCTTCTTTAAATGTGATGCAAGTTCATCAATTTTCTCAGTAATAACAGCGATCTGAACTTCTGGAGAGCCAGTGTCCTTGTCGTGAATCTGATTTTTCTTGATTATATTTGCCTTTTTCTTCGTTGTTAACATGTGCATATAGTATCACATATTAAAAAGAATTGCAAGGGCCTATACCTATGTGTTTATTACATGTTTTTTCTTTGTCCCATCAGTATATCGTAGCCGTGGATTGTCTTGTCGGAATGGTCGATATCGAGAGTATTTAAGAATTCGTCTAGTTCTATTAGGATCTGGTCTCCGGCGATGTCCTCCTCTACTATCTTTTCTACTTCTATGAATGATCCGAGATCTTCTACTTCATCTATGCATATCTCGTAATCTCCATACTTGCCTGTCCTTCTGTGTTTCTTTATCTCGATGAATAGGTAGTGGCCTAGCATTTTTATTACCTCATGCATCTGATCTGTATCCCCTATCTCGAATTCCTTCTCTATCTTGTCGAGGGCGGCACTCGCAGAATACTTCAATGCAAACATTGATTTTTTCTTGCCGTCTTTTTCTTCTGTGCGAATTCTGAGGATATTTTGCCCAATAATATTTGAACCGGTGAATTCTACTCCATTTGGAAAGTATACTCTATCGTGTTGATGTTTTTCTGAATCAAAAACAAAGCCAAGGTCCGCTAACTTTTTGAGTAATTTTTCCTTATCTTTTATTTTTGCTTTAACTTCTATTTCTCTCATATATTTATTATACATAATATCCGTAGATATGTGGTAAAATTATTGTACGACTATGGCGACACGATTAGAACAATTAAAAAGAGAATTCCTCGAGCACGTAGAGATAGAAAAGGGCAATAGTCTACTGACTGTGCGCAATTATGATCACTATATCTCGCGCTTTTTAGAAATTTCAAAAGCAAAAGATCCCATTGATATCACCGACGATATGATTCGTGAATTCAGATTGCATATAAATAGACTCCCAGGCATGAAAGTCCGTGGACAGTCCTCGGCGACACTAAAGAAAAATACACAGAACTATCATCTGATAGCATTGCGCGCATTCCTCAAATACATGATGAAACGCAGTGTCACATCCCTATCCCCCGACAAGATCGAACTAGCCAAGATAAAAGAGCGACATCTGGATCTGATATCAGTCGAGGAACTGTCTCGCCTGATGAATGCACCTGAAATGACTACACCAAAGGGTCTTCGCGACAAGGCGATACTGGAACTATTCTTCTCCACTGGGCTCCGTCTGTCTGAATTATGTTCATTGAATCGGGATCTGGATCTGTCAAAAGACGAATTCTCTATCCGCGGAAAGGGTGAAAAGGTGCGAGTAGTATTCCTATCTCCTACAGCCAAGGAGGCAATCAAAGTATATTTAAAAAATAGAAAGGATCTAGACGAGCCACTATTTGTGAAGAACTCTCGCAATCGTTCAGATTCTGGTCGCCTCACTCCCCGATCGATCGAGCGTATCGTGAAATACTATGCCATCAAAGCAGGTATATCTAAAAAGGTCACCCCTCACGTGATCCGCCACAGCTTTGCCACAGATTTACTATCCAATGGTGCTGATATCCGATCTGTGCAGATGATGCTCGGCCATGCCAATATTGCAACCACACAGATTTATACCCATGTGACGGACTCGCAACTAAGAGATGTACACAAGAAGTTTCACAGCAAATCAAAATAAATACATTCTGAGTGATGCCTGCCCCGTAGGAAGTACTCTTTCCTTTGGGGTTCACAAGAAATTCCACAGTAAGGGTAAATAATATATACTGTATAGATGAAAATCATCAGTTGGAATACAAATGGTCTACGGGCGACGATCAAACAAGGCAATTTTGATCCCCTTTTCAATAAATACAAGCCAGACATCGTCTGCCTCCAAGAGACAAAGGCTGAAAAAGAACAACTTCCAAACGAAGTCCAGAATTATTTTGGATATAATTCGTATTTCTCTCATTCCAAAACTCGCAAGGGATACAGCGGTGTAGCTATATATACGAAAGTGTTGCCAGACAAAGTAGAAGAAGGTATGGGTGTGCCCGAGCTCGATCAAGAGGGTCGCCTGCTCGTCCTGTATTTCGAAAAAGGATTTACAGGATTGAAAAATAAAGTGATCTTGATAAATGGCTACTATCCAAACGGTGGTTCAGGTCCAGATCGCCTAGAATTCAAGCTAAAATTCTATGATGCATTCCTAAAATTCATAAACAAAAAGAGAAAGCTCGGCTACGAGATTGTATTTACTGGAGATGTGAATACTGCTCACACTGCGATAGACCTAGCCAGACCCAAGGCAAATGAGGAGAATACAGGATTCCTCCCTATCGAGCGTGCATGGATAGATCGTGTGATAAAGGATGACTATATTGATACATTCCGTCATCTCCACCCTCAAACTCTTGATATGTATACATACTGGGATCAAAAGACTGGTGCCCGAGCTCGCAATGTCGGCTGGCGTATCGACTACTTCTTTGTATCATCCCCTCTAATCAAAAAGGTAAAGGATTCATATATGCTCACAGATTATATGGGGTCTGACCACTGCCCTCTTGTATTGGAACTTAAATAGCTTGATTTTTATTTGTTTCGTGATATAATATAAAAAACTTATAACCATGATTAGAAAAATTTTATTGGGGCTACTTGCCCTGGCGCTACTTATGATTGCATTCATCTCTGCTATTTACATTGAGTCTTTTGGAGGCTTTAAGGCATACATGTTTGACCTAGAAAACCTAGATCGAAAAATTGTTGGATTAGTAGGCGGAGCATGTTTACTGGGTGGTATTGATATATTGGGTTCATTTTTTAAAAATGGAAACAGTGACTTAAAAACCAATTAAAAATTGCGAACATGGTTCGCGTAGTTTGGGGTTTTGCAAATGGGAGGTCCAGTTATACTGGCCTCCTTTTTTTATTCTTGCTTCATCGTGTATAATACTAAAACATTATAAATAAATTTTTTAAAAAAATATGAAAATAGCTGGTTCAATAATAGTTTTGATATTAGTGGGTGCGGGTATTTGGTATGCAATCCAGACAAAACCAAATGCTGAAGTCCAGAATGCAGTAGTATCTGATGCTGTAATGGGTGAAGTTGAAAATAATCAAGGAGATGTATCTTCTCTAAAGCAAATAGATAATGCAAATATCAAGATAACATTCAAAGGTTTTGGTCCAGGAAAAGTTCACAACGGTTCATTTAGTGGGATAACTTCAAATCTTTCTACTGATGGATCAGGTATCAAGGGTGATATCTCTGTAGACTTGAATTCTATGACTACCGATACAGAAAAACTTACAGGTCACCTAAAATCAAAGGACTTCTTTGATACAGAAAAGTATCCTACTGCAAAATTCCAAGCCATGAGTCTAGTAGACGGCAAGCTATCTGGAACACTCTCTGTGCATGGTACGACAAAGAATGTCACAGTAAATGCAGGCGAGCCAGTAAATGGAGCTTACAATATAATGTTCAATCTAAATATGAAGGAATTTGGTATTGATCAAAAATTCGCAAATGAGATTGTAGAGCTAAATATCGTAGTTCCAGTTAAATAATCTATAAATAAAAACACCCGGCAGGACCGGGTGTTTTTATTTATACATTATGCTTCTTTCTCAATTCTCCTATTTCTTCATTCTCTAGTTCATCTTTGAGCTCTTTTGCTTTGTCTGCGAGCTCTTTTAGTGTCTCATCTGTCATATCATTTAGCTCGCGCACTCGGATATCTAGATATTCTCGAGTGTTTTTTGCTGGGTCTTCTAGTACTTCCTCGAGTAGTGAGTGGAGAATCCATCCCATTCTACGGCCGGGTGCTATTCCGAGTTCGTTTTTCATAATGTTACCATCTACTACTAGCTGGCCGACGGATATCGGATCACGGAGACATTCCTCGATCATCGCATGATATTTGCGTAGTCTATATGGAGCCTCTGCTTTTTTCATCCCTACTCTGTCGCATTCACGTATCTCCATCAATTCCCAGATATGCTCGGGTCCGACATTCTGTATCACTCGACGGACTGCAGAGAGCGTGATCTGCTCTGTATCAGAGAAGAACATGTGGCGACGTACCATATTGGATACGAATTCTATTGTATCCTTTGGGAATTTGAGTCTTTCCATTATTACCTTTGTCATCCTCGCACCTACTACCTCGTGGCCGTAGAATGTAGGCTTCTTGATCCCCTTTCTCTTTGTCCTTGGCTTGCCGATGTCGTGGAACAGTGCAGCCAGGCGGATATCGGTAGAGTATCCCTTGTCTGTAGCATGTCCGAGTGCACCTAGGCAGTGAGTGAATACATCATAGATATGTGCCCCACCCTGATCGCACCCTATACCCTCTTCGAGTTCTGGAACGATGTATTTTAGTAGTCCGAGTTTTTGTAGTAGCCCTACCCCTTCAACACTGCGAGGGCTCTCGATGATCTTCATGAATTCATCGCGAATTCTTTCACCAGAAATATTTTTTAAAAGATGTGAGTTATCCACAGCCCCGGTCATAGTATCTGAATCGATCATAAAGCCCAGCTGTGATGCGAATCGTACCGCACGGAGCATTCGTAGGCCGTCCTCTTGAAATCTCAAGGACGGGGCACCCACGGCCCGTATAACACTGTCCGTTAGGTCCTGTTGTCCTTTATATAGGTCAATTACCTGTCCTTTATCTATATTGTAGGCCATAGCATTGATTGTAAAGTCTCGTCTCTGAAGGTCCTCGGATATATCCCGGCTGAACTTTACTTCATCTGGATGCCTATTATCACTATATTTTGCTTCAGTTCTGTACGGTGTGACCTCCATTATATGGTATTCAGCCTTTATTTCTGTCGGAATTGTTACATGTGTAACATCTTCTATTGTTTCTTGTTCAACTTCTGTATTAGTTTCATGTGTAACCGTTGGGATACATACCCCTACTGTTCCGAATTTGTTCTCGTATATCGTCTTCTCAAATAATGGAATGATCTCTTCTGGTGTGGCATTGGTTGTGATATCCCAATCCTTTACTTCCCTGCCGATCATGAGGTCTCGGACACAGCCTCCCACGAGAAATGCCTCGAAGCCAGCGTTTTCGAGGGTAGATGTTACATGTGTAACATATTCAGGTATATTTGAGTTGTTTATAGGTTGTAGTTTCATATGAAACTTAATTTTGTGCGCTCGGAGGGAATCGAACCCCCAACCACTTGTTCCGAAGACAAGTGCTCTATCCGTTGAGCTACGAGCGCATATTATTTTTAATCCAATTAAAATCGACCGCAGTTTTTCTTCTATGACAATTTGCACAGCGAACATCACATTTTTCAACTTCCTTTTTAATTATATCTAATTTTACACCATCTCTTATCAAAGAAGAAACAGCCTTAAATTTTGGAACTTTGCCATTGTGATCAAATTCGAGTACGGTTATGTCCTTTTCACCGCAATCAACACATGGATTACTTAATAAATAGTCTCTCAGGTATCTAAGAATTACTAACTTTACCTCACTATTTCGTTTAACAGCCTTATTTATGTAGTATTCCTTGTTCGTATTGTAATGATTTTGAATCAAAATTCTAGTGCAGGTTTTACACTGTTTGTGCAATATACCCTTATTTTTCAATTTAAAACTAAATTGATCAAGTGTCTTCTCTTCTTTACACTTACTACATATTTTTAGCATATATTTTAATTATATCCTAACTCGACTCGAAATACCAAATATTTTCGAGTTTTAGTATTGCTTTTTTAATTACAAAATATTATAATCTATGTGTTATTTTGTTTGCGGGATTAGTTTAGTGGTAGAACTACAGTTTTCCAAACTGTTGGCAGGCGTTCGATTCGCCTATCCCGCACTATATTTATTTAAATACTTTTAATGGACGTCCTTGATTTGTCCCTTTATCCCCAGGTTAATCCACTACAAAATAAGCATTTATGTGGATAACTATGTGTGTATTGTTTATAAGACAGGCTTTTATTGGATAAAGTCATGCACGAAAGAGATAAGACAATATCTATAATACCATTATTTATCAAGCTATTTAAGTGAAAGACATATTATATAATGGTTTGGATGTCTAATAAATAGAAAAACGTTTCACGTGGCACACTTTATTAGTTACACATGTAACAATATGAATCCCGTACGAAATGTGTTTGTTTTGTTTTAAAATATAGTTGAGAGATATAAATTTATTAATATTATTAATGATAATTATAATAAAATACGGAAATGTAAACATTTCCTATTTCGTACGGGATGAAGAAATTTACTTCAAACACTCAAAAAATAGGGGAATTGGGCGAAGATGTAGCCTGTATGTTTCTCGGGAAACAGGGTTTTACTGTATTGGAGCGCAACTATACAAAGAAATGGGGGGAGGTAGATATAATAGCTGAAAAGGGGAATTCTCTATATTTTATAGAAGTAAAGGCAAAATCTGTATCAGATCTGGATTATGTTACACATGAAACTAAAAGTGGGTGGTTCAGACCAGAAGAGAATGTCCACATGTGGAAGCGCCAGAGACTGGCTCGAGTTATACAGACATATCTAATACATAACAGGATAGGGAATAGGGAATGGCAATTTGATATATTGGTGGTTTATCTGGATCTGGAGAATAGAAAGGCGAGAGTAAAAAGAATGGAGAATATAATACTTTAGGAGGGCATTGTTTTTTGTTTAAAATATGCTACTATAGAAAGACGTTTCGGGGTGTAGTACACCGGTAGTATACGCGGTTTGGGACC
>Ga0172380_10000436_pt1 | contig 82656 bp, 76 predicted proteins | sample Leawe162metaG_FD_119747 | JGI IMG/M metagenome (GOLD analysis project Ga0172380, IMG submission 119747) | Leachate microbial communities from a municipal landfill in Southern Ontario, Canada - Leachate well 162 metaG | ecosystem: Engineered > Solid waste > Landfill > Unclassified | place... | reverse complement strand
GACAGATCAAAAAGTAATTTCAAATCAAGAGAGTATGCTGCGTTTAGCAAACTTACTTGCCCTTATAACAATTTTCTATAATGTGGCAGAAGGGGTAGTTTCAGTTGCATTCGGCTATTCGGATGACACCCTTTCTCTATTCGGTTTCGGGGTAGATTCATTTGTAGAAGTTTTCTCCGGCATTGGAATCTGGCATATGCTGCGCAGATTCAGAATGAATGGGAACGAGAACCGAGATGAGTTCGAAAAAACTGCGCTAAAAATTACCGGAACCGGTTTCTATTTTCTTGCGGCCGGACTAATTGTTTCCTCGATTTACAATTTTATTACTAATCACAAACCCGATACAGCCTTCTGGGGAATTGTAATCTCGGCTATTTCGATTGTAACAATGTCCGTATTGATCAAATACAAACTTAAAGTCGGAAAAGAACTTAACTCGGCAGCTTTAATTGCAGACGCCAATTGTACAAAGACTTGTCTTTACTTATCTATTGCGTTGTTAGCTTCGAGTATAGGTTTTGAATTAACCGGTTTTGGCGGAATTGATTCTATTGGAGCGCTCGCTATTGCTTATTTTTCTTTTAACGAAGGGAAAGAGGCGTTTGAAAAAGTTAAAACCGGTAAACACTGCGGTTGTGAAAACGATTCTTGTAGTAATTAAAAAAGAGGCTCGTTTAACGAGCCTCTTTCGCATTAATTAATCAAATACTTTTTCCAAATCCGCATACTTTGTATGCATTCCATCAACAGCATCTGTGATTACTTTTTTATCAGTACTCTTTGCAACAACTTCATTCAAATTAACAACGGCCTCCATCAATCCTTTTCTAGCCGCATCAAATTTCTCTTGTCTTGGCTCCAAACGTTTGCTCAGCTTTGCGCTCATCATTGCATCCATTTTCGACTTTAACACAACAGCGGATGATTTAATTTTTTCCAATTCAAAGTTTGGTGAATAGTAGTGATACATCACGTAAAGCTCTTGATGGAAAGCGTCAACTTCTTTGAGTACCGGTTTTACTACTCTAACTAGTCCCTCGTAATCCGCATGCATTTTTTCTGCTGCATCTAAAAGAGCTTGCCCGTTATCTTTGCCCGCAGCATCTTTATAGGCACCAACAGAAACGCCAAACTTTGCTAAACCTTCATCCCATTTACCTTTTTTGTCTCTTAGGATTCCGGGTAATTTAGCGTCTTTTACTTTAGCGTAAGATTTTTCAACATCGGGTAATAATTCTTTTAGCATCTGAATGTTTTTTTCCGGCCAAGCGGTATGCCAGATTTTGTAAATTACATCATGAAATTCGGATAGTTCTTTTACTTCCGAATTGACTTCATGTTTTTCTTGAGCCATGAGCGGTACTGCTAAAACAAATACCAGCATTAGGAGAGAACGGAGTTTCATAAGTGCCTCATTTATTTGGTTTGTGATGAACAGCCAAATGATTTTGTTTCTTAGACAAAAATAGTAAGAATTGACTCCTACATTCCATTATTATATTTATTAACCAGTTGTGTGAATTGGATTCGGAAAATTGTCAAGAGGAAGTTAAAAGCAATTATTCAAAAATTTATCTGTGGAAATCATGATAAATCCGTTCAATCCGCGTTCCATTTTTTGAATATATAATTGCTTTTGGCTTCATAAAGATTAATTCACACAATGGGTTTATTAATACTGCTAATACATTTTTAACGGAAACTGAGAATGCAATATTAGCATGCTTCGTCGGGTAATAATTTATTGTACATTAACATTAGTAACGAGCCGCCGTTATTACTTCGGAATAAACTTCTCGTTATCACAAAAGCCCTTATCTTAATTTGTAAATGTAAACACCGTAAGACAATTGTTAATTGCAAACTCTATAAATTTTGGCTGCCGCCGAACCAACCGCTCTGAAATGTTACTTTGGATAAATCCGGCAAGTGTTATAAGAATTTGGAGAAAGTGACATTTGAAGTTGCGACAGACTGAATTTGTAAATAATTTTTTGTTGCAGCATCTTGCAAAGGCTTCGTCGAAGCACTCTAAATTGATACCTCTACGAAGCTGCTCAATTAATTACCTTGTTGATTTTGTGTAACTGATCATCCAGTTTATTCCGAACTTATCTGTAAACATTCCGAAATAATCACCCCAAAACATATCCTGCATCGGCTGTTTAATTTTCCCGCCGGTAGATAGCCCGATAAAAACTTTATCCGCTTCTTCTTTACTTTCGGTTCCAAGAGAAAGATAAAAATTATTTCCAACGGTTAGTTTGTGACCCATAGATTCAAGTGCGTCTGTAGCCATCAAAATATTTCCTTTACCCAGAGGCATTGCTATGTGCATAATTTTATCTTTTTCATTTTCCGGGATTCTGTCCGCTTCGGACGTATCTCTAAAACGAATTAAGGAAATAAACTCTCCGCCCAGTACGGATTTATAAAAATTAAATGCTTATTCTGTGTTGCCGTTAAAGTTCAAGTATGGATTTAGTGCTTCCATTTGTTTCTCCTAAATTACTGTTGAAAATTAATTTGATTAACTCACATTATTAGTCGCATAGAATTCTGATATAATTGTATTTGTATACTAACTTCTTTCGATAAAACTGCAATTTTTACTACTAACCACAATATTTAATTAACTTTAATTTTTTCACTTAATAACTCCATTAGACTTTGCATAACATGAATTAATGATATTTTTTACTCTCTTCCAGCATTTCAAGAATTGCTTTCATTCTTTTCAGTCGGGTTTCAGTTTTTTTTGCTGTCTGAAGACGCCATGCTATTGAGTATTTATTGGTTTTGTTGAGTGTATTAAAAAAGGCCAGAGCTTTTGGATTTTGGGAAAGCTCTTTTAATAAATCTTCCGGGATCTGCATGTTTGCCGGCGAGTCGTATGCTTTTGCCCATCTGCCATCGGCTTTTGCTTTTTCAACTTCTGCAAGACCCGACGGATGCATTTTTCTTTCTTTAATAAGTCGTTCAATATTATCTGTATTTCTCTTTGACCAAATACTACCTTTGCGGCGGGGAGTGAATTTTTGCAGATAAGACTGCTCGTCGTAGCTCTTGGCTTGTCCGTCAATCCAGCCAAAGCAAAGAGCCTCATCCAGCGCAAGATCATGATTGATGCTTTTGACATCTGAATTTTTTTTATACAAACGGAGCCATGCACCATTTGAGTCCGCATAATTTTTTAAAAGCCAGTCCCTCCATTTGTCTTTAGATTGGAAAGAAATAATTGGTAATTCAGTTTTAACTTTCATAATGTTTTTACCAACTATTCCTCCGCCAGCTCTTTCAGTTTTTGCAGCGCTTTAGGCCACATATCATTAAACATATCTTTATATTCATCTGCGATATCAATATTTACAGCAACTTCTGTTTTGCCGCCTTTCTCTGTAAAAGTGTAATTCTCCAAAGCACCAGCCCAACTTTTAACTGCATCGCTCGTAGTATCTTCCTTTCCGTCCTGTACCATGCCAAGGTGTTCAATAGAAATGAATTGAAACGGGATATTATCTTTTATCCGGCTAACCATTCCCATTTCACCTTTTTCACTCGGCCCAAGGAAAAGAATCTTACTACCTTTATTCCAATTACCTTTATAATATGAACCGGGAGAAAATGGTTCTGTCCATTGTCTATATGTAACATCATTAAGCATTGTATCCCACACCTTTTCTTTAGGTGCGTTTATTTCTATTGAAAAATGTAGTTTTTCCATATATCCTCCTTTAATAATTTTATTGTAATTAGTTTTTAACAGCTTCCATTTTTTTTAAAATGCGGTGAACGGTTTTCCACGTACGTGTTGTAATTTCTTTGCCGAATTGTTTTTCGAGCCAACCCATTAAATCCGGTGTCTTTGAACCGGAGAGATCAACAACACTGCAGATTGCACGATCATAAACACCCAACAATTCATAAGTTTTATTTTCTACGTGATACGGATAGTTGAGTTTAGTCTTCGGTTCATTTTTTAAGAAGGTAACATTCAACCGGGATTTGGGTGTGTCTTCAATTCCCTTAAATGGATTTTGTTCAACAAGCCGTTGCAATTCTTCTTCACTACGTATAATTGTAGTACTTGTAAACCCAAGCCGCTTTGGTAAAATTTTCTCAACTGATGTTTCGAGAGCTTTAATATTTTTTGATGAGGATTCGAACAAAACGTTTCCGCTGGAAATTACCGTTTGTACATTTTTAAATCCAAGTTCTTCAAAAACCTCGCGCAGTTTGTCGTTATGCATATTAGGGTTCAAAGGAGTAATTCCGCGCAACAATGCTACGTATTTCATAATTCTATTTTTTCTTTGGATGTTTTCATTTCACTAAGAATTCTTTAATTATCTCGACTGCCGCATATGGTATTTTGCTGTCCTTTTTTACAGCGCATATTTCACCAATAATAGAACCATGCGTTCCGGGTAAAATTGCGAGGCGGGCATTGGGTATTAATTGCGACATTTTTACGACGTGCTCTGCCTTCACAACATCATGATCTCCAACCATAAGTAAGGCGGGAGCTTTAATAGATCGCAAATCATCGTCGCTCAAATCCTTAAAGCCAATCATTCGCTCTTTATCTTTTTCAAACATTATTTGCAGATGACTTTTATCCGGCGCCACTTTTAAATAAGCTTCTTTCAGCGGGGCGGGCATATTATCAAGCGTGGCATTTTGCATACCTTCAATCAAGCCGTCAATCAATCCATCTCTTTTATAATTTGCAGATACAACAACTATCTTGTTAACTATTTCATGATGTCTAATTGTAATTTGGAGCGTGGTAGTGCCGCCGTTACTAAATCCAAAAATGTTTGCTTTGTTTATTTTGAGATATTTAAGCAAAGCAGCAACATCGTCGGCGTCTTGTTCAAAAGATTCGAGCGCGTCGCGGTCGCTTGTTCTACCATGTGCTTGTAGTTCAACCGCAATCACCATAAAATCTTTGGTAAACACCGGTAGTATGTAACCAAATGTTGTTTCGATAGTTGAACCGCCGCCGTGAATTAAAACCAAAGGTACTTCACTGCCGGTTTCATACCTGCTGGTGCGGTAAATTTCGTAATACATATTAAGACCGTTTACCGGCGCTAAGCCGCTATCTTTTTTCATTTCAATATCTCTTTGATTTGTTTGAGCAAATAATACAGTCGAAGTTGAAAGTAAAACAAAGATCACAACAAAGAATCGAATAACCCTAAACAAACTTTTCTCCTTTCCATTCATTTTTTTGAATTGTGAATTACGCTCTCAGGCAAAAGCGAAAAAAATTATTCGACAATCTGAAAAATCTCTCGTCGTCCCGTCAGGTACATTTCCGTGTATTTAGACAGCTCCTCTGCAACCTCCGGGTCCATCTTGGGATCCGGCTTTCTTGCTTTGTAGTCTTCCATTTGTTTTTCGAACTCCGCCAAACTGTTAATCTGCATTTCAGTCACGACCGTGTTGTACTCTCCAACCATATCGGTCATTACACGAATGGTGGGATCTGAGCCAAATGCTTTCTTAAATAATTTGGCAAGCTTTGATGCTTGTCCCGGTTTTGCAGTGAATACTTCTCGAATGATAACCATGTTAGTGCCTCCTTTTATTGTGAATGTTTTTTGTAATGAAGCGCAACAACTCCCGAATGAAACGTTTTCGAACCGACAAGCTCCAGTTGTAGATTATTTTTCATGTTGTCCAGTTCAAACAAGCGAGGTCCCTTTCTCGCAACAATAGGATGAACAACAAAGTGGTACTCATCAATAAGACCAAGCAGTGTAAGTTGTGAAGCGATGCTAATACTGCCTATTGAAATACATTTACCGGGCTGTTGTTTCAATTTCACTATCTCTTCTTGAAGGTTTGAGCGCAGGAGCGTTGTGTTGTTCCACTCCACACTTTTCAACGTCGTCGAAAAGACTATTTTGGGTATTAAATCGAATGTGCGTGCAAATTCGTTGATTACTTTTGTTTCCGATTGATTCACTGCGACTTCATGCCAATACGGGTACATCAAATGATATGTGTTGCGTCCAAGAATATCGATGTCTGCATTTCGCAAGAGCCCGGAGAAGTACTCGTGCAATTCGTCGTCGGCAATCCCGTTGGTATGATCGCATCCACCGTCGAGCGTTACATTAATTCCAAACACTACTTTTCTCATTTTATTTCTCCTTATGTTCCAACGGTACCTGTCTTTACTTCTCCAGCCCGCTTGTAATTGGCGAAGATCCTTTTGTTTCGTTGCACTCTTTCGTTCAAGTCAGTTAGCAATATCCATTTAAATTTTTTCATTCAGCTGAAATGTAGATTAAGATGTTACTTCCTATTTCTATGAGATACATGCATTTGAAAAATTAATTAATAATTTCTCCCTTATTTTTCGACAACTTTTCGTTCCATTTTTTGAGTTCATCAGGTGTTTGTCTCATCCAATCTGTTATTTCACCAATGATTTTAAGAGGTTCCTTGCTGCGATATGAAAGCGACGGATTGCCCGGAAATTTTTTGTTGGTAACGTTCGGATCGTTTTCAAAGCTCCCTGTCGGTTCAACGATATAAACATGTTCACGTCCATCACCTTTAGCCAGCGCCGCAGCCAGACCCGCCCCATTAACCAGGGCTGTGAAATAAACGTGATTCATTTTGAGTTCAGGCTTGTAATTAGAACTGCCTCCTGCTGTAAGCAAATCGCCAACCTGCAAATCCGCTTTCGTCCCATGATAAAATGGGCCTTTGTCGGAAGGTTTATCATTAAACGAAGTTGCTAATTCATAATTCATTTTTGCCATTTCGGGATCGCTTAAGTCCTCATAGCATTTGGCAATGTTTAAATATAGAGAAGGAAAAGCACTCTTTACCGCATCGTTATTTATTTTTAGTGCAAACTGCAAAACTGTTTCGAGCCATATTAATTTGTTGGAAACATTTTTTTGAAGTCGGGCAACATTATGAGCTGCAATAAATTTTTCAAAGTCGTTTGTCGCTTCGTTCCAGGCTTGAAGAAAAAAGTTACATGCTTCTTCATGTTTGCCTTTTTCTTCCATTCCCATACCATGAAGACAGAGTTTAACAACATTGTTGTTTGGATTGAATTCCATTTTCAAATACCGTTATATTTTTAATAAATGTTTACTTATTTCTCATTAAGCTCCGACGGTACCTGTCTTGACTACTCCAGCTCGCTTGTAATTGGCAAAGATTACACCGTTTGACGTAACCAAACTTTCCGTTAATGTAAATGCCGCAGGTATAGTCCCCTCACCAAACAAACGCTTACCCATGCCTAACGTGATCGGGAAAGTTTTGAGCCATAGTTCATCGACCAAATCATGTTTGAGAAGTGTCTGGATCAAGTTACCGCTGCCGTGAACTTGAATGTCAGAACCTTCGGAAATCTTGAGCTTTTTGATTTCGTCGACGCTTTTCAGAAAAACTGAGTTTTTCCAGTCCGAGTGGTTCATAGTATTACTCATGACATATTTGGTAACCTCATTGATACCCGGCCAATAGTCTGCATGTTCAGGCCAGTAGCCGGCAAAAATCTCAAATGTTTTTCTGCCCAAAAGCAGGTCTGCAGACTTCATTTGTTTTGCCATTAACTCACCGGCCGCTTCGTCAGCTTCGTAAAAATACGGCGCAGTCCAGCCGCCATATTTGAAGCCACTTGATGTATCTTCCTCAGGTCCGCCCGGCGCTTGCATTATTCCGTCCAACGTAATAAATGATAAGACAATTATTTTTCTTCCTGCATGGTGGGATTTCGCTTCGCTCAACATTTTATTCTCCTTCTTCCAGGATTTATTTTCCATTTCGATTTGGTTCTGTTTATTTAATTAGATGCCTCAAGCCCATATTGTATTGCCGCTTCAAGTATATCACTGTTTATATCTTTCAGCGTTTTGAACTTGATGCAGTATCCGCTCACGTTTGCCTTGCCTATTTTTTTCCCATACGTTTTAGCTAAGTATGTTTTATCATTGATGCCAAGGATGTAGACAGAGATTCCGGTTTTGTTTGCACTCATACCTATTTGATAAAACTCTCTGGTTTTTCCATCAGCATATTTTATGGTGTGAAGTCCATAACCTATATTAGGATTAGAAACAGTTTTACCATTGTCGTCTTTGCCGTCCAAGAACCATAATTTACTTTTTGGCATTAGTTGCAGAATGATGCGGTGCAGCGCTTGCATATCACTGCGTTTTAGTTCTGGCTGGCTTGTAATATATTTTTTAATTTGTTCTTGTGTGTTCATATAAAATTATGGTTGTCAAATTGTGTCAACGGTTCATTGTTATTGCCTGTCCACTATATAATTCAGTTCAGTTACGCCGCAATTAAATTGTCGAGTAGTCAATAGTTTTAGTTTTATTGTGTCTTTGATATTTTCAAACAATGGAATACCTTGCCCAAGAATAATTGGATTAACAAAAAGCCAGTAACCGTCAATTAAATTCAGTTGCATAAGTGAATGTGTTGCTGTCGGGCTGCCAAAAAGCAAGATTTCATCACCAGACTGTTTTTTTATTTCATTTATTCGAGTCGAAAGGTTACCGCTAATAATTGTTGTATTTGTTAAGCCTGCCTGTCCGGCAGGCAGTCCCGAATCTTGCAATGTTTTTGATAAAACTATTTTGTGAACTTTGCTATACCACTTAGAGTGTTCAATGTCGTGCTTGGTTGCTGTCGGCTTGTCTCCTGCGGTAGGCCAATAATTTTCCATCATCTGATAAGTTACTCGTCCATATAATGCAGTGTCTCCTTCGCTTATCCGCTTACCTACATAATCAAAAATTTCTTCATTAACTTTAACCCAGTCCATTTCTCCGTTAGGCCCTGCTACAAAACCGTCAAGCGATATGTGCATAAATGAAATTATTTTTCTTCCCGCGCGGCGGGATTTCGCTTTGCTCAACATTTTATTCTCCTTCGCCATTGTGCAGATAGTGCAGTCTACTCAACCTGCCCTGAGATTGAATTTATTATTTACATTAATAGTCATTCAACAAAACCTAAATCGACATCGTTCATTTCTTTTGTTCACTCAAGAAGAAGGTTGTGTACTTTGCCTTGGTAAAATTGGTTTCACCTTCCAGCGCATATATGTTACAAACGCAATAATTATGGATAGCACAGCAGTATAAATTGTACTGCCGGTTTCACCTCTGAACAAATGATAAACTGTAGCGCTTACAGATATAATCAGTAATCCGGCAAGAGTTAAAGGAAGCAGCCAGGTATAAATGCGAAGCACGCCGGGCAAGATTAGACCCACAGCAGCGAGTAATTCAGCTATACCAATGAAGTAGCGAAATCCAATACCAAGAGTGGCATTCATTATTTCAACATATTCCTGGGGCGGGAAAACCATAAGTAAACCATGCTGCAGAAATTGCGCAGCCAGCAAAACCTGAAGTATCCATAGAACAATATTCATAAGCACCTCTCAAAAATTATGTTACCTATTAATTTTTTTTCTAATTACCTGTAATGTACTTTTTTCACACATGCATCTTGCAAAAAGTAGCTTAGGGTCAATCCGGAATTTTCGGCTCTACAAGTTTTACTAATTGATCAAGTGATTCCTGCCATCCGAGATAACACATTTCCGGCGGAATAATATCCGGTACACCATCCTGAACGATAGAAACATCTGAACCACAAGAAACCTGTTTGATAGAAACAGTGGTAATCATTTCTCCCGGTAAATTCGGATCGTCAAATTTATCGGAATAACGAATATGCTCGTCCGGTATTAATTCAAGATATTTACCGCCAAAGGAATTACTTTTTCCGGACGAGAAATTTGTAAATGACATTTTATACGTCCCGCCAATTTTAGCATCCAGGTGATGCACTTTGCAGGTGAATCCGTTTGGCGGAAGCCATTTTGCCTGGACATCAGCATCAAGGAATGCCCTATATATTTTTTCCGGTGATGCTTTTAAAACGCGGTGCAGCTTAATTGTTGACATGGTTTCTCTCCTATTTTTTTTCTTCGTGATAATTAATCATCCACATTACGCCGTACTTATCTTTAAATGCGCCGAAGTAATCGCCCCATACTTGATCAGCAATCGGCATCTCTATCTGTCCGCCTTGTGAGAGTTCATTAAAAAAACGTGTTGCTTCATTTCTACTTACCGGTGAAATGTTGATATAATTGTTATTGCCCATATTTACTTTGAATCCCATTTCTTTTGGAGCGTCGCTCCCCATCAAAATACTTTCGCCAATCGGCAGGGCTACATGCATAATTTTGTTTTCTGTTTCTTTTGGTGTTGGCGGCGCATCGGGCATTTTCATATCCTTAAAACGGATGAGATTTGAATATTCACCTCCAAAAACCGATTTGTAAAAATTGAACGCTTCTTCGCAGTTGCCCGGGAAATTAAGATAGGGGTTGAGTTGTGTTTTCATGTTTATCTCCATGTTTATTAAAGCAGCTTATTCTTAGTTAGTTATAGTTTATTACCGGAGAAATAAATTCGCACTTTCACTGTTGGACTTATAACGTTTGTTATTATTTCTCATTGTACGCTTTTTCCAACATTGCTATATCAAATTTCTTCATTGGCATGAATGCCTTGGTTAATCGATCAATCTGCTCACGTGAACCTTTCGACATCATTTCACCCATAATAGCCGGGGTAATCTGCCATGATAGACCGTATTTGTCTTTCAGCCAGCCGCACTGTTCGGCTTGAGGCACTGCGGAAAGTTTTTCCCAGTAATAATCAATCTCTTTTTGGGTATCGCAAGAAACCATAAATGAGATTGCTTCATTAAAAGCAAAGTTGTGCTCATGAGCGCTGTCCATTGCCGCAAACCAATGGTTCTCAATCATAAAATCTGTGAACATTACTGTTCCTTCTTTGTCCGGCTCCATTCCCTTTGGATAACGCGCGGTTATTCCTTGCTTAGTATCCTTGAAGACAGAGAGATAGAAGTTGCTAGCTTCCTCAGCTTTTCCGCATACTTCTCCGACAAACAAAAGTGAGGGAACAATAAATGGTCTCTCTTCACCGTCAGGGTTCGTCAGGATAAGCTGCCAGGAAAGTCCGTATTTGTCCTGTATCCAGCCGTAGTGTTCGCTGAACGGATATTTATCTAACGGCATAAGTTCCGTACCGCCTTCCGATAATTTTTCCCACGCTGCATCGAGATTCTTCCTTGCATTCTTATCTCTTGATGGATCAAAATTTAAGAAGAATGATACCGATGGATTGAATTTGAAAAATGGTCCTGCACTAATGGACATAAATTTCTGTCCGGCAAGTTCGAAAGAAACAACATCAGCATCTCCCGAAGGAGTATTGTGAAGCGTTGTTATGTTTATAATTTTTGAATTGGGTATGAGCGAACAGTAAAACTCCGCCGATTCTTTCGCTTCTTTATCATACCACAAATGCGGTGTTATCTTTTGCATGACTTACTCCTTTCATGAAGATATTAACGTTTTCGTCCTTAATTCAATTTTGGTTCAAATTGGTTAACTACAATTCCACAATCAAACGGTGTACTCTTAATTAACTTTAGATTAAGATTGTTTTCCAATCCGTTAAAAATCGTCATACCTTTTCCTATGGCAGTAGGATTAATAAAAAGATGGTATTCATCAATTAAATTATTTTGTATTAGAGACGAAACAAAAGAAGCACCGCCGTAAACAATTATACTTTTGCCGTTTTGTTTTTTGAGTCGATTGACCTCTTCGGTCAAATCACCTTTTGCAAGTTTCGTATTTATCCAATCACTTCTGTCTAGCTTTTTTGTAAAAACAACTTTAGGTGTTTCAACAAACTTTTTAGCGGCTAAATATTCCGGGTTCTTCGAATCGGTCATTACATTTGTCCAATGGGAAATAAATCCGTCGGTCATTTTTCTTCCTAATAGAATTGTATCAACCGAGTCAGTTAGTTCCGTCACATAATTTTTTAGTTGATTGTCCCAGTTCCAAGTCATCCAATCTAGTTCTCCGTTTGGCCCGCCGGCAAATCCATCTACTGAAATCTGCACTTGCAGTTTTAGCTTTCTCATTTTTACGCTCTCTTTCGGTTCGGTTGATATTTGATAAAAACAATTCCATTCCTAAAAGCTTTTGTCTCAACAAGTTTTAGGTCTTTTCTTTTAACATTTTTGAAAAATAATTTACCAGCACCTAAAATTATTGGGGCGATAACAAGAGAGTATTCATCAATAAGATCGAGGTTTAAAAATTGTTGTACAATACTACCGCTGCCCAATATTGTCATATCTTCATTTTTTTTTAACTTACTTATTTCTTCCGGGTCTATTCTTTGCAATAGAGTAATGTTTTTCCAGTTAAGCCCTTCTCCGGTACTCTTGAGCGTTGTGGAAAAAACTATCTTCCGGCTATTATTCAAAACATTAGCCATACTCGGATCGTTTTTTATTGCCTCGGCAGTGGGCCAATAATTTTTCATCATCTCATATGTGGTCCGCCCAAAAATTAAAGTTGAATTATCCGCAGTTGCTTGTTTATGAGAATAGTTATTCCATTCTTCATCAATCGCTGCTGTTTTAAACCAATCTATCTCACCATCCGGTCCGGCAAAAAATCCATCTACCGAAACAAAATTAAATACTGATATTTTACCCATCTTCTTGTCTCCAAAAATTTACTTTTAAGAACTATTCATAATTACTTACTAGTGACTACTTGTTCCATCTTATCTAGGCATTGTTCCATTCCCATTTTTGACATTTCCATCATTTGTCCGGCAGTCCAACCATATTCAGTTACGGTTAATTCTGTCTTTCCTTCGCCGAGATCTTTGAAAATTATAAGTTGGCGCTGGTCTTGCGGAAAATCGGAAGGCATGCCGACTGAAGCGGGATCAATTTTATTACCGTCTTTATCCGCGAGGTTATGAATGTATTCTATTTGTTGTTTCGGAATAATTGTTTTGTATTTCCATGTACTGTACATATCGCCGAATTGTGGTGAATTCATGCAGACAAGTGATGTACCATTTTCACGAAAATCAATTTTTGCAAGTGAACATGTGAAGCCGTTTGGGCCCCACCATTGCTTAATATATTCTGATTCCGACCAAGCTTTCCAAACTTTATCAACCGGTGCGTTAAAAATTCTCGTAAAGACAAGGTCAACTTTATTTGAATTATTTGCCGGGCTAATGCTTTCACCTATAGATCGTGAATTTAGAAATGATATAATTGCTGAAGACAAAGCCGAATTCATAAAAATGTTATAATGAGTTAGCCCTGGAAGAATAGCGAGCTGAGATTTGGATTTTCCAGCGCCATCCCATCCGCCGTCTTTAAGTCCGTTTACCGGGGCGTATCCTTTTACTTGTGCAATGCTTGCAATAGGTAAAGCCACGTAACATGCGATTGTTATTGCAGCAACCAGTAGGATTTTTTTTATACTATCCATCCCTAGTTTTCGATTTAAATTCGGTTTGTTTTTTTCGGTAAAGTCCATGCTTCTCACTCCTTTCATTAACCTAAGATTGCATGATATTCTAGATTTAACTACTGAACGCTGTATCTACAACATATGTTGTTAGCTCTTTAATTTTTCCTTTTTGGATAAGGTAAATATCACAGTAGGCTCGATAACTAGAAGCTGTTCTATTAGTCGTGTCGCGTCCGGAACTTTCAACAACTACGTATTCACCTTCGGAGATAATGCTTTTTGCACTGATTGAAGGAAAGTTTTCCAACTCTAAAGTTTTTACAGCTTTTAAGAATTCATTCTTCCCGATTATAACCGGCATTCCAACAATATTCCAGCACATATCTTCCGTAAGATGAGCAGACACAAAACCGGTATCGCCTTTTAAATAAGCACTGTTTATATCTCTTATAAGTTTTTTGTTCGTGAGTGACATTACAGCTTGTTCTTTCGTTCCATTTAATTCTTTTACTTATTTCTAAAGTTTTTAACCTACTACAAACTTAACCTCTAGCATAAGAACCGAAAAGGTGCACAAACGCCAATTTTAGGGGTTGATTGCGACATATCCTTTATATAATTTTTGCTTCAAAAGACAAAATATCATATTTGGAAAAGAAATGAAACATATATCCATAATCGTAACAAAAGGAGCAATTTTAGGCAATATAGAAGGTCCGCGCCAAATGTTTACAGAGGTAAATCAATTTTTGGAAAGTCTCGGTAAACCGCCTTTGTTCAAAGTACATTTGGTTGGCTTGACCAGAGAATCTCAATTAAATGACGGTTTATACACTATCTCGACCGATACATTTAGCGATATTGAAAAAACAGATTTAATAATTTTGCCGGCTATGTATGGCGATTTGAGTAAAGCTATTGAACTTAACAGAGAACTTATCCCATGGATAACTGAAAAACATCATTCCGGAGCAGAGGTAGCTAGTCTTTGCCTGGGAGCGTTTTTGCTCGCATCCACCGGATTATTGAAGGGCAAAAAATGTTCTACACATTGGCTCGCTGCAAATCAATTTAGAAAAATGTTTCCGGATGTTAATCTAGTAGAAGATAAAATCATAACAGATGAGCATGGCATTTATTCCAGCGGAGGAGCTTATTCTTCATTGAATCTAATTTTATATCTTGTTGAAAAATTTGCCGGAAGAGAAACTGCCGTTTTTTGCTCGAAGGCATTTCAAATTGATATTCAGCGCGACAGCCAATCTCCATTTATGATTTTCATGGGACAAAAAAGCCACGAAGATGAACCGGTAAAAAAAGCTCAGGAGTTTATTGAAAATAATTTCCGGAATAAAATTACTGTCGATCAATTAGCCGATATGCTTGCCCTAAGCAGAAGAAATCTTGAACGTAGATTTAAAAAAGCTACGGCGAACACTTTAGCGGAATATATTCAACGAGTTAAAATTGAAGCAGCGAAAATGAGTTTGGAGTCATCGCGGGAAAATGTTAACGAAGTGATGTATAAAGTGGGTTACTCCGATCCGAAAGCTTTCCGAGTTACATTTAAACGCTTTACCGGGTTATCTCCAAATCAATACCGCAATAGATATAATCACGAAATCGTGTATTAGAGCATGTGATGTTTGAAAAGTGCTGTAATCATCAACTTTAAAAGTAGTTCATCTACTTTGTTAGTATAAACTTCTTTGCTTGTACAAATGCCCCGGCTTTTAATTGATAAAAATAAACACCGGAAGAGAACGAAGAACTAAGAGCGTTGAACTTAGAGTGATGAACACCGGGACTCTTAAACTCATTAACCAGAGTTGCTACTTCTCTTCCAAGCATATCAAAAACTTTTAATGTAACATGGCCGCTGGTAGGCAATTGATAGCTTATTGTTGTTTCCGGGTTAAACGGATTTGGATAATTCTGTTCCAATGCAAATTGTGCCGGCGCATCAATCTTCACTTCTACTACATTGCTGTATTCATACTTGCCGTCGAAATCTATTTGCTTGAGACGATACGAAATACGATCAAGAACAAGATTATGAGCAAGAGTATTAGCAAGATTATCTGTAAACGAATAGCTCTTGGGTGAGTTGGAATTACCGTGTCCTTGAACAAAACCGAGCGTTTCCCAACCTCTCCCGTCCCGATCAATCGGGACACCCTCTCCTTGGTAAGGAGAGGGACTGGGTGAGGTCCACTCTACATTGAAGCCGTAATTGTTTACTTCCGTTGCCGTTTGCCAATTCAATAAAACTTTTCCATCAAACACATTTGCAGTGAATGAAGTTAATTCCACCGGTAGCGCACCGCTTGTGATTCCATAGCGGTTAGCAAGATAATGTTCTACAGTGCTCCTGTCTGATGTACTTAAATTAGTATTGTAAAGAATTACTTCCGCTAAATCGCCATTAAAATAATAAGTGCCGTCACTGCGTACTCCAAGCAGCAGCGCGCCGCTGTTTGATGATAGAATGTTCGCACTCGAAGTTCCGCCATCAATTCCATCTACTCTAACAGCACCGCCGGAAGATGAAGCTCTTGCGGAAAATACATGTGCGTTTCCATCTGTATAAGCTCCTGTCAAACCAATGTCCAAATAATTTGAAGAACCTGGGATGGGAATAAACCTTGCCCCATTCAAATGATATTCAAATTGTTCTGTTGCGCCGCCGCTTATTAGAAACTCCGGATTAGCAGTATAACTTGAACGCGCAACAATAAACATTTCATATGGATTGTTTTGTATTCCTAAAGTTACTGAAGTCGGCAAGCTCATCTTTGATGTTGTTCCATTAAATCTAATTACCGGATTTCCATTAATGGAATTAGAAACGAGTGTAGGTTGATTTGCACTTGTGTTTTGCGAAGCATCATTTCCCAAACCGGAAACATCTCCCCAAGTTGAAACCGCGGAACTTGCCGATGTTACTGCTAAATCGGAGCGGAGCCAGAGTTTAAGATTGCTGGATGGAATTGAACTGCTTAAAAACATTTTACCGCTTGCACTTGTAATTCCTCCGGCAACAAGTTTGTAATAATAAAGTGTTCCCTCCGTTAGCCCGGTTACAGTTGCATTTACATTTAAGCTGACGAATGCTTGAACAGTTCCGCTTTGTGTAGATGTGCTCTGGTTTAAGTTATTTGGATCGGTTCCGTAAATAAAATGGTAATCAACATCTGTGTTTGCAAAGGCGTTGTTGGATATTACCCCGTTCAATGTTAACGATGTTGACGATGCGATAGTCGCCGGCGTAACTGAAGCCGTTATCGAACTGCCCGGAATTGCCGTAGCAACTTTTAATAATCCGTTGTAAAAACTTGTGGCATCGCCAAATGCGGGACCGGTGTAGATATTATCATACAGAATACCATACCTCATTCCTGTAGGATCCCAAACAGTTGTGTAAACATCCCAATTCTCGTTGGAAAGCGTTACGGTTCTGCTTTCGTAAGCCGCTAGGGTATAACTATTTTCCGTTCCGCCGGCATTTCGCATCACAAAAGTATGCGTGGCATCGTCGCGGTTATAAAGTTCAAAATTGGCAGTGGTGGCAGTTGTTGAAAGCGGCGTTACTGAAAGCCAGGCCATGCCTTCGTAGGCGTAACCACCTGATGGGGAGGAAATAGCAAATGCTTCTGGGTCTCCAGAAATACCTATTTGAGCCTCAGCCAAAGTACCCGCAAAATAAGCAACAGACTGTGGCGCTATGGTGTATGTATAATTTGAAGAGCCACATGTAATTTCAATATTAACTGAACTTGAATTACTGTTTTCAATTCTATACATCATTTTATCGGAAGCTATTTTTCCGGTGGCTGTCATAAAGATTTTCTGTTTAGGTAATTGTGTTTCTGAACAAGGTTGGTCGTTAGTAAAAACCTGCTTAAATAAGGTATAGTGATAATAAAATGAACAAATGCTGCCTTTTCCCACAAATACTTGCTGTACTTGGTTAGTTCCAATTATTACACTTCCTGTGTATGAAGCACCCGCACTATAATTAACTGTAATTTCAAACGAATTATTATTCATCACATCGAAAAATGCCCATGTTTCACCATCGGTACAAGTCGCACTAATAAAAATGTTACGGGTTGGGTCAATGGCTGTTGCTATAAAGTCTCTGCCGTAATAAGTTCCATATTCGTTGGTAACTTTTACGCGGTAGTGGATCAGCCGTTCTTGCGGACCGGTGTGTGTGTAGTAAAGGGTAACGGCTGCATTAATTGCATTGTCAACGCTTCCGGTTACTGTTCCGGGGCTTGCGGCAATAGTATTTCCGTAACTCGTTGTATTTCCATACTCAAAACTAACGGTGCAATTTGTTCCATTGGCATTTACCGCTCCTTTTAGTGCTGCAGAAATACTGATATTAGAACTTCCTTCTGGTATTTCGGTGGAGCTAACGCCTGATGCTTTAAGCGTGGTAACCGTTGGCGTTTGGGCAAAGATTGATAAAGAGGAGAGGAGAACAATTATTACGGTTAAATAGATTTTGCCTTTCATTTTATATTTTATTTTAGTTTGTAATCAATATGTAATAAACACACCACAAGTTATTTAGCGGTTGCCGCTAATACAATAGCCCATTTGGGTAAGTGTGATGGAGAAGAGGCAATGGAGAATTGAGAATTAATAATTGAGAACTTGTCCGCCGGAGATAATGCAAAATGGCGAGAATATTTTTAGATTAATCGTAAAGACATGCCATGGCATGTCTCTACAAGAATCATATGGTCCTAGCAATACCAAGTCATGAATGAAGAACTTGTCCGCCGTTCGTTTGGCGGATTGAGAATGGAGTGCAAAATAAAATGTGCGGCTGTTGTTTAAGTGCAGTATAATTTTTGGTAACTGCTCATAGAACAGCCACATGAGCTATTACAACTCTAGCATTAATCCCGCGCTAACAGAAAAAAACGTAACAGTAGAATTTGAAGACTGAGATTCAGAATAACCCGAACTGCTTGAAGACATACTTGTACCGACTTCGAGTCCGTTACCGCAAATCTTTCCATTAATATCAATGTTCACTTTGGGCGCTACTTTATAAAGAAATCCAACGCCAAGTCCCCACCCAAAAGTTGATTTGGATTGTTCAACTACTGCATTCAGATTTTCTCCGTTAATTTTGATAGATGATGCATCAACGGAAACAAGATGCAATCCTAAGTTAAGTTCCGAATAAGGTCTAAAATTTGAAGATGAAAAAAAGTATTTTCCGCCAATCATTAACGGAATAATTTTTAGTTTGGATTGAATATCAACATTCACATCGGTGCCGAAAGAGCTGAAGAAAGCGCTCAGTAGTTCATTATACTTTTCATTGTTAAAACTAAATTGTGAATAACCGGCAATGGCTGAAAGTTGAAAGTTATCAGATAAATCATAAGTTAGATTAGCAGTACCGCCAAATCCGGATTTGTAAACATCGCCAAAATCTCCGGTTGGACTTAAGTAAGAACCACTAACTCCCAAACCTAATTTTGTTTGAGCCGATAGAAGTGTTCCGCTAAGAACAAGTAACAAAACTGCATAGATCATTTTTTTCATATTATCCCTCTAGTTGGTTAATAAAGTTTGATGTCTGGTGAATTAATTATCTAAACCTTTATTGTACTATTCAAATTATTACACCTTAAATAAGTGTTATTACAAATCAAAACTATTAAATGTATTTAGCGTAAACAATAGCCAGTTTGGGTAAATATGAATGAAGAATTGAGAATGGGAAATTGAGAACTTGTCAGCCGTTTTGCTTGCCCGCCGTTTTGTGGCGAGTTTGACGGATTGGGAATTGAGAATTAAATATTTAATAATCCGCCGGAGGCGGACTGCGCAAAATGGCAAGAATAGTTTTAGATTAATCGTAGAGACATGCCATGGCATGTCTCTACAAGAATCATTTGGTTCTGGCTATACCAGGTTATGATAAAGAATGCAGAACTGAGAATCTCTATAGCAAATAAAAAAAATTGGTAGCAGTAAATTAGGTTTTCAGATATTTTACTACTGCTTCTGTGCGGGTATGCACTTGCAATTTTTCGTAAATCTTGCGGATATGATTATGAACCGTATCTGAACTTATGGAAAGTTCGGATGCAATTTCTTTATAAAGATATCCTTTGGAAAGAAGCTCCAGTATTTGTTCTTCGCGCGGACTTAATGAAGGTTCACCGCTTTTATTTTGCTTTGGCTCCCGGTGAAATGATTGAACAACTTTACGAGCGATCTGAGCCGACATTGGAGAACCGCCAACTGAAACTTCTTTTAATGCGGTTAAAATATCTTCCGGCCTTGTCAGCTTAAGCAGATAACCAACCGCACCGGCTTGAAGTGATTGAAATATTTTACCGGTATCTTCATAAACCGTAAGCATTACAATCAGCAGTTCAGGCATCAACTCTTTTAACTTATTGGTGCATACAATGCCATTCATACCCGGAAGGTTAATATCCATTAATACAATTTCCGGGGCTTTGTTCTGTATATCTTTTAAAGCAGTTTCCGCATCGGGGTAAGCAACAACGCACCTAAAACCATCAGACTGTTCCAACAGTGTAATAATGTTGCTGCGAATTTTTTCATCATCTTCTACAAGCGCAACACGTATCATAAAATTTTCCTAATTGGTATATCAACTTAGCGCAAGTATCTGCGCCGCACAATAGCCAGTTTAGGCTATGGAATTTGGAAAGATTTTAACGGCAAATTAATTTTTGTTGTTGTTCCTTTATCAATTATGCTTTCCATCGTAACATTCCCTCCAATGCTTTCAATTCTACGTTGGATGTTTTTTAGTCCGTTTCCAAACGTGCGCACATTACTCATACCGAACCCGCAGCCATTATCTTTAACAATAATTGATAAATCTTTTTCATCGGTTGAAAGTTCTATTGTAGCTATGGAAGCACCGGAATGTTTAACAATATTATTCATCAACTCTTTAACAGCTAGAATAATGTTGTGTCTAGCTTCTGAGGGAATATTATAACCGGGAAGTTCCGGCGGAAAATCCAGTCTGCAACGAATGCCGGCTTTGCTTAGAAATTCTGTAGAAATTTGTCCAAGAAAAGATGCTACATTTTCCAGCGAATCGTTTTTAGGATTAAGCGACCATACTATTTCGCTGAAAGTTGTTACAACATTTTCCGAAGCGGAAGAAATTTCTTCCAGCTTTTCAAAAATATCATTAGAGCTAATATTTTTTTGCTTAGCCATTTCACTTACAAGCCGTATTTCAGTTAAGCGAGAACCGATTTCATCGTGAAGGTCTCGCGCAATGCGCAGGCGTTCCCGTTCCATCGCTGCTTCGTGTTCCGATTTCATAATTCTCTCCCGCACACGCCGCATAATTAAGAATCGTATTACAGCAATTACAATTCCTAATGCAATAAGAATTACAGTTGCTTTGAACCACCAGGTCATATAGAAAGGAGGCATAACAATAATATCAACAACGGCTTCACTCTTCCCCCAGATGCCATCGCTGTTGGCACCCCGCACACGAAACCGGTAAGTACCGGGATTTAAGTTTGTAAATGTTGCTTCGCGAACAGTTCCGGCGCTTACCCAATCTTTATTAAATCCTTCCAATTTGTACTCATACATGTTATGTTTTGGCATAGAGTATTCAAGCGCGGCATATTCTAATGAAATAACATTCTGAGCATATTCAAGAATTATTTTCTCTGTCGTTTCTATAGATTGCTTTAACGGTGAAGATTCATCTTTGAAGGAAACACGTTTATTAAACAACTTGAATCCGGTTAATACAATTTGAGGGGTATTATTATTTGTACGGATATTTTTAGGATAGAAAGCATTGTAACCAAGAATTCCTCCGAAGTACATTTTGCCATCCGGAGCTTTGTAGTATTCTCTCCTATTAAATTCGTTGCTCTGCAATCCCGATTCAACATCATAGTTTTTGAATAATTTGCTTTCCGGGTTATAGCGGCACAAACCTTTGTTGGTACTCATCCAAAGAGAGCCATCATCATCAGTAAGAATTCCATAGACAACATTGTTTGGCAATCCGTTATCTGTAGTTATATGTTCACACTTTCCGGTTGCTTTTTCAAAATGATTTAGCCCGCCGCCTTCTGTTCCAATCCATAAATACATATCCGGATTTTGTAGGTCTTCTAAAATTGAAAGAATATGATTATTGCTAAGCGAAAAATTATCGCGTGGTTCTTGATGATAAACAGTGGTTAAATTTTTCTGTGGATCATAACGGATTAATCCACGATCCGGTGTTCCCAACCAGAAGACATTATCATGATCAACAAGAGTAGCAGAAATATCAGAATAGCCCGCAGCACCGGATTTATTCAAGTATTCGGAACTCACTTTTTTATCATCATAAAGCCGGAAGTGAGTAAATGTTTTGGTATCAGTATTATATCTGTTTATTCCGCCAACAGTAGTCAGCCAGATTGTACCCAAATTATCTTCAAATACACCGCTTACTGCCCAAACGGGAACAGCCGGTACATTAGAAGGATTAGTGTTTATACGTTCAATAAGTTTATCGGTTTTATCAATTCTAAAAAGACCCGTACGCGGAGTAGCAATAAAATATTCTCCGGCTTTTGTTTTTTTTATAGGAAGAAACTCTGTGCCTCTTCCGTTCAACAATGCACTTGAAAGACTGCCGGAGTATTTACGAAAAGCATTTACAGCTGTTGGAAATGCTTCATTCAAAAACACACCCGGTGTAGAGTGAAACATTTTTGTATTAGGGTTATACTTCATAACTCCCCAGCCGCCGGTGCCAAGCCAAAAGATACCGGATTTATCTTTACACACTGCGTTGGTGAACCATTTATCTGCGGGTTCACTAAGTACAGTGTATTTTTTGTTCTGCAAATCAAACGCTGCAAAAATTTGAAATGAAGAAATGTATAATGTGTTATTAACTTTGAGTATGTTGCTGATTAAACATGGCTTTCCATTCGAATCACGAACCGGGTAATATTGAATTGTTCCGGTATGTGTATCGTAAAGATTCAATCCCGATGCAGTACCAAACCAAACCATTCCGTTTTTATTAACGTAAAGAGAGGTAACATCATTCGAGTATTTTACTTCTAAACCATCTTTGTCTTTGGGTAGAATGTGTGAGAATAATTTGCTTTTCGGATTGTAGCAGTTTAATCCGCCCTGTGCTGTTGCAATCCACAACAGTCCGTCATCGGATTCACTAATTGCATGTATATAATTGGAACTAACGCTGTTGGAATTTGTTGCTTGATGTACGAACCGCTGAGCTGCAAATGTTGCCGGATTTAATTTGTTAAATCCTCCGTCTGTAGTGCCAACCCAGATAAATCCATCGCGGCTTTCGAATATGCACGTAATGTAATTACTGCTTAGAGTTGTTCTATCCGCACTGCTTTTAATTTGTACAAAAGATTCTTTGGTACGGTCATACAAATTTAACCCGCCGCCGTTTGTTCCAACCCATAACCGATGATGAGAATCTTCAAAAACAATAGATACATTATTTTCCGATAAAGTAGTTGAATCTGCGGGATTATGCCTATAACAGACAAATTCATTTCCATCGTAGCGGTTAAGACCATCCTTGGTACCAATCCAGAGAAATCCCTTTTTATCCTGACAGATGCTATAAATGTAGTTTTGTGAAAGACCTTGATCTATAGTTATAAATTCGGAAGCCTCTTGAGAAAGCAATAGAACCGGAAAAAATAATATTGCGAGCGTGAAGCTTATAATTCTCATATAGTTAGTATGTTCTCGGTCATATAGGATTGATTTAACCAAAGGAAGATTGATGTATCCATTTTTGCAGTTCAATATAAAACTAACCGGCAAATCCGCAAAAAATATTTCTTTACTTAAGTTACGCACTTTGTGATTTCTTAGTGTCTTCGTGACTTGGTGACAAAAGAAAACATAAGAAATGGAGCCACAAGGACACTAAGTCACCAAATTTCACTTAGAAAAATTTTGGGAATTCAGCTCGTACATAACTTCAGTTCTTTAGAAAAACTAAAAGCTCTGCCGGGCTATAAAGTTTGGGAGACGCAGTTAGATGCATCTCCCAAATAAAACTAACGTAGTTTTTCTAGGAGGTAAGTTAACAGAGAAGAAATCGAAACTCTCACTTGTTCCATCGAATCGCGCTCGCGGACAGTAACTGTTTGGTCTTCCATTGTCTGCGTATCAACAGTGATACAGAAAGGAGTACCAACTTCATCCATTCTTCTGTAGCGTCTGCCAACAGCGCCTTTATCATCGTAAAATATTCTTAAGTATGGACGAAGGTCGGCTTCTATCTTGCGCGCAACTTCCGGCATTCCATCTTTATTTACCAACGGAAGAATTGCGGCTTTAATAGGTGCGAGTTTAGGATGGAACCGAAGAACACTTCTCGTTTCTCCTTTTACTTCTTCTTCATGGTAAGCATCAACTAAAAAAGCCATGAATGAGCGGCTGGCACCGGCTGAAGTTTCAATTATATATGGAATGAATTTTTCTTTAGCTTCATCATCAAAATACTGCTGATTCTTGCCGCTGTATTCTTGATGTCTGCCTAAATCAAAATCTGTTCTGTTATGAATCCCTTCAATCTCGCCCCAGCCGAATGGAAATTCATACTCGATATCAGTCGCGTTCTTTGCGTAGTGAGCAAGCTTATCTTTTGGATGATCGTGGAAACGGAGTTTCTCCGGCGTCATTCCTAACGATTTGAACCAAGCGATTCTTCTTTCTTTCCATTCATCGTAATGCTGAGTATCGCTTCCCGGCTTGCAGAAGTACTGCATTTCCATCTGTTCAAACTCTCTTGTTCTAAACAAAAAATTCTTGGTGTTGATTTCGTTACGGAACGCTTTACCAATCTGTGCAATACCGAATGGAAGTTTCTGACGGCTTGAGTTTTGAACATTCAAAAAGTTAACAAAAATTCCTTGCGCTGTTTCGGGACGCAAATAAATTACACTTGCCGTATCATCTACAGGTCCAAGAAAAGTTTTGAACATAAGATTAAACTTACGCGGTATAGTAAAGATGGCTTCACCGTTCTTAGCTTTAGCATTACCACATACCGGGCAACTAGCATTGTGAAGAAAAAGTATATTATAGTTGTCTTTCTCTAAAATCTTTTCGACTTTTTCTCTTGCGCTAAAATTACCATTAAAAAGTTCTTTGAACTCTTCAAAATCATCGTTTGCAATACGATTTTCTTTGAACATGTTCAATAACAGTTCGCACTTTTTCTCGGGTATTAGCTCCGCAAGCGTATCTAATCTGAAGCGCGCATTACACTGCTTACAGTCTATCATAGGATCGGTAAAGTTTTCAACGTGACCGCTTGCTTCCCAAACGCGCGGGTGCATAAGAATGGATGCATCTAAACCTTCCACGTCTTCGCGGTAAGTCATCGCTTTCCACCATTCTTCTTTAACGTTTTTCAAAAGTTCAACGCCTAGTGGACCGTAATCCCAGCAGCCGTTTAATCCGCCATAAATTTCGGAGGATTGAAATACGAATCCTCTCCGCTTAGAAAGCGATACGATCTTTTCTATTGTTTCGTTTTGTCCCTTTGCGATGATACACCTCTTTTGAATCTGTTAATAAATTAGGCGCAAATATAGTAAATGAGGAATGAAGTTAGAAGATAGACAGTAATTTCAGTTTTGTCATTCTGATCCCGTGAAGCGGGAGAAGAATCTCGGTTTAGTTTCTAACAGATTCTTCCCCAAAAACAATCTGCGGGGCAAGCTGTCGCTACGTTCCTCAGAATAACGGAATTTATAATTCCCCTTCGCCGTTTCTTTCTTGGCGTAACCTATACTTTTCAAGTTTCTCTTTTGGAATTGTCTGAAGCCACGATTCCGGATATCCAACTTCGTGCGGATTTCCTTTTTCATCTTGTATGTAACCGTCGTTGTATTTTGTAATAAGATGATCACCAAGTTCCCACCACTTTTGAATTCCCGCTTCAGCTTTTTCTACACAATAATTTGTTAAATACTTTTCAACTTTCGCCGGATTTTCTTTTAAGAGTTTCATCGCTTCGGCTTCAACTTCAGCTTGTTTGCTAAAGAAATCGGCTTCAATTTCCCTTTGAACTTTTTGAATATCTTGAATCATGTAACTCCAGCGAAGGTTAGCGTAATTAGCTACAAAATTAAACGCCCACCAAGCGGACTCGCGGGAGAATTTATCCAATCTGCCGGTAGTGTAAGATTTGGGAAGCGAAGTAATGGAAGAATAAAGCGGCGTAAAGAAATTTGTGTGAGGATTATCCGGACCATACCAATAAACTCCACCTATTTCATCCGGCACATTCGCGCGCGATTCAGAAACAAAAACAAAACCGGCTTGCTGAGTTGCGATCGGGCGCTCCCAAGCATATTTCTTTCCATCTACTTGCCATTTCATCGGGCGCCATTTATCCGGCACACCGAATGGACCCGCAGCTAAATCTTTCGTCATATCAAACTCGGTTCCTTCATAATGATCTCTGTGTAACGCAATTACATCTTGAACATCTAGTTTGTTATCCGGCTTGATATAAAGAGGATATGGTTTCGAATCTTTTTCATAAGAACTATAAGCCGGACTAATATTCATAGATGGCGCAATTCTTCTAAACACACTCCAAACTCTTCTTGCTGAATAACGCACTTGTTCTTGTGTAGGCGGATTGTAAGCTTCCGAAAAACTAAATGGTTTTCCATTCGCCGGATCGTAATAACCTTTCTCAGTTGCAAATGAAATCACATTCTTAGAGTAAATACAATTCTTAGGATCGTTGAGTGGAAACTCGTGAATGCGGGACATGTTGGCATGAACAGAAACATATCCATCCGGAATTTTTACAGCAACCCAAATTGCGCCTTTGCCTCCAACGCCGGGACCAATCATCTCCATCACCCATGCTTCTTCTTTATCAGCAATAGAAAAAGACTCGCCGGTACTTCCATAGCCATATTCTTCAACGAGAGATGTCATTACACTAATTGCTTCTCTAGCTGTTTTAGAGCGCTGAAGAGCAACAAGCATTAAAGTGTAGTAATCAAACATTCCTTTTGTGTTTTCCAGTTCCGGCCTTCCATCCCAAGTGCTTTCGCCAATTGCAACTTGATGTTCGTTCATCAAACCAACAACTCTGTATGTATGCGGAACTTGTTTGATGCTGATTTTCTGTCCGAGCCAGTTTACCATTTCGAACATTTCTCCCGGCTTGTGATCTGCTGCCGGAATCAAGCTTAGGATTGGATGAAATTCACCGTCGCACGAATAAGAAATGATTGGCGAGCCTTTCTTCGATGCGCCTTTAGTAACAACAATTGAAGTACATGCCTCGTTTATAGTTACAAAAGCGATTGCGAACAAACAGATTGCGATAAATAGTTTGGAAAGTGAAAATGAAAATGATTTCATTAGTAAGAATCCTTTCAAAATGGTTTCGTTTTATTTTGAGCAAAACTATGAAATTAATTTCTAACTGAAGTGAGAAAATTTTGAGAGTAAACAGAAAACATTTGCTGCCGCATTTGTAAAATACGGCAGCATTATTTTAAAAGAATTTTGCTACTAAATATGAAAGTGCGGAAATTCCGGCAGAAAGCGGAATAGTTAAAACCCAAGCCCAAAGAATGTTCTTTGCCACCTCCCATTTAATTCCACCCAAACCTTTTGTAATTCCAACACCGGCAATTGAACCGGTAATAGTATGTGTTGTACTAACTGGAATTCCCATAATTGAAGCGCTTAAAATTGTTAAGCCGGCCGAAGTTTCCGCACTGAATCCGCCAAACGGAGTGAGTTTAGTCATCCTCATACCAAGCGTTTTAATAACTTTCCATCCTCCGACCAAAGTACCAATTGCAATTACACTATGACTTAAGATTACAACCCAGAAGGGAACATGAAAAGTACTTATCATTCCATTGGCAAATAAAACAATAGCAATAATGCCCATCGTTTTTTGCGCATCATTGGTACCGTGGCTTAAACTGTATAACGCCGCAGATACCAACTGAAGTCTTCTAAAAAGAGTATCAACTTTCCGGGGCACCGCGTCCTTTACCAACCACAAAGTAATTATTGTAAAAACTATTGCTATTAATAATCCTATTATTGGCGCTAGAAAGATGAAGATAAAAACTTTTAAGAACCCGGATGCGATTATTGCAGAAGTACCGGCTTTAACTATTGCAGCGCCACCAAGTCCGCCAATTATAGCATGCGAAATACTAATTGGATAGCCGAGATGTGTGGCTCCGGCACTAGTAATTATAGCTCCCACAAGAGCAGAAAAAATAACAGCATTATCGATTATTGAAGGCTCAACAATACCTTTTCCAATTGTTGTAGCTACACTTACACCAAAAGCAAAAGCGGCTACAAAGTTGAAAAACGCTGCCCAAATTACAGCTTGGAGCGGTGTAAGAACTCTTGTTGAAACGACAGTTGCAATAGAATTGGCTGCATCATTCATTCCGTTATAAAAATCGAACAGAAGCGCCATAAATATTATAATTAGTGGAAATGTCATGGCAATCCGATTAACTGTTTTTAATAAATATGGTTAAAATTGTATTGGCAACCGCTTGGTTCTTGTCTGTACACTTTTCCATCATGTCGAGTATATCTTTCTTCTTAATGAATAACATCGTGTCATTGGCTTCTGCAAATAAGCGTTTTAAAGTTTCTTGATAAAGAATATCTGCTTGGGTTTCTAAATCTTTGACGGCTTTACAATTGTTTTCAACTTCTTTTCTTTCTTTCAGAGTATTAATTGCAAGTTGCAATTGGTTCACTTGCATTAAAATTATTTCAGACATGGTGTTGGCCGATTCCACTTCAGCAGATAAGCCTGAGACTTCCAATCTAACCGCAAGTGATTTGAGTGAATCTGCCACACCTTCTATTTTCTTAGTCAACGCAAGAATATCTTCTCTGTCAAAAGGAGTTATAAATGTTTTGTTAAGTTTATTGATGATTTTAGTCGCAATTTCATCGCAGCGTTTTTCGAGAGATTTAAGTTGATATATTTTTTCCAGATCATATGGCGTTGAAGCAAATAGCTTCTTAGTTAGTTCTGCCATCAAAACAACATTTGCAATAATCTCTCCGAAATATTGAAAGTATTTCTCTTCTTTTGGTGTTAGAAACTTAAACATGACTGTTTTCCTATCGATTATAATATTTAGAAATTATTAAGAGTATGTTAAGTAATTGTTAAGAATTGACGTGTGAAAATAGTAAATCAATTCCACCTAAAAAATTCCGAAGGTTAGTTAAGGTATGATTATAATGTTGCAATTGAGATGCGATGGCTTATTTTGGCAATGTAAAAGAAAAAGTACTCCCCAAACCAACCTTGCTTTCTATAGATATTGTTCCCTTGTGTTTTTCTATAAATTCTTTGCAAATAATTAAGCCCAATCCAGTACCTTGCTCATTTTCTGTTCCCCGGGAGGTATTAATGGAGTCAATTTTAAACAGAGATTTAGTTTTATCAGCTTCCATTCCAATACCGTTATCACTTACAGTAATTTTCCAAAAGCCTTCAATTTTAAGCAGATCGATATTAATTCTTCCTTCTCGGTTTGTAAATTTTATTCCGTTAGAAATCAAGTTTCTTAAGACGGTTTTAATCATTTCGGAATCGCAATACACAAACGAATCTTTAATTACATTATTTACTATTTCAATCTTTTTGCTTGCGGCAGTTTGCGAAAGCACTTCAATTGTTTCCTCAACCAACATATACAAATCATTCATCTTAGGCGAAAACTCAATAGAACCAGTTTGTGAGCGTGACCAGTATAGCAGATTTTCAAGTAGCCTATAGATTTGCTTCCCGGAAGTATCCATCTTGGCAATTAGACTAATCCGTTCATCATCACTTAAAGAATTGTAGCTGGTAATTAAAAAGTCGGTTAAGCCGAACATGGAATGTAACGGGTTCTTTAAATCGTGAGCAATTATGCTGAAGAGCTTATCCTTCATTGAGTTTAGTTCGGAAAGCTCTTTATTAAATTTTTTGATAATTCTATATCTGTTATAAACAACTCCCGCTAGAACCAGAGCTAATAGCGAAAGCGCAATTACATAATTGCGGCGTTTTTCAATCATGGTCTTTTCGGCAAGAAGCGAATTATATTTTTGGTCATCACGAATTTTTCTAAAATCCCGATCCATCTGAGAAATTAGGGCCATAGATTCAAAATTCAGTATCGAATCTCTTTGTGCATAATATTTTTGTCCTAAAAATAGAGCCCTTTTGTAGTCGCCAATTTTTTCATAGAATTGGCTAAAGGCTTTCAGTACAGCCAATTTAACTTGGATTTCTTTTTTATCTGAGGCAATCTTTTCTGCTTCAGTAAAACATTTTTTGGCTAAGTCTATTTGTCCAAGTTCGGAATTAATCTCTCCTAGCCTCGTGAGGCTCAAAATTTCTCCCTCAAAATAGGATATCTTTTTTGAGAGATTATATGCACGGGTTGCTTGGTTCAAAGCATTTTTTAAATCTTTCTTTAGCAACCCTACTCGCGCAAGTCCAATCCAGGTGGCGGCAAGCCCCTTCTGATCATCAAGTGCTGTATATTCTTTTTCAACCATTAAGAAATAATTAAGCGCTTCATCAATTTTGCCTAATTCAAAATTTACTTCAGCAATTAGATTAATTGCCAGAGCCTTTCCCGGAAGATCATTTATTTCTTCCCGGATTTTACGTGTGTAATGTAAATACTCAAGTGCTTTCTGGGGTGAATTCTGCCGGCGATAAATTAGAGCAATATTAATTGTGCAGAAAGACATTCCATCTTTATGATCTCTTCTCTCAAAAATACCAAGCGCTTCCAGGATATAGCGAAGTGCTTCGTTATAATTTCCTTCCAGCCGGTAAATGCCTCCTATATTGTTTAGAGAAAAGGCAACTTGGACCGAGTCTTTTATTTTTTCAGAAAGAAATAGTGCTTGGTTATATTTATTTAAGGCAGAGTCATACTTAGCAAGATTACGATAAACAACCCCCATTTTATTTAAGGCTTCGGCTTCACGCTTAAAATCTGAAATTGATCGCGCTAAGAAGGCGGCTTCTTCCCCGCTCTTTAATGCTAATTGAGGAATTTTGTTTCTGTTTTTCCAACAAAAATCTGTTAATCTGTCAATGCGTGTTGTGTCGGGAAAATTCTTTATCTGCCCTAATAATTTCTCCAGTTGGTTTTGCCCAAACAAGAAGGATGAACAGAAGAGTAAAGCGATTAGAATCTTCGGCATTCCCGTACCTTTGATTAATCTAAGATGAACATATAAAAAAACAAGTTTGAAAATCAAATCTGTATCAAGGGCTTTAATTTTGCCGGACAGCAGTTTTTACGGCTCAATTAATATTGCAACTATTACATCAGAATATAGATTCTATATGCCAAACTCTAACGACGTGTGTTAGAATTTGATTTTGCCGGCAAAGAGAAACTAAATGTAGAGCCTTTTCCCAATTCGCTCTCAACCCATATTTTACCGCCATTCTTTTCTACGAATTCTTTACATAGCACCAAACCTAATCCAGTGCCTCTCTCTCCAGACGTTCCCGGTGCGGAAGTAATAGCATCTATTCTAAAAATTTTTGCAAGTTGATAAGGAGAAATACCAACCCCGTTATCTACAACTTTTATAACACTCTCATTTCCTTTTTCTTCGAGCAATACTTTTACTACACTGCCTTCATTTGAAAACTTAACTGCGTTAGAAATCAAATTGCGTAAAACAGTTTTAATCATATCTTCATCGCCGTAAGCAGTAAAACTCTTTTTATCAAGCGGAGTTAGATAAACTTCCTTTGACTTTGCGCTTTCCAACAATAAATCATAAGACTCTTTAACCAGGTCAACTATATTAATTTCTTTGGGATAATAATCCAGCCGCCCGGTATGAGAACGGGACCAGTACAGTAAATTCTCCAGCAATCTGTATGTCTGTTTGCCCGCATTATCTACTGACCTAATTAAATCCAGCCGTTCTTCATCACTCATCTCCTTGTATTCTTCAATAAGTAAAGTAGTAAGCCCGAATTGCGATGTGATTGGATTTTTCAAATCGTGTGCAATGATGCTGAAGAACTTATCTTTTGTTGCGTTTAGTTCCGTTAGCTTTTCCGTAGTTCTACGCTTAAAGAGATACAGAATAATGGCTACTATTGCCAATCCTATAAAGAGTATGCTTATTAAAACTATGTACTTTGTTTGTTCTTGTTGTTTCTCTAAATCTTTCTGAAGCAGCTCCTTCTCCTTTTCTTTCTTATTAATTCTGTACGCGGCTTCAACTTCGCTTATTGCAGTACTCTTTTCTTTCTTAGAAACAGAATCTTGTTGTACCTTAAACAATTTTGCAAATTTATAAGCATTTGTAAAATCATTCTGGATCTCAAAAAACTCTGCATAGTTCTTATAGTTTGTTAACTTAAGTTCCGACGAGCTGAATTTTTGAGCAATTTCTCTTCCATACTCGAGCAATCTTTTTCCTTCGGCATAATTACTTGTTAACACATATAGAACGCCCAGCTCGCTGGAATTAGAAACTATTCCCATCACATCATTAAATTTGACTGCGAGTTCTAGAGCAAGTTTTCTTTCATTAATAGCTCTATCTAGTTCATTATTTCTCTTGAACAATTCGGCAAGCCCCATCTTTATGCTTATAAGGCCTCTCTGATCAGTTAATTTTTTGTATGCATTTTCAACATCTCTAAAAGTAGTAAGCGCTTTTTGGTTATCACCTTTTAGCATATAAATTTCGGCAATTCTACCTTGAGCTTTTGTTTTTCCCTCTACATCTCTAAGCGCTTCTCTAATTTTTACAGTTGATTGAAAATTCTCTAATGCTCTATCATAATTCTGTTGTTTCAAATACACGAAGGCCAAATTATAGTAGCAGTAGCCTATTCCAACTTTGTCATCTATTCCTTCAAATATTTCCAGCGCTTTATATAATTTTTCCAGTGCTGCCGGGTAGTTTCCCATCAGTCTATAAATAGTGGAAATATTATTGTATGAATAAGCTATCTGAGTAGGATCGCTAACTGATTGAGCTAGCTGCAAACTATGTGTGCTGAATCCAAGAGACCGTTCATACTCACCTTGATCTCTATAGATTACACTCAAATAGTTCAATGCTTTTGCCTGAAGCTTTCTATCGTTTATGTTTTCTGCAAGTTTCAGAGAATGATCTCCAGCTCTGATAGCAAGAATCGGATCGATGTCTCTATACTTCCAACAAAAGTCATTCAAAACATTTATTTGCTCAATTGCAGATTTGTTACGGATTGAAGCAACCAAAGAATCCAATTTGTCCTGAGCACTAAATTGTGCGGCAGAAGTAAACAACAGAAGTGTTAATAAATATTTTCTCATTTGTCTCGCAAGAAAGAATAGTTAAACAAGCGTTTGGAGTTTATTCATTTCAAAGAACCCGCAGATTAAACCGCGGGTTTTTAGGGAAACACTAGTAAAATATCAGCATAAGACAGCAGTATAAATTTATGGCAGCGGTTCCATTCCGTAAGTAGCCCATTCTTCTTTAGAAGGACCATAAACACCCGGAACCTTCAAGCCAGCTTGGCGCATAAGTACAGTCATCTGCCCGCGATGATGAGTTTGATGAGCGAGCAGACTGGCTAAAACATCTCCGCGCTTCCATGTTTGTCCGTACATATTCAAATCATCATCAAGCATATTATCGTTCCAATCCTTTTCTACTTGAGACGACATTTTGGACGAAAGCTTTTCATATTCGCTTTTTATCTGTTCTGCACTCACTGGAACTGCAGCATTCTCATCAAAATCTTCAAAAGATAAACCGGCTTTGGACATCATCTCACCAATAGTTTGGGTTATATGCCATGCGAGGAAGCCAAGAGAGCGTCCTTCTTCCGTTACTTTCTGATTTAATGATTCATCGGTAAGGTTTGCAAACACTTTTAGTGTTGATTCACTTTCGTATTTCCAAGAAGCTAAAAAATCACCGACTGTTTTTACAAGACTCATAATTTCTCCTATTAAAATGAAATTTCAATTCCTTGTGTTTCTGTTTCTATAAATATGTTGGGCTAAAGCCCGTGTTGCTCGGGTGTCTGCTTAACCCCGCGCTTAAGCGCGGGGTTAATTAAAAACATTCTACATGGACTTTAGTCCCAACCTTTGCTCTATCAATAGATAACGTATTAACACTTATTTTACTACTATTTCGTGAATACCGCCGGCAAAATCTTTAAGAGATTGGATTTCGATTTTGATTGCGGTTGTTTTCACAGTCTCAAATTCTACATCATTATACTTGTCCTTTGCTGTGCCGTAAGGTTTTTCAATTGTTGGATAAACTGCGCGCCATTTGCCGGTTTCTTCCATATATAAAACTTTCCAAGATTCCGGAACTCGGCATTCACCTTCGCCGCTATCATCAAACCAGTATGCCATTACACTAGAAACTTCTGTTGGTTTACTAAAATCTATTTGGATCCATTCCTTTTCTCCTTTGCTTGGCCACCAATGAAAATATGGCAAAGAATGGTCGTTAGAGTTTTTCGGTTCCATTTGGTCTTTTATAATTTCCGGATTTTTTCCATGTGATGCAGTAATCTTGGCTTCAGTCAAAAGTGATTTGCCGGCTAAAGGGCGAACCGCGCTTTCATCTTTCGCAATCCAAACACTCATTTCGCCTTTGCCTCTGTGCGCCCAAGCGTAATAAGGAATTGCTACAAAGTCTTGTTCGGTTTTAACATGATTAGCTTTATCATCAGCCCTATAACCAAAAGCTTTTCCGCTAATTGTTTGAACTCCATTCAATAAATCTTTTTCAAACTTTGTTTTAAGTTCTCCATTTTCCGGCAAAAGAATATTTCTCACAAAACCATCTTTGTTGTCTTTCCATTCAGCGGCATAAACAAGCGGACCTCGCTGAATTGCGAGTTTCCTTTTATCTGCTTCAATTTTTTCGTGAGCCGCTATTCTTCTTATTTCCATTGGAAGTGTTAACTCAACCACATCGTTCGCATTCCAATTTCTCTTTATCGAAGCGAACCCTTTATCCAAATTAAGAGGAACGAGTTTTCCATTAATTGTAATAAAAACTTTTTCTTTCTGATAATCTGCAAAAGTGTATAAATCGCTAGGCATTGCTTTGTTCTGCGCCCAGCCCGGTATTCTAAGCTTCAATACGAAGTTCTGATTTTCTGTTTGAGGTGTTACAGTAAGTTTAACAACTCCGCTCCATGGATAAGTTGTTTCTTGGGTTAAATTAACAACACCATCTTTTAATGCAATTTCCGTTTTGTTGCTTGTGTAGAGATTAACGTATAGCTGGTTTTCTTTTGATGCGTACATGTAGTTACCGAGCGAAGCAATCAAGCGGGCAACGTTTGGCGGACAGCAGGCACAACTAAACCATTTAGATCTTTCATGCGTACCAAAAGATTCTAGAACGTTGGGATAGAAGAACAAATCTCCGCTCATTCCAATTCCGGAAAGCAGCGCATTATAAAGTGTGCGCTCAAGAATATCCAAATATTTGGCGTCACCCTTTTGCAAAAACATTCTGTGATTCCACATTACGTTGGCAATTGAAGCACAAGTCTCGTTATATGCGCTTGCGTTTGGCAAATCATAGTTTGGTCCGAATCCCTCCCAAGAACCGCTCGCGCCAATTCCACCGGTAAGATAAAGCTTTTTACCAACCACATTACTCCAAATCTTATCCAATGCACTGATATAACTTTTATCGCCGGTTAACGCTGCAACATCTGCCATTCCGCTGTACATATAAGCGGCCCTAACTGCATGTCCAACAGCTTCGGTTTGCTTAACTACCGGTTTATGATCTTGATTGTATTCGCCCCAAGATTTTCTACCGTTAACAAAACTGCCTCGCATATCTAAAAAGAATTTAGCCAGCTTCAAATATTTTTCTTCGCCTGTTAAGCGGTAAAGCCTTACCAATCCAATTTCAATTTCTTGATGCCCTGTAGGCAGCTGCAGTTTGCCATGACCAAAAACCGAGTTAACTAATTCAGCACTATTTAGTGCTATGTCTAAAAAATTCTTTTTACCAGTAGCTAGGTAATGTGCAACGGCAGCTTCGTACATATGCCCAACAGTGTAAAGCTCATGGCTTCCTTCTTCATTGAGCCATCTTTTATCTCCGGTTACCTTTTCGAACTTCTTTGTTCCAATCGTTCTTGGCGTATATAGATATCCATCTTTTTCTTGAGCCGCGCCGATTACTTCAATCATTTTATCAAGTTTTGCACTTAGCTCCGGATCTGGTTTCAACATCAAAGAATAAGAAGCTGCTTCAATAACTTTGTAAGCGTCTGAGTCATCGAAATAGTATGGGCTGCAAAAATCTCCGGTTGCTCTCTTAGCAGCAATCTCGAAGTTTTTCATTCTTCCGGTTTCTTCCAATAATTTGATCGAGTAAGGAATTGTTACAGTTCGATTGGTTTCCATACGATCATACCAAAACCCATCTGTAACATGAACTTTTGTAAATGGTACCGGCTGAATTGGGTAATCTTTTTTTTGTTGTGCTGTAAGTGTAACGAACAATAGCAAAGACGCAATCACAAATCTCATTATTTCACTCCAAAATCATTTTTAATTTCTTGAATTGTTTCTACTAGTAGCTTATTGAACTCGGTTGGCCTCTCCAACATCAAAAAATGTCCAACTCCATTCATCATTTTGAAAGAGAACGATTTAACATGCTTTTTATTTTCTTCAAGCGATAAGGGATACATATCACAATTAATCGAGATTATCGGGAGATCGAGTTCGGCTAGTGTTGGCAATGGATTATAGAAGAATAAATTTTTCATTGCGCTGATTGCTACTGCGGGTGGGGCTGAAGACATATCGTCAGCTACTTTTTTTAATAGTGATTCATCAGCGCCTTTGGGAAACATTTGTTTGACAAATTCAAATGCAGTTGATTTGAAATCTTTACCGAACGGTTCAAGAAATTTTTCTTTTTGCTCTGCCGACCAATCATCTGTAAAACTTTGATATGTATCAACGCCGATTAAGCCAACTACTTTTTTGCCTAATATTTTAGCGGCCTCAAGAATAACCGAACCGCCCATCGAGTGACCGACAAGAATTACTTCTGTTAACTTTAGTTCGTTTACGACCGCAGCAACATCTTCACCAAACAACTGCATTGTGTAATCTTTGCGCTCTGTGCCCGATTCGCCGTGACCGGCAAGATCTATTGTAACTACTCTATACTTTTGTGATAGCTCCTCTACTTGAGCCGACCAGTATGATTTATCGCAGCTCCAGCCGTGAACGAAAACAAGAGTCGGCTCTCCTTTCCCGATTGCAGTATAAACGACATCGATTCCATCAACAGATTTTACTTTTGGATTAACCGAGTTATTATTTGAAGCAGTGATATTAGTTATGAAAGCAAAAATTAAAATGGGTAATAAACTTATTAGTACAATTCGGAATTTCATCGCGGGCCTCATTTTAGACAGTGCTAAATTAGTTGAAGTAGGCTTTATTTTCTAATCTAAAAATTCAAACTAGATAAAAAAAGGGATCGCAAAGCGATCCCGATTAATTGTTATTTCAATAACTCTTTTATTGCTTCTTCCAGTTTTTCGTTGAATTCTTTCGGTTTTTCAATCATCGGAAAGTGTCCGGTTCCGGGAATTAATTTGCTAGTAAAGCTTGGAAGAATTTTCATGTTTTCTGCTTCCTTTACTTTAAATTTTTGTCCATTAATACTAATAATTCTTGGTTGTAGTTCGGCAACGGCAGCAATAGAATTATATTGATAAATATTTCTAAAAATATCCATTCCAATATCAGAAGGAAGTTTGCTCATTTTCTTCACAAGACTTTTAACCATCACTGTATCAGCGCCCTCCAAAAATAAAGTGCCTACATATTCGCGAACACTAGCAAGATAGTTTTCTTTGAAAGTAGTTAAATAATCTTCGGCGGATTTGGGGTTTTCTCCCTTCTGGAACAATTGATAAGTATCTACACCGATTATTCCAACTACCTTTTCTTTAATTTGTCTGTAAACCTCAAGGCTGATTATTCCCGCCATTGAATGCCCAACAAGGATTACTTTGTTAAGCTTCAGTTTGTTTATCACAGAAACAACATCATTGGCAAACGCTTTTATGGTAAAACTTTTTCTCTTTTTTCCAGAGTCACCATGACCGGCAAGATCGAGGGTTACAACTTTATACTGAGAAGAAAATTTCGTTACTTGTTCTTTCCAAAGAGATTGATCCCATCCCCAGCCATGAACAAAGATTAACGCGGTTTCACCTTTACCATAAACAGAATACGCTATATCAACTCCGTCTGCTGATTTTACTTTTCCCGCAGCAACGTTAGTTACCATGGGAAAAATTAGTATCACAGCTAAAATTAGATATTGTTTGGTTTTCATCTATGCTCCAAAAGTAATAATTATGGCTTTTACATTATGCGACTAATGACTAAACAAAAAAAATCCGTACAACAAAATACTGCTGTACGGATCGTAAGTGAAATCATTATATAATTATTTTTTAGCTGGTTCTTCTATTTTGTATTGGGCAATTGAAAATTTGCCTTCTTCAACTTCTAATGTTTTTTTCTTTTTGGAACCATACTCAGCCTTTTCAACAACAAAATCGAAACTTCCGGCAATTGCTTTGCTGGACGGATCAAAAGACGAAACCACTAATTCACCTTCAATTGTATTCCATTGCGGTGCTTCCGGATCGGGTACCCAAATAACTTCTGCATCCGGAGCGGCATTGTTTTCCGCACTTTGCGGAACATACTTTAATGTTACCGGCAATTGCCCGGTAAGCTTTGTTAGCTTTATATATAAGTGCATTCCATGTGTTTCGTGCTGTGTGCGAATCTGAAGAAAATTTTCTTTACCCATACTTACTTGTACTGCATCGGCAACTTTGCCGCTGAATTCATCACCATCTACTTTACAAGTAAATGTTGATTGCGCATATGCTTCAACAGTTAATGCCAACCCGAATAATAAAGCCAATTGCAGAAGGTAATTTCTCTTCATGCCTACTCCTAGTTTTAAAGATTAACGATTCCTCAGAAAAGCGTTGGCAAAGTAATTTTTTTATCGGATTGCGTCAAGTGATTTTACTTTGCCTTAGAATTTTTGTTTTTCGAACCTTCCGGCTATCTCATTATTTTATGAGTATCATTTTCTTTGTTTGATTGAAACCAGCCGACTCTATTCTATAGTAGTAAACACCACTCGCCAATTGGGACGCATTAAAATTAACAGAATGTTTGCCGGCGTTTTGTTTTCCATTAACCAAAGTTGCTACTTCTCTCCCGATGTTATCATATACTCTTAGTTTTAGTTCTGCACTTGCCGGTATAGAATACGAAATTGAAGTAGATGGATTAAATGGATTTGGATAGTTCTGTTCCAAAGTATATTTTGACGGAAGCTCCGCGATTTGATCAGCAGAAACTGAACCGCCAACCTTACCCCAGAATGCTCCTCTTCCGTGTGTTGCTGCAACAACTACTCCATCACTAATTCTTGAAGCAATAGTTTCAACTACAACGTTGCCAATTAAATTTGGTGCTTCTAAACCCCACACTGTATTCATTCCATTTAAATTATCTGTAGAATAAACACCTGTGCTTGTTGCCACTAAATATACTTTCGAATTATTAAAGGGAAGAATAGTAGCTGATCTAATTGAGGGACCTTGGTTAGTTGGCCCGCCTTGTAAATTTCCTTCTATGGCTTGCCAGGAAGCACCTCCATCTTTCGAATAGAATAATCCAATTATTCCGTAATTAGAAAAAGACACTATTATTTCGTTAGCATCCAGAGGATTTACCGCTATGCCACTTACATAAGAACCCGCTGTAACTTCAGGTAGATTAGGCGAAATATCGGAAGCTACTGTAGCTGTTTTCGAGTTTTGAAGCTTTAACACAATTGGATTTCCGGAATCAGAATATGCGCCCAAGTATAATATGTGAGCCGGAGTTTTAGAAACACTAGCCGTTGAATAAACATAATTTTGAGGAAGTTGCAAATCAATTGATGTCCATCCTTGTGTAAGTTTGTCTTGGTTGAATTCGGGTAATTTGCTTAGCTCATTATTTCTCCAAAGCATATTCCCAGCAAGGTAATACATATAATCTTCATCAACCGGATCAACTACAAATGGATTAATGAATAATTGCCCGCTTGCATCTTGTGGAGTTATGCTACTCCATTTAGTTAGATCGGGATCGCCATTAGAGTCATATTCTAGTCTTGTCACAGATCCATTTTGTGTTGAAGAATATGCAAGTTTCGTTCCCACATAAGAATAAGAACCATCACCAGTACTAACGTCCTTGTATGGAGAAGCGACAGATCCATCAAATCTGAAATATGGAGTCCCGTTGTCTTGAGCGCCTCCTAAAATTCTAGAGTCATTTGCATTTTCGGAAATTGACATAGTATAGTACTGTGTAACATTGTATGTTTTATCTCTATCCTCCCAAGGAAAGAGCTCTACATAATTTGTTGTTGAAGCTTGCGAAGAAAAACTGAGTCCACCATCGTGAGCTACCCAGACATCGTCTGGATTTTTAGGATCAAATACAAATGTATGAACGTCCGGATGCAAGCTTGGATGAGAGCTATTATCATTCTTTACAGTATAACCGCCAATCCAATTAACCAATTTGTTATCAATCTTAGTTGCGAAACCATCTAAGGTTCTGTAAACGTTGGTTAATCCAAAGAATACAATGTTTTCATTTGCGGGATGAACTCCCAACGCCATATTGTAATTACCTTGACTGCTAAGTTTTCCATTTTCTTCGTCGCTAAAGACTTGAATATTTTCACTTAAGTCCTCTACTTGCTCTGTGTTTAGGTCAATTCTAAACATACGTAAATCATCAGCTTGAGAGGTTTGATATTTACCTCCGGTATTCATTAACGCATAAGCCAAGTTTGGTTTTGATGTAGCAAACGCAAGGACGGTTCTATCATGCTCAGCGGGATAGCTTGTGCTATTGATAAATTTCCATGTGCTTCCATCATCCGTTGAGTAATAAAATCCCGGTGCATTTGTCTGTGTGGGCGAATTTGATTTTTGAGATAACACAGCTAACAAAACACCATCTTTGTTTACTTTAATATCTGTACGCAAATGTTCGTTTAATGCACCTAACGATGGAGAAAAAGCACCGCCGGCATTAACTGATTTTGCAATTATTCCGCCATTTGTAGCCAGAAAAACTGACCCGGTTTTAGGATTAACAACAATAGAGGTCGTGAAAGAATAAATATCACTCCATTCAACATTGCTAGAAACCTTAGTACTTGCAAGCAGATTCCACGTTTCACCATTATCTACTGATTTATATACACCGCCTCCAAAAAATTTTGCAGCACCGCTTCTATCACCGGCAGATCCATCCATTTCTCCAGCGGAATAGTACCAGGTATTACTGTGACCATCTCTGGTATCTTGAGCTAAAGCAACAACACTTTGTACTTCATTTGGAGAAGTTTTTAATTTCCATGTAATTCCCTTATCCGTAGATTTCCAAATTCCACCGCTTACCCCACCGGCTAAAATCACATTAGAATTCTTAACATCAATAGCTAATGCTCTTGTTCTTCCTCCTAGATCTACTGGACCAGCCTCTTTCCACTCCAACTTTAACGCACTATTGTTTTTGAATAACCTATTTGCTGCGGGCAGTTTCCTTGAATAGTTGAGCTCGATTTCTCTTATGTTTTTTGGAATCGTATTAGTTCTTGGATCTCTAAGCATGTTAAAGTAATACTCACTTCTAAGTTTTTTACTTTCTACGCTGGCTTTGGGGCTTCCGGAAGACCTAACTTTTTTTTGCAAATGATTCGAATTGCTATTGAAATTCAGAAATAGAAACAATGCAGCAATTGATAATATAATTGTTGTAGATAATAGAGCCGTTTTTTTCATAGTCCCTTTCTTTAATTGTTTTTTGATATTGAAATTATTTCCCACTTAAATGAATCCTTAGAATTAACACCACCTTGATATAATTTTAGTTCAATAGTAAAAGGAACAGTTGCATCAGCTTTATCTAGGTTTTCTTTAACATTGCCGAGAGTTGCAATTGCATTTAGTTTAGAACCAGATGCAATAGGTGAAGATGATGGACCATACCCTAAAACCCTTATAATATTTAATTCTACGGTTTTATTAATACCGGCAGATTCAATTTCATTTATTTTAGCAACTACTTCTGCAACACCAGGAGACAGTTTATTCTTAACTGCTATTTGTGCATCGCTGGAAGCACATGCATTAATTAGCATGAAAAGTAATGTGAGAATGGCAGAATTGATTATTTTAAAATTTTTCATAAGCACTCGGTTTAAAATATAAATTGAAGAAAGGCGAATAATGTCGGATGTCACATCTCAATATAACAAACTTTTATTTTTATTCGCCACACTTTGCTACAAATACTTGGTGTGTTTATGTCTCTGGCTTAGAATTGATTAATTAAAATTCTTTCTCATCATCTTCGACGTCAAGGTCTGGAATTTGTGTAAAAGCAATTCTCATCGGTGCGGATTTTAATGCTGAATGCGAAGGCGCGTAATATGCAGATGCAAAACCATATTTTTTATTCAGCTTGTCTACGGCATTGTTTAAGGATTTTATTTTGTCATAGTCCTCAAAAAGAATTGGAGTGTTATCGCTCTCTTCAATAAGTTTATAAAGAGTTACGCTAACAGCCAGCGGAGCAAATTCCTCATGCGGATATAGCTCCCACATTTTTTTTAACGTCTGTAGAAGCGACATTGTGTTTTGTGTATGAGAAAAACTCATTTCATCACGCCAGCGTTGCGATCCAAGAAACCGAACACCAACAGACAAAGCGCCCGTAGCATATCCAAGATACCGCATACGCATTGCGGCCTTTTGCAGCAACCGACTCAAAACCGCGTACGCTGCTTCTTTATTTCGCTGTTCGGGTGGAAGTACATGCGAATGCCCTATAGTTGTTCTGTGTGTAGGCGGACGCTTAACAACTTCTCCGCGAAGCTGTGCATACATTCTATCACCTTCAATTCCGCCCCATACTTCATGTAGTTTAGTTTTAGGTGAAGAGCACAATTGCTCAACAGTATAAATACCATGCTTACGCAAGCGAACTTCCATCCTTCTTCCAACGCCCGTTAAATCGTTCGTGCTTAAGCTGTAAAGAATTTGCGGCAAATCTTTTTCTTCAATTACGGTTAAACCATCCGGCTTGTGCATATCTGTGGCAGTTTTAGATAAAAAACGATTAGGGGCAATTCCAATTGAGCACTTTATATATTCGCCAACTTTTTCAGCAATCTCTTTTTTGATTTTTTGTGCGATTAAAATTGCTGTCTGCGGGTCCCGTTCTTTTCCCACTAGCGAACAGACAACTTCGTCTATCGACATAATTTGATCGACATGAATACAAGTTTCGATTGTCTCAACAAGTTTATGATGGTATTCTATATAAACGCGGTGGTTGGCTTCTACAAGATTTATTCCCGGGCAAATTTTCTTAGCATCTGTAACCAGCGTTCCGGTTTTAATTCCAAGCTTCTTTGCTTCATAACTTGCTGCAATGCAGCAAGTTCTATCCGTCATAACCGGAACTACAGCCGTAGGTTTGTTGCGAAACTTTGGATTAAGCTGTTGTTCAACAGAAGCAAAGTAAGAATTAAAATCTACATATAAATTACGAAGCGGCATTTGGTAGATCCGGTTAAAAAGTTTAGAAGAGTTAAGAGTATTACTAAATTAAAAAAAATCGGATAGGATACAATCTTAAGAAAAAATTACCGCGCTTAAATAACCAACAACCTCGGAACCGTCTCCGGTAACATCTCCCGAATCTGTCCTTGAAACAACTTCGGCATTGCGAATTCCTTTTAATTCCGCAGTTTTTAATAAAACCGCAATTGGTCCGCCGCCACAAGCTTCACACTTCTGATCTTCTAAATCATCAAGTAAACCATTGTAATCAAATTCTGAAATTCTCTTTTCGACTATTGAATCCAACTTTGCAGCATTCTCTTTGGAATGAAAATGAGAAAGATCCGAGCTGGCAACTATCAAAGTTTCATCATTAACAATCTGCGCAAGTTTCTCAGCTAAACCTTCGACAAATATTTTACGCTGATCGCCCATTACAATTGGAACAAGATTAAAACTTCCGAGAACGGTCTGAAGAAAAGGAAGCTGAACTTCTAGGGCGTGTTCTGCGCGATGTCCGTTTAATCCTTCGAATATGTAGCCGTTGTCTTCGACAAGCTTTGCAATCATCTCCTTATCAAGTTCAATTTCACCAAGCGGAGTTTTGTACGCATCGCCGCTATAGATTGAAATACCGGGAAAATATTCTCTATGACTTGGGGAGATCACGACAACGGTTTTGTAATTTTTATTTTCTATTGTCTTGTAAGCGTGCGCTGCCGTTCTACCGGAATACGTATAACCGGCATGGGGAGAAATAATTCCAAATATTTTTTCGTAAGACTTCTCAAGTTGAACGGATTCCAGATGCGATTTAATTTCCGAAGCTAGTTTTGAAGGTGAAGAAGGATAGAACATTCCGGCAACGGCGGGTTCGCGCACAGTTTTCATTCTTGTTCAATCTCCTTTTCCGAAAAAACTGTTGCAGTAAATCCTTTCAGTTTTAGTTCTTTGTCGCGCCAGTAGCTTTTATACAATCCGCTTTTCTGACATATAGCATCGAGATATTCTTCTTTGTTCATCTTATGTTCAATTGGCACTTGCGGGAGAAGTAAGCCGCGTCTTCCTTTTTCCTCCAATATCAGCCCATGTTTACCAAGTTCAATTTCATCGTAACTATTTAGGGGAAATGGTTCGGAAAGAATTGAAATCTCCAGTGAAATATCCTTTAGTTCTTCTTCTATAACCGGCGAGAATCTTGGATCGAATTGAGCTGCTTGTATTGCGGCTTCACAAACGGTTTTGAATACCGGTTGATCGCCGATTATGTAGCCGATGCATCCGCGCAGTTGTTTGTGTTCAGTTAGTGTAACAAATGCACCGGCATGAGATTTCAACACCGGATATTTTTCATAATTCGGCGTCTCTATTTTTACTTTATCAAAAAGTGATATGATTGAATTTCGTGCAGCAGAAAGGAGAATCTTTTTTTCATCGCGATTTAATTCCATTGATTCACTCCATCACAACCTTGATCTTGCTCATGCTCTTAATCTTAATCTATTTTTTGAATCTCCACTTCATTCTTCCCTTTCAGAACAAAAACATAATTCTTGTACACAAAGAAAGAGTCTGTTAGAAGCGCGGTTATGTTTTCGTTTATTGTTTCAAAGAGAATGGTTTCGCCGGAAGATTTTGAAATCACGGCAAACCGGTTTGTAAGTTTTTCATCTTTCTCTTTAGTGTGAAAACTGAAAAGAGACAAGTCTTTGGAACTTGCCCATTCAATTTCTCCGGCTAACGAAAAACCTTCCGTGAATTGCTTAATTATTTGGTACGTTACAGCGTCCGCTGAGATAAGATTTAATTCCGGATAGATATAGTCACTCCAATCCTTTTCGCCTTCTGCTTCAGAACGTATAGAATTTACAAGCGAGTAATCGTTTTTCAAATCTTCTTTTACTTCTCCGGTTAGGTAATCCAAAGTGTAAAAAAATCTTTCTTCAAATCCTTGAGTAAAACAATAAACTTTATCTTGGTGTACAAAGGAGAAGGCGTAACTATCGTTTTGCCAAATCACTTTTTGAGAAGCAATATCGAAAGCAATTATTTCCCGGTGTCCCGGCATATCCGGCTTTGGAAACTTATGAAAGTAGATTACATCTTTATATATCGCTTCAATTCCAAGCCAAATTTTTTCTTCTAATTGCAGATCAGTAAAAATGCTTTTGCCATCATTTAGTTCGAAACAATGAAACGAAACTTCTTTTGTATTTGTATCGCGAGTTTCGATTACCAGCTTGTCTGTTTCAGTAATCAGAATTCTAAAAATCTGTTTATCAGATTTGAATCCAAAATGTTTTTTCATTTCTTCCTTTGCGTCTCTGTGTCTCTGCGGTTTTCCTATTCACCGCAGAGACGCAAAGTTTATAGTTTCTTAAATCTTGCGGTAAAGTGTCTAAGCATTGGCGCTTCATACGTAAATGCATAACCACGCAGCTCGTTTCTCTTTTTGTAAACCTCAATCAAAACTTCAGCAACGTAATCAATGTGGCTTTGCGTGTAAACTCTACGCGGTATTGCCATGCGAACAAGTTCCATCATTGCCGGAATTAGTTTACCGTTTTCATCATACTTGCCGAACATAACACTGCCAATTTCGCAAGCGCGTATTCCACCCTCAATATACATTTCGCAAGTAATTGATTGCCCCGGAAATTGCTCTGCCGGAATGTGGGGAGCGAAACGTTTTGCATCTACATAAATTGCGTGTCCTCCCGGCGGTTCAATAATAGGAATTCCGTTGCTCAGCATTTTCTCGCCAAGATATTCTGTACTGCGAATTCTGTATTGCAGATATGGCTCCTCAACAACTTCTTCCAAACCTTGAGCAATGGCTTCAAGATCGCGGCCGGCTAATCCGCCGTAGGTTGGGAATCCTTCAGTAACTATAAGTAAATTTCTGCATTTCAACGCAAGCTCATCATCGTTTAGAGAAAGCCATCCGCCAATGTTTACAAGCGCATCTTTCTTTGCGCTCATTGTTGAGCCGTCGGCATAAGAAAACATTTCCTGGCAGATTTCTAAAACCGTTTTGTCCTTGTAGCCATCTTCGCGCAGTTTAATAAAGTATGCATTCTCGGCAAAACGGCATGCATCTAAGAAAAGGGGAATGTTGTTTTTCTTACACACAGCCGAAACATCTTTGATGTTCTTCATCGATACCGGCTGTCCGCCGCCGGAATTGTTAGTTACTGTAAGAACAACCAGCGGAATATTTTCTCTTCCATATTTTTTTATGAATGCTTCGAGAGCGGGAACATCCATATCGCCTTTAAATGGCGCCCGCTGCTCGGGATGTTTGCCGACTTCGTTCAGCAAATCGAATCCTTCTGCGCCGGAAAACTCGATGTTGGCACGTGTTGTATCAAAGAAAGTATTAGCTGCAAAATATTTTCCTTTTCCGCCGAGTATTGTAAAGAGAATCTTCTCGGCAGCTCTTCCTTGATGAGTTGGAATAATAAACTTATCGCCGGTAATTTTTTTTACTGCGGCTTCGAAACGATAAAAGCTTCTTGCGCCGGCGTAGCTTTCATCGCCACGCATAATGCCCGCCCACTGATCCGAACTCATTGCAGATGTCCCGCTGTCTGTTAGCAGATCAATCAAAACATCTTCGGCCTTAATTAAGAATGGATTGTTGCCCGCTTCTTCCAAAACTTTAGTGCGTTCCTCTTTGGTCGTAAATTTAATAGGTTCAACAGATTTGATTCTGAAAGGTTCGATAATGGTTTTCATAATTCCTCTTTTTAGTGAGAGAAAATTAAGAATTATCAACAAGGAATAGAACAAATTTAACTCCCGCCCGACTTCGTCGTTCGGGGCGGGGATTGAACAGATTAAAGCAGATAAAGCATCAAAAGTTTATGTAAAGCATACTTGACATTTTGTAAAGAATGCTATATTTTGGTTTTGAAATTAATTAACTCATGTGAGAACAAAATGAAACTAGGTTTTAAGAATTTTTCATTTCCGTACCGTAAGCAAGCAATGTTTGCGAGTATAATTTTTATTCTTTCAATTACATACTTAAAAACCATCTGGCACTTTTACCCAATTATTGCCTTAATAATTTTCACACTACTAATGTCCTATTCATTTCTTGGTAATTATAAATTACTCGATAAAATGGACGAATTACAAAAACTAATTCAGTTGGAGCGGGGCTACTTGTTAAGTCAATTCATCCCTCTCATAATCTTTGTTGTATTCCTTATTAATCAATATTATCAAATCAGCATTGATCTAACTATCGTTTTCGTTTTATTTGCTGTCATTGTTCAAAGCACGCAGCAATACTTAAAGAAGAAATATTCATGAAGAGCAACCTTCACATTTTGCGCGCGGAGCGGCGTTTATCTCAAGATGATTTGGCGAAACTGTTGGAAGTTTCCCGCCAAACTATAAACGCCATTGAGCGTGAGAAGTACGATCCGAGTCTACCGCTTGCGTTAAAGATTGCCAAAGTGTTCGAAAGAAAAGTTGAAGAGATATTTTTTCTGGAGGAAAAATAAAATGAAGATCAAGTATTCACACAGATATCTAATTGAACTAGTGGGTGGCTTAATAATGATTGCGGCACTCCTAGTATTTGGCACCAAAGGAGAGTTATCATTTTTTCTGTTATTCACAATACCAATAATAGAGTTGATGATAAAACCAGACGAAAGAGAAAGAGCTTTATTCCAAAACACTAATAAACTTACGATTATCATCGGTATAATAATATTCCTTGCACTTTCTTTTTACTCACACAACACTACAAACGAGATTGTAAGGTTGATTTGGTGGAGGTTGGCAATCGCTACGAGCATTGCACTGCATGGTGGGATTGGAATATACTACCTAAAATATAAATAGGATCGCCGATTATAGAGATCCATCTTATTAAAATCACTTCACTAATAATATCAAGGAGAAATCAAATGGGAGAAATACTAAGCAATGATTTACCTAAAATGGCTTCTGTAAATAATATGCAAGATGAGCTAGAGCTTTCGCACGTTGATAAGTTAGTCGGGATTTTAACAAGTCCGATTGAAACGTTTAGTAAAACTGCTTCGTTTCCGTCTAAAACCACCGATTGGATAACACCACTTTTAATATTTATAACAGCATCAATAATTGCCATTTGGTTTGGTTTCTCTAATCCGGCAATTCAACAAGAAAAGAAAGCTGAAAGCGAAAAACAGATTCAAAAATTGGTTGATGAAGGAACGCTTACTCAAGAACAAGCTGATCAACAACTTGAAATGACTGACAAAATCATGGGTGGACCAATCGTATATGTTACTTCAGCAATTTCAATTTTCATATCAAAATTTATTTTCTTTTTTATCGTTACCGGTTGTTTGTATTTCGCAATTAAGTTGATTCTTAAAGGGGATACAACCTTTAAAGAGTCTATGGTTGCTTATGGATTACCATACTATATTCTGACTGTTCAAGTTATGGTCTTACTCATTCTAACATTGATCTTTGGAAAAACAATAAACGACACAAGCGTTACATCATTCTTAACAGTTGACAAACAATCATTTCTAAATTTCATTCTTAGCAAGATTGATGTTTTATCAATTTGGTTTTATTTAGTAGTTGGAATCGGTTTTGCTAAAATGTCAAAATCTGAGAATACAAAGAAATATATAGTACTAGTTTTCAGTTTATGGATTGGTTTCAGCTTAGTATTCTTTTTACTTGGGAAGTACATTCCTTTCTTGGCTAGATTCAACGGCTAATTTCCAGATTGCATTGTAGAGTTAGACATGGTTGTTTGTTCGAATTTTTCGGTTCATCTTTTTGGTAAATTCATGGTGCGATTATTTAATATTTTTTGCTAATTTGCATTCAGTAACACTCACCAAATAAGAATCAAGGAGTAATCAAATGGAAGAAATGCAAAACCAAGATGCACCAAAGATGTCCTCCGTTGAAGACGCACAAGAAGAGCAAGAACTTTCTCACACCGATAAGCTAGTTGGAGTTTTTACTGAACCAATGCCTATGTTCACAAAGGCAGCTAAGTCTCCCGCAAGAACTACGGACTGGCTAATTCCGGTATTTGTTGTAATTGCAATCGCTATTCTTTCCCAGTTCGTTTTGCTAAGCAATCCGGAAATTAAACGCCAGCAGCAAGACAAAGTGATTGAACGTATGGAGAAGCAATTTGATGAAGCTGTTGCAAAAGGACAAATGACACGCGAACAAGCGGATCAGCAAATTGAAACCATGCAAGATAATATGGGTGCCGGCGGTGTATTTCAAACCATCGGTATTGTTGTTGGTATTCCAGTAGGAACCTTTGTAGTCTTCTTCGTATTAACCGGTTTTTTCTTTGCTGTTGCAAAGTTTGGATTAAAGGGAGCCGGCACTTACAAAGATGTTATGGTTGCTTACGGTTTGCCGATGTATATCTCTGTTATTGAAATAATTGTTTCTGTTATTGCGGCAATTGCTATGGGGAAATTCCTAACCGGCATAAGCGCTGCTGATTTAATGGGAACCGACAAAACTACATTAGCCGGCTTCTTTTTAAGCAAGCTAAATGTGTTTTCAATTTGGTTTTATGTTGTCTTTGGAATTGGTTTGGCTAAGATGAATAAATCTGATGATGTTAAGAAGTACATAATTGCAATTGTTGCTATCTGGCTCGGCTTTGGATTGCTTTTCCACTTTTTAACTCAAGCAGTTCCATTCTTGGCTAACTTCGCTGGGTAATAAATTGTCATTCTGAACAAAGTGAAGAATCTCTTTTCAAAAAGGAGATTCTTCTCGTCCCTAGTCTTCGACTCCGCTCAGACTGACGGGACTCATCAGAATGACGTTAATAAATTTCTAATTTTATCACCTTCAATCTCTTTTACTTTACCAACCTTCAAATCATCGAGAATTAAATTTTCTATTCTTACTCTTACTAATCTTAGAGTTGGCAATCCAACAGCGGCAGTCATTTTTCTAACTTGCCGGTTTCTTCCTTCAATTAACGTGAGCGAAATCCAGTTTGTTGGAATACTTTTCCTTTCTCTTATCGGCGGAACTCGTGGCGGAAAGTTTGGATCATCAATTAATTTGGCTTTAGCCGGAAGAGTTAATTTTCCCTCGATCACAACTCCGCTACATAGTTTTTGCAAAGCTTCCTTCGTTGGAATTCCTTCAACTTGCGCATAGTATTCCCGTTCATGTTTATGCTTAGGATTTAGGAGGTAATCTGTCATCGACTTATCATTGGTAAGCAAAAGAAGTCCCTCGCTATCCATATCAAGTCTTCCAACCGGGTAAACATCCTTGGAAAATTTAAATAGCGAGCTTAAAGTTGGGCGGTTATCGTCATCGGTGAATTGAGTAAGCACACCGTACGGTTTGTTCAGAATAAAATATTTGCTGCTTGTTTTCACTTCTATATTATCGATTGAGGATCAACATCAATTATTAGTTTAACATCGCGGTAGCGCGATTTTTGGTTAAACTCTATCATAGCATTTAGCAAAGCGGTGCGCAAAATTTTTCCAGATGGATCAAACTTTTTACTGCTCTTTATTAAAATTTGCCAGCGATAGAATCCCTTTATTTTATAAATGATTGCCTCGGTAGGTGGTGTAAGTTTTAGTCCGCCGGGATAGCTTTTTAGTAGTTCGAATAAATCTTTAATTGCACCGCGAGCGCGATCTTCTTTTTCATCCTTCACTTCAATCAGACCTATTCGTGTAAACGGAGGATACTCACCTTGTTCACGCAGCATAATTTCTTTTTCATAGAACGCATTGTAATCCGTTTCCAAAACTTTTTGCAGAACAAAATGTTTTTGGTTTTGTGTTTGAATAATTACTTCGCCTTCTTTTTCGCTACGCCCGGCTCGTCCGGCAACTTGTGTTAAAAGCTGAAACGTTCTTTCATCTGCGCGAAAGTCGGGAATCCAAAGTGAAGTTTCTGCAGCAACAACACCAACTAAAGTAACATCTCCAAAATCCAATCCTTTGGAAACCATTTGCGTTCCAACGAGAATTTGTATTTCTCCTTTACGAAAACGATTTAGAATTTCGCCAAGGCTTCCCTTCTTGCTTATGGAATCGGAATCAATTCTTTCGATTGCTACATTCGGGAAATAATAATCAAGTTCATCTTCAACACGCTGTGTCCCGGTTCCAAAAAATTTGAGAGCGATTGAGCCGCAATTTGTACAAGCCTTTGGTACAGGCTGAACAATGTTGCAGTAGTGACACTGCAGAATATTTTTATTGATATGATGAACCATTGCCACGGAACAATCCGGACACATTATTACTTCGCCGCAATCATTACAAAAGACTTGTGTGGCAAATCCGCGTCGGTTTTGAAGAATGATAACACTTTCCTTTTTCTTTATTCTCTCGCCAATAGCTTCGAGCAAAGTCTGGGAGAAAATGCTTTCCATTTTCTTTTTCTTCTTCTCAATAGTAATGTCCACCAAACGAATGCGGGGCATCTTGGCATTATCAACTCGTTCTAAAAGTTCAAGTAGCGTAAACTTTCCATTGAGTGCATTGTACATGCTTTCCACAGATGGAGTAGCAGAACCAAGTACAGCGGGACAGTTGCTAAGCCTAGCACGAATTATTGCCGCATCTCTTCCGTTATATTTTGGAACAAGGTCATTTTGTTTGTAACTCTGGTCATGCTCTTCATCAACTACAATTAAACCAATATTTTTCAGCGGAGCGAACAAAGCCGAGCGGGGTCCAATAACCAAGCTGTATTTTTCGGCAACAATTCCGCGCCATGAATCGTAACGTTCGCCAAGCGACATCCGGCTGTGAAGCACTGCAATTTTATCTTTGAAATGATTATAGAATCTTGAGGTGATCTGGGGTGTAAGAGATATTTCCGGAACAAGAATTATTACTGTTTTTCCTTTAGCTAAAACTTTTTTTGCAAGTTCTATATACACTTGTGTCTTGCCGCTGCCGGTAACACCGTGCAAAAGAAACGTTTCAAATTCGTTAGCTTCAATTCCCGAACTGATTTTTTCTACTACATTCTTTTGTTCGTTTGTTAACTCAAATTCTTTTGCCGCCTCTGTGTAAATTTCTGCATAAACCCGCTCTACTTCTTTATCAACTACCTCAACAAATCCTTTCTTCTCAAGACTTTGAATTGTAGCTTGACTGAGATTTGTTTTCTTCAGCAATTCAGATTGCTGGATGGCTTCTTTCCTAGAAATTAACTCAAGCAGAATAACAATTTGCTTGGGCGACTTTCGCTCCAATTCCGGCATTGCTTCATAAATTTCATCAATCGGTTTAGCAAGCTGAACAAACTTCGCCATTTTAACACGAACTTTGCTCTGCTCAACAAGATCGAGAATTGAAAGAGCGCCAATCTTTTCCAACGAACGCAGAGCCGAGTAGATACTTTTACTTTTTAACTGCTTTTGTAACTGAGATATATAATGGACTTCCCTTTCTGCTAAGACACTTAAGAGCTTTGCACGCGGTGTCGTTTTCTTCAGTTCTTGGTCATAAAGCTGAGCGCAGAATTTCATATCAGTTACAATTTTCCGCTTCGATTCAACATCGCTTCCGTATGGAACCGAATTGCGGAGTGCTTCGCCAAGAGAGCTAATGTAGTATTCCGAAATCCATTCATAAAATTTAATTGCTACTTCATCAAAAATGGGAAGATCATCCAGAACATCCCTTATCGGCTTCACCGTTTCTTTGATATCTGTCGTTTCCGAGACGCCAACTACAAATCCGGTAAGCACACGCTTGCCAAAGGGCGCAACAACCCGAACACCAATTTTCACAATTGGAAGGAACTCTTCCGGTATGGAATAGGTAAAAGAATTTCTAAACGGTAAAGGAAAAACGACTTGGCAAAACATTCTATTTAGCAGTTAGTTATTAGCAATTGGCCATTAGCCAAGAGCTAAAGGCGCTACTAATATAATCATTGCTAATTCAGATTGCTTGGAATGAGCTGTTTAGCTTAACTTTAGCAACCAAAAACCAAATTAATGGAGAAATCATGAAAAAATACTTTATTCTATTATTGCTTGTAGCATTCACATTTTCAAATGCAGCTAATTTAAAACTTGGCAAACCCATCACCATAAAAGATAAATCTTCTGTTTCTAAGATTTTACAAAGTCCGGCAAAATTCGAAGGGAAAACAGTTTTAGTTGAAGGAAAAATTCTTGAAGTTTGTCAGGATAGCGGCTGTTGGATTGAATTAGCTGGTGATAAAGCCGGACAAAAAATCAAAGTCCAATTTGAAGAGGGAAAAGTTTCAGTTCCTAAGGACAGCAAAGGCAAAATGGTTTCTGTACAAGGAATTGTTGAAGAAGTAACTCCGGAAAATTCTTGCAGCGACGATAAGCACGCAAAAGGCGATAAAGTAGTTGTTAAGGAAGAAGCTAAGAGCGATTGCGGTGGTTGTGCAAGTGCCAGTTCTTGCGGTGATGAAGCCAGCGATTGCGGCGACGGCGAAAAGACTGCAAAAGTATATCAAATAAAAGGGCTTGGCGCTGTTATAAAATAATTTCTTAAATCAAAAGAAAGAATTATTAAATGGAAGCTATTCGATTTTCAATATTGATTAATTCCAACAAGCAAAAAGTTTGGCACACAATGCTTGATGATAAGACCTATCGTGAGTGGGCTAAAGAATTTCACGTTGGCTCTTATTACGAAGGCAGTTGGGAAAAAGGAAGCGAAATTCGTTTTTTAGCAGCAAATGAAGAGGGTAAATTGGAAGGAATGCTGAGTAAAATAAAAGAGAATATTCCATATCAGTTTATCTCAATCGAACATCTTGGTATGATTAGCAACGACATAATTGACACAACGAGTGACGAAGTGAAAAAATGGGCTCACTGTTTTGAGAATTACTCGCTTCTTGAAAAAGGTGACATGACCGAATTAATAGTGGAAATGGAAGTAGACCCGAATTACAAATCAATGTTTGATGAAATGTGGCCCAGAGCCTTAAATACCCTTAAAAAAATGTGTGAAAAGTAAACAACAACAACCAGCTTGAAGCTTAGGAACCTCTTTCGTAAAGAAAGAGGTTTTTTTTGTCCACTCAGAACATGCTTAACTTTTGCAACTCGATACTGGGTTATAAAAATAGCACTCATAAAAAATCCCGTCCTTTTACAAAAAGAACGGGACTGCTTTTCATTTGAGGAGGGTTTGTAAAGCTAATTTTTAGGCTGATATACGATTTTGCGAATAGTATCGAACTGAAGATATGGATATTCATTACGTAAGGTTTCGATGGCGTCACTTGCACTTACTTTTCTGGAGCGCATATTCTTGAACTTTCTTCTGATGATAAAATCGCGTACAGACTTTTCATCGATTAGGCCTCTGTTGCAAAGGAGGTCGTAAGTATCATCGCTTATTAAATCAGCGAGTGGATTTCTTTCGTTAATGATTACGCTTTCCATAGATCCTCCGTGTATAATGTTGGTTGATGACATTTTTAGTAAGAGATTTTCTGCATGCTAAATAAGGAATGCGTCTTCGTTTGGAAACAGCACGATTATGTGGTTTTAAAGGAAATAGGGGGAAATTTTGGTATTATGCTACATGATCATGTAGGTAAACAGTTAGCTTTCTTAAATAATCCCTTTTCGAATTGCTTTTGCTACTGCTTCCGATTGTGAGTGAACATGAAGTTTGCGATATATATTTTTTATGTGATGACGAACTGTATCGACACTTATAAAAAGACGATCTGCAATTTCTTGGTAATTGTTGCCGTCAGATAGTGACGTGATTACTTCCTTTTCACGCGCAGAAAGCTCTGAATCTTTTTCTTCACTTTGCTTTCCTTGTGTTTGCTTAAAGACATCTATTACTTGGCGGGCAATTAAAGAACTCATCGGAGCGCCACCATCGTTAGCATCTTTTATAGCATCCAGCAATCTAGCTGGTGGAGTTTTTTTCACCAGATAACCGCACGCGCCGGCGCAAAGCGCTTTAAATACTGTCTGACTGTCTTCGTAAACGGTTAGCATAAGTATATTCAAATCGGGCTTCATCTTCTTTGCTTTAGCTATTCCATCTATTCCGCTCATGCCGGGCAAACCAATATCCATCAATACCACATCTGCGGTAAGTGTAGGAAGTTTAGCAAGAAAAGATTCACACTCGGAGAAAGCGCCTACACAGCTATAACCCGGAGTTCCATTGATTAACGCTGCAAGTCCTTCTCGTATAGTATTGTTGTCTTCGGTGATAACTACTTTAATCATTCTCTAATCTTATATTGGATGTAAAGTTATGCTTTTTTTAACAAGCGTAGAGATTAAGTTACTTAAATGGGAAAAAAGGTAATTTATAGTTAGAATCAAACTTACCCTTAAATTTTAGCGCCGTCCCTTCACTTCCCGAAATTATTTCTAGATTGCCGCCAATTGCTTTTGCTCTGGATTTCATATTTCTTATACCGTTGCCGGAATCTATTCTGTGCTGCTCAATACCATTTCCATCATCGCTTAGTGAAAGTAGCAATTTGTCTTTAACAATATCAGCTTCGATGGTTATTTTCTTACACTTACTGTGCTTTATAGCGTTATTAAGCGCTTCTTTGAATATCATAAATAGATTCTGCTTGTATTCCATTGGAAGCTTAACCGAACTCAATTTTTCCAAGTTAGCTGTTTTATAAGAAATTCCCGCAGCAGTCATTAAGTCGCTATAGGAATCTTTGAGCCTCACAATCAGATCATAAAAAGAGTCTCTCTGAGGATTAACCATCCAGACGATATCACTCATGCTGTCAATCAAATGCCTCGCTTTTTCGCTGATTGAAGTTAAATTATGCGAAGCTGATTCTGAAAAATTTTTAACTTCATACCCGGTTAATTCACTAAGAATCGAAATTTCTGTTAAACCGCTTCCCACGTTATCATGCAGATCGGCAGCAAGTTTGCTTTTAATTTTTTCAATAGCCAATAAATTCCGATATCGGGCAGCGGCCAAATAATAAATAAGTGCCGAAGCTAAAACAACAGCTGTTAATATAAACCACCACCGCTTCCAAAACGGTGGCAAAATTATTAGATACACATTTTTGCCGTCATAGTTCCAAACGCCGTCATTGTTGGAACCAATAACACTAAAAACATATTCGCCGGGAGGCAGATTTGTATAGTTAGCAACTCTTCTTCTCGAATCCACAAAGCGCCATTGCTTGTCAAATCCTTCTAGCATAAAAGCATATTGATTATCGGTCGAGTTTGTAAAATCAAGAGCCGAGAACTCGAAAGAGAAAAAATTTTGATTATAGGCAAGCGTTATTGTATCACGCTCTTCTCGCATCGGTTCATCAAATATTCTTATTGAACTTATTGCTATTGGCGGCACATAAGTATTATCAACTACACTGTCCGGAAAAAAAAAGTTGAATCCGGTAATACCGCCGAAAAACATTTCTCCATTTTCCGATCTATAGTATGCACCACCGCTAAATTCCAGATTTTGCAATCCATCATTTTGATCATACTGTGTAAACTGTTTGGTTGGAATGTCTAACTTAAAAAGTCCATTGTCGGTACTCATCCATAGATGCTGGAAATTATCTTCAATGATTCCATACACAACCGAGCTTTTTAATCTAGTCTTATCATTGAGGCGTAAAAATGTTTCTTTATTACGGTCAAATAGATTTAACCCGCCACCGTAAGTACCGATCCAAATCGATTTATTTTTATCCTCTACAATTGACATTATTCTGTTTTCGCTAATACTTGTTTTATCGCCAGGTAAATTTTTATATGAAATAAAATGACCGGTGGCTTTATCAAACTTGTTTATTCCGCCACCGAATGTGCCAACCCATAAAACTCCTTCGACATCTTCGTACAAACAATAAACTCTGTTATCGCTGATGCTGAAAGGGTCGTTCGGATTGGTAGTATATCTTTCGAATTTGAATATGCCTTTAGCTATATGTTCTTTTTTAATTTTATTTAAGCCCCCGCCAAAAGTGCCTATCCAGTAATTTCCTTCACGGTCAATCAATATAGACTGTACTTGATTAGCGCCAAGCGAAGTTGGATCTCCCGGAATATTTTTAAGTATACGTGAAGTTTTTGTTTCTTTGTTAAAGATATTTAAGCCTCCGGAATATGTACCTATCAGAAGATTTCCTCTGGAGTCATCCTTAATCACACGGATGTGATTATCATTAATCGAACCGGAGCTTGTTTTAAAATAACTAAACTGTTTACTTTTTCTATCCCAAAGATTTAAACCACCTTTGAATGTACCAATCCACACTCTCGATTCTTTATCGGCACTAATAGCCCAAACCACATCATCGTTTAAGCCGGACTTACGATTAGTACTCTTAGCAATATGCTTAAACTTTTCTGTTTTGCGTTCTAGTTTGTTTAGCCCGCGTCCCAAGTGAGTTCCAATCCAAATATTGCTTGAACGATCTTGAAAGACAGATAGCACTTCATTTTTTGTAATTGAGCTTTCGTTATCCGGATCATTCTTAAAATTTATAAACCGATTTCTGAATTGATCATACTGATCGAGTCCGCCCCCCAATGTGCCAACCCAGAGCCTTTGTTCATTATCTTCGAAAAGCGCCGTTACTATATCATTCGATATAGTATTGCTTGTTCCATTCGATTTGAACCGAATAAATTTCTCATTACTAGAATTATCATCTAGAAACTGAGCGGCCAGTTTGTTCAAGCCGCCGCCAAATGTCCCGACCCATAAGTTTCCAAAGCTATCTATAGTAAGCGCCGTTACTCTATTGTCGCTTAAGCTTTGCGAATTACTTTTACTGTTCACAAAGTTCGTGAATTCAAGCGTTCCCGATTTTTCTTCAATTTTGTACAAGCCATTGCCGAGAGTAGCTATCCAAATTTTTCCACTTTTATCTATTAGAATGCTTCTAATATGGTTTGAATTGAATTTTGCAGAATTGTCTTTACTATATCCAAAATGTTCAAACCCGCCGGTAGAGGTATTAAACTTAACCAGCCCCTTTCCCCAAGTTCCGAACCAAATATTGCCTTTTCTGTCTTCCGAAATTGAAGTTATAGAGCGGTTATTATTTCGTGAAAACGGTAGAGGGAAATCGATTGGTGTTTCCGCCGCGTTAAATTCTTCTTTTATTCTTTGTGTTATGTAGAATTGTTTAAAAACTCCGCTGCGTCTGTCGTAGCGATTCAATACTCCTTCAACCGTGCCGACCCATATATATCCCTTTGAATCTTCATAGATCGAGAGTATTCCATTATCGGATAGTGAAGTAGAGTCAGTAGGATCATTCGAAAATATTTTGAATGAATATCCGTCGTAACGATTAAGACCATTTGCCGTACCAAACCAAAGAAATCCTTTTTGATCTTGCAACATACAAGTAACTGAACTCTGAGATAATCCTTCCTCAATTCTGATATGACGGAAAAGATAATCTTCTTGCCGTTGGATTGGAGATACAACTCCGATCCAGACAAAGAAAGCCATATAAATTAAGAGTAATTGCTTCACGAAAAAGTTTCTTTTTATAAATATGAGTTATAAGACGGGTAAAATCTACTTAATTAATTACCCATTTTCATGTAATAGATTTATTTATGATCGAATGAAAACTTCTATTATATTTTAGTAGTGCAAGCAAAGGAAATATATATGCGTCGTTATATAGTTATAATGTTAGGATTTCTAATCACCCTTATTTTTATTTCTTGTGATAAGGGAATAGAGCCTCTGGAAGTTGTTGGTCCATCCGGCTTTGAAGGCAAAGTTACATTCGAGGGCTCGTGGCCGGAAGGGATTAAGAGAACGCATCTCGTAGTTTTCAAAGAGCCAATTAAAACAGTTGATGATTTCTTCTTGCCCAACTTAAGTTTTGTTGTTGATTCAATCCCATACGGAACAACAGAGTATAGTTACAACTCAATCGATAAACCTTTCAGCTCAATCTTCAAATTCGCAGCCGGAAATTATAAGTATGTTGTAGTTGCTCAATCAAAAACTCCGGAGATTACTTTTAATCGTGCCGACTGGACTGTAGTTGGAGTTTACTGTGAAAGTGGAAATCAAACCTCACCAAAGACAATGATTGTACTTCCGGGCAAGATTGCAAACGATATAAACATAAACGTGAATTTTCAGAATCCTCCGCCGCAACCTCCAATGTAGAAAAATTGCGAATTTAGAGTGGAGAATTAAAAACTGAAATGGAATTCTAATGAAAAAGTACTTTTTAATATTAGTCTTGCTTCCTTTGTTGACAATGAACGCGCAGAACGGAATTTTTTCGGGCAGAATTATTAACGAAAAAGCTGAACCGGTATTTGGCGCGAGCGTTATTATTGTCGGTACTTCTTTCGGTACTTCTGCAAATGAATTCGGACAGTTCGAAATAAAAAACATTCCAAATGGAATTTATAGCATTCATGTTTCCTCTGTTAGTTATGAAAAGCGAACCATTTCAAACGTACAGATAAATGAATCTACCAAACCGTTAAATGTTATTCTCAAGGAAGCCTTAATTCAAACCGAACAAATAATTGTTAGCGCGGGAAAGTATGAACAGCGTGTACAAGATTTAACAGTTAGCACAGCAGTACTTCAACCGGAAATAATAAGCAAAAAAAATCATCTTACTTTTGACGACCTACTTCGTTATGTGCCCGGCATACAAATGAACCTAGAACAAGTCAGCATCCGCGGCTCAAGCGGATACAGCAAAGGAGCCGGCGCTAGAGTACTGGTTGCGCTCAACGGATTACCAATGTACTCCGGTGATAATGGAGACATTGTCTGGGAGATGATTCCAGTTGCAGACATTGAGCGAGTAGAAATTATTAAAGGTCCGGCAAGCTCACTTTATGGGTCAACAGCCATTGGCGGAGTAATAAATATTATCACAAAGAGTACTGTTAAAAAACCGATCACAAATTTCAGAAGCTACTTTGGGGCTTATGATAAGCCTTCCTATGATGTATGGAAATGGAATAACACTTACAGACAGTTTTACGGAGCTGAATTAACTCACTCAAACTCATACAAAGACCTCGGCTATACTGTCTCAATTAAGAAATTCGACAATGACAGCTACCGCCAGAACGATTTCACAAAAAGATATCTTGGTTATATAAAGTTGAATTACAATTTAACCGAAGAGAATAAGCTAACTTTCTTCGCAAACTATCTTTCCATGAATAGAGGAAATTTTCTGTACTGGAAAGACTCCCGCAATGCGCTTGTTCCAAAAGATGAAGATAACGGCAACACAGTAAGATCAAACAGAATATTCACCGGATTAATTTATCATCATCACTTTAGCGAATTTCTTACCACAGAAATTAAAACCAGTTACTATAGAACGAAGTTTACCGGCTATGGTTTGGAAGAGACAACTTCGATTGCAGATTTGGTCCGTGGCGAAGCTCTTGCAAATTATAAAGCTTCGGATGAATTCCTATTTACTGCCGGTTTAGAACTTTCTCATGCGAATATCTCTTCGAACATTTTTAGAAATCCCACCTTCATGGGAGGAGCTGGTTATGCTCAAGCGGAGTACAAAGGAATTCCCAACTTAATCCTAACGGCTGGTTTACGTTACGATTATATCAAGATGGATTCTACCAGCGGGAAAAATGCTGTTACTCCGCGTGCCGGATTAAATTACAAATTCACGAAGGACCTTATTTTACGTGCTTCGGTTGGAACCGGATTTAGAGCACCTACTCCATCCGAAGTGTTTACAAGTACTGCGGTTGGCGGCGGTGTAAGTGTTATCGAAAATCCCAATCTCACTTACGAAACAAGTTTTTCATTCGAAATCGGTACTCACTACACGATGAGAGACATTTCTCTTGATGCAGCTTTCTATCAAACGGATTATAATAATTTTATCGAGCCTAATCTTACCAAAGAAGGTGACATACAATTCTTAAATATTTCCAAAGCCAGAATTCAAGGATTGGAATTAGTAGCCGATTGGAATATTCTTCCCGCCTTGCTGACCTTTTCCACCGGATATAATTATATGTGGTCAAGAGATATAGAGAAAAATAAATCGATGAAATACCGCCCACGAAATACAGTCTATACAAATCTACGTTTTACTCCATGGCAATTTGAGATTGGAGTGGATTTCAGATATTGGAGTAAAGTAGAAGAAATTGATTTCGCATTAGCAGAACCCCCGCTAGCTTTAGTGGTTGATGGCGAGCAGCGCGTTCCGGCATACATAACGGATTTGATGGTTGGCTACAATTTCTTTGTCATGAATATACCGGCAAAAGTTTACCTGAACGCAAAAAACATCTTTAACTATAATTACGTTGAGTTTATCGGCAACTTAGCGCCGATTAGAAATTACTCGCTTAGCTTTGAGCTATTCTTCTAAATAAAACGGAACTCTTATGGATTGGCAAAAAGAATTACCGGCAGCAATAACAATTTGTGATGTAGATGGAAAAATCATTTATCTAAACGAAAAAGCCGCAGATGTTTTTAAGGATGACGGCGGATATAAACTGCTGGGACAAAATTTGTTTGCGTGTCACTCAAACGAATCTAACGAAAAGATTAAGCAGATTATTGCAGAACAAAAACCCAACACTTATACAATCGAAAAGAATGGCAAAAAAAAGTTAATATATCAAACTCCTTGGTTTGAAAACGGCACACTAAAAGGTTTAGTGGAATTTTCCGTTGAGATTCCTTTTGATATGCCGCATCATATTCGCTCTTAAACAAGCTGGAGACTAATCTTGATCGTCGCGTTTTATCACTTCGACTGTGAAGTTTGAAGCCAGCGCGGCGATTGCAGCAACAGCGGCCATTATCGGCGCAAGTACAACGCCTATTACACCAAGCGTAACCGGGATTTCTATGTAAGTCCTTCCCTTTTCATCTTTGATGATTATTCTGCGTGCATTGCCTTCTTTAATCAACTCTTCAATCTTTGCAAGAAGTTCTTTGCCGTTTATTTTGTATTCGGTGGCCATAGCTTTTCTCCTCTTTCAATTTTAGATGAATGAAGAGCTTCGTTTGTTCCGCTGTAAAAAAAATTTAATGAATCTCCTTGCCGCAAGCAGCGAGGTATCTTGTCATGCCCGAATGTTTTTATCAGGCATCCATAAGTAATAGATTCCCGCTAAAAGCATGCGGGAATGACGCCACAAGCGGCGGAGAATTTTACATGTATTGATTAAGAAGAAATATTATACTTTTAGAAATATCTTCTTCTTGTAGAATATCCACATTATTCCAAGCCAGAATAACACATAGCAAAGCGCCCACGCAAGCGAGGCATTGATCGGAGAGAAATTAGGAGTAAAAAATGTATTGTAAAGAAATGATTTAATAGAAACATTTACGCCCGCAGCATTTGTCCAGCTAATGCGAGACATCATCACTCCAACGAGCCCGGAAAGGACATATACTGTAATTGCATTTGTACCATACACAACAAATGGTTTAGTCCACCATTTAACTTGCTTAACGTCTGCCAACCAATAACACATAGCAAAAACTGTAATCGCCATACCCGCTGTAAATACAACGTAAGAACTAGTCCATAATGCTTTGTTCATCGGGAAATACATATCCCAAATAATTCCAGTCATAATAGCTATGTTTGCTGTAAAAAAAATCCATGCTACTTTTTGTGCTTTCTCCAATCCACTTTGAAGAAAACTGCCAAGAAGCATTCCCAAAATTCCAGTTGATATTGCGGGAATCGTACTTAGCAAACCTTCCGGATCCCAAATTTTTGTTTGTCGCCAGAGATGTCCGGATAAAATTTGATTATCTAACCATGCAACTAAATTTGGCGCAATCTCTTTGTTCGTAACTTTATCTAAAATGGTTGGATGAGAAAGATCTGGGCTACCGATTCCGGGAACTGGAATTAATGTTACTAAAGCCCAGTATATAAATAGAAAGGCTGCTGCTAAAACGGCTTGTGTTTTCCAGATTGTTTTAAGATAGATAAAAGATGCAAAGAAATATACAAGCGCAATTCTCTGAAGAACACCCGGGATGCGAATTGTAGTAAAGTTGTAAGTAGGAAATCCCGCAAGCGCTACACCAATTAGAAATATCATAACGCTTCGTCTGAATATTTGCAACATAAGTTTGTTTTGATTGTCACCTCTCTCCTTTCTTTTAGAAAGAGAAAGCGTTATTGCAACGCCTACAATGAAAAGAAAAAAAGGAAAAACTAGATCTGTAGGAGTGCATCCATTCCAAGAAGCATGTTCGAGAGCCGGATAAATATTTCCCCAGTCACCCGGGTTGTTAACTAAAATCATTCCCGCAATTGTTAATCCGCGGAATATATCCAGAGACAACAGACGGTCTGTTTTATTTTCCATGCCCTTATCCGATTAGATTAAGGAAATACTTGGAATGTAATCCACCCTTAATTAACAAAAAGGATATTAAAGAAGCTGAGTGTTTTGTTCTTCGTTATTACCATCAATAGAGTTATAACTTATATCCTCTGTTGATTCGGAATCATGCGAATCTTCAAAACTAACCCGTAGTTCCGCAAAGTCTCCTTCGCGAACTACCTTCAATTTAAAATCCCAATCGTTACTTCTTCGAGATGGATTTAATTTTATTTGTTCTTGGGGTTCAAGTGTAATTTGTAACATTAATCTCTAATTAAAAGTGTGGTGAGCTTTTAATTTATCTTGAGTCAACTTATTAAAAATGTTTTTTTATTCCTAATAAGAAAAAATATTTTTTATTTGACAAATACTTTGCTTGTATAAAAGTCAACAAGAAAAATATTTTTTACTAAAATGTGATTTCAATCTTGTGTTTTACAAAAAATTTTTCATCTCCAATGTTTTTGATGAAAAGGTTTTTGTTTTTGTAATCTGCACCGTTTACCGATTTGATCAGCTCGCCGTTTTTTACGCCAAGCTCGTAATTTTTATTTGGCTTTACTTCACAAAAGATTGTTAGTTTGTTTTCGCTGTGTTCTTGCGATAATATTTTTATCCCTTCGTTGGTCGCACCGATAGGCGCTGGTTGATCCAGCATGAATATTGAAACGGTCGGATCATATTCAACATAAACTTTTGCATCTGCTGCTAGATCAAGAGTAATTTTAAGTTGCTCTGATTGACTATGACTGATCAGACTTGGAATAACGGCCACATTATTTACTTTTGCCGAGAGTACTTTAGTACCTAGAGGAAGTTCCGGTGAAAATTCAATTTGAATATTTTCTCCGCCAATTTTCTTAACCAGCAACTCCATGTATTCTTTTTCCAGTTTCAAATCAAAGTTCACAACTGTAGAACTGAGCTTAACATTATTGACTTGCAAAAAATCCCAATCTGCCGGAAGCTTTGGCGCAAATATGATTTTGTTATTCAATGCGTTAACATCTAAACCAATCAAGCCGCGTACCATAGGAAAAACATATCCGCTAACGCTAAATCCTTGATTATGATAAGCCTCTCCAAGCTTTGTATTGATATCGCCGGAAAAAACTTCCGGTAATATTCCTAATCCGTAATCGAAAGAATGCTGGGCTGTGTTTCTTACGGTTTCATAACCCTGCAAGTTAAAGTGAGTAGCAAACTGCGCTGCACCTATGAAGAAAGAAGTAAAAGGCCAGATTGTTCCATAGTTATAGTTCGTTGGTTCATACATAGAAGATTTGCTGCTCAAGTTACGAATTCCCCAATCGGTCACCATATCGCTTTCGTTAAACTGTTTTATTGTGCTTTCACTTTTCTTTGCATCATACAAACTAAAGAGAATTGGCGTGGCAGAATAAATATTTTTATCCCGGACTTGTTTTCCATCTTCTGCAGCGCCAAAACTGTAGAACCCCAAGTCATCTATCCAGTAAATTTTTTCAAGAGCTTGTTGAGCTTTAGTAAATGATTTTGCGGCATCTGTTTCAATTTCTTTATCGTTGCAATACTTAGCCATCAATTCAACTTCTTTTATGGCTTGCGTCCACAAACTTTGCGTGTAATTATCATTAAATATTTTTACAAGTGTGCCAAATTCCAAAACACCTAGACCGGCACCGCGTAAGTCCATCAGACCATCACCGTTACTGTCTTTGCTCTTACACCAATTATAAGCTTTAACAATTGACTTCCAACTTTGCTTAACAAACTCAACATCGCCGCTCTTTCTTAAATAATCTCCCATGGCAACTAAATACCAGGGTGTTGTATCTGCATGGTTGTATCCATAGTGGTAATCATTCCACCAATCAATTAAGCCGTCGCTTTGAGATAGCTCATGAGACATTTTTCCAATGTCTGTTACTTTATCGTTTGGATTTTTTTTACGAATCGGAAAATTTTCTTGCCGTTGCCATTTTTGTGTGAACAATAATGCGTCTTTAACAGTTGAATAATCTCCATATGTGTTCATTGCAAGAGTGTTAATGAACGCATCGCCTCCAAAATACCAGCCAAATCCCGGGCGGCCACCGCCGCCGCTTAATCCGTAACCGGCGACAAGACCTTTGCCAAGCGCTTCATTATCAACCATCAAATTATTTAGAGCAACTTTTCCATACTCATAAGCTTGGTTTAACTTTTGATTTGGAGTGAGAATTTCTACTGTATTTTCTCTAAAGCTTTTATAATAATTTAAATTATCACTGTAATATTTTTCGACATTATTTACTAAATCATGATAAAGAGTTTTAACTGAATCATATTTACTTTTAATCGGAGAGCCGGCGATTACGATAGGGATATAACTATTCTGCGCATCACCCGGTTTAATATCCAACTTAAATTGAATAGGATTATCTGCAAACATGTGTGCGGGTGGAGCCGCCATTTGTTGGGCAACGGTGGAACCACATAAGAACAGACCCCGCTGCTGAGATTCCGAAATAACATAAGCTTTAACACCATCATCCCAATAGCTATACTGTCCGCCAATTCCAGCCGGCCATTGCGGCTGCATCACAGGCATAAAGCCCGGGACTATTGTTAATGGTGTTGTTGTGTTAACATCTAACAGAATTATTGCGGCTGGTTTGTTGTGAGGAACAAAAACTATTTCTTTTACTGTGAATGATTCGTACACATAAGTAATTATTGTCGCTTCCGGAGTTACGGAAATATCGCGAAGAATATCTTTAGCAAGAATCGGTTGCGTTGTTGAGCCTACAAAGAACTGAATTTCAAAATTTCTTAATACTTTCCATGGCCAAATCCACATTTCGAAAGAGCCGCTCTCAAATCCCAGCAATGCTGCTTTCTGCCCAATCTTATCCATATACTGATTTGGCTTTGCCGGGCGAGTAATAGATAAATCGTTTTTAACTAATTCGAATTTTGGAATTAAACCTTGTTGAGCTAAAACAGGAAATTGACATATAAAAATTAATAATAGAGCGGTAATCGAAATCTTTTTCATTTGTAGGATTCTCCAGTTAAGAGACTAAAATGTTTATTCGTCTAAATACTTTCTAAGTTCATCTCCGCTAACAAAGTATTTATCGCCAATCTTTTTTCCTTTAATCTTCTTTTTCTTTATCAAATTCAAAATGTCATCCTCTTTTATCTGCAATTTATCTGCAATTTCTGATGAAGAGTAGATATCGAGCTCATTCACTTCTTGGCGGTTAGCAATTATTTTCCCGCTCAAATTCACTTTGGAATTCTTAGGAACAAGATATACGATGTAGTTAAAACTTGGCGAGTTTGAATATTCTTTAGTAATTACTTCGAAGGGTTCAAAATCCTTATGCTGAACTTTAATTGAAACCGATTCCACGGAAAATTCTTCTTTGCTGTATTCTCCGGAAATTTTCATTTTCCCTAAAGTATCAGTAACGGCGGTAAAGAGTTTCTCTAAAGATCCTTCCAGCAGAAACTGCGTGGATTTATAAGTTACTTGTACCGAGACTGACGCTTTAGAAACCAACTTATTGTTTACATCTTTTATCCAGATTGTCTGAGAAAATAAATTTCCCGATAAGAACATTGCAAGAAACAAGTAGGTTAATTTCATTTCAAAAATCTCAATTAATTAGTTCAACATGATTTTACATCTATTGTAGTTTATACATTACGTAACAAAACTACAATAAAATTATCAAGACTCATTTATACTTTTCAATTAAAACACGCGCCATTATTGAATCCCAGATATAATTTGGCGGCGAGTTGAGAACTTCATTATCCGGACTGTAAGATTCCCAAAAATTATGGTTCTTTTTTAGTTGAGTAGATACCGCAAGCAACATTTTATCTGCAATTTCATTTGCTAGGCTCGTGTAACCATATTTTTTCAAACCGTCAAGTACCATGTAATTCCACAGAAGCCAAACTGGACCGTTCCACTTGCAGCAGTAATCGACATATGGTGTGTACCAAACGTCATCTGCTGAAAGTGTCGGAATTCCATACTTACGCCAAAACTTTTCCGGGTTTGTAAGATGCTTAACTAAATGTTTGGCTCTGTTTTTAGGTGCCGCTTCGGCCCATAAAGCAAGGAATCCGACTATTTCCATTCTACGCAAATCGCGCGTCAAAAATTTAAACGAATCGTCTTTTTTGTTTATAGAATAATAAAACTTACTGCTGTCATCCCACATTTTTTCATTAACTAATTTGCTTGTAAGATTTGCCATCTCTTTCCATGCGTGAGAAGCTTCTTTTTGTCCAAGTTCTTGCGACATTGAAGCGAGTGAGCGCATTTCTTGAATCATCATCAAAGTTAAATCAACGCATTCCAGCTCGTCGGAAATATCTTCTTTATCAACATCAAGATGGCGGTCTTTGCTAACTTGAAATACAGCATTGTACCAGTCACGGACATTTTCAATTATTCCGTATGGCCCCCATTCATACAAGCCATCTTTATCAAGATCGCGATTATCAATTAACCACCTTAAGTACTTAACGCCACTTTCGTAAGAGTCGGAAAGAAATTTTTTGTCCTTGCTTACTTTATACAACTCCCAATTTATCCAACTAAAAAAAGGCGCCGAAGTTGTTGACATATCCTTATTCAGTTCTTTGCTAAAGTGTGGGTAGTCTTGCAAACCGCGCGGACCATGACGATAAGCTATTAAACCATCATCTCGTTGTTGGTCAATATAAATTCTTTGCGAACCTTGTGCCGATTGCGGATCGAGATAAGCATAAGCAAGCATGCTCAAGGATTCATGTAATACTTGATGACCATGCCCCCAGCCCCAAAGAGGTTGACGAGAAAAAACATAAAAATTATGATTTGCTTTTTCCGTTGGCGGATAGAAACTTCCTCGCGCAAGATTAAAAGAACTTAAGTAAACAAGTTTTTCTTCTTCTGCCTTAAATTTTATCCTTGGAATCTTACCGAACAACTTCACATTCTCATCAACAAACTTTTGCAGCGGTTCTGTTTTAAGCTTTTCAATTTCATTAGAAAGTTTTTGCACATCCGCCTTCTGGTCTTGCCAGCCGCGGATGTAGCGTACGTTTATTTCTTCACCCGGCTTCAAAGAAAGTTTCCCATGCAACGAAACAAAATTTACGTAACCACTAAGTTTTTTGTTTAAAGAATCGTTTCTGTTCTCAGCATAGAAGTCAGTTTTAATCGTGTTATAAAACGCTTCCATAGAATTATGATAACCGCCGAATGAGTATATGGGAAAACTAGCAGTAAAATAATCGCGAGTTTCTGTGGGATACGGAGCGTTCTTGTAAAGCGAACTAATTAACCGATATTTTGATTCGTTGTGATTCGCAACGTAAGCATTTCTATCCTTATTAAACTCTTTTATCATTAAGGAGTCGTTTCCCATTTCCAGAACAGGATAAAGCTCAACATCATGTTTTATTTTATCTACATTCTTTATCACTAGATTCACTAAAGCAATTGAAGAACTGTAAACAAAAAATGTTTCTTGCACTTCAATTCCTTTAAAGGGTTGATAGCGAAGAATTGCCATATCGGGGAACGATGCCGTAACAACCGGTTTGCTGTAATACTCGGCAATATTCATAACCACAACTTGATCCACCTTCCAAACGCAATAAAATCTTCCAGCCTGATCACCCGAATAATTTATAGGAAGATGATCCGAATAATAATCCATCTTATAACCTTTATCGCCATAAAGCTGTGATCGCTCGATCGCTGCCGTGTAAGTAGAGTAAAGGGGATCGTTTTGTTTAGCGGCAATATTGAGATACGGATCGGGGACTTTTAGACTTTGTGAAGTTACTACCGAAAGGAAATTGATAAAAATTGCCAGCAAGAGGTAAAATTGTTTTTTCATAACAACGTCCTTTTTGAGATTTGTTATGTTCTATACTAAATCATCCTCTGCAATTAACGCAGAGGATGATTTAGATACAAATTTTATTTTCCTCCAGCTGGAAGATTCTCATTCAAGTATCTTGTTAGCAGTGTGAACAAATGAAGAGTTGTTCCTTCGCCTTCATAAATTCCATGTGAGCGGTTTGGATAAGCCATCATTGTGAAATGTTTATTGTGCTTTATTAATTCATTTATTACAAGCTCTGCACCTTGATAATGAACGTTATCATCTCCAGTTCCATGAACAATCAAGAGATTCCCTTTAAGATTTTTTGCATGAGTAACGGGAGAGCCTTCTTCATAAACTTCCGGGTTAACAGAGATTAAACCCATGTAGCGCTCTTGATAAATTGTATCGTAAAGCTTTTCATGTCCTACCGCTGCAACCGCCATTCCGGTTTTATACAAATCCGGGTAGCGGAACATTGCGTTAAGAGTTGCCGAACCGCCGCCACTCCAGCCCCAAATGCCAACTCTTTCCGCATCGAGAAAATTATACTTTTGAAGCAATGCTTTTACAGCCATAGCTTGATCGCCAGAATTCAAAATGCCGATTTTTTTGTATATGGATTTTCTCCAATCTCTGCCACGGGCAGCTGGTGTTCCTCTGTTATCCACACTCATAACAATGTAGCCTTGCTGTGTTAGCATTGTGTGCCAAAAGAAATCTCCACTCCAGCGGTCAACTACTGTTTGCCCGGCCGGTTCTGTATAAACTAAAAACAAAACCGGATATTTTTTTGCCGGATCAAAATTAAACGGCTTCATTATCCAGCCATCCAGCATTACGCCGCCGCCTATATCTACTTGAAAGAATTCTGTCGGCGATTTCTTCAAGGCGGCTACATTCTCAGACATTTTTTTGTTTTCTACTACTTTCTTGATTACTGAGTGCTCAGGTAGTTTAATCAATTGAGAAATTGGAGTAGAATTAAACGAAGAATAATTGTGAATTGCATAGTTACCACCGTCAGAGATTTGATAACTGTTTGTTCCACTAAATTCATTTGGAGTTAATTTTTCAAGCTTCCCTTTACCGTCCAACTTAACTCTGTAAAGATATTTTTGTGTGGCGTTATCCGGTGAAGCAATAAAATATGCGTAACCGCTTTCTTCATCAACGAGTTGCAAATCAATTACATCATAATTTCCGGGAGTCATTAACTTAACACTTTTCCCATCGCGAGAGATAAAATATAGATGTCTCCAACCGTCTCTCTCACTAATCCATGTTAACTCTTTTCCTTTCTTTAGCCACATTAATTCGTCGTGAATATCTATCCAAGCGGAATCTCTTTCGGTGAATATTGTTTTAACATCTCCGGTTTTTGCGTTGGCTAGCATTACTTCATTTTGGTTTTGCAGACGATTAAGATGCTGTAAAACTACCTCTTCCGAACTTTCTGCCCAGTCCATTCTTGCTATGTAATTATTTCTTTGATCTCCCGGAACATTCATCCATACTGTCTTCGTGTCGGATATGTTCACTACACCAACTTTGCTTGCCGAATTTGTTGTACCGACTTTGGGATACTGAACCGGAATGACTTTTGAGTAAAGGGAATCCGTATTGTTAATCATGAAAAATTCATTTACGCCAGACGCATCTAATTGCCAATAAGCAATGCTTCTGCTGTCGGGACTCCAACGGAAGCCGTCGCGCAAATCAAGCTCTTCTTCGTAAACCCAATCAAAAGTTCCGTTGATAATTGTGCGTGAGCCATCAAAGGTTAATTGAGCAACTTTTCCATCTGCCAAATTTTCTACATAAATATTGTTTTCGTAAACGTAAGCTGCTTTTTGTTCATCGGGAGATATTTTTGCGAACATAAGCTTAGATGGTTTTGCGAACGCACCTATTTTCTGAAGTTTATTAGTCTTTAAATTCAGCACATAATAATCACCCCGTGTGTTTTGGCGCCAAACTCTAGCTGTGTTTGTGTATATCATCAGCAAATTTCTGTTAGCAGACCAAATGTAGTTACTTATTGAAAGCGGCTTAGTTTGTCCTTCATATACCAATAGTTTAGCAGAAACCATTACCTCTCTTTTTTCGGTTTCTGTTTCATACTTAACAATATCTCTTCCGCCAGACGTGTCTTTGGAGGCTTCAAGAGTTGTATAGAATTTTCCTTCTTCAATAAATCTTGCGGGACCAAATCTATCTGATGAAAAATCCACGCTGTTAAAAATTCTGTCGAGTGTTAAAAGAGATTTATCGGTTGTCTGCGCATAACCGTTTTGCGCAATTACGAATAAGATTATTAAACAAAAAAACTTAGTAATGTTTTTCATTAATACCTCTGAATACAATGATGTAATATTTTCCAGTGAAGCGGTTGATTTGTCTTTCGTAAATTTTTGTACCCCCGGCGGGAATCGAACCCACATCGCAAGCTTCGGAGGCTCGCGTTCTATCCATTGAACTACAGGGGCATTTCATTTAAGATTAAGTATCGTCGGAACCCAATCCTAATTCAACGCAAAAAATAAAAAGAATTTACCATTAAACTCTCATTATTGTTTGTATACTTCATGTAATATTTTTTAACTAAAAAATCTACTTGTTGATTTTTTATATTTATTACTAAGTTTAGTCAACCAAAAACAAAAAGGTGATGTTGTGCCAGCCACAATGAAAAAAATCGCAACCGATGTGATAGCTTCTCTTAAAAAGAAACCCTCGCCGGAAAAAGCGGGAAGCTCATTCTGGGATTTTATGAAGGAACAATTGTATTCGGAAACTACTTGGGATCAAAACGATCTTAAAGTTATTGAAAAGGAAATCGATTCCCAGCTTTCCAAACTTGAGAAAAAAGAACTTACCGATTTATGGAAACATACGGACATCGGTATGGATAAGTTTGATGATGGGAAGAAAGTTGATTCCGCAGAAATGAAAGAAGATTTAACCGGCGAAATACTTGGCCAGGTTATGGATAGAATGGATGATAATTATTCTGGTGGAAGCAGCGATTATCGCCCGACCGAAGCATATTTTGCTGTTGAAGAAGATACATCCAAAAAGAAAAAAAGCGCCGATGATGAATTAGGTGAAGAAAAAGAGCCAAGCGAAATCGGAGAAGACGACGACTTGAATCTGGATGATGAAGATTTATTTATAGATGACGACATTGAAGATGAAGAAGAAAGTTTTTAGCTTTTTTCTTCTAGCCAACTTGTGCTTATTTGCACAAAATGCCGTTCCGGACAGTTCTCGCGGTAACGAACAGCGACTCAACTTCTCCACATTCTTCAACCCGATGAGATATCTTCCCGATCCTTATTTCAGCTATGAGCTCAATTCACTCAGTCTAAACACCAACTTCTTGAACGATTCAACATCAATACTGATGCAAACCAGAATGCAGCTGGCGTGGCTTAGCAATTCTAACCCAATTGACGCGAAGACAAATCTTCTTAATCCGTTATATAAAAATTATATGGCGGGACAAACCAATCGATTATTCAATCAAATTCTTGGCGCAGTTCAAGTTGGTGCGGTTGGTTTTTTAGCTTACAAACACATCGAAAAGTACTACATCAAAAAGAAGAAATAAAAAAGCCCGGAATAGCCCTCACAGCATTCCAGGCTTATCTATAATAGGAAATATTACTTTTGGCGTGTATATACAATAGTCATGTTCTTGGTTTCTTGCGTTCCTTCAACAGTGAACATATCGAAAAGCATCTTGTTATCATCAACTTGAGTGGTAACAGTTTTTGCTGTTGTTTCTTTTCCACTCATCGGATCGACCATTTTCCCAACATAAGTTAATTTATTGGTTGCCAGATCAATCTTTCCTTTCATTGTAAGAACGCCGGTTCCCATATTATCAAGCCAAACCGAAATATATTCTTTTGTCAAATTATCATAAGCATCAATGCCAAAGCCTTCCATCGGCATTCCCATCATCATAGATTTGAAAGTAGATTTCATATATCTGCCGCCAAGCATCATTTCGAACACTGCTGTGCCTTCAGCTTTCATTTCTTGTCCGCCCATAAATTGTGTTATCTCGGCTTTCCATGTTCCGCAGTTTTTTTCAAATGCTTTATGAACCGGTCCCGGTGTCATATAGTCTTGCCATTTCTTCATCATCTCAGCTTGGTCTTGCGCGCTAATTGATGCAACAGCAAACAACAGTAAAGATGCAATCATTATTTTAAATGATTTCATTTGGAAGTCCTTTCTTGGTTTTTTGATGTGTGGTACAATATTACAAAGTGAATTTGAAAAAGAAAAGAAATTTATTTTTCAGATCTCTTTAGCATAAGAGAAAACATTACTGTAGATATTGATGCAAGCACAAAGGCTCCGCCCCACAAGATTGTTGAATTTAGTTTGTCCAATACAACAGCACCCAGCCATGGACCAAACATAAACGCAAAGCTAAAAACCATTTGATAGTAGCCCATATATTCTCCCCGTTTTTGCTCGGGAGAAATAACTGTGCTGTAAGATGCACTTGATGGAAAGAAAATCATTTCGCCAAAAGTCCAGATTACAATTGTAAAAACAAGCCAAACTAACGAGCTGGAAAGCGCCATCATTCCAAATCCTACAGCTGCAAGCAAAGACCCGAGTACCATAGATTTTCTATCATCCCAATTAGCCATCGCATTGTTCAACGGAACTTCTATTAGTACAATCATAATTGTATTAATTGACATCATAATTCCAAATGTAGCCTCAGAATAGTGAAGCTCATTAACTATATATAATGGTAATCCTCCAAGAAATTGAAAGAACACCAGATTCACTGGAATTAAGGCGAGCATAAAAAACAAGAATCGCTTATCGCTTAAGATAGAGAACTTACTTTTAACCGGACTTAAACTTTCTCTCAATTCCGCTGTTTCATTTCTACTTTGTTGTGATTGACTTTCGATTTTCACGAAACTTAAAAATATACCGGAAAGAATTGAACTTGCCCCGTTGACATAGAACAAAAGCGAATAATCTATTTGTGTTAGAAATCCGCCAATTACCGGACCAATACTCATTCCAAGATTTATTGCCAATCTGTTTAACGCAAAGGCAGTCTTGCGCTGCTCGGTTGATGTTTCAAATGAGATTAATGACAAGTTCGCCGGACGGAATGCCTCGCTGATTACAGCCCAAACAAAGGTTACCACAATAATTAAGTTGTAATCGGTAATAAACGAGTATAAAACAATCATGAGGCCGGTGAATATTAAAGATAACCGCATTACTGTTAGCGAACCAACTTTGTCGGCAAGCTTTCCTACAAATGGAGAGGTTAATAAAGCTCCGAGTCCGTATACCATAAGCACCATACCCGCAGCGGTGGGAGTTACGCCAATCTTCCGATTCATATAAATGGCTAAAAACGGAAGAACCATCGTTCCGGAACGGTTAATAAGTGTGGCCAAAGATAAAAGCCAGACGCTTCTTGGTATATTTTTAAGTCCTTTGTAGGGATTCACCTTGGAACCGTACCATTTTAAATTAATAGCGCAAACTTATGAAAGTTTGTTCTGCCAATCATCCTCTTACAAAAGAGCGGCTAATTCATTATGTTTCATTAGTTAAAAAATCAGTTGGAGGATTTTCATGCGATTGAAGCACGGTATTGCATTGTTACTTCTTGTTGTCACAGCTTTTGCATGTTCAACACTTACGCTTAAACCGGCGGAATATGCTTGGCCAATCGAAAACGCACTTAAGGTTGATGCTAAAGGGAATATAATTGAGCAAAGATATTCTTTTACTCTAAATGTTAAGCCATTGTTTTTCGAAGAGTTTAAGGACTCTACAAATTACATCGGGAAAGAAATCAGAATTATACGCGATAAAGCCGGCTACTACTTTATCACTTCTAAAAATTTTAAGAACGTTTACGTTTTTAAATCAATAGAGAGCGGAATGGAACTGGAAAACAAAATTTTGATTTCGGAGTTAAAAGGATTGACAGCGCCCGCTTTTAATCAAAAAGCCCCAAACGTTGAGTTGCTCGACAATCCAAACAAATATTTGTTGAATTACAAAGGCTTAATGAGGTAAGAATAATGAAATCTAAATTTTACTTTTTGATTATTTTTGTTTTCGCATTTGGGGCAACATTACAGGCGCAATCCGATTACGAAAAAACACAGAACTTCAAAACACGTTATCAGCAGCTTGAAGCTGCGATTAAAAACGCAACTTCGTTGGATGAATGCAACACAATCTCCGAAAGCATAGCCAAGCTGAAAAGCGATTTCCTTTCAGATAAAGGGTTATTAGATAATTCACTTTATCCCGATAATTTTGAATCCTCTTTTTCCAAGATTGAGCGTGCGGTAGAAATTCGCAAAGGTGATTTCACACAGATTACAGAACTAACCACCGAAGTAGGAACGCTTAAAGATAAAATTTCCACTATCAGTCAAGAAAACCAAGGATTGATTTCCCAAATAAGAACTTTGCAGATTCGCTCAGCAAAAGATGCTCAAACAATTGCCTCTCTTCAAAAATTAGTTGCTCAGCTTAAAGCAAACATTCAGCAGAGAGATGAACTTGTTCGCGGAATTGTTGACAGCTTGCTTGCCCAATTTGTACAGATGCCAAACGGCCTCAACGAAGTTGAGAAACAAAACATCTACACAAAGGTTGACGCCGGAAACTTATTCTTTAATGTAGAAAGAACGATTGCGGACAATATCCAATTCATGAAAGTCACTCAGTTGACTCCGGACGATCTTGGCGAAATGAAAAAACAATACAAAGACTTCAATAAAGTCTGGAGACAAATAGGACCAAAATTAGCCGAAGTATATTTGAACAGAAAGGATAAGACTGCACAAATAGCTAACATCGACGCTATGTTTGCTGATTGGAACTTCCGTGTTAATGATGAGATGTGGGGACAGGTAAACAAACTCTTCCGCGAAAAGAAAATTGCTCTTTTGCAATTTAAGTCGGGCGATCAGTTTGTAAACAGCGTTTCCTCTTTTGTAGGCGACGAAATGAAAAACCTTGGTGTAAAAAGCACCTCGGAAACAGAGAATATTTATTATGCATTTACAGACAGTGTTTATTTCAAAGTTGTTGAACCGGTTTGGATTCCAATATTGATTGAGAATAATATGATGACAGACGCCAACAAAGATTCTATTGATTCTTACATTGCGAAATGGAAAGAAAAAGTAGCTCCGGGAACATCTCTAAACTGGGTTTATATTGGCGGAGGTGCTGTAATTGTATTCTTGGTAATTGGTTTCTTTTTGAAAGGGAAAAAGAAGCCGGTTACACGATTCGATGAAAAAAAAGATGATGTTCTCTAAACCTTAAATTTGTTATTATAAAAAATCCCGCCTAGGCGGGATTTTTTGTATTCATAAGTACTCATCATTCTTATTCTTTCACAAAGTTCTTGAGCCAAATTTAGTCCACACAAAATAAACCGGAATTCCCAACGCTACGATTAATAAACCAGGCCAAGTATAATCCGGTTTGTAGATTAATAGAATAATTGAAACTGAAGCAGCAAGCAATATATATAACGCGGGCAGATAAGGATAGCCGAAAGCCTTATAAGGGCGTTCCGCATTTGGTAAGCGTCTCCTTAAAATAAAAATACCGGCTATGGTGAGTATATAGAAAATCAAAACAGTACACACGACGTAATCGAGAAGTTGACCGTAAGTACCGGATAGACAAAGTAAGCTTGTCCAGATTGCTTGAATCCATAATGATTTAGCAGGTACCGATTTACTGTTTAATTCTCCGGCAAATTTGAAAAACAAATTATCTTTTGCCATTGCGTAGTAAACTCGGGCGCCGGCAAGAATTAATCCATTGTTACAACCAAATGTTGAAACCATAATTAGAATAGCCATTACAACTACAGCGATATCACCAAATATAAAATGCGCCGCCGCGGTTCCAACTCTATCTTCAGCGGCAAACTGAATTCCCATTCCGGCAACGCTTGTTGAAGAGGGATCGCCTTGCAGTGGAAGAACTACCAAGTAAACAACATTAGCAAGAATGTATAATACAGTTACAATAATTGTCCCTAAAAACAAACTCCATGGAATAACTTTCTTGGGATCTTTGACTTCTGCTGCGATAAAAGTAATATTCTCCCATGCAACGCTTGAAAAAAGAGATCCAACCATTGCAGTTCCGATTGCCGCAACAACAGCAAAACCGGCGAGTGGTTCAATTACATCAATCAATCCATTTTTTAGATGGATTTGTTTCGCACTCCACATATCCGCAAAATTTGATGAAATCACTCCGGCGTTCGAACCAATAATAAAACCAAGCACAATTAATCCAAACAGAGCAATTGTTTTTGAAACAGTAAAAATATTTTGAACAAATCTTCCTTCCCTTACTCCACGCACATTTACAAAAGTCAAAAAAATCACACTAACAATTGCGAGCAATTGAGCCGCCGAGATTTTTAATCCGGCAAGCTCAAGCAAAACATTGTTGGGACTGAACCAAGGAATAATAACTCCGGTGTATTTTGCAAACGCAACAGCAACGGCGGCTATTGTTCCCGTTTGTATTACAAGGAACAAAGTCCAACCATACAAAAAACCTATTAAAGGATTATAAGCTTCGCGAATGTAAACATACTGTCCGCCGGCAAAGGGCATCATAGAGGCAAGCTCGCCGTAACTTAGCGCACCAATCAAAGTAATAATTCCGGTAATAAACCAGACCAAAAGAAGAAAACCGCTGGAACCAACAGTACGGGCAATATCCGCGCTAACTATAAATATTCCCGAACCGATCATTGAGCCTACAACAATCATTGTTGAATCAAGTAACCCAAGTTCTCTTTTAAAGCCGCTTACTTTTTCTTGCAGAGACATATTTACCTCCAACAGTTATTAACTCAAATAATACTAAGTTATGTTCAGCTAAAATCTTTGTTGTAACCTTGACCTTAATCTTAATCATGCTCTTGATCTGTTTACTGCCACCAATAGTGATCAAGATTAAGATCAAGAGCATGAACAATGAAAATCTCACTTAATAGTTTCGGTGCTACATAATTTTTGCGTACTTCTTTGCAAAACCAACCAAACGCCAGTAGGGCGGAGTATATTTTTTTTCTTTTTCGAATTCAGCCGCATCAGCCAAAACTTTTTCTTTGATTGAATTGAAAATTGATTCATACTTTTTGTGTCTTAGTCCCGACTCGGCACTCATTCCTTCCGGAATGTTTCCTTCAGCCCCTAATTTAGTTTGAATAACACTATAAAACTTCATTATTCTAGCTAAAGGTAGCATATACCAATCATACGTAAGTTTTTTACCCGCGTTAGCCTCGTCAAGAAGCGCCTCTACAATTGCGTTATCCACATGGTCTTGAAAAAGCGTTTCCGGATTTCGCCATTCAGCCACAACATTAATTTGAGGATCGTATTCAAGATCGGACGGTTCATGAGTCTCGAAATGTTTTACTCCAAAACCGACAAGCCATTCGGCTGTTCCAATTGAAGAGATGCTCGATACACCCATCCACAAGTTAACTCCAAGATTTCTGTAAGTAGATGATGCTACTTCAGAGCAGAACCATTTGTCATCATTATTATAGTTCATTTCAAAATCGTAAGGAATATGACCGGCTTCTGCTCTTTGATAAGCAAGTCGTGCCGCTTTATGCGGAAGCATAGGATCAACTTGCAATTGCGGCAAATCCTGGCGAAGACGTAAAACCATAACACGTAATTTCTTGTCTTTAAGATAATCGTAGATACTTGAAATTGTAACTCCTCGTTCGATATGAGCTTCGATTATATAAGGCAACTTTGTTTTGTCATCTACATAAGCCAATGCTATGTGAGAAAAGTTGCCGGGATAATCACTACCGCGTGCTATCAAAGCTGATGTTGGCGCTCCCCCTCGCGAAACCAACATATCTCCGCTGTGTATTTCAACGCCTAAAATACTGGTGCTTGGCGTTGCAGAGACTTCATCAACACCCAACAGAAGTTCCGGAAATTTTTCTTTCTTTGACTGAAGTAGCAGTTCTTCAACAGCTGCTCTGCCGCCATAAATTATTTTGTATAAAGCTTGTCTAGTTGGAATGTTGTTTAAGTCCCAGTCTCTCGACTCATTCTTTATTGCATTTCTAATTTTTGAAACGGCTTCTATGAATTCTTCTGTGTGCTGTTCACACCCGCCAATCAAAGCGGCGGTTGCAAAAACTATTTGCCCAACATCTTCAAACAATGGATCGCTTGGAGAAAGTTTTTGTGCAGCTATTTCCTCTGTAAACGAATTAATAAAAGCAAAGTTTCTTACGATCTGGCTTTCAAGTTTTTCACAGCCTATGGATTTCGATTTAACAAATTCATTTTCCAAAGTGTGCCAAAGTGAATCTCTGTTCCAAACAAATTGCTTCTTTGCGGCAATCTTGGGTGCTTCTATCTTCTCGGTTGGAATAAGAAGAATTAAATACAGAAACAATAAAGAGCCAAGTATGTATGCTAGTTTTCTTTTCATAAACCCTAGCGATCTAGAATTAATTTTTTGCGCATTTTTTATTTTCCCGTTTTATACAAATCCAATCTAAACAGTATATTGCATATCATCAATAAGAATTATAGGAAGTTATGGAATTCAAAATGTCACGTTTTTCGCTCGGTTTCTGGCGGGCAAAAGAATGGAACTTCAGTTCACAACAATTTCACGATTTAGTAAATCAATCTCTCGAGCTCGGCATAACCACAATTGATCATGCGGATATTTACGGACAGTATTCTTGCGAGGATATCTTTGGAAATATATTAAAGGAAGATCCTTCGCTGCGTCAAAAAATACAGCTTGTTACAAAGTGTGGAATAAAGTTTGCCAACAAACGTTATCCCGAATTTTCAATTCATTCATATGATACTTCCAAGACGCACATTTTGTGGTCAGCGGAAAATTCTCTGCGCAACATGAATACCGACTATCTTGATGTTTTGCTTATTCACCGCCCCGATCCTTTGATGAACGCTGACGAAGTAGCCGAAGCAATGTATGAACTCAAAAAGAGTGGAAAAGTTTTGCATTTCGGTGTTTCGAACTTTTTACCTCATCAGTTTAATCTGCTTCAGTCAAGATTAGATTTTCCATTAGTTACGAACCAAATTGAAGCTTCTGTTTTATGTACCGAACATTTTGAGAGCGGCAACATAGATTTCTTGCAAGAAAAAAGAATTCCTCCAATGGTTTGGTCCCCATTTGCCGGCGGTAGAATTTTCAACGAGAACAACGAAAAAGCTAACCGGGTTAGAAACGTTATGTTCGAAACAGCCTATAAATACCAAGTGGAAATCGACGCAGTGGCGGCAGCTTGGCTGTTGGTTCATCCAGTTAATTTTATAATTGTTCTTGGCACGGGAAAAGTTGAAAGAATAAAAGCAGCAATGAAGGGATTGGAAATAAATTTAACTCGCGAAGAGTGGTTTAAGATTTGGATTGCTTCGCAAGGACACGATATTCCGTAATGAGGGCATAGAGTCTAGAACGAAGAGTGAAGAGAAAAAGATTAAAATGTAGTCGAGTAGGTTAAAGTAAGCAATCAACATATCATATTATTAAACTTAGATTCTACTTAATTATATATAAGTAATTTCGAGTCTTTGATTGAAGCTCTAATTCATATTTTTCGTATGTTTTTCTATCTTCTTCTTCGTTCTCAATTTTCAAAACTAATCGAGTCTTTTTTGGCATTATAATCTTACTTTGAATCTCTTTGTCTGCGAGGAACACCAATGGTTCTAGATAGTTTGAATTATTATCAAAACTGCTTTCAATACCAGTCAAGGCGTATTCAATGTAAATATTATCATTTTCAATTGAATACCTCACATTAGCGTTCGGCGGAAAAATCTTATTTAGATAGCGTTTACCTTTATACTCAATGAAAAACGATTTAGTCTTCAAACTAACTTTCTTTCGTAGCGTATCAATATGAATATTTTCGGATTTATACTTGCCTTTGTGCGTTGCACCAAACACGAAACTATAAATAAAACTCAAGGAATCTTTTCGCACTTCAAGTTCAGCATTGTTAACTTGCTCATAGGCCTCTAATACAAGTCCAGAAATTACTGGAATTTTTTCAAAATCTATTTTTTCAAAAATATCTGGGAATTCAAGCATGAAACTTTTTTCCTTCGAGGAGTTTGCGCTCAATTCCACTAATTCATCGACTTTTATTGCAAGATTCTTTTTCGAGTATTCCGGGAATTCAAGATTGAGGTTCTGAATACTGACTATGCCGCCAGTGTTGCCTTTATTAAGTAATTGAGCTTGCAGAACTAATTTCCATGAGCCAGCATAATCTTCAACAATTGTTATACTCTTGGGTTTTATTTCAACTAGTGGGCGATTCGTGTAATTCAATATTAGTTGTGTTATATAGAAAGATGCAATCCCCAACACAAAAGTTAAAAGGTGAGTGAAAAACGGGGATGTCTTTTTCTTATTCTTTACCATTATTCTTTCAGAAACCATTTACCATGTGCAACTTAGCTAACGATTAATGAACTATCAATAAAAGAAAAAACACCGTTCTCCCTCCTTACTAAGGAGGGAGACAAAGAGGGAGGTTGTTTTTTGTAATCTAGTTTTCCGACCTCACCCTAAATCCCTCTCCTTAAAAAAGGAGAGGGACTTTAATCTTTCACTTCAGAAAAATCATTTTTTTAACGCTGGAATAGTTTCCGGCTGAGAGTTTATAAAAGTAAATCCCGCTTGCCATTTCTCGACTTCGCTCGAAATGACTTGAATTAAAATTTACTTCATAATTTCCGGCAGCTTTGTATTCATCCATCAGAGTAACAATTTCCCTTCCGAGCACATCGTATATTTTTAGGCTTACTTTGCTTGAAGCTTGTACCGTGAACCTAATCATCGTTTCCGGATTAAATGGATTTGGGTAATTCTGCATCAATTCCGTCTTAGTTGGGATTTCTAAACTCTCTTCAATTCCAACCGTTCCGCTTCCAAATTTTTTCACACCAAACCAGAGCGTTCTATTTATACTTTGGTCTAACTCAACTAAAAAATGATTTACCGCCGAAGGCTTGTAGGTTTTAGCCGTGGATTCTAATTCTTGTCCGCGAACATCTAACGGATAAACACGAATCGAATCTGCAGCAATTGCTAAATCAAGCTTTAGTTTAAGAGGATATATTTGGGTTGGCTTGTTACCCCAGTT
>Ga0172380_10000435_pt1 | contig 82882 bp, 61 predicted proteins | sample Leawe162metaG_FD_119747 | JGI IMG/M metagenome (GOLD analysis project Ga0172380, IMG submission 119747) | Leachate microbial communities from a municipal landfill in Southern Ontario, Canada - Leachate well 162 metaG | ecosystem: Engineered > Solid waste > Landfill > Unclassified | place... | reverse complement strand
TCGCTTGTCGTGTTGTCCTTTGCAAGAACGTCATCAATCATTGTTGGCTCCCTGCAACATGGCAACGAACGAGATCAGCAGCAGCTTTGGAATTCGCATGGTCGTCGAGCTTGCGGGCTAACGCCAGCGATAAGCAGCGGCGATAGCCGTCTGACTTGATCGCATTGTTCGAAGAGGTTTTTATTATTTTAATAATCCATGATAGTGCAGATACGCGAGTCCAGCTTGCCTTACAGACCAAGCCGTTGCCTCCATCATATATTCGTCAAGGTTGAACTGCGAGCCAACAAGCCCCATGCTTTTCAATTCATTGAGGTGGAATGTAACAAGTTGCTCTGATATTTCCGCCACTTCAGCTATTTGTGAATCACGGGGCAACTTGTTTACGGCAACAATGGCAAGAAGTTTTTCTCTCAACGGTTCAAGTCTGATTTTAATGTCATAATTTTCCCGAAGTGCCACCAGTGGAAGACATGGTATTGCTTTGGCCGATCGTTTTGCAGTCTTTAAATAACTATATCCACAAAACAGAGGAACCAATGCGATGGTTGCCCACAGTGGCGTTGGCGTGGTCGCTAATTGAATTGAAAAGTCTAAGGCTCTTCGGGAAAGAAGGAGTAATCCAGCGCTACCGCCAAGCAACAAGACCAGAATTGATGGAACTGCTGCTTGCCTCACGTCGGAGACAAGTGTTCTCAATATGTTTATTGTCTTTTGTTTCATGGGCTTGCGTGTTTGTTCCTTGTCATCGAACGTTTGAATTCTCAGGCGCTGCGCGGCTTCATCGCGCAACGCCCGGTGGAATGATGGGTTGGGCCTATCCGAAAATACTGGTGACGGCACCGTAAATTACGAGCATTACGCCGAAGGCCTGCTGCTTAAAGCCTCCAACGGTTGCCTTCTCAACCTGCTCGGACAACCTGTGGAGCGCTGATTGATTTGAAGCAATTGAACTCGAAAGTTCTGATTTCACTTCTTCAATGCGAGAGTGGATTGCTCGATGCTGCGTAGCAACTTCAGAGCGCAATTCCTCGACCCGACCCTCAAGTGCGGCAAGCCGTTCTTCAATCGTTTTAGCTGCGCGGATTACGGTAACAGACATGCTAGACGACGCACTACAGGAAACAGCACTGGCGGAAAGAGTGACGGTGCGTACGAAGATTGGACATGCACGAAACCACGCAATAACGGTGGTTGCGAGGCTTTGATTCCGAAATAGCCCAAGATTGCTGTCCACTGAGTAAAGGACAATCAGACCACCCACGACTTGCATAGCTGTTCCGGTGAGTTTGTTAACCAACACTGTTTCGCCTGGGAATCGGACAAGAGCAAACCAATGTGAATAGGCGAGTGCTGCCATTACGATAACTGGCCAAGCTCTCCAAAACCAAATTGCTATGCGTCGAATCATGTGCATGCTATGCCCAACATTTAGCGTTTTATCGGTTGTCCCGCCGGGGATAAACCCCCGAGACAATTGCAACCATAGTCCGTGGCAAAGGCACCAGAGGGGCAACAATTTCGCGGGATGATCGATAAAATGTTGTTGAACTGAGCCGCGATGCGCCACTACTCTATGGGATTTATATAGCGGGCGGGTATCGATAGCAAGCTGAAAGTTTGATAGGCAGGGTTCGTTCGCCGTTGATTCATCCCACGAGCTGATCGATCAGGATTTTGTTGCCGCCAAAATCGTTTGCGAGATTTCTTTTTTGGTGTTTGCATGTCGAGTTTTCCTGTAATTGACGCAGGTCTGCCATCTCGCCTGCGGCAGCGGTTAGCTCTTGCTTCATTCCTGCTGTGCTGTCTCTTCTGGCTATGAGGTGTCCCGATAAAACGCTGCCGGAATGCGGGTGATCACCACGATTCTGCCTGTGCCGCATTGCGGGCAGCGGGTGATATCAATGCCCGTCACCCGCTGCATTGTTTCTTTGGTGGTCTCCTTTTTTACCGGCGGTAACTCCATCAATGGATCTAGGAATTCCGGGGACAGTATATGAAACTCTTTAATAGAATCACGGGGAATGGTATTTCCTCCCCAAACATAGATATAGTGTTGGTTTCCTATCCTAGTAGCGGTTTGTCTTGTTTGTCAAAGGCTTTTTGTTAGGCGCAAAAAAACAGGGGTATTCCCTTCTCACGCCGAAGCAAATTCCAGCAAGCCGAGCTTCAGGTGCTGACCTGCGGTGCGGGCTGAAAAATGTATCCGGGCATGTTTTCTCCCCGACAAAAGATGGATGCAGGAAGAAAAGCAAAAGTGTATAATCCCGCACCATGATAATTCGGAAAAAAACTCGACAAATCAAGGTGGGCAACGTAGCGGTGGGCGGCGACGCCCCCATCGCCGTGCAGTCCATGACCAATACCGATACCCGGGATGTGCCCGCCACCGTGGCTCAGATCGGACGTCTCACCGAAGCGGGCTGCGAGATCATCCGGGTGGCGGTGCTGGATCTGGAAGCGGCTGCGGCCATCACCGAGATTCGCGAACAAATCAGCATCCCGCTCATCGCCGACATCCATTTTGATGCCCGCCTGGCCGTGGCCAGCATGGAACACGGGGCCCAGGGCATCCGGATCAACCCCGGCAACCTCGGCGGCCCGGACAAACTGGCCCGGGTGGTGGCGGCAGCCAAACAGCACCAAGTGCCCATCCGGGTCGGGGTCAACTCCGGCTCGGTGGAAAAGGATATCCTGCAAAAGTATGGCCACCCTACTCCTGCAGCCCTGGCGGAAAGCGCCCTGCGCAATGTCCGCTTGCTGGAGGCGCTGGATTTTGACCAGATCAAGATCTCTCTTAAGTCCTCGGACGCCATCACCACTCTGGAATCGTACCGGCTTTTGTCCTCCCAATGCGATTACCCCCTGCATCTCGGGGTAACCGAGGCAGGCGGCCTCATTGCCGGCACGGTCAAATCCAGCGTGGCCCTGGGCATCTTATTATATGAAGGTATCGGCGACACCTTCCGCATTTCCCTTACCCGCGATCCGGTGGAGGAGATTCGAGTCGGCTTTGAGCTGCTCCGCAGCCTGCACATCCGCGAACGGGGGCCGGAGCTGATCTCCTGCCCCACCTGCGGCCGCTGCCAGGTGAACCTCTTCTCCCTGGCCGAGCAGGTGGAACGCCATATCCAGAACATCGAGACCCCCCTGAAAATCGCGGTCATGGGCTGCGTGGTCAATGGCCCTGGCGAGGCGAAAGAGGCCGATATCGGAGTGGCAGGCGGCCACGGGGTCGGGATTATTTTCAAGAAAGGCCAGCTGTACAAGAAGGTTGCCGAGGACCAGCTTTTGACCGTTTTCCTGGCCGAACTGGACGCCATGCTCGAAGAGGCGCGTGACAACGCGCATAAACCATAACTGCTTACCAGGTGCCCAATGCGTTTTTCCCAACTGCTCATCCCCACCCTGAAAGAAACCCCCTCCGAAGCCGAGGTGGTCAGCCACCAGCTGCTGCTCCGGGCCGGATTCATCCGCAAGCTCTCCTCCGGCATCTACACCTACCTGCCCCTGGGCCTTGCCGCCATCCGCAAGGTCGAGCGCATCGTCCGCGAGGAGATGAACCGGGCCGGGGCCCAGGAGCTGCTCCTGCCCATGGTCCAGCCGGGGGATCTCTGGCAGGAATCCGGACGTTGGGAAAAATACGGCCCGGAGCTGCTGCGCTTTACCGACCGGCATGGCCGGGAAAGCTGCCTTGGCCCAACGCATGAAGAGGTGATCACCGACCTGATCCGCTTCAATGTCCACTCCTACAAGGAACTTCCCCTGAATCTCTACCAGATCCAGACCAAGTTCCGGGATGAAATCCGGCCCCGCTTCGGCCTGATGCGCGGCCGGGAGTTCATCATGAAGGACGGCTACAGCTTCGACGCCACCGAGGATGGGGCGGACACGACCTACAGAAAGATGCACGAGGCCTACCACCGGATCTTTGCCCGCTGTGGTCTCGCCTTCCGGGCCGTGGAGGCGGACACCGGTACCATCGGCGGCAGCTTCTCCCATGAATTCATGGTCCTGGCCGATACCGGCGAAGACACCATCGTGATCTGCAAGGGGTGCGAATACGCGGCCAACATGGAAAAAGCCCGTTGCCGGACCCCGGACGCTCCGGCACCCCCGCCCCTGCTCGCCTTGACTAAGATCGAAACCCCGGGCAAGAAGAAGGTGGCGGCGGTCACGGAATTTTTAGGGATTTCTCCCATGGAGCTGGTCAAGACCCTGGTCTACATGGCCGAGGACAAGCCGGTGGCGGTGCTGCTCCGCGGCGACCACGAGGTGCAAACGGTCAAACTGGCCAATGCCCTGGGGGTGAACACCGACCATCTGCGTCTGGCCGACGACAAAGAGATCTTCGACGCCACCGGTGTGCCCAGCGGCTACCTCGGCCCCATCGGCCTGACCATCCCGGTACTGGCGGACGAAGAACTGACCCGGATGCACAACTTCGCCATCGGGGCCAACGAAAAGAATTTCCATCTGCTCAATGCCAATCTGGGCCGCGATTTCACGGTGCCGACCATCACCGATCTGCGCCAGGTCACCGGCGAAGACCGTTGCCCTGCCTGCGGCGGGAGCCTGGAGCTGACCCGGGGCATCGAGGTGGGCCACATCTTCAAGCTGGGCACCAAATACAGCGAGGCGCTCAAAGCGACCTTTCTCGACAACCAGGGGGCGGAACAGCCCTTCATCATGGGCTGCTATGGTATCGGGGTAAGCCGGACCGTGGCTGCGGCCATCGAGCAGAACCACGACAAGGACGGGATCATCTTTCCGGTACCCATCGCCCCCTTCCAGGTCATCCTCCTGAATCTCTCCCCCAAGGATGAGGGGATCACCGGTGCGGCCAACCAGCTGTATGGCCAGCTGGGCAAAGCCGGAATTGAGGTGCTGCTCGACGACCGGGACGAGCGGCCGGGCAGCAAGTTCAAGGACGCGGATCTGCTCGGCATCCCCTACCGGATCATGGTCGGCAAGGGCTTCAGCGAAAAAGGCGAGGTGGAGATCAGGGAGCGGGCCACCGGCACCACCCTGCTCCTACCCCTGGCCGAAACAACGCCCCGGCTCGTCGAGCTGATCCGCAACGCTCTGGCCCCGCCACAGTGACCGGGCCGGAACAAAATATAGCCGTTGCCGGCCGCATGGTTACCATCGAAGAAATAATCGAACGGGCCAGGGACTACATGCCCGAGGAAGATCTCGCCCTGCTCACCAAGTCCTATGGTTTTGCCGAGGAATTTTACTCTGGCAAACACCGGCTTTCCGGCCTCCCTTACCTGTCCCACGCCCTGATGGTCACCGACATCCTGGCGACCATGCGCCTGGATGTTCCCACCCTCTGCGCCGGTCTCCTGCACGGGGTGCTCAAGAAAGCCGTTGACCTCAAGGAGACGGAAAAAAACCTCCGCGCAGCCTTTGGCGACGATATCGTCAACATCGTCAAGGGCGCCACCAAGATCACCGATGTCCAGTTCAACAGCCGCCTCGCCTATCAGGCGGAAAATATCCGCAAGCTGCTTTTGGCCATGTCTTCCGATATCAGGGTTCTGCTGGTCAAACTGGCCGACCGACTGCACGACATGCAATCTTTGCAGCATGTGGCCCGCGAACAGCAGCTGGAATTTGCCCAAGATACCATGGACCTCTATGCCCCCCTGGCAAGCAGGTTAGGGATAGACTGGCTCAAGCGCGAACTGGAAGACCTTTCCTTCTCCTATCTCCACCCTGAGGAATACCAGAATCTCGCCGCCAAAATCCGCACCTCCCTCGCGGACCGGGAGGCGTATGTGGAGGAGGTCAAGGCGCTGCTCAACCTGAAGCTTAGCGAACATGGCCTCAAGCACTTCCAGGTGTTGGGCCGACCCAAGCATCTTTACAGCATTCACCGAAAGCTGATAGCCCAGAATATCCCCTTTGAAAAGGTCTACGACAAGGTTGCCTTCCGGATTATCGTCTCCTCGGTCAAGGAATGCTACGAGGCTTTAGGCATCATCCATTCGTTGTGGCAGCCGGTGGACGGGCGTTTCAAGGATTTCATCAGCACCCCGAAAGGCAACATGTATCAATCGCTGCATACCTCGGTGGTCGGTCTGCTCGGGGAGTTCATGGAGGTCCAGATCCGCACCGAGGAAATGGATCAGATCGCCAAGGAAGGCATTGCCGCCCACTGGGCCTACAAGGAAGGCAAGGCCATCACCAGCAAGGACGCCCGGCTTTTCAAGTGGCTCAAGCAGTTGGTACACACCCTTCAGGAGCTGGAAGACCCAAAGGAATTTTTGGATGCGGTCAAGGGCGAACTCTATGCAGAGGAAATCTTCGTTCTGACCCCAACCGGCGAGGTCAAGGAATTTCCCAAAGGCAGCACCCCCATTGATTTTGCCTACGGCATCCATACCGAGGTGGGCAATCACTGCACCGGTGCCAAGATCAACGGGCTCATTGCCCAGCTCAAAACCCAGCTCAAAAACGGCGATCTGGTGGAAATCATCACCTCTCCCAAACAAAAGCCGAACCGCTCCTGGCTCGGCCTGGTCAAAACCGCACGGGCAAAAAGCCGGATCCGCCAGTGGCTCAACCAGGAAGAAAGGGAAAAGACTTTGCAGGTCGGCAGGGAAATCTGTGAGCGGGAGCTGAAACGAAACAACCTCAGCCTGAAAAAGCTGATCAAAACAGGCCATCTCAAGGAACTCCTCAAGACCATTGCCTGCAACTCCCTTGACGACCTCATGCGGAGGGTCGGCTCGGGCAAGATGATGGTGCAAGCCATTATCAAAGAGTTGCAGCCCCCGGAAATCAGGGATCTCCTGCCAGAGACTGCTGTTCCGGAAACAGTCCCGCTCAAGGTTGGGAAAAAGCCGGACCGGGACAATATCATTCTGGTGAGCGGCGCGGATAATGTCCTCACCAAGATCAGCCATTGCTGCATGCCGGTGCCGGGCGACGAAATAGCAGGCTTCATCACCTCAGGCCGGGGTATTTCCGTACACAAGATATCCTGCCCCAACCTAAAGGCCGCAGACCCGCAGCGTCTTATCGCAGTCAGCTGGGCGGAGAACATCAAAGCCAATCACCGGGCCCAGATTCAGATTGTCGCCCGGGACCAGAAAGGATTGCTGGCCACGCTAAGCAACGCGATAAACCACGACGACGCCAACATCCTTGGCCTGGAAGCCACCACCTCAAGCGGCGGGATCGCCCGGATCTCGATAATCGTTGAGATAAACAGCAGGGAACATCTCTTGCGCCTGCTACAGCATGTGCAGCAGCTTGACGGCGTTCTGGAAGCAAGAAGAACCTGAGTAAGACTGAGTACTCGGTCCTTGCACTCAGCACTTAAAAAAAAAGCCCCTGTCTCTTAAAAGAAGCAGGGGCTGTCAATAATAATCCTGGAAAATGTTCAGGCAGGTTTGACCACTGAGCCGGAGCGGATACAACGGGTGCAAACGCGAACATGCATGCCATTGCCACCGGAGGCGGCCATTCTTACCCGCTGCAGATTCGGCAACCAGCGCCTTCTGTTCTTGTTGTTGGCATGGCTTACATTATTGCCGGTAGTAGGCCCTTTCCCACAAATTGCACATTTTTTTGACATGACAAAACTCCTTTAACAACCCGCGCCAGGGGCATAATTTAAAATCATTATCCTGAGACAGCCTGACTTCTCCGGCTGGTCCCTTTTCAAAGAGGAAAATATATACACTTTCTCTCTGAGTTTGCCAACTGTTTTTGTTCTCTTTTCTTATCCGCGCGGTAAAACCACGACCAGACAAAAAAAGCCGGAACAAATTAATGGACCCGCTGTCTTGATCCAAACAGGTAAAACTCGGTGTCCTGCGCAACTCGCCTCACCATCGGAATTTTTTATTGACAGCCGAAGGCAAACACGGGTAGAGATCACAGACAATTATCTTGACTGGAACATCTTGCCTCCAGGAGAAAACCGGCGTTTTTTTCACTTCGACATTAAACTCAATACCGATTTTACTAAATCGGAGAACAAGGCTCATATGAAAAATACTAAAAGCGCGGTGTGGCGTCTTTTCGCCTCGGTCAAGCTTGCCCTCTTTACCCTGCTGATCCTGGCTACGACCTCCATCATCGGCACGCTTATCCCTCAAGGCAAACCGCCGGAATTCTACATCGAGGCCTTTGGCCCACGCACTGCGATGTTCTTCCAGATGCTCAACGTGCCGAACATGTACAGCTCATGGTGGTTTATCGCTCTTCTTCTTTTATTCAGCAACAACCTTATCGTTTGCACCATCGACCGGTTGCCCAACGTCTGGCAGATGGTAGTGATGAACAACCTCGACACCGATCCGGAACGGCTGGGAAAAATGCCGCACCGCCAAGTACTCCGCGCCGAAGGAAATCCCGCTGCCCTTGCGGAGATCGCCGGCGGGATAATGGCAAAAAATGGCTGGAAGGCGCAGGCGGAGGAAAAGTCTGCCGGCTCGCTGCTGCTCTTTTCCCAAAAGCTGGCCTGGAGCCGCCTGGGCGTCTATGCGGTCCACCTGAGCATCCTCATCATCTTTGCCGGGGCGATCATCGGTCTGGCCTCTGGTTTCAAGGCATTTGTCATGATCCCCGAGGGACAGGTCACGGACACCGTCTATGAATCCGGCAGCAGCAAACCTATCCCCCTGGGCTTTACCGTGCGTTGCGACGAGTTCAACGTATCCTTTTACGATAACGGTTCCCCAAGGGAATACCGCTCGGTACTCACGGTAAAAGACATCACCTCGGGCAAGACTTTTACCCGCCCCATCGTGGTCAACGACCCTCTCGACTTTAAGGGGATCACCTTTTATCAGTCCAGCTACGAACCCATGCAGGGTTTTCACATCAGCATCACCAACAAGGCCGACAATTCCCGGCAGGATTTCAGGATCCCCTTTGGCGAAAAAATCCCTTGGCCCGGAACCGGAATTGAGTTTGGCATCATCAATCAGCAGACCCGCAGCCGCATGGGCGATGTGGCCAAAATTAAGATCTGGTTTTCCGACGGACAGGGCGAACCCAGCATATTCTGGCTGGACAACAACGCAGCCGAGACCATTACAAGTCCGACAGGAACATATGAACTAAAGGCACGCCAGGTATATGCTACCGGCCTGCAGGTGGCAAAGGATCCCGGCGTCTGGACAGTATATGCGGGATGCGCCCTCATGCTGATCGGTCTTTACGTTGCTTTCTTTCTTTCACACCGGAGGGTTTGGGTATATATTTCCAAGGAAGAAAATGCGGACCACTGCCGGATTCTGCTTTGCGGCGCTAGCAACAAAAACAAGATTGCCTTTGAAAAAGAATTCACCGCCCTTGTCGAGTGCTTGACACACGACTCCACGTTTCAAAACGCGTAAGGATCTGCCATGAACAGTTCACAACTCCTGGGCATTACAACATTTGCCTATCTCCTCTCCGCCATTCTCTACATCGCCATCTTTGTCTTCCGGGCAAACCGGCTCGGGCTGTTTGCCACCCTGACCACCGCCACCGCCTTTCTGATCAACACTGCCGGTATTGCTCTGCGCTGGCAGGAATCGTATCAGGCTGGCATCGGCTACGCACCTCTTTCCAACATGTACGAGTCCCTGGTATTTTTTGCCTGGGCCACAGCCATGTTCTACCTCGGCCTTGAATGGAAATACAAAAACAGAATTTTAGGCGCTTTTTCCATGCCCTTTGCCTACCTGAGTATGGCCTACGCCTCTTTTTCCTCCCAGTTCGGCAAAGAAATAAAGCCGTTGGTTCCGGCCCTGCAAAGCAACTGGCTCATCGCCCATGTCGTCACTTGTTTTGTCGGCTATGCGGCTTTCGCGGTAGCGTGCGGCCTGGGGTTCATGTATCTGCTCAAGGATCGGAAAACCAAGCAGGCTCCAGAATCTCTTCTTGCCTCGCTTCCAGAGCTTAAGGTAATAGACGACATCATTCACAGAACCCTGGTCTTCGGATTCTTATGGCTCACCGCCGGCATCATCACTGGAGCGGTCTGGGCCAACTCCGCCTGGGGCACTTACTGGAGCTGGGATCCCAAAGAAACCTGGTCGCTGATCACCTGGTTTGTCTATGCGGCAACCCTTCATGCCAGATTTACCAGGGGATGGGGCGGAAGGCGCATCGCCTGGCTGGCCATCATCGGCTTTTTTTCGGTAATCTTCACCTACTATGGGGTTAATTTTCTGCTTTCCGGCCTGCACAGTTATGGCGGAAGCTGATCTTTAAGCCAGGGACCGCGAGAGAAAACCAGATCGGAAACAAAAATTTATCCCCCCATATTCTTCCAGCTTGACAATGGTTGACAAGTTTGCTTATTAAGGTTGCGCTCGAGAGTTAATCGGGGTCCATCGCCCCTGTTTCACAAACCATCTGATTTAAGGGAGAAGAATCATGAAGAAAACCGTTATCTGTTCCGCCGCTTTCGCACTTGTCTTTGGTTTTGCTGTTGCCAGTAATGCTCTTGCCGCCGCCGACAAGGGCCCGGCCGAGATCACCCTGAAGACCGAAGCCGGCAAGAAACCGGCAAAATTTCCCCATGCCAAGCATCAGGCGAAAAATGAGTGTGATGCCTGCCACAAGAACGCCAATTTCCCGGCGGACAAGAAGTGGAGCATGAAGGTCGGTCACGCCCTCTGCCAGGGATGCCATAAGGAAAAGGGCACTCCGGTCACCTGCGTTACCTGCCATAAATAAGCTGTCTGGATTCCAGTCACCCAAAAAAAGCCTGCCCCCCGATTGGGGGGCAGGCTTTTTTTTTAATACTTCCATCTTGCCGCTATCTAACTTCAACCTTCTCTTTGCCCTCCAAGAGAAGGCGTAAATTTATTAATAAAATAGAAAAGAATGTAAGGCGTACTGAGAACCAGCAAAACCCCTCCCAGCCCCTCTTTGAAAGTCTCCCAGCTATGAGGGATAATGGGCAAATGGTAATGCATGAACCCTGAGAACGACAGAGAAAATGCCTGCCCGCCGATTACCACGTTCCAACGCATCATAAAGACCCCAAAGAGAATCAGCACCGTGGCCAGAGTCACACGTCGCAGGGTTCTGCCCGGCAGCACCAGAATGATAAAGGGGACTAGATTTCCAAGACCATACTGCAGGATAAAAATGTTGACGAAGTCCTTGCCATACATGACTGAGCGCAGGATATCCCATGATTTCATCGCCGTGTAGCCACGAAAGATCAGATCAAGAATTTCCAGGGAAATAGCCGCTACCAAAAAAGACATTAGATAGCGGCTTGCTTTGGAGATAACCTCCATCTCCGCGCCCCTGATCACCTGGACGCTTTCATCTCCCATGCCCTTGGCCATGACGGCCTTGAGCTTCTTGTACTCCATAATAATGATATAGGTGAGCATACAGAGGGCTATACCGGAGACCACGGCGCTCATGATGAAGATCACCGGCATCAAAGGGCTCATCCACAGAGCGTTGGCCTTGACCGACCCAAAAATAAAACCGGCATAACCGTGCAGAAAACAAGCCACCGGGATGCCTATGCCGGCCAAAATGCGAACTGCCTTTTTGTCCTTTGCCAGGAATTCCGGCTCGATATCCATGGCACCAAGAGTGAGGGCCTGAAAAATATTTCTTTTCATCCGAAGGGCAAACCCCTTTGCTCCGGCTAGCTCCTTGACCTGCTCAACAAAATGCCGGCGATAGACAAACCAGACCTCGCTGATGACGATCAGGGCATAGGTGAGGAACACTATACCGAAAGCACTGATAGCGGAGGTGAAATGCGGGGTCATCAGCGGATGCATGGCACGCAGCGGCTGCTGCAGGTGCAACAGAAGCGGCATAGCAGCCACCGGCAACAGTGCCAGCGAGAAGACCAGGGAAAACCGGGCGATCTCCTTCAGGTCTTTCTGGTCAAAGACATGATACAGGGAAGAAAGCACGAAGGCTCCGGCTACCAGTCCGGTCATGTAAGGATACATGACGATCTGGATGCTCCAGTAGATAAACTCATTGGGATAGGTAAACAGATCCTTGCTGGTCCATTCAAGACCGTGAACTATGATATCATTCATTTTCTCACCTCACTCTCTCGTCCAGACCAAGATAAAAGACATGCGGTTTAGTACCGTATTCGTCTTTCAGAACCCCTACCCTTTCAGTCATGATAATTTTAGTCACAGGATCATCCGGATCCTTGATGTTGCCCATCTGCCTGACTCCGAAGGGGCAAGCTTGGACACAGGCGGCCTGCATGCCCTTGCTGATCCGGTGGTAGCAAAAGGTACATTTTTCAGCAACCTTGTGTACTGGATGAAAAAACCTTACTCCGTATGGGCAGGCCATGATGCAATAACCACAGCCGATACACCAGGTTCTGTCCACTAAAACAGCGCCGTCCGGCGCCTGGTAGGTTGCCCCCACCGGACACACCTGCACACAGGCGGGGGTGGCGCAATGGTTGCAAAGTTTGGGAACAAAAAACGCCTTGGTGATCTCTTTTTCGTCAATCTTTTCGCCAAGCATCTCGGTGGAGGTAAAACCGTCCCGGGCGCCGTTGGGAGAATCGATGCGGGTCTTGCCGTCCCTGGTGACCACATATCTTTCCACCCAAGTTCTGGTCACCGGAGTATCGTATGGGATCTCGTTTTCATTTTTGCAGGCCTTGACACAGAGACCGCAGCCCACGCATTTTCTGGTGTCCACCAGGAAGGCCCACCTGAGGTTGCTTTCCTTGAGCGCGGCCGCGGCCTCACCGGGAGAGAGAATTTTGAAGGCCGTCAGGGGCAAGGTGGCTGCCAGAGCCCCGTAAATACTCTTTTGCAGGAAATTTCGACGGGAACATTTCATGGTTCAAACCTCCAGATCCGGGTTATGAGGCTTGTGACAATCAACACAGAGCGAATCCGGATTGTGTTTCTGTGGATCAATGCCGGGTAGCTTGGAACGCAGGGCATCGGGATAGTTAAGTCTGGCGTGACAGCGGAGACAGAGCTCGCGAGAGCGGTCTATTACCAGCTTGGCCGGATTTTCAGGGTGGTCGCCTGCCGGGCCGTGGCAGTTCTCGCACTGGATTATGTGATGTTTGAACAGACCGTTTTTCTTGAAGTTCTCTTCGTGGCAATCTTTGCAATACTCGCGACCGGTATATTTGACCTTGAACGCCTTCCAGTCGTCAAGGTTTGCCTTGCGGTAAAAACCGAAAGTATAGTTTTGTCCGTTAATCCCGAAATCTTTAGGGACGTAAATCTTTCTGGCAACAAGAATGACAAGTACCAGAAGGATCGCCACCCATAATGGCCGCAATACATGATTTTTCATTCATACCCCCCGCGTCTTTGTGTCCTGTTCATCTTCTTTATTAAAATGCGGACCTGATAGAGACTTCCAGGCCCTGCCCTGATCGACAAATTGCCTCTCAATAAAATCTCCACATGCATCATGGGCAGCAAAAAAGAGGATAAACAGATTGACACATAATTTTACTCTTGATAGATTCATACCACAAAGTGTCACATGCTTGATTACAAGTACCTATGTTTCCTCAAGAATGCAAGAAATTATTCCGATACTTTTTGCCTGAAAGCGCCATAAGGCAAAAAAAATATCCGCGCCGGGGAGCAGGGCATGACGAAAAATGAGGGGCAAAACGCCGATCATAATCTCAACCTGGAAATCGCCAGGCTCGGAGCCAGAATGGACGATCTGGCAAAAAGGCTGGCCGCTCTGGAGTCAGCGGCAAGACTGCCTGGCATACATGACAGCGGGGTGAACGCTTTGCCTGCTACCGAGGCTCAGATTCTACTGCCAAGCGAAGAAGGACTCTGGGCATGGTTGGGTAAAAACGCCGTTCTTCCCCGGCTGGCGGCTATCTGCTTCATGCTGGTGGTGGCATTGCTGCTGCGGACCGTCACGGACAATGGTTGGGTCGGCCCGAATCTGGGCACGATCCTTGGCTTGAGCTATGTTGCGATTCTTCTTTGCTGCGGCTGGTGGCAATATGCCTCGTCCCTCAGTCTTGCCCCAGTCTTCAGCGTCTGCGGCCTGCTGCTCCTTTTTTCCATCATCGCCGAAAGCCGGTTCCATTTCAGCGTCCTGCCGACCTGGCTGGGGTCAAGCCTGCTCGTCTCCGCCTCGGCCGCCGCGGTCTCTGTCTCGATACGCTACAGGGCGGTGATGCTTCTCTGGCTGGCGATTATGGGCGCGGTTCTGGTCATTTTTATCCTGGATTTCCCCAACATCGCCTTTCCGGCAGCGGCGATCATTCTTCTGGTCGGCACCATTGCCGCCATCAAAGCCGCCGACCGCGCTCTCAGTAAAAGTCTGCGCTGGCCAGTGCTGCTCACGATATTCATTCTTTTTTCCATCTGGGGATTTAAGCTCAGCCACGCCATCAGGAATGCCGAGAGCGGAAACGCCGTTTCCTCCCTACCGCCGGCGATTTTCGCTTTCTGGTTTCTACCGCTGCTACTCTGTTTCACCTTTCTTTTCGCAGGAATTGCCAGCCGCCGAATTCTCAAAGATACCCCCCTGGACGCCTTCGAGCACATCCTGCCGCTGGCCGGAGCCTTGCTCCTCCTGCTGGGCGGAAATGTGGTGCTGGTGATCTGGTGGAAAAAACCTGTTTTCATGGGAGTCACCGCTTTGGTCTCCGCTTTTCTCTTCCTTGGCGTCATCTGGCATAAGAAGAAAGAACAAGGGAGGGAAAAAGGCTTAGCCGGCCTTGTTTCCTTAGGCGTAGCGGCAGCGCTGCTGTTCTTCTTTGCCGTTCCCCTGCTGGTCGGCGGCCTGCCCACGGCGCAGATCTTTCTGCCGCTGATCTTTATCTCCTTCCTGGCCCTGGCCCAACTTCTGGGCATCGGCAACATGAGGCTGCTTGCCGTATTTCTCGCCTTTCCCGCCATGCTGACGGGTATCCTCTCCGAGGTTTATATTGGGCCGTCGGCCATCGGCCCGCTCAACTGGCTTGCCGCCCTAAGCGCAAGTGTCGCTGGTCTGGGTGCCTATTTCTGGTGTCGTCACACGCCCCCGCCCCGAAACGGCTTTTTCCTCCATCTCGACCCCGATGATTATGCGGCTTCTACCTTTCTGGCTTATGGCCTCATGTCCCTCTATTTTTTCGCTTCCCTCGTACTGACCAGCCTCTCCGCCCGCCTAGGCTTTGAACCGTCGAGCCTTGCCTGCGGCAAGTCCATCCTTATCAATATCGGCGCGGCAATCCTTATTGTCTGGGGAGCCATGGTCAGCAAATCAAAAGAGATAGCAACAACCGGCATCATTGTAGCCTTTATTGGCGGCGGCAAGGTTTTCTTTTCCGACCTGTTGCATACCCAAGGCCTGCCTCTTGTTTTAAGCGTTTCCTCCTTTGGCGCCCTGACTGCTTTATGTTCGCTGGTCTTGAGCAACTGGCAAAAAATGGACGGCAGCAACGAAAAAACGGTCGAAGCATCCCCACCGTTCTCTTAATTATTTTCCTTCCCCACGGCTTGAAACGGATGAACGAACCACCCCGTCAATCCCCCGCATTTTTCTATAACGGCAGGCAAAGGCAACCGCCACGTGTCGTATTATCACGACATTACCTGTCTAAAAATTTATTGCAAAGGCTGCCGATTGCCGCTAAGAAGGCTTATTCAAAAAATTGTTTACTGCGTTATGCCATCCTCGGCTTAAGCTGACGGTGGAAACTATCTTCACATCGTTTCAAAGTTATTAATGATAAGGAGAAAATGTAATGGCCGTCAATGAGAACAGCGGAAACAACGAGGAACAAAACCAGGGACCGTGGCAGTATATAATTGGTGGACTGTGGCGCTCCCCGCTTGGCGTTTTCGGCGTCATTCTCACCACCATCAGCATCACACTTATGGTGGTTGGGCTTGTTCTTGACCTCCTTGGCTTTATTGAAAACACCTATGCCAATCTTTTCACCTATCTAGTGCTGCCGGGCGGCATGATCACCGGCCTGGCCATCATTCCGGTGGCCGCCTGGCTCAGACGCCGCCAGTGGAACAAATTCGGCATCAGCCGGGAACATCTCCACATCAACCTGAGCGACAAGCGGCATCGCAAGGGCGTCATTATCTTCACCGTCCTTACCGTGGTCAACCTGACAGTACTCAGCCTCATCGCCTACGAGGGCTATCACTACACCGAATCACCGACCTTCTGCGGCAAGGTTTGCCATCAGGTAATGGAGCCGGAATTCGTCGCTTATTCCCGTTCCGCTCATTCCAAGGTTGTCTGTGTCGAGTGTCACATCGGCTCCGGCGCCGAATGGTTTGTCAAGGCCAAGATCTCAGGCCTGCGTCAGGTTCTCGCAGTGTTTACCGACAGCTACAGCCGACCAATTCCTTCACCGGTTGAGCATCTTCGTCCCTCCAGAGACACCTGCGAAGAATGTCACTGGCCCGACAAGTTCCACGGCAAAAAGGTGAAGAGCATCAGACATTTCACCAACGAGGACCAGACAAAACCCACGGTCACGGACATCGCCCTGCACATCGGCGGCCGCAACCCGGAAAACGGTGCCTTTGAAGGAATCCACTGGCATGTAAGTAATGGTATAGAAATAAAATATCTGGCGGCTGATGAGAAACGCACCCAGATTGCCAAGGTCAGCATCAAAAAAGCGGATGGTAGCACCGATGAATTCGTCAAGGCCGATCTGGCCATTCCGGCCGAAAGGGCTGATAAATGGCGGATCATGGATTGCACCGACTGTCATAGCCGGCCAACACATATCTATGACATGCCCGAAGATGTGGTGGACTTCGGTCTGGGTAGCAAGAAAATCAACGGCGCCATTCCCGGCATTCGCGAAGACAGCTTCAAGGTTCTGACTGCTGAATACAAGTCACGCGATGAAGCCAAAAAGAATATAGGCCCCGCTCTCCTGGCTCTTCAGAGCAACAGGAACCCGCAGCTTGCAGCGAAACACAAAAACGATATTGAAAAAGCCGGCGCGTTTCTTGTGGAAGGTTATCTTAACAATATCTGGCCCAGCATGAAAGTGACCTGGGGCACTTATCAGTCCCATATCGGACATCGCTCCGAGGATTTCGGCAATTACAAATACGCAGACACCAAGTTTGGTTGTTTCCGTTGCCACGATGAAGAACACACCAACAAAGATGGCAAGACTATTACCCAGAATTGCAGTAACTGCCATGATGAGCCAAAATGATTCAGGGTTTGCCCTGAACTAAGCCGGCTGTAAGTAAAAAGGCCGTGGGACGATAAAATCGTCCCACGGCCTTTTTTATAAGCCACCCCAAAAGCCCATGCAAATCAAAAAGTTGTGCCTTCCTGCTCCTCGGCGATATACCCCTTTTCGCGCAGATGTCTTCTGATGTCTTCCGGCGAAAAGCCGATTTTGGCCGCCACGCGATACGCATGACTATCCCGGGAAATACCGGAAATTATCTTATGGGTGGGCAAGTCATTGTCAAACTCCATCTGCAGACACTGACCCTTGCTTTTGCCCATAAAATAATCAACCAGCTCAAAACTGTGGGTCACCAGCAGAGTATTGTTGCCGATAATAAAAAAACCGTTGATGATGTCCACGGAAAAATTCACCTTTTCGTGGCTGGTAGTGCCTTCCGCTATTTCATCGAGGATAACAAGACTCTGTGGGGTTACCGAATAAAAGATATCCCTGGTAACCTTGAGTTCCGTGCCAAAACGCCCCTCCATGTCGGAAAGGCTGTCAAACGAGGGCGCCTGATAAGTGATACGATCAGCCATGTTGATCATGGCGGCCGAGGCCACAACCGGTGCGCCGATCTGCGCCAGAATCTGGTTCTGGACAATGCTTTTACAGTAGGTGGTCTTGCCGCCGCTGTTTGGCCCGGTAATAAAGCTGACTCTGGCTCCCGCCAGATTGACATCGTTGCCTACATACCCTTTATCACGCATGGCGAGAATGGGATTGCGCAGATCACGGGCAACAAAAAAATGCGTCTCCTCATTGGTCAACTCCGGCAGCACGGTGGGATGTGGCATAGCCCTGCTGAACAAGACAAAGGACATCAGTTCATCAATCGCGGCAACCGCTTCAATGGCCGACACAAAACGATCCGATTCTATCAGCCTTTTCCTGATCGGCAGAATCGCCGTCTCATAATCAATTGTGGGCTTAAGCACCGCCCCATAAACAAAACCAAGCACGCTTAACCAGCTGGTGCTTAAAAACATGGTTTTGGCCAAATAGGGATCCAGGAAGCCAAAAAGCCAAGCCGACCCGGAAAAGATACCGGGCAGGGTCGGCCACAGAGCGCCAAAACCCAATCGTTGCGGGCGAAAACGCAAGGTTGGCGTATACAGACAGACCTCCTCGCCGGACTTGATGCCGGAAAAGGTTCTATATGCCGAACCTGCCAGGATATCTCGGACAGGAGAGCCCTTGAGGCTCAAGATACTTTTGATGAGAGAATCGAGATAAACTGTTTCCGTCAGCGGTAATTTTTCTGTAGCGGCAAGCAGTTTATCAACGGCCCGGGCAGCACTCTTGTAATCGCCATAAGCCGTCATTGGATGAAGATGGGCATTCAAAAATCTGAACAGATCAACTTCCATTCGGGAAAACTCGATCAAAAAATCATGAATCGCCGCCTGTAGCCGTTCGTTGCTTTCCAGCTCTGCATAAGCATCCTGTTTGGCATAAACCAACTCAATTGACTGGGATGGATTCATCAACGAATGAAAAAGCCGCGCCGAACCTATCATGGTCGAGGTATGGTCAACCGTCTTGAACAGGTCGTGAATCTCCACCACCCTCAAGGTTCTTTTATCCACAATGGTAGCCGGCAGGAGATCGAACATTCGACGAACGTTGAATTCCTTGCCCTGCAGCCGCTCATCAACGATGATATTCTTATAGTTAAGTTCTACGATCAGCTCTTCGCTGTCCATTTCAACCATGGCTTATCCTTACGGCTGATTCACCCAAAATGATAACCGTTTCTGGTTAATGATTTATTGTGTCTTCCGGTCAATTCCTTGCCGATAGCCTTTGCTGTATGCCTTGCGCAGCACAGGATTATCCTTTGCTTCGTCCGGCATGGCGTTGGACCTCCCTTCGCGGCCGGCCAGAATTCCCTGCTGATAACAGAATTCTATCCTTTGCGGATCGGTTTTCTTGCCATAAATGACCGAGGTGGCACAATTGCGAGAAATCATGGCCAGCATGAGCAGAATTACCAGCCAGGCTACTACCCAACCGATCTTTGCATACAGGGGGACAGTAGCGGAGGCTGTGGACTGGGAAGGGGGCATGGGGATGAATCCTCTCCTTGACGATAAAAAATGGAATATATTGACGGGAAGGATTTCCCTTGTCTGCTCGATGTCTAAAGGATTTGCCGTTCGTTCGCAATGAAAAAATAAAACAACAAAATGAATGGCCATTCGTTTTTTTCTTGATCTTTCCCATCATTTAATGCTTAATTATATAATGTATTACTTTAATCGTGTGTCTCTTTGCCTTGCCTGAAAAATCAGATGGTGTGATCCAGCCGCGGACATTGGCCAAAACAAGATAGCAGATTGCAGATTGCCAATATATTTTTAACCCGTTTTTTCCTAAGAAAATTCAAGGAGGACATCATTGATGAAACAGCGTGTACCAGGATTTTCAAGGATCAGGACATCTTTCCTGTTCACTGCCATTCTGCTCTCCCTTGGTCTGACTGCGGGCAACACCTTCGCCCTGACCAACGACGACTGCCTAGGCTGCCACGGAGACATTATTGACGTCACCATTTTCAGTGCCACAGTGCATGGCGGCAATGGCTGCGTTTCCTGCCATAAAGAGGCGGCCCTGGCAACGGAGGAACACCCACTGCCCATGGCTCCGGTAAACTGCGGCACCTGCCACCAGAAGGCCGCCGAGGTCCACGCCAAAAGCGAACACGGCAAGGCGATCAAAGGGGGCGACAAGCAGGCGCCCCGCTGCTACGACTGTCATTCCAAACACAAAATCTTTCGGCCCACCGACCCGCGTTCCACCACCTACCCTCTCAATATCCCAAGCACCTGTGGCCGCTGTCACCAGGACGGCTCGCCGATGACCACCAGCCACAAACTAAAGAAAAAGCATATCACTGACAACTACACCATGTCCGTTCACGGCAAGGGGTTGTACAAGGACGGGCTTATCGTCACCGCCACCTGCAGCAGCTGCCACACCAACCACGATGTCCAGAAGGCCAGCACTCCCAGTTCCAGCGTAAACCGCAATAACATCATCGCCACCTGCACTCAGTGCCATGTGGGAATAGGTACCCAGTTTCTGAAATCGGTCCACAGCCCGCTGGTCACCAAGACCACCAAGAAACTGCCGGTCTGCACTGACTGTCACTCCGATCACACCATCTTCGTGGTGGACAAAAAAGACTTCCGCCTGACCATTGCCCGGCAATGCGGCAACTGCCACGGGCGTTATTCCGAGACCTACCTGGAAACCTACCACGGCCGGGCCTCCATGCTCAAAGGCGGGGAAAAACTCGCCAAGTGCTCAGACTGCCATGGCGCCCATGACATCATGCCTTCGACCTCTCCGGAGTCCAGAATAAACAAGACCAATATCGTCGAGACCTGTTCCGCCTGCCATCCCAAGGCTAACGACAGCTTTACCACCTACCTGACCCATGCCACCCATTCCAAAGAGGACAAGGCAAGATATCCGTACCTCTTTTACACCTTCTGGGCCATGACCGGCCTGCTGGTGGGTACTTTCGCCTTTTTCGGCATGCACACTCTTCTCTGGATTCCCCGCTCTTACAAGGAGAGAGTCAAGGCCGCAAAAGCGAAGAGGGAAGAGCAGGACTGAGTTGCGCTGTGCCGGCTTGATTCGCGCGGATCAAGCCGGCACGAAAAAGATACTTCAAGGAAGTACACACATAACCAGGAAAAGGACCACAGGACATGAATAAAACGCCAACACTTTACGTGGAACGATTCACCCCCTGCCAAAGAATGATTCACTTGATGATCATCGTCAGTTTTCTGACCCTGGCGGTTACCGGCATGACCCTAAAATTCGCCATGGAAGGGTGGGCTCAGCACGTTGCCGATCTTGCTGGCGGGTTTGCAATACTTGGGGCGTTACACCGTTTCTTCGCCGCCATAACCTTTTTGTACTTTTTTTTAACCCTGGCCATGCTTTTCAGGATGTGGAAAAAGTCCGGCAAAACCGTGGGTGACTTCATATTTGACCCGGAGGGTTTGGTTCCCAACCTCAACGATGCAAAGGAAATGGTTGCCACCTTAAAATGGTTTTTCGGCGGGCCTCGGCCCCAATACGGTCGCTGGACCTACTGGGAAAAATTCGATTTCATGGCAGTTTTCTGGGGTGTCGCGGTCATCGGCTCCACCGGCCTTGCCCTCTGGTTCCCAGAGCAAGCCTCCATGCTTTTTCCCGGCTACTGGCTCAACATCGCCACCATCATTCACAGCGACGAGGCGTTGCTCGCCTCCGGCTTCATCTTCACCATCCATTTTTACAACACTCACCTGCGCCCGGAAAAATTCCCCCTGGATCCGGTAATTTTTGTCGGCTCCATCACCGTAGACGAAATGAAGCACGAGCGCCCCAGAGAGTATGCGCAATTGGTCGCCTCCGGGGAACTGGAGAAAATAACCAACAAGAGAGGGCCTACAGCCTGGCACCTTCGGGCTGCCACCATTTTTGGCCTCTTTGTGGTGTCCAGCGGCTCTCTTTTGATTATTGCCATTATCACCAGCATGATTCGCTACCTCATGCGGCATTAGTCATTGCGGCAACACCGGCTTTCGACTGAGTAAAAAACAGTCTCTCTCCAGCAAATGATCCTCGACAACAATCGAGGATCATTTGCTTTTTTTATTGGTTCTCTCTCTTTCCAATAAGACAAGGGCCTCATCTTCAATAAATATCGTGACCTCGCCAGGCTAACCCTGTATTATCCACTGCTGACCATCTGGCCGAGACAAACATCTTTCCGCGCCTTTTTATAAATATATACTTTTGTTCAGTGTCTGCCGTGGATAACAATACCCCGCCTAGCATCAAAACCTGGACCCATGTCCAGCTCACTATTTTCCTGCTCGCCATCAGCCTCGCCCTGACCGTCGGCCTGGGCGGCGCTTTCTATGTCTTTGTCTCCCTTGATCTTCCGGCAATCGGCTCCCTGAAACACTATCAACCGGCCACAGCCTCAATTCTCTACGACTCGGCCAAACAGCCGATCACTTATGTATCCCGGGAAAACAGAACCCTTGTTCCACTTTCCACCATGCCGGAATTGCTTCCCAAGGCCTTTGTAGCCGCGGAAGATTCCCGATTCTACCACCACCGCGGGGTTGACGCCTGGTCGATCATCCGGGCGCTTCTCCACAATATTCGTTCCGGAGAACGGGGACAGGGAGGCAGCACCATAACCCAACAGGTCGCCAGGGCACTCCTGCTCACTCCGGAAAAAACCTATACCCGCAAAATCAAGGAAGCAATTCTCGCCTATCGTATCGACTCGGCCCTGAGCAAGGAAGAAATTCTCCATATTTATCTTAACCAGATATATCTCGGCAGCAGCGCCTATGGAGTAGAGGCTGCTGCCCATATATATTTCAATAAACGCGTTCAGGATCTCGAGCTTGCGGAAATGGCCCTTCTTGCCGGACTGCCCCAGGCACCAACCCGCTATTCTCCGTTTCGCAACTTCAAGCTAGCAAAAAACAGACAACTCTATGTTTTGAACCGCATGGCCGAAGAAGGGTATATCACCCAGACCGCCGCGCAAAAAGCTTATGAAAAAACCCTGCTCTGGAATCCGAATAAAGAAAATCCGGCGGAAAACAATTATTTTATCGAGCATGTCAAAGCCTATGTGCAAAGCAAATATGGCAATGAAGCCCTCTTGAGCGGCGGACTTCGCATCTTCACCACCCTCGACCAAAACATGCAGAAAGCCGCCAACATGGCCATAAAACGCGGCACCGCCAAGTGGGCCGTACGCCAGGGCAAAAACTCCGCCACCTTGCCACAGGCAGCCCTGATCTCCATGGAGATCAAAACCGGGTATGTCCGAGCCATGGTAGGGGGGACGGATTTTGACAAGAGCCAGTTCAACCGGGCTACCCAGGCCCGCCGTCAGCCGGGTTCGGCCTTCAAGCCCTTTATTTATGCTGCAGCCCTTGAAAAGGGAATGACTCCGGCCACCATGATAGTTGACGAACCTATCCAGTTTCGCGGCGCCAACCCCACGCAATATTGGGCGCCCCAAAATTACAACAACAAATTTGAAGGTCCTACCTCCTTCAGAAATGCGCTGGTGCACTCCAAGAACATTCCCACCATCAAAATCCTGCAACAGATCGGCACAGCCAGCACAATAGAGCTGGCAAGAAGATTGGGAATCACCTCTCCCCTGGTCAAGGAGCTTTCCCTGGCCTTGGGAACCTCCGGCGTCTCTCCCCTTGAGATGACCAGGGCCTATGCGGCCTTTGCCAACGGCGGCATGATGCCCCAGCCCATTTTCATCGAAAAAATTGTGGACAGCACCGGCAAGGTGCTGGAGGAACACCGACCTACCTTTAGCCAAGCCATTGACCCACGGGTTGCCTACCAGATGACTCACCTTTTGGAGGGAGTCATCACCGACGGTACAGCCAAGGGGATCAGCAGTTTCGGCGCATCAGCCGCTGGCAAAACTGGGACCACCGATCAAAACGTTGATGCCTGGTTTGTTGGCTATACCCCGGAGCTGGCAACCTGCGTCTGGATAGGACACGACCAGAATGCTTCCCTGGGCTCAGCCGAAACAGGCGGCTTGGCCGCAGCCCCGATCTGGCTTGATTTCATGAATCAGGCAAAAACAGTTTACCCGGCAACAGACGGCTTCCCAGTCCCAGCGGGAATTGTCATGCTCCCCATGGACAACGCCACCGGCAAGCCGGGGACAAAGGTCGGAGGCAGTATTACCATGGAAGCCTTCCGAGAAGATACCCCGCCATGGCCCAAGGAAATACCTCCTCCCGAAGCAGAAGCGTCTTCCCCTTGATAAAAAAAGGCCGCGTCACCTGGAAACCCAGGATACACGGCCCAAAATGCGCCTTGATTTATATAACCATCCGGCTTATTTCGAAAATGGTTAGACAGCCCGCTTACGCGGCATGTTTTTCAGCTCGTCTTTGCCATGATAAACTACGGTAAAGGTTTCCCTTAGCTCTTTGACCATGGCTTCTTCCTGCCCGGCATCACTGATCATCACGCGGATAGCCACCCGTTTCTTCCCTTCCGGCGCATCCTCGAACGAAGTTAAAATGCTGATGATCCTGGTGTCAAATTTTCGAAAACTCTCGATAACCCTGGTCACGGAACCAGCGGCATCAGGTAGATCAAAGACAAACTGAATGGCGCCGTCCTTGATTCCAGTGCTGTGAATAAACCCCCGCAACACATCGGATTCGCTCAGCAACCCGACAAGATTACCAACTTCATCCACAACGGGCAGACCGGAGATCTTATCCTCCAACATGAGCAGTGCGGCTTTTTCCAGGGTTTCGTCCTGGCTCAGGGTAAGCGGGTTGGAGGTCATCACGTCCTTTACCTTCATCTCCGACAGCAGGTAATACAGCTCGTGAATATCCAGCGAGGTTGTCTTGGAAGGAGAGGCGTCCTTCACATCCCGATCCGTAACGATCCCGATCAATTTTCCATGGGAAACCACCGGCAGGCGGCGGATATTGTTTTCCTTCAAAATCCTGGTGGCACGCATCAGAGAAGTATTCTCGTCCACGGTCAGGACGTCTTTCGCCATCCAGTCTTTAATCAGCATAAGAGACAACCCTCCATAAAAATTATCTAACCAAGCTCAATAAAGAGCAGTTCTTGTCCACCACAAAAACATGCCGACAGGTAACCAGCACCTGTTTTTATAAAATATTCCTCCCGTTCATGCAAGATGAAGTGCGCCACCCCCCCAAAAATCACCAAGAAAGCCGCACCTTTTGAACCCTTCATTTTTTACCTTGCTTAACTTACCGCAAATCAGTAAATGAGTAACATTTAAGACAGGACCTTTTCCAAAAACCTCACCTGTCACCCGGCCAGAAAAAATATCGCGAAAATGCCTGTATGCCTTGCCCTCTGACAGACGAAACCTTAGCCCGGATCATGGCCATCGCCGCCACCGAGGATTGCGTTTTTCTTGAAACCAGCAGAGTAACCGAGGAGGAATACCACTCCTATTTATTTCACAACCCGGTGACACATCTGGCCTGCTACGCCCATGACGACCCGGCCCGTTTTTTCCGGCAGGCGGAAGATTTTCTCGCCGAAGGGTTGTATCTGGCCGGCTGGCTGGGTTACGAGTTCGGCTACCTGCTCGAACCCTCCCTGGCAAGGCAAACCCAACCCGACCCTGAAAAACCCCTCGCCCGCCTGGGCGTATTCCGCGCCCCCCTGATCTTTGCGCACAATTCTGAAGAATTACACAACGCCTCATGGCCCGTTCCACCCGCAACGCCGTCCTCCCCGGACTACCGCCTCAGCAACCTGCGCCCCAATCTCACTCAGGAGGACTACACCGCAGCCCTGGCCAGAATCAAGGCATATATCGAGAGCGGCGACACCTACCAGGTCAACTTTACCCTGAAGCTGCTCTTTGACTTCGAGGGCTCGCCGGAAACGCTGTATCAGACCCTGCGCCGCAACCAGAGCGTTTCCTTCGGCGCCTATCTCCGCTCCGGCAGCCAAAGGATTCTCTCTTTTTCCCCGGAGCTGTTTTTCAAGAAAAGAGGCGAACAGTGTCTGGTCCGGCCCATGAAAGGCACCATCCAGCGCGGCCCATACCCGGAAGAAGACGCACGGCTGATCCGATTTTTACAGACGGATGAAAAAAACCGCAGCGAAAATGTGATGATCGTCGATCTGCTGCGTAATGACCTTGGCCGCATCTGTACGCCTGGAACGGTCGCCACCCGCTCCCTTTTCGACATTGAGACCTATGAAACCCTGCACCAGATGACCTCCACCATCACCGGCCATCTGCCCCCGGCGACAAAGATCGAGTCCCTGTTTAAGGCCCTGTTCCCGTGCGGCTCGGTCACCGGCGCCCCCAAGATCCGGACCATGGAGATTATCCACGAACTGGAGAGCGGGCCGCGCGGCGTCTACACCGGGGCCATCGGCTTTATCGCCCCCTCCGGCGAGGCAACCTTCAATGTGCCGATCCGCACCATCGAACTCAACGGCAACAAGGGCGAAATGGGCATCGGCTCCGGAATCATCCACGAATCGGACCCGGAGCAGGAATGGCGGGAATGCCTGCTCAAGGGTCGTTTCTTGAGCAACCCGGCCCCGGCCTTCAGTCTTTTGGAAACCATCCTCTGGCAGCCTGGCTCCGGTTACTGGCTTCTTGCCGAACACCTGGAGCGGCTGACCGCTTCCGCCGCCTACTTCCGCTATCCAGTTAGCCCACCGGAGATCATGACCCGGCTTGACCGACTGGCCCTGGATTTTTCCGCCTCTCCCATGCGGGTGCGGCTGACCCTGGCCAAGAGCAGCCGGCTCCAACTTACCGCCATCCCATGCCCAGCCCCGGCCACCCTCACCTGGCCGACCGCACCGATCGCCCAGGCAGAATTGCCGAGGGTGCGCTTCTCGTCACAAGCCACCGACCCCGGCTCGCCCTGGCTTTTTCACAAGACCACCCTGCGGGAGCTGTACGATGCCGAGCGACAACGGGCTCTGACCGACGGTTTTTTCGAGGTGCTTTTCACTAATACCAGAGGAGAGGTGACGGAGGGAAGCATCACCAGCATCTTTGTCCAGCAGCAGGGCGCTCTGCTCACGCCCCCCGTGGAATGCGGGCTTCTGCCCGGAGTTTTCCGGAGACATCTGCTTGAACGCTCACCGCTGCCGGTGCGGGAAGCCATCCTGACCCGTCAGGATCTTGCGCAGGCAGAGGCGCTTTTCGTGGGCAACTCGGTACGCGGTCTGGTTCAAGTCCGCCTCAAATATTGAAGCACCACATCTGCTTTGTCATCGGCCTGTTCGTTTGCAATAGCACACTTAGCAGGCCTCTTGATCGGCACTCCTGCCGACAATTGACACGCGCATCAGCAGCTCTGCTCAACATTTGAGGCCAGAGATAAGAGCACGCGCACAAACCAGAAAAAGCAATCATCCTTAAACCGGGACACACCGTCGCGACTACCCCCTGGCCAGGGTCCGGATGATATCAGCCTTGCCGACCACGCCAACCAGGGTGCCATTCTTGAGTACCGGCAGGGTATGGACCTTTTTCTCGGCCATGATGGTGGCTATCTCATCCAATGGGGTATCCTCCCTGATGGTCACCAGCTCCCGTGAGCAGATATCCCCCACCGTGGCGCCGGTCATCCTGCTGATTTCTTTTTCCACTTCCTTGGCGCGATCCAGAAAGATAACCGAGTCAAGAATGGAAATAACCGTGGGGATATGAAACTTCTTGGTCTGATCCACCAGGTCGCTTTCCGTCACCACCCCGATCAGCTGCCCGTCGTCGTCAACCACCGGCGCCCCGTTGATGCGGTGAGACCAGAGAACACCCGCCAGTTTCTCCACCGGCAGATCCGCCTTTACCGAAATAACTTTTTTCGCCATGATCTCTTTGGCAATCAGCATGTTCTTTCTCCAAAATCAAAAAATTATAGTACCTCTCTGTTTGGCTTTGGCTGTTTTACAGAGTTCCTTGGTCTTCAAATCCCTGGCCTTCTTCATCCATTCCTTGAACTCCTTCAGCATAACGCCAGACAACTTGCGTAAAATTACTTATGCTTCGTCGGTTCCACCTCAAATCAGAATTTGCCCAATCGTTGTCCAAATTTCAAGCGGAACCGTTCCGCGTCTGTCTTGTGCGAAAAGCAGATGACACAATCATCTGCATAAAGGATTTTCCAGGCAAATCATGTACAAGTCTTACGGTAGATTTTATCAAACCAAAGGTCAAGGGCATAGTGCAGATTGATGTGGTCGAAAGCGTAATGATGCTGGCTCGGCGAGTCGGGCACCGTGATAACCGAGTTTGTCGAAGCCGCATTACCCATACTTCACAGACACAGAGTTTCCCCCCCGTTGAATTTACGCTTGACATTCACCTGACAAACAAATAGCATTACGGCAACACAAGAAGGTTAGGCGGGTTACCTGTCTGACCCGATTGCGCAACCATGCAGGGGTGCGTGGCACACTCTTTAATTTTTTTTGGAGGGAAAACATGCTGAAAATTATTCTTTCAACGCTGTGCGGGTGTTTATGCTGGGTTGCCGTTGCTTTTGCCGCTGTGGATATCAATACCGCCGACACCAAGGAACTCTCCGGCTTGCAGGGCATTGGCCCATCAAAGGCACAGGCCATTGTCGATTACCGGCAAAAAAATGGCCCGTTCAAAACAACAAAAGAGCTGACCAAGGTAAAAGGAATCGGCCCCAAGATCTTGGAAAAGCTGGGCAACGAGATAGTGATTACAAAATAACCAGTTACAAGGCCGCCATGCACCCCGGCAAACTCGGGAAAAGGGAAGAGTGCTGAGTTCCGAGTGCTCGGTACTTTGCACTCAGGACTCAGCACTCAGCTATCCCCATCCACCTATCCGTTGAGTAATCTGGCCATGTCCTTGGCAAAATAGGTGATGATGATATCCGCCCCTGCCCTCCTGATACTAAGCAGACTTTCGTGCATGACCTTTTCCCCGTCGATCCAGCCATTGGCCGCGGCAGCCTTGATCATGGCGTATTCCCCGCTCACATGGTAGGCGGCGATAGGCAGGTCGAACTCATCCCGCAACCGGCTGATTACGTCGAGGTAAGCCATGGCCGGCTTGACCATCAGGATGTCCGCGCCCTCTTCCACATCCAGGGTCGCCTCCCGCAACGCCTCCCGGATGTTGGCCGGATCCATCTGATAACTCTTGCGGTCGCCCTGCTGGGGCGCGCATTCCGCCGCATCCCGGAAAGGCCCATAAAACGCGGAAGCGTACTTCACGGCATAGGACATGATCGGCACCATGGAGAAGTTGTTCTCATCCAAAATCCCCCTGATTTCGCCGACCCGGCCATCCATCATGTCCGAAGGAGCCACCATGTCGGCCCCGGCCTGGGCATGGGAAAGGGCAACCCTGGCCAGCACCTCCAGGGTAGAGTCATTGTCCACCACCTCATCAAGCATGATTCCGCAATGGCCATGGCTGGTGTACTCACACAGGCAGACATCGGTACAGACCGTGAGCTTCGGCGCCGTGTTCTTCAGCTCTTTGATGGCCCGCTGAATGATGCCGTCCTTGGCATGCGCCCCCGAACCTTTTGAATCCTTCTTGTCGGGCAGGCCGAAGAGGATGACCGAGTTCACCCCCAAGCCCATGCACTCCTTGGCCTCCTTGGCCAACTGGTCCACGGAGATTCTGAACACCCCCGGCATGGAGGGCACCTCTTCCCTTATCCCTTTGCCGGGCATGACAAAAAGCGGGTAGACAAGATGGGCGGGAGAGATGCTGGTCTCCCGGATAAGCGCCCGGAAGGTTTCGTTTTGTCTAAGCCTGCGGCCCCGGTACTCTGGAAAAATCATCTTTTATTTTCTCCTTTTCTTGGCTGGGAAGGACTTCCGCCAGCATAATTATTCATAATCGGCAACCAAAGACGCCAGAATTTACAGTTACTCAACCTTAAAGGTTTCCCGCACCAGGTTGTTGATATACCGTTCCGGCATATCGACACCTTCGCCGGGAACAACCACCTGCGCAACCCCCTTTTTTTGTCCCATGAGCCGCAGACCGTATTCCATGGCCTGCAAAATCAGGGCGCATGAAGACTGAACGGCCTCAAGGGTCCGGGGTTCCCTGGTCAACAAGCGGTCAACAGCTTCTTCGCTGAAAGTTACCCCGATCCCGCATTTTTCGCTGAACTCCAACTCGCTGTCGTGAATCGCCTGAACAAGCAGAATAAAGGTATCACAAATCTCGCGGGGGTCAACATCCAGCTCCTGGCTTTCCCGGGCCATCAACTGCAGCCTCGCCGGGGTGGCTAGAACCTGATGATCTTCGAGGTAATTCCCCAACCGCTTCAGGATGAAGCTGGTCAACCGCTCATACTCCGCAACCTGCAACGCCTCAAAACGGGCCCGGTGCTCCGCCTGCACCCCGGCATCCGCCAACAGCCTTTCGAGGACAACGGCGGGCGAGCGCACCATCTCGACATCCACCACAAGATGGCGGATGCTGGTGGAAGGCAGTTTTTTCTCGTAGTGAAGCAGAACCCTTTCCATCACACTTACCAGTCCCCTGGCCCCGGTTCTTTCCAGCTTGGCCAGACCGGCGATCTCACGCAGCGCCGCATCTTCGAACTGGAGATTGACGCCGTACACCCGGAAATCATGCTTCTTGGCGACCACGATGGAGCTGTTGGGATTGGCCAGGATCTCGTAAAAATCATCTTCCTCCAGTTCTTCGAGCACAGCGATAACCGGCAGCCGCCCGACAAACTCGCTTTCAAAACCGAACTCAACGAGATCCTCCGCCTTGACCTGTTTGAGGAAACGCCGGGTGGATCGCACCGAGGAGATGGAACTTTCAAAGCCCATGGATTGCTGCTGCACCCGTTTCCTGATGATCTCATCAAGCCCGGCAAAAGCACCGCTCATGATAAAAAGGATATTTTTGGTATTGATCGTCCTCCGCGCCCTCTTGCCTGTTGCCCGGAACTGTTCGATGGCCTCAATCTGCGAGACCGGATCGTGAGCGACCTTGATTTCGACCTCGGTCTCCTCCATAGGCTTGAGCAGAGCACGCTGCACCCCGGTTCGGGAAACCTCGGCCTCGACGCGGAAGGAGCTGGCGGCGATCTTGTCAATCTCATCGAGATAAATGATGCCATACTGGGCCCGCTCGATATCCCCGTCCGCCTGTCGGAGCAAATCGCGGACCAGGTCCTCAACGTCCCCGCCCACATAGCCGGTTTCACTGAACTTGGTGGCATCGCCTTTGATGAAGGGCACCCCGAGATAATTGGCGATGAGCTTGATGAGAAAGGTCTTACCGACGCCGGTCGGTCCCATCAACAGGACATTGCTCTTGATCTGGCCCAGGTTACGCCTTGCCTGCCGGGGTTTGGCCAGATTGTAGCTGATCCGGTTGAAATGGGTGCAAATCTTGGTGGCCAGAATGGCTTTGGCTTCATCCTGCCGCACCACATACTCGTCGAGATAGGCAATAAGCTCTTCCGGATTGGTGTCGAAATGAAAGTCCGCCGCATCGCCTGCCCCAAGCTGACCAGGCTCATTCTCCTCGCCCTGCGCCATGGGCAGCAAGCCGCTGGAGATGATCTTCACCTTCTGCCCATATTTTTTCGTAAGATACTCCCCGATTTCCTTTTCCAGAGCCTTCTGGTCGGGAAGACTGGTATCGTATTTGCTCATGGCAGGCATCCTCACAAATCTCGGGCAAATCAGTGGTTTTAGTAATTTCCGGTATTGAGCCGGGCAGTTACAATCATTCTTCATCCAGGGACAGGGACTTCATCTTCCTGTGCAGATGACTCCGCTCCAGACCTATTTGTTCCGCAGTCAGGGAAATATTCCCGTCATTGCCCGCTAGACGGGCCGCAAGAAAATCCCGTTCAAAAATCCTCTTGGCCTCTTTATAGCTCAAGGAGTGGTACATCGCTTCCAGACCGGCTACCGGCGACACCCCTTCTTCCGGAGCAAGGCCGAGCAGCTGCTCTACTTTTGCTTCGGCAACCGTTTCCGCCGGACACATGATCATGACCCGCTCCACAAAATTGCGCAACTCGCGGACATTGCCCGGCCAGCCATGCCGCATCATGGCCTGCATAGCTCCTGGGCTGAACGCCTTCTCCCCCAAGCCTTTTTTGGCATTATCCGCCACGAAATCAGCGACCAGCAAAGGAATATCCTCGCATCGATCCCTAAGCGGCGGCACCTGAATGGGCACTACATTGAGCCGGTAATAAAGATCCGCCCGGAAGGTGCCTTTTTCGATCTCCTGTTCAAGATCCTTATTGGTGGCGGCCAGTACCCGGACCTCGACCTGGATGGTTTTCGAGCCGCCCACCCGCTCAAATTTCTGCTCCTGCAGGATGCGCAGCACCTTGGCCTGGGTTTTGAGGCTCATGTCGCCGATTTCATCCAGGAAAAGGGTAGTGCCATCGGCCAGATCGAACTTGCCCCGCCGGCTGGTGGTGGCGCCGGTAAACGAGCCCTTCTCGTGGCCGAACAGCTCGGACTCGATCAGTTCCTCCGGGATGGCGGCGCAGTTCAGCTCGATCATCGGCTTGGCCGCGTTTTTTGACAGACGATGAATACTCTGCGCCACCAGCTCCTTGCCGGTGCCATGCTCCCCCCGGATCAAAACCCAGGCCTCGCTGGGCGCGACCCGCTCCACCAGCTGCCGGAGTTCCACCATGGCCGGCGACTTGCCGGTAAGCTGACTGGCGTGCTGGGTCTGCTGACGCAAAATCAGGTTTTCTTTTTGCAGGCTGGCCAGATCAAGGGCATTGTTGACCGCAAGAATGATCTTGTCATAGGAGGGCGGTTTTTCGATAAAATCATAGGCTCCCATCTTGGTGGCCTGCACCGCGGTTTCAATGGTGCCATGCCCGGAGATCATGATCACCGGCAACTCGGCGTGGGACTCCTTGATTCTTTTCAACACCTCCAGGCCATCCAGTCCCGGCATCCAGATATCAAGCAGAATCAGATCAACCTGCTCTTCCTCCAGCAGGGAAAGCCCCTGCACCCCGTCCTCGGCGGAAATGGTCTGAAACCCTTCGTCCGACAGGATGCCGGACAGAGATTCGCGAATACTCGCCTCATCGTCAATTATCAGGATTGTCTTTGCCATCGCCGCTTCGCTGTTGCCATTTCATTGAAATTTTCCTGCTGCCACTTAATATACCATGCCCTGCCAGGCAGGGGACATGGTTTTCTGTAACTACTCAGCTTGACGCCGGGATCAGACAAACACCAGGGAATGTAACTGTTCAGCAGTGCCGCAGATGCTAGGAAGAGGCCTGCGAAGTGTGCTATTGCACATAAGCAGACCGATAACAACGCAGATGTGGCGCTGCTGAACAGTTACAGGTTTTCTAACCGTTACCTAAGGGCAGCTCCACAATAAACCTGGCGCCCCGGGGCTCGTTATCCTTTACCCGAATATAGCCTTGATGATCCGCTACCACCGTGCTGGCTATGGCCAGACCCAGACCGGTGCCGGTTTTTTTTCTAGAGAAATAGGGTTCAAAGAGCCGCGGCTTATCCTCATCGCTGACCCCGGAACCATTGTCGAGTACCTCAAGGGTGACCACCTTGCGTTCTTCCTCGCAGGCAAGAACGATCTCGATCATCCCGCCGCTGCCGGTGGCAGCCACGGCATTATTGAGCAGGTTGATGAGTACCCGCTTCATCTGCTTGGCATCAAAAGGAAAACGGGGAACCGGCCCCTCCACCCGCAACTTAAATTGCCTGTCCTTATGGGCCTCCTGGTAGAAAACAAAAACCTCGTTGGCCATTTCGGCAAGGTTGCCCATGGCCTTATGCACCGCAGGCATTCGGGCGAAGTTGGAAAATTCGCTGACCAGTTTTTTTAGCTCGTCAACCTGCTTGACAATGGTTTTAGTGCAGATGTCAAAAACTTCCTGATCCCCGGACAGCCGGTCAAGGTATCTCTTGCGAAGCCGCTGGGCGGAAAGCTGAATCGGGGTCAGGGGATTTTTCACCTCATGGGCGATCCGCCGGGCCACTTCACGCCAGGCCGCCATCCGTTGCGCCTTTTCCAGCTCCGTGAGATTATCAAACACTAGGACCACACCAAGTGACTGATTGTTCTCATCTTCCAGCTTGGTTAAATTTACCCGCAACGAAAAGGTCTCCTCGCCCAAGGTAAGGCGTAGCGGTTTTTCCAGGGAAGACTTGCCGCTCCGGAAGAGTTCGGCAAAAAATCCGTCCAGGATAGCACGATGCTCCGGTTTGAGAACCACGCGATAATCCTTACCCTCCAAAGCCCTGCGATCAATCCGGAGAAGTTCCTCGGCAAACCGGTTGATCGTGGTAATACAGCCCTGCTCGTCCAGGGAGATGACCCCGGCCGCCACATTCTGCAAAATAATCTCCATGTAACGCCGCCTGGTTTCAGCATCGAGATTGCCCTGACGCAAAGCGGCATTCGCCTCTTCAAGCTGCCTTTTGCTGGCGGAAAGATCGCTGGTCATCCGGTTGAAAGAATCAACCAGGGTTCCCATTTCGTCGCCTGAAGTCTTTTCCAGCACAAAATCCAGTTCCCCCTCGGCCACCCGACGGGTTGCTTCAGCCAACCTGCCGATGGGTCCTGTCAAGCCCCCGGCCACATAAAAAGCGAACCAGATCGCGCAAAACACGATCAACAAGGTGACAATCAGCAGCATGACCAGCAGGCTGGTTTTTATAGGAGCCTTGAGCATCATCAGCTGCTTGTAACCCTCATAGCCGGCTGAGATAATCTGCATCCGCCGGACCCGTTCCTGGGGAATAAGCAGAGAGACGACCAGAACCTCTTGAGGGGCGTCTACCCCACCGATTCGGGCCAGGCTAACCCCGCGCACCAGTTCACCCGCCGCCACCGGCTGGATGGTTGCCTGCTTCTGGTTTTCGGCATAAGCATTACGAATCATCTGCAACGAAATTTCCGGGATACCCCCGTCTGCTATCTCCGGCCGGTAGACTTTGGCCAGCACCGCTCTTTGCCCGGAAATCAATTCGATTCCGGCCAGACCATGACTTTTCAGCATACTTTCCAACACCGGGGTCAAATTTTTCCCGGCAATATCGCGATAGCGATTTGACTCCAATCGTTCCGCGATAATACTCCCCTGACGGTCAACCTGGTTTTGCGCCTCAAGGTAAACATTCTTGGCAACGACGATCGACTCTTCGAGAGACTGGGAGACATTAATATTGAACCAGTAATCCATGCTGGTGGAGACAAACTGCAGAGCGATGAAAAACAGCAGCCCGGTTGGGAAAAAGGACATGGCAACAAAGGCGATCACCAACTTGGAGCGTAGCTTTGTGCCCAAAAAACGGCGGCGCCGCTCAAAAACAAGCTGCGCCAGATTGCGGAGAACCAGAAATACCATCAACAACAACAGGAGGACGTTGAAATTGATAAGCACGAAGATCAGGACATTGCCGCTGACCGGAAAAGGAATGGCTCCCAGCTGCACTATCCTGGTTTCAAAATAGGTCAGCAGCGGAATCAGGACGAGGCAGGCAAGGATAACCAGACGGATACGCTTTTTGCGGCGCTGCCGGTCTTTCCAGAGAACCTCCTCGCAGGGGCCGTCCATCCTAATACCTGAATTCGACGGTATACCACTGGGTTTCAAAATCCCAGAGGCTCCAGAAGGGGATCACATAGTGAACATAAAGCGGCAGGGTTTTTCCCGCGAGCTTGGCCTTAACCCGGAGCAGATACTCTGCCTCCGGCAGCAGAGCCTTAAGCGGCGTGACCATAAGGCCATTGAGCTGGACCATGACCTTTTTCGCCTCGGCCAACGATTTGGTGCGGAGCGTCTGCCCGGCCAGCTCAGAACGGACAATGGTATATTCCTCTTTCAAGGTGTCATAGCTCAGGGTATGGTCGAACTTGAGGGAAACAAGCTCCTGATTCAGCCACATGCGTTTCCGTTCCAGCTTTACAAAAAAATTGAAGGTCACCGGGATACCGTTTTTTATCCCCTCCTCCATCTGCTTGGTAAAGGCATTGTTGACCGTCAAAAACAACAGCAGGTCCGTGCTGGAATTGGTGACGATCAGCTCCTCGATGGTCGCATTCTGGGCAAGGGCGGACGACCCTCCGCCCCAGAAAAAAACCAGAGCAAGAAAAAAAGCGAAAAAGCCGCGAAATCGTGGTCTACAAGATTGCATGCGCATAATCAGTTTAAACTGGTGTTGAAAAATAATGGACTCGCAAAAAGGGAAAAAGGTCACAGGTCCGCGACGCAACATCAAAGAGACAAAGCAACAACCGTTGTAATCGCGGCTTTTTGCGATTTCAAGAAAATTAAGTGACGGATACTGACTCCTGGGCCTCAAACTGTGCCTGACCGCGTCTCGTCCGCCATTTTTTCAGAACTAGGCTCCTGGCCCTGTCCAGAAACGGGCCAAAGGTCGCGGCATCATGGGCACTCAAGGCCACCGCCTCATGCAGCCGCAGCTGCTCGGCAACAACCTCCGACGCTACCAGATCGATCTTGTTAAAAACCTTGAGGCAGGGAATGGCATCCAGCTCAAGCTCCCGCAGCAGTTCCTCCACCACCCGGATATGATCAGCGCATCGCGGATTGCTGATATCGATAACATGCACGAGTACGTCCGCCTCGTGCAATTCTTCCAGGGTCGCCTTGAAGGCCTTGAGCAATTCTTCCGGAAGATGGCGAATAAAGCCCACCGTATCCGTGATGATAACCTCTACATCCTCGGGGAAACGCAGCCGTCGGCTGGTCGGATCCAGGGTGGCGAACAGCTTGTCCTCCGCAACAATGGCGCTCATGGTCAGAGTATTGAGCAGGGTTGATTTTCCGGCATTGGTATAGCCGACCAGCGAGAGAACCGGCAAGTCATTTTTGCGCCGCCGCGCCCGCCGCTGCTCCCGCTCGCGGCTGACCTCCTTGAGTTTTTTGGCCAGCTTGCCCAAGCGGTCATTAATGCGGCGGCGGTCCACCTCCAGACGGGTTTCGCCGGGGCCGCGCCCGCCGATACCGCCGGTGAGCCGGGAAAGGGCATCGTCCCTGGTGGTCAGCCTGGGCAGCATATATTTTAGCTGGGCCATCTCGATCTGGAGTCGACCCTCCCGGCTCAAGGCCCGCCGGGCAAAGATATCAAGGATCAACTGGGTCCGGTCGATGATCCTCATCTCGGTATGGTCGGTTATCGAACGCACCTGGGAAGGATTGAGCTCCTGGTCGAAAATCAGCAGATTGGCATTGAGCCTGAGGGCGGAAAGCATGATCTCGCCGAGCTTGCCTTTGCCCAGAATCAGACGGGGATTGACCTTTTCCCGCCGCTGCACCACGGTGTCAAGAACGATCACCTCGGCGGAGCGCGCCAGCTCGACAAGCTCGTCCATGGACTCCTGGGCCTTGGCCTTGGAGAGCGGGGTCACACTGACCAGAATTGCCCGGTCCCGGCCCGAATCGATCTCCCGCACCGGTCTGGCCTTGGCAAACTCATCCTCAAGCGCACCGATGAGTTCCCGGCAGGAACTGGCCGGCCGACCGGGAATCTCCGGGGGCAACAAGGCCCAGTCCTTCCCCGCCACCGGCTGGGGGACCAGATGGGCGGAATGAAGCCACGTTGTCCCGCCCGGGTCCATAGTCACCACGGCCATCATATCGAGCCGCAGGAAGAGCAGATCCATCAGATCGTCTTCGCTGAGATCCTCGCCGGCAAGGTGGACATGTACGCAGCGCAAACCCTTGAGACGTCCGCCCGAGGCCTTGAACTGCTTCAGGGCCGGGATCATGATGGATTTACGATCCCCGACCATAATCGCCTCGACCTGTCCGGACCGGCTGAGCAGCACCCCCACCTGACGACCGAGCTCAAAGGCAATCGTACAGAGCTCTTTGGCCAGCTCCGGACTGATGATCAGATCCGGGTTGACCCGGCGCCCGGCAATCCGTTCAAGCGCTTTCAGCTGGGCGGTTTTCAGGCCGCCGGTATTGCCGGTTATCATGCCGATGGCCGTACCTCCGCAATTAAACTGTTCAACTGATCCTCTCTCGCAGTAAACGTCGGTCGCCAACCCGGATGGTTACCTTGATTCTATCAAAATACTCCAACAGGGGAATGGAAAATTTCCTGGTCAGGCCGGTGAGATTTTTAAAGCGCGGCGCGTCGATCTCCCCTTCTGTCTTGATGAAGGTCACCATCTGCTCCTGCAGCCCGGTCAGATCCCGAGCCGAAAAATAAAGATCCTCGCTGATCTTGACCAAAACCTGCTCCCGGACCAGAAGGTCAAGAACCTCGCGGACCAGGAGAGCCGGGTACTTGGCAAAACGTTCCTGCAGTTCCCGCACGGTGGGCGGTGTCAACCCGGCCTCGGTGTAAAAAGCCGCCATTTCCGCCCGGATGCTCAGGGCATCCGCCTTAAGCGATACCTTGTGATTTGCCAGTCTGACCGTTGCCTCATCGACCACGATCGTTCCCTGCTTGCTCAGAGTGTTGAGCAGCAGCTGAAAAAATCGCTGATCCAGGTCGCCGGGCAGCCGGGAACGCAGCTCCTCCCGGGAAAGGTCCGGCTTCATCGAGTTGTCCCGGTGAAAGTCAGCCAGGATCTTCTGCAGGGAGGTACTCATGATCTCGAAGGTTTCCGCCGCTACCATGCGCTGCCGCTCCGAATCCACCATGATGATCTTCCGGCTGGAGATGGGGGTGTCCAGCAGCTTGCGGAAACGCTTGCCGAACTGCCCCATCTTCACGCAAAGCGCCTCGAAGGTAAGCCCGGCAACCCCGGCCTCCCGGAGATGCAGCAGGGAGATATCCTCGGGAGAACCCGTCTGATACAGGGCAAAGACCTGGCTGTTTGCCTCCTTGAAACGCCGCCGCTTGGGCGGAGCCCCGCTCCAGATCCCGCCGCCGCCGATGGTGGCTACGGGCGAATAGCTCCGCACCACATAGCGGTCGCCGGGCCAGGCGCCGAAGGGCTCCTCCAGCAGAAGCTGCACGTTGGCCCGACTGCCCGGGGCAAGCTCCTCATCCTCCAGCAGCACGATCCGGCCCATGATCTCGGCGGTGCCGATGTGTACCCGCACCCTGCTTCGATTCTTGAGAGGTTTGGCATTGGCGGAGAGATAGAAAAAATCGGCGTCCAGCAGATAGGAGGGCGCGAGGGTGCCAGGGGTGGCAAGCATGTTGCCCCTGGCGATCATCCCGGTATCCAGCCCCTGGATATTGATGGCGGTGCGCTTCCCCGCCTCGACCAGCTCCACATCCTGGCCATGCACCTGAATGCCGCGGATCTTGGCGATATGACCTTGGGGATAGACGGTGATATCCTCTCCCAGCGCGATCCGTCCCGAAATGGAGGTGCCGGTGACCACCACCCCAAAGCCCTTCATGCTAAAGACCCGGTCCACGGGCAGACGAAACGGGCCATGGGCCTCGGAAAATTCGCTGCCGCGCACCAGGGTGTCCAGCACCTCCCGGACCTCGGCGATCCCCTCTCCGGTGGTAGAGGAAACCGCGAGCATGGGCGCGTCTTCGAGAAAGCTGCCGGCCAGGAACTGGCGGACATCCTCCTGCACCAGTGCCAGCCACTCCGCATCCACCATGTCTTTTTTGGTGAGGATCACCAGCCCCCGTTTGACCCCGAGCAGACGGCAGATCTCGAAATGTTCCCTGGTCTGGGGCATGATCCCCTCGTCCGCCGCAATGACAAAGGCGAGCAGATCGATGCCGGTGGCGCCGGCCACCATATTTTTCACAAAGCGTTCGTGGCCGGGCACGTCGATGATGCCGAGGCGATGGCCGCAGGGCAGATCGAGAAAGGCAAAGCCGAGCTCGATGGTGATGCCCCGCTTCTTCTCTTCCTTGAGCCGATCGGTGTCAATGCCGGTGAGGGCCTTGACCAGACTGGTCTTGCCGTGGTCCACATGGCCGGCCGTGCCGAGAACGATCTCCCGCATCTGCTACCAGTTCCCTTGCAGGTAAGGATTATGGCGTGCTTCCTCGCCCACCGTGGAACGAGCCCCGCCATAGCCATGCCCCGGCCAGACCACGGTCTCGGCCGGCAAGGTCAGGATCTTCGTTTTGATCGCGGTAAGCAGCTGCTCGCTGTCGCCGCCGGGGAAATCGGTGCGCCCCAGCCCCTCGACAAACAGGGTGTCACCGGTAAAAAGATGGGGGGCGGCATATAGGCAGATGCCGCCCGGAGTATGCCCGGGGGTATGAAGAACGGTCAGGGTAAGCTTGCCGATCACAATCGCCTCGCCATCGCTGACACACCTGTCCACCGGCGGCGAAGGGGGCAGGCCGAGCATGGAGAAATAGTCAATAACCTCCGGCCTGGCAAAAAACTCGGCATCGGCCGCATGCATGAGGATGGGCGCGCCGGTGGCCTGCTGGATCACCCTGTTGCCGCAGACATGGTCCGGATGACCGTGAGTGCAGAGAATCGCCTCGACGCTGAGCCCTTCCGCCCGGCAGAAGGCGAGAATCTCCGCCTCGTTGCCGCCGGGATCAATGATCCCGCACTTTCTGGTCTCCTCGCAGCCCACCACATAGCAGCACACTGCCATAGAGCCCACAGTCAGCTGTTTAACGATCATCTCTTCAGCCTCAACAATCGCAGGTGTCGGGATTGCAGGGTCCGGTGCCACAGCCGCAGCTCGAAGCGGCCATGGCCAGGGGTCTGGCCATGGGAATGGCACCGGCCGCGGCGGCATGAACAGGCAGCTCTTTCTCGACTTTTGCCAAAAACTCCGCAAATGCCCGGGTAGCCGGGCTGGCGGCCTCGGAAGAGAGATAGGGCTTGCCGTCATCCCCGGCGATAACCACCCGGGGATCAACGGGAATCCGCCCCAAAAACGGCACGGAAAACTCGGTCGCCAGCTGCTCGCCGCCGCCGGTCTTGAAGATATCTACCGTCTTGTCGCAGTGCGGACAGATAAAACCGCTCATGTTCTCCACAATCCCAAGGATCTTCATGGAAACATGCTTGCAGAAATTGATAGACTTGCGCACATCTGCCAGGGCGATATTCTGGGGGGTGGTCACGACCAGGGCCTTGGCATCCTTGATGGTGTGGGCCACGGTCATGGGCTCGTCGCCGGTGCCAGGGGGCGCGTCGATCACCAGATAATCCAGCTCTCCCCAATTCACATCGGCGATAAACTGGCGAATTGCCTGATTTTTAAGAGGGCCGCGCCAGATGATCGGCTCATCCCGGTTTTCCATCATACTTTCAAGAGAGATAACCTTGAGCCGGTCATTATATTGCAGGGGCGGCATCTTGCCGTCCTTGGTGAGGGCGCCGTCCATCCGGCCGGGCAGGCCGAGCATGCGGACGATATCCGGGCCGTGGAGATCAACGTCCATGAGGCCGACCTTGTAGCCCTTGCCGGCAAGACCTAAGGCCAGATTTACCGAGATGGTGGATTTGCCCACCCCGCCCTTACCGCTCATCACCAGGATCTTGTTTTTGATCCGGTCTAGTGAAGCGGCGATTGCCGTATTCTGCTGGGCCACCGCCGCATCGGCAGAGCCGCAGCCACTGGCTTTTTTACTGCCACAGGTTCCACTGCTGCATTTCGACATGATAAACCTCCAGAAATATAAAAAAATCAAACAATAAAGAGATTCAACGGGAAGCTTTATCTTATACTGTAAAACAGCACGCTTTAAAAGGCAAAAGCCCGGCGAGCCCTCTGGCGGCCAAAGGACTTTTCGCACTTCCCGCCAAAAAATAAGGGGCTTGACGACAGAGCCGTCAACCCCCTTGATTTCACATGGTGCCCAGGACGAGAATCGAACTCGTACGGGGTTGCCCCCGAGGGATTTTAAGTGTCTGGACACGGTTTTTTACAACTCATTCATATCACTATAATTAGTTGATATTATAGTGATATTTCGATGGATAACTTTTGCCTTTAATAGACAATTTTTACCCGTTTTTACCTTTTTCTTTAGCCATTCTTTAGCCAGATTCTGACGCCTACCTGATACTCACGCCCAACTTTTGTAAGTATATCATTGTAGTGCTCATATTGGAATGACCAAGTAGGTGCATCATCTCAAAAATGCTCCTTCCCTCGTTCGCCCAGATAGAAGCTCTACGATGGCGCAGGTTGTGCCAGTTCCAGCCGTTGGCCTTGCCCTCAAGAAATCGAGGGTACATCTTCCACTCCTTAAACAACTTGCCATCCCAAATCAAGCTCTCAATACATTTAGGCCTGGGTATAACCCTTGGCGTCAAATCGGAATTCTTTGCTTTTCGGGTGTAGAGGACAATATTGTCCCCTCTTACGTCTTCAGACGTAAACCGAATCGCCTCCATAATCCGGCAACCGGTTTCATCAACGAAGTCGAACAACAGCCTCTGCGTCGGGGTCAAACTTTCGCGTACCTGGTCTATTTCTTTTTCCTTTGGGAGGTGCTTGATCTTTTTGTCGATTTTCATGAAATCAAGATTACAAGGATTCCGGATGTCCAAGTCATAGATTTTATTTCCCCAATTGAAAAGGGCCTTCAATGCGCGAAGCATGCCATTGGCATGGTGCTGCGTCTTATTTGATGCTTTTAGCCTCGCGGACTCCTCCATGACCAGCCTGTGAATATCTTCTTTCCGGACCTCCTCCGCTGAGATATTACCCACCGCCCCCAACAATTTCTTGAGATAGCGCTGATTGGCCTTGTAGTAATCATTTGACTTGTGCCCCTTGATATAGTCCAGCCGAGCGGTCATGAGGGTGTGCAGGTCTATCTTCCCTCGTGGCCGACGGGTTTGCTCATCAATTCGTGCCAATTCCTCCCGTTCAGCAGTAACTGCCTCTTTTTTCGTGAGGAATATGGCCTTGGAAAAATATTTCTTATTAATGTGCTGACCGCTGAAAAACCAACGATCCCCCTTAGACAATTTTCTTTTATATGCACCCATGGCTACCTCCTTGCATTTTTTTCAGCCATTCACTATCATAAGATTTCAAAGAAAGTAGGTTTTTAAGGTGGCGCGGATTTAAATTTACTCAAAAAAATTAAGGTTAAGTGTGGATAGGGATACATGACGGAGGCCGTTATGAGTCCTTATCTGACTGTCGAAGAGGTTGCCTTACTTTTTGGAAAATCTAGCAAGTGGGTTTATTCCAACAAGGAACAAATTCCGGGATTTTTCAGACTGGCCAAAAGCATCTTCTTCGACAAAGAAATCTTAATGAGTGAACTTAAAATCAGAGCTGCAAGAAAACCTACCAGGAAAGCACCTGAAGGCGTCCATGACGCCCATGGCTTGCTTTCCTAACCCTGAGCCTCCTGGCCATGCCGGGGGGCTTCTTTTTTGTCGCCCATAAACATTCCTTCAGATTCGGACAATTTGTCCTCCTCCCCTCGATCCAGTATCAAATTCAAGACCTTTTCTGTCTCACTCAAAACTTGCAGGCAAGCCGTGTACACGCTCATGTCCATTTTTTCAGCATAGCGCGAAATATATAGATATGAGTCGCCTATCGTCTTCTTGGTACTCATACCCACAAGGCAACAGAGTGCCTGGGCTGAAAGCTCTGCCACAACCTCCTGAATCGGATTTTGACCGGGAGTCAACTTGCCGACCAGCCGCTCATGGGCACAATGGGCCAATTCATGAAAGAAATTAACCTCATCCGGGGATGCAAGGCAAATCTCTTTTCTGGATGATGAATAATACCCGTAGTAGGAGTAATTTCCGGGAATAGCCTTGACAGAAATCCCCCATTCCTCAGCTCTTTCAAGCAGGGGCAAGCTCGGCAGCTCAATCTGCTCATAACTCAAAGGTTCCCCCTCAGTGTCCTCTACTCGAAACACTGGCCGGGACAAAAAACCAATAAGGACATTTTCATCTTCTCCTGTCGCCTTGTTCGCAAATTTTCGAAAACTTGGGACTAAAATATAAATGGCCTTGCTGCCTTTTTTTACATTTCTACCGACCTCTTGCCACTGCCGGAATCCTCTCGCATCATGGGTGCCAGACAGGAACATGATTGTCCTGTTCAGCTTTGACCAATGCCCAGCAGGGACATCAGCCATGGGAAACATACTGAAACCAACAGCCTCCGGGATGTCGCCTGTTTTGAATCTGTCAATAATACAGTCCAATGTTTGTTTTACTTTTTTGTTCATGTTCGTCTCCATAATTTTGATTTTTTTGGTAAATAATGACAAACCACCAGAAAAATTGCGCTGGTGGCAACGGAAGAAAAGATTTAGATATACGGGGGGATAAAAGGGTGCCGGAGTGGTTTTTGTGAAAAAAAACCGCCTAGCCTTGATTTCAAGCCAAACTTTACTGGTTTGAAAATATGATTTTTAGGGATTTTAAATGTGCGATGATTTCAGAAGAACTCTGAAATCAATGTATTAGTCTAGCACGCTATATAATTTTTGTCAATATATACAGTATGTTATGTCAAATATGATTGTTGCTACTTTGAAAAATGTGGTGCCAAACGCTATTTCGGACCGACATCAATGTGTACCTTGTGATTTTTTTTATGTAGGACACCATTTGTCCCAGGTGAGAGGATAGAATGCGACTGCACGACATAGCAGAGGGCTATAGTATTTTCTCAGTATTGACTTTTGTGGGGCAATTATTGGATAGATAGGCGGATTTCCGTAAGGTAAACCCCCGGCTTTGCCGGTGGTGGATGACTTCACAGCCGTGTTCATGACCGATTGCGACAATCATGGCCGTTTGCAATACCATCAATGCAGGCATGTCAGCGCCCGGAAGTTGTGCGAGACCAGCGCCGATGCTCCCGGCGGTCACAGATGCGGTGTGACAGATGCGGTGTGAATGATTGCGTGAATCTTCTGGTTCTTTGTTGCTATGGTGAATGCTCCACAGAAAACGGTCTGGTCAAAAAACTAAAAGGCAGCAGGTCCGCTGCAGAAAGCCGCAGTGCGACAAAACGATAACCGTTGACAATTGGCCAACCATAATGCCCACGTACAGCGCGTTCGCGGAGTTTATGCCCCGCAGCCTTCTGGAAGGTTATAATTTTTATTTTTCTTGGCGTATAGGACGCTATTTGTCCCAGGTGGGCTGTTAAGGTGGAGTCAAAATTGCCGGTAAAACTATCACTTGAGGGTATTTTTGAGTTGGGGAAAAAATTTTAGGCAAATTACCGGAAAAACTGGGAAGGCCGCACCAAGATATGGTAAGGATAACGGGAATGATTCGTTTTTTAACTGTAACGCCGATGATTGCCGAAACTTACCTGCCTGACTAAATACATTGAACAGGAATCTTTGAAAAGCTCTGCCCCGCCTGTGAAAAGTCAGCTTGCAGGAACATTATTCCCGATAAGTCCTCAACAACAGGCAAAATAACGACTGATGGGAAAGGAACGGCAGTGCCGGTCTTACATGATGGAGAATGATGATTTGTCTTGCAAATTGTCGTGAACGAGCAATTACCGTGAAGACCCGGAAGAAGAAAAAGAGAATCCCATGGTCGAAGTTCGATGGTAATCAGAATTGAATTTGAGCATACGTCAAATAGCGCCATTGACCCTGAAGATGTAATTGCTTGGCTGGTTACGCAGCCGAACGCCAAAGGCACTTTATATTTGGAAAATGTGGTGCGGCAGTATATGGGCGCGCTCCGTGCCGCACCCGCTAAGCTGCAAAGCCCTGTCGTATTTGATGTCGGGAGCGTTTTCACTTGCCTTACACCTGATGAGCTGAATGCCTATTGGGGCATTTTCAGAGTTGCGCCAAATTATAAGCAAGTGAACAGCAGTACTTCAGATATGTTCTCTGCTGGTATGGGCTGCTTCATGAGATACCTGCAACATCTATATGATGAACTCAACATGGAAAAGTCAGATGTTGTTCAGTTGATTGAACGTCACAATTTGGAGCATGTAGACAAGCGGGATTCAGGCGGCGCATTATGGGTGATTGGCGGTAGAGAACTCTCGTCCACAATGCTGAAACTCCGGGGCTCTGGTTTTCATTTTACTTTCAAGGTTGGCGGTGGGCGAAGCAGCGATTACAGAGATGCTTGGTGGTATAAATCTTCAGAAACGTTAAGCGGGCAGAAGTCCGAAGAGTCGGAAGAAGCCCAGCCCGTCTATGCAGAGCCGAAAGGTATCACGAATTCGGCACAGCGCGTTGACTTCACTCGCCCAGAATTCTGCGTTCAAACCCGCCCGCTGACCTGTACCATCAAGGGGCAAGCCATTGTTCCGAGGAAGCAGGACTGGTCGCAATTGCTCATAGCTATTTCCGTGCATTTTATTGAGGAAAACAACTCCAACAGTTCATCGCCTGACCGCAATCCGCCGGACGGGTGCAATGTGTTTTTTTTGCCCAAGAAACCAGACTTCGGGACTTGCGAGCAGCTTCCAAACGGCAGATGGATATACACTAACTATAATCCGCAAACCGTCGTAACGATTATCCGAGGTCTGTGCCAGCATTGTGGCGTGGATTTGAATGATGTCATTATCACCTATGTACCGATAGACGGCACGCCTAATCAGGGAGGGTCGGAAGAAGCAGCCCAGCCCGTTTATGCAGAGCCGAAAGGTATCACGAATTCGGCACAGCGCGTTGACTTCACTCGCCCAGGACTCTGCGCCCAAACCCGCCCGCTGACTTGTACCATCAAGGGGCAAGCCGTCGTTCCGAGCAAGCAGCACTGGTCGCAGTTGCTTGTGGCAATAACCGAACGATTTATCGCTGAAGGCAACCCGGGCCTTGAATCGCTTAACAGCAAGCCGTTGTATGGCAGTATAGTATTCTTTTTGCCGACCAAGGCCGACTTCGGGACTTATTCCCTGCTCTCAAATGGTAAGTGGATTTACACCAACTACGATGCGCAGGCCGTCGTCACAATTATCAAGAATCTGTGCCAACACTGTGGTGTGGACTTGGATGAAGTCATTATCACCTATGAGCTTAAATTCGACAAACCCACGCAGTCGGTGCAAACGAATACTCGCCCCGCGAATGTTGCCTCCGCCGCACCGCCTAAACCTGTGCTTAACCCTGAGATCATTGAAAAGCTGACTGATGTTCTTTCGGCGCATTTCGCCAATGGATACAGGCTGAACTCCCCTATTGAGTTGGCGCGTTTTAGGTCTTTTGCCGCAGAGGATTTTGGCGAGGAAATCACGCTGCCTCACGAGGAACTGAAAAGGTACATTTCGGCTTGCGGAACTACCTATGACGGCAAGGTATATGCTGTGTCGGCAGAGACTAAAGAGCGAATCAAAGAAGCGGTAGATGAATACTTCACCGACGGCGCACAAGCCATATTCTTTGCCGAGTTTTACGCCAAGAACGCGAATTGGCTGTTCGAAGCAAGCGTGGTTTCAGAGGATATGTTCATCGACATTCTCCGTAGGCTGTTCCCGAAGCTGTTGTTCACGCAGACCTATTTCGGCTACACCGACGTTTCCGTCTTTGCCGCTCTGGAGGGCGAAATCCTACGCGTGTGGGGTGACGATGTACTGCTGACCTACGGCCAACTTGCCGAGCGGTTGCGGTACATTCCCCTTGAAAGGATTAAATCCGCCCTCTGTCAAAACGGAGACTTCATTTGGAGCAGCGTGGAGACCTTCTCGCACGTCAGCCGAATTGAAATCACCGATGAAGAGCGGCAAGTACTCCACGAAGCGGCCGTGCGGGAATGCAACGCTCGCGGCTATGCCCCGATTACAGACTTGCCCTTCGGTGAAATCGAGGAACGGAACTACGAACTTTCCATCACGGCGGTTCATAATGCGGTTTACCGCATCTGCCTGTTGGACAAGTTCGATAAAAAAGGCAAAATCGTCGCGCGCAAAGGAGATGTGCCTGATGCGTTGACCATAATGAAGGAATACTGCCGAACCATCGACAAATGCTCGCTTGACGACCTTCTGACTTACGAGAAAGAACTAACGGGAGAAGTTCACCGCTGGATACCGATGGAGGCGGGCAACACCGTTCTGGTTCGTATTGACAAAGACACATATGTTGCGGACAGATATGTTCACTTCAACGCCGACGTAATTGACGAAGCAATCGGGTTGTTTGTTAAGGGCGATTATCTTCCGCTTAAGTCTTTTACCACATTCGGGGCGTTCCCCGACTGCGGCCAGACGTGGAATTTGTTTCTGCTTGAAAGCTACTGCCGCCGCTTTAGTCGGAAATTCCGGTTTGATACCCCATCGGTCAACTCGCGGAACGCCGGAGCGATCATCCGCAAAAGCTGCGGCATGGACTACACGGAGATTATGACCGATGCCGTGACGAATACCGACGTTTCCTTAAAGGACACCGCCGTGGGCAAGTTTCTGTATGAGAGCGGCTACACGGGCAGAAGTACAACCGCAAAAGTTAACGATATCATATATAAGGCAAAAGCCTTACGAGAAAGGATGGATTGAAGATGTATTCGTACACCTACGACAAAAAAACGGGCGGGATACTTCTTAATTCCTCGCCGACCGGGTTCTCGAAAGAACCCCGCCCGGTTTACGCACCTGAATTGGACGTGCTGGGCTTTGATAAGTATTGGAAGTACGACAAGCAGACCGACCGCCCTTATATGTGGGCGGAAGCAAACCACTACTACTATCGCGGGACGTTCGTCGCAAAATTGAAAGGCGGCAATATCTACACCGCCCCTGAGATCATCATTCCGAACGGCGAGGACGACAAACCGATAATGCCGGAACCTAAAGGCCTATCGCTTCGCCCCGTTGACATAGAGGCTATGGTTGAAGCAAACCATGAGATGCTTGAAATCATCGAGCAGACAACGGTCAAGAAAATACTGGCTATCTACACCAAGTACAAGGGTAGGCTCGACTGCTTCCACGTGGCATTTTCGGGCGGCAAAGACAGTTGTGTCCTGCTTGACCTCGTTAAGAAAGCCCTGCCCAAAGGTAGCTTCGTGGTGGTATTCGGCGACACGGGCATGGAGTTCCCCGACACATACGAGGCCATCAAAAGGGTCCAACAGCAGTGTGCCGAGGACGAGATACCGTTCTACATTGGCAAGTCGCACCTCAACCCAAAGGAATCGTGGGAGTTATTCGGCCCCCCATCGCGTGTGCTCCGTTGGTGCTGCTCGGTGCATAAAAGCACTCCGCAGACGTTGAAGTTGAGAGAAGTAACTGGCAAGAAAGATTTTATCGGTCTTGACTTTGTTGGAGTTCGGGCTCAGGAGAGCTTTGCTCGAAGCACCTACAAGTACGAGAACTATGGCGCAAAACAAAAAGGACAGTACAGCCATAACTCAATCCTCGAATGGACGTCTGCTGAGATATGGCTTTATATATATGCGAACGATGTGCTGACTAATGAATCCTATAAGAAGGGCAATGGCCGTGCCGGATGTCTGTTTTGCCCTATGTCGGGTGGTACAAGCGACTACTTACGTCGATCGAGCTATCCAGCAGAGATTGCTAGCTATATCGATTCGATTAAGCATACCTACGATGGGGACAAGAGCAAGAAGAGCAACACCGAATCGTATATCCTAAACGGCGGATGGAACTCCAGAAAGAATGGGCGTGAGTTATCGAACAATACTTTCCGTTGCATTGAAAAGATTATAAACGGAATTTTTACGATAACCATTACTGATCCTTATTCCGATTGGTTGGAATGGATAAAAACGCTCGGAGACTTACGCGGCGGCAACGGCGGCTACTCCGTTCAATTTAATGGCGAATACATACGGTTTTCCGTTAAGGGGACAAAGAACGGCTACATCGTATCAATCCCGGAAGTTGTGCTGAAAGAGCGACCAGCATTCGGGAAGATATTCCGACAGGTATTCCGAAAAGCCTCGTATTGCAAAGGTTGCCGAGTTTGCGAGACGAACTGTCGAAACGGTTGTATCAGTTTTGCTGACGGCAAAGTCAAAATAAGTAACTGTATCAGGTGTCACGAGTGTCACGCAATCGATAGCGGCTGTCTGTTGTTCAACTCGCTACGCCACCCACAAGGAGGAGGTAACTCAATGAAAAGCCTAAACTCATTCGCCGATCACGCTCCAAAGCCAGAGTGGTTGCGCTCATTTTTTGAACTGAAGGAGGCATTCTTTTCGGAGCATACACTGGGTCCAATGATGTTCGATATGTTTAGACGTTTCCTTAAGGATGCTTCCCTAAATGAAAAGAACCACTTCACGTCGTTTGCCGAGTTAATCTCGCAGATTGGTTGGGAAACTGACACGGCGCAAGGCCTGATACTTATCAATCTTGTATCTGAAAACCCGCAGATGGTGTGGTATGTAAACAATTTCGATGTCGGCAGAACCTATGCTCGTCAGACAGTTGAAGATATGCTGGCCAATGTTGATGTCAAACCGAAGGACGCTAAGTCAATCGCCAAATCCTACAAGCGTCTGGTCGAGACACCACTCGGCACAAGCCTGCATTGGGGCTTCATTACCGACGATGGCGACCTCGTCCGCACGAAATGCTCTGTTAGCGACCCGCGCGTGGTGCTGTACGGTCTGTTCAAGTTTGCGGAGAAGTGCAACGATTACAAGGAGTTCACACTTGCCACGCTCCTGAATGAAAGTATCGATCGCGACGGCATCAGCCCCACCCGCATCTTCGGGCTTGACCGCGACGATATGACGCCGCTCCTGTTGGGATTGTCGGTAAAGTATCCGGAATTCATCACTGCATCGTTCACGCACGATCTCGAAAAGATAACGCTGGCAGAGGATAAATCGTCCCAAGATGTACTCGGCTTGTTTAAGGGAGATGCGGCAAATGCCTAATAACAAATACCGCGAATACTTTGACATCGACGAGAGATATTTCCCTTGCATCGATGACGCCGCAATAAATGCTGGCGCACCCTGGGAGAATACCTATCCCCACAGCACGTTCATTGAAATGCTCACTGAGATGGAGCGAGCATTGGCGCGACAAAACAACGGCAGGACGCTTTGGATAGAGGGCGCATATGGAACAGGCAAGTCACAATGTGCCTATGCCCTGCGTAAAATCCTTGAAATGCCGGAAGAAGAAGTCCGTGCCTACTGGAATATGTATGACCCACTGAAAACCGACCTTCTTGAAAAGCTGATTGGTCATAAAAAAAAGGGAATCGTGGTTGCTTATCGTTATGCCTCTGGTGGCATTATGTCAGCGCGAGACCTATTTTTTGCCATTCAAGAAAGCGTGAAATCCGCTCTTTTACAGCAACAGGTGCCTTATCTTGGAGAGAACACTCTTAAGGAGAGCATTATTGCTTGGTTGGAAGATAGTGACCACAAGCTGATGTTCAACAGCCTTTTGCAAAACCAGGACAAGGAGTGGAAGGCGTTATTTTCCCAATCCAACGCCGATGATGTTCTGAACACGCTCCGCCAGAATGGTGAAGTTAAGTCTTTAGTGGAGAATATCTTCCGTCTTGCAGACAAGGAGGGGATAACCGCGCTGACTATTGATTCAGACAGGCTTATTAATTGGCTTACAGACATAATTGACCGCAACAACATAAGGATTGTCTTTATTTGGGATGAATTCTCCGATTACTTCAGGAACAACCGCGAGAGCCTTTCGGAGTTTCAAAAAGTTGCCGCTTTGGTTCAGAATAAGCACTTCTACTTCATTGTGGTGACACACGAGCCTCAGCAAATATATGTGGCAGACAGCGACAGGGGAAATCAAAGCAAGGTAAGCGACCGCTTTATATCAATCCCAATTTCTCTTCCCGATAATATCGCATTCAACCTAATCGGTCACGCTTTCAAACCAAAGCCTGCCGCCGAGCCCCAGTGGGACATTCTCGCCGACGACCTGAATGACCGAGTCAAGAATTCCCGCTCCAAAGTTATGGAGGTTGTGAAGATTGATAACCCACAGGTGATGAAGGATATTATGCCGCTTCACCCGATGGCGGCTCTGATCCTTAAAAACATAGCCTCTGCTTTCAAGTCCAACCAACGGAGCATGTTCGATTTCATCAAATCCTCTAACACGGACGATGTGAAGGCGTTCCAATGGTTTATTGAGGATACGGGGCCATTTGACGACCACCCGCTTCTCACGGTGGATATGCTGTGGAACTTTTTCTATGAGAAAGGCAGGGATAACCTCACATCAGACATTCGCCTAGTGCTGGATACCTTCCCGCAGCAACAGAATTTGCGTGAGGATGAGAAAGCTGTTCTGAAAGCCATCCTCATTATGCAGGCGATTGATCAGCGGTTAGGCGGCACGATCGACCTGTTCAAGGCGACCGAACAGAACCTCAGCTATGTCTTTGAGGGCATCCCAGACTTAGAGGGAACGAAGTCCGCCAACCTTGCGAAAGGGCTTAAGGAAAAAGGCATTCTCGTTGCAAACCCGATAGGCGGTGGGCGGTATGCCTATGCGGCTGCCGTACTTGCGGGAGACCAAGCCAAAATCGACACCCACAAGACAGATATACGACAAAGCAGCACAACCTCGAAACTGGTGACAGAGGGTGGGCTTTCTACCGTTTTGTCACTTTCGCCTGCCATACGCCTTCGGTTTGAGTCCGAGCCGGGTACTGGCAAAATCATGCCCGTAACAACCGCCGATTTCACACGCACAATCAATACCCTGCGCGACAAAGCCACTATGTGGAATTTTCACGCCGTTATCGCCTTTGCTAAGGACGATGCGGAAGCGGCAAGTTTTCGCAAGATCCTCAGAACTGCGGTTGCAGATAAGCAGTACGAGAACATCGTATTCATCGACGCGCTCTCTACACCGCTTGGTTTGGATGCTTTTGAGCAGTATGTGGACTTCTCTGCTATGGCGATGTACTACCAAGGAAGCAACAATACCTCGTCGCGGCAAAATTCGGAAAAAGCAAAGCATGTCTTAGACCAAGATTGGAAAAACCGTATCTACAACGGTCAGTTTGTCGTATACACCTACGCAAATCGAGAAGGCGAGAAACTCGGCAACGGGCACGGTGTAGCAAACGTCCTCCAGACCATAGTGACGACCAAATTCCCATATGTGTTTGATTTCGCCAAGAGCCTTACAGAGAGCCAACTGAAGATAACTCCTGCGATGAAGCAATCGGCAAAGTCCGGCATATCGCAGGCCTCGAGCGGTGTTGTTGGCGGGGTCGAAAAGCACGTCCTTCCGACTGTTTGGAAGATTGATAGGTATTGGGAAAATCCTACGACAGCGTCATTGCCTATCTCGAAAATCAAAGTCGAGATAGATAAGCGCATCGAGGTCGAGTTTGCCCGCAGCGGACAAATTTCAATCGGCGAACTCTACGACTTCCTTGAGGAAATTTATGGTTTTTCACCGTGCAACCTTTCGTCGTTTATTTCCGGTTTCCTGTTGAAAGAGTACGGCAGTGAGCCGTTCCGCTACAGTGACTCATTGGGCAGTCACGAACAGATGACGCAGGACAAGCTTGCTGAGATGCTCGGAAACTACATCGGTAGGTCTACGAGGCCGACCTATATCGTGAAGATGACAGCCGACGAAAAGGCTTTTTATGAGCTTACTGAAAAGGCATGGAGAATGCCCCCAAATTCGTGTTCTTCCGCAGGACAGGCTGCCATAGCTGTGTCAACGAAAATGCGCAGTCTGAATCTGCCGGTATGGTGCCTTGAAGAAGTGGATGAAGTCGGCATCTTTGCTGTGGTTCAGAAGTACATTGAATTTGCTCAAAAGGAAGGGAATGAAGCTCATAAGAAAGCAGTTGAAATCGGCAAAATTGCGTCCGCCAAGCCCTCGATTGCGGACAGTTTGTTCAGCTTGATCACAAGCGAGAATTGCCAGAAAGGTATGCGCGAGTATCTCCGCTCCTTTGAGGACGGCAAAGTTATGGAACTTGCAACGGCAATCGGTGCTGAAAACAATGTGCTTGCCGACATTCGCCGCTTGTTCGGAGTTAAACACTCATGCCTTTGGGACAAGCTGACAGGCGAGGACGAAATACGCAAGCTGCTGACCGATTACAGCGTGGTCAAAGAGAGCAATACAATTCTGAATGCTGCCGCGCATTCCCTGTCCGAGGCATACAAAGAGTGGCGCGATCGTCTGAAGTTCATCGGCATCTCATGCGAGGCTCTGCGGGCAAAGTATCCAGGCTTGGCAAAAGTTCTCGACGTGCTCCTTAAAATCTGTAAGCAAGAGGATATCTTGCCCGAACAGTTGAAAGCGTTCCATACGGAGTTGGTGCAGCACGGGGCGGAAATCAGGGAGTTGCTGAACAACGAAAGCCGAGCTTTTGCCGAGGCCTATGAGCCGTACCTTGAAGACCTGAGCGATAAGGACATCGCTGATGTGAAGAGCAAACTCCAGACAGGTTTGTTTGAGTTACCGAAAACTGACTGTAACGTCAAGGTAAAGGAAGCTGCCGAGGAGTTTCGCAAGAACCAGTTGAAATCGCAGCTCTTCCACTTGTGGAAAGGCAAGGCAGGAACGAAAAACCCACGTGAGTGGTCGAGCCGCTACAGGACGCCTATTCTATGTTGTGTCTCCGATGCTGAATACGATAATGCAAAGAAAGCATTTGAAACCCTCAACCGAAACTGGGGATTGGATTCCGAAATCAAATCCGCACTTGCGTTCCTTGGATCCACCACGCTGTTCGCCATCCTTGCGGATGAAGAGAAGCGGAACGCGGCATTCAAGCGGGATATTGTCGGCGAATACAGCACGTTACTTCCTGACCTCGATAAGGTCAGGGATACACTTGATCGCCTTTCCGTAGACACTTACGATTGGCGAGACAATCCGAGCGTTAAGGGCAAGGTGAAGCAACTCGCCGAAGCCGAGTACAACGCTGGCGGCAGCGACAAGGTTCTTCTGAAAATCGACCAGATGGACGACGCCCAATTGAAGCAGTACCTTAAACGGCTCGTCAAGGACAGTATAACAGTCGGGATTGAGATACTGGCGAATGGGGGCGGGAAATAGAATGCAATTTGCTTCGGTAAACGAATACCTGACATCCCCCGTCGAAACGCCATATTTCTTGTTCATCAGTGACGAGCAGTATGCGACAGCAATTGATGGGTTGTCGGCCCTTGGGCTTGATTTCGTTCCGATGAGCCATTTCTGCTACAACGATGACAAAATGCCTGATATTGATGGGCTCCTCACCTATATCCAGGCTGCCGATGTAAATGCAATGGGGAAAAAGTTCGTTGTAACGGGGCTTGGCGAGTTTCTTGCGCTTCGCGGAGGCGATGCGGCAACACGCACCTTGTCGCGGTTAAAAGACCATAATGTCGGCGGTGCAAAAGTCGTGTTGCTTCTGCGAGGGCTTGCCTCGCTGATTACCGGGATGCAGACGACTGACCTTCGCTTTGACAATCGTCGGTACAGCGTCGTCGACAAGGCTGAGTGCGACTTATCGTTTACCCTTGCCGCTCCGGCTGTCGGCTTGTCGACTTTATCGGGTTTCAAAGCGATGCTTGCGGAACTCGAAAATGGGCGGTGTGGTAGTGTTGTCGTGAACACTGCTGTCAATCTCGATAAGGCGATATTCACCGTACATAAAATCAGCAACGCCTACGAGGGCATTAAGTTCTCAACAAGGGGCTTTGCCTTAGAGCGTTCCTGCGGAAGCGACGCTCGTTGGGCAGAGTTGCTGACAGAACTCAACCAGAGCAATGGCTCGCTCGACGAGGTCTTCGAAAAGCACGGTCTTGGCAATAATCTGGAGTCGGATTTTTACGCACGCATTGCTGGGAGCGACTACCGCAACTGGCTCTATTTCATCTGTCTGAAGAGCAAAGCAGACACATTGCAGAACGGATATCTTCGGTTCGTACTGGACAAGACGAGCCGTTTTGAGGACTTCGCCGGGAATGTCCTGAACGTGATAATCGATATCCCACACACGGATAAGCGGTTCTCTTCGTTCTATCGTGAGCGTAAGGCTCTGGTCGAGAAGTTCCCGGAATCGGATATCGCAGACTTCGTAGTGAATAGTCGGCAAGTAGTGTCCGAAAGCATTTATAAGCTGACGGACGGGACAAGGACGGAACGTGAAGAGATTATCGCCTGGCTCTCGAAAACCCATATGCTTCCGCAGCTTGATGGTATTTATCCCGTGTTGGCTGCTTACCTGAAAAAATATGTTTTCAAATGCCCTGAACTTGCGGATTTGCTGACCGAGTATTTCGAGGCGTATAAGCGGCAAAAACTGTCTAATGAACTTGAACCAGAATTTTTAGAAAAGGTTGATGAACTTGCTCGTTCGCGGAAGTTCAACAGACTGCCGACGCGGAATGAAATAATTGATAGCGTGGATAAGAGCGACACCTTCCTCTACTGGCTTGATGCCCTCGGTGTTGAATATTTAGGCTTAATAGAATCTTTAGCACAAAAGTGCGGTCTATCGGTTCGGGTCAACATCGCTCGTGCAGAACTTCCGACGATAACGGCCATCAACCGAGACTTTTTTGATGCGTGGCAAGGTGGCAAAAAGAAGAACGGTGAACTTGATGATACCAAGCACAGGGATGCAGGCTGTTACAACTTCACTGATAATGAATTACCCATCCACCTTGCGAAAGAATTGGACATCATCACGGCGATGATAGATCAGGCGGCTACGAAACTTGCGAAAAGGGAGTGCAAAAGCTTCTTGATTGTCAGTGACCACGGCGCATCTCGGCTGGCTGTCCTGCGGCGCAAAGAGGAAAAATACGACACCGATACTACAGGCGAGCATTCGGGGCGTTGCTGTAAGCTTTTTCAGCCCTATGACCTCCCTTTCGCCGCAGAGGAGAATGGATACCTCATGCTTGCCGATTACGGTCGCTTCAAGGGTAGCCGCGCAGCGAATGTCGAGGTTCATGGCGGGGCGTCATTGGAAGAGGTCGTCGTTCCCGTTATTGAACTGTCTCTGAAAGACGGAAGCATAACGGTTAAGCTGGTCGACGAGACCGTGACCGTAGACTTCCGAACCGGCACGGAGATTAATCTATTCTTTAACTCGCCGGTGCGAGATGTTTCAGTTGTCCTGAATGGGAAGCGCTACTCGGCTTCGCAGATAGACGCAAACCACTACTCCGTGAAGTTGCCCGACACAAAACGGGCAGACAACTATTCGGCGGACGTTTATGCGGGTGACAACCTGATTGGCAAAATTATGATTAAGGCGCAAAGCAAGAGCGGCAAAGTCAATGACGCTTTTGATGACTTATTTTAGGAGGTGTGATTGATGATTGAGAAACTCAAAAATTGCTTTGACGAGATGGTCGTGTATAAAGACCTCAAGAAGAGCAACTTCTTCTCCGCTCTGAGCCTGCCTTCCTTTATGCGTGACTGGCTCTTAAAGAAGTTCGAGGACGAGAACGGTCACTTCGACTCCGACGAGTTGGCTCGCTTTGTGCGGACATATTTGCCGCGCAAGGACGACTGGACGGCAATAAAGAATCAGGTGGTAATCGAACACGAGCGGGTGAAGTTCCTCGCCAAGGTGTCTGTTGACATTGACATCAAGACGAGGGCGGTGGCGTTTGCTTTGCCCGACTTCGGCTTAACAAGCAAGGACACCATCATTGAGGATTCCGTGTGGCAAACCTGCAAGGAAGACTTGATGCGCGGGCGTGAGACGTGGGGAATGGTCGAACTCGGATATCGTCCGCCCGACGACTTTGATGTTGAGTCCCAAAGAAACAATTCAAAAGGCGCAAACCGTGGCAAAATCAAGCTGACGGCGTTTAAGACTTTCTGCCCATATACCATCGATATCGACTACTACAAAGAGGCGCGTCGGGAATTCACTACAGCGGAGTGGCTCGATGTCTTGCTTGGCGCGGTGGACTACAACGCGAGCGGCTATCTCGGCGATGAGGAAAAGAAACTCACGATGCTTACCCGCTTGCTTCCGTTCGTTGAAAAGAGACTGAACCTCATTGAACTTGCCCCGAAAGGAACAGGCAAGTCATATCTGTTCGGTCGCGTCAGCCGCTTCGGGTGGCTTTCAAGCGGCGGCGTTATGAGCCGCGCGAAGATGTTCTTCGACCAGAACAAGCGTGTCGAGGGCTTGGTGTCTGGCAACGACTTTATCACCCTTGACGAAGTGCAGACCATTTCATTCACCGATGTGGACGAAATGCGCGCCGCGCTGAAAGGTTACCTTGAATCGGGAATCTTTACAGTCGGCAACTATGAGGGAACCGCCGAAGCGGGCGTTATCCTCTGTGGCAACATCAAGAAGGAAACGATGGACGAGGATGGCTTCGGGAATATGTTTGAGGAATTGCCGTCCGTATTCCACGAGTCGGCTTTGATAGAGCGTTTCCACGGCTTCATCAAGGGGTGGAATATTCCTCGAATGAACGACGACCTCAAGATTGCGGGCTGGGCGTTGAACTCAGAATACTTCTGCTCGATTATGCACGAACTGCGCGATGATATGAGTTACCGCGCAATCGTGGATGAACTTATCGAAGTCCCCGAAGCGGCTGACACCCGTGATACCGAAGCGGTCAAGCGTATCGCCACGGCTTACCTGAAACTCCTGTTCCCGCAGGTTCGTAGCGCAGACGACATCACTGCCCGCGAGTTCAAGCGTTACTGCCTCGACAGGGCGCGAAAGATGAGGGATACGATTAAGTACCAGTTGGGAATGCTTGATGTGGAGTATCGCGGGAAAGATATCCCTGCGTTCAGCGTCAGACCTGACTCTGAAGAAGTTGGGTAATTGTGTGGAGAAAAAAAGCTGCTATATCTGCGGAAAAGAAGCCCTGAGCAAAAATGAAATCGGGCTTACCAAGAAACTGGTCGACAAGGATTCAAAGCGGTTCTATTGCCTTGATTGCCTTGCCGAGGATTTGGAAGTCGATACTGAGTTCCTGCTCGCTAGGGTCGAGGAGTTCAAAGAGCAAGGCTGCAAACTATTCTGAGAAGGTGAGACCGTGATTTACGCAGACGGCGCCGCGACTACAAGAATATCACAGCGTCTTTGAAAAGATGCTTCATTATAAATTAACATGGAAACCAGCAATTCTTCAGAAAATTACACGGAACTTCCGGGGGCGTGTTGTTGGCCATCGTCTGATGCCTATCTAGCCCATTGAAATCTCCCTGCCTTGCAGGCGGGACGGCCATTACCTCCGGCACTGGGGGTGGATATGTTTTCACAAGACTGTTCCTGTTCAATATCCTCACCCACGCCTGATGCTTGCCAAGCTCAAGAAAATCCTTCCTGCTGATACCATATACATCGGCAAGCATGGCCGTCTCTTCCGGGCCAGCCGGGAACATGGCAATCTTGGTATTGCAATTACTGATGATGCTTTTCAGGGTTCGGATCGACGGGAAGCTGCTGATCTCCTGGTGGGCAAGGGTGAATCCGACCTTGAATGAGCGGCCAAACTTCAACAGATATTCAAAACTACTATTTACCCCCATCCAGCATTCATCAAGATAGAACATCAGGGGGGAATAGACCTCCTGCTTCTGGAATTCGACATACGACTTCACTGCAAAAGAAAACAATGACGTGACATAAATCCTTTTTTCCATACTCATGCCGGAGGTGTCCACGATAACAACCTGGCCATTCTTGGCAATCTCAGCGATATCGAGCTGGTTCTCGCCGTTGATCACCTTTTTCAAGGATTCATCCTGAACAAACTTACTCAGCCGGATCGAAAGCCGCTTGGCGGTCTGTGCTTCCTCGCTTGACCCACCCTTCTCTTTCCTGTCCAGCTCCTGCCAATACCGAGACGGATTCCTGGCCAGGTATGCCTTGCGGAAATCAGGATACCGTAAAAATTCATAAAGGATATTGATATTGCGGTCCTCTTCACGAAGCGCCTTGATTGCCTCGCTCAAAACCTCTTTCATGTTTTCACTGGCAGTGGGATTTGATTTCGAAGTGGTGCTTATCAGGATATCGAGAATCTCGATAAACTCATCAATGAGGTCGTTAAGCCGATAACCCTTCTTGCGGAGAGGATTTACCACGATGGAAGGATTATGGTAGGAGAAGTAAGTAACCCGGCTCTTGTCGGGAGCCAATGCGTAAAGCTGCTGGGCATGATCGCCCTTCGGGTCAATGAATATACAGGCCAAGCCCTGTTTGATGTCATACAGGGCCATTCTCAACATTATGCTGGTCTTGCCAGTACCCGTGGAACCAATAATATAGGTGTGTCGAAAACGGTCGTTAAGATCATTTATTCGAGGTAGTTCATGATGCAGATATTCTAATCTGCCAAAATCGAATTTGTACATTAGGGAGTTTTTTGACTTTCCTTCATTTTATATTCTTCGTGGTCGGCCTCGAAACCGGCTTTTCTTGCCTCAGCCCTTTTTATATCAGCCTCCGCTTTCATCTTGTCCAGTGCCTCCTGAGCCATGTAAACATCAGAATCTTTACTGTTCGGATTGAGCGCTTTAATCAGGACAAAAGCCTGCGGAGGAGATATGTTTTTCATATCAAGTTCTGTGGTGATTTTTTCAATAAGAGTCCCCCGCAGCTCCACCAAACGATTTTCTGCTATTATCCTTTCAGATTCAAGCCTTACTTTGTCATTCTCCAATTTAATGCGGACATGCTCACCATGAGCACGTTGCCGTTCCATTTCTTGTTGAACAATAAAAGTCTGATGCCCTTCTCTTTGCCGATCCACATTAAATTGAGACTCCTCAACTTGTTGGATAATAAGATTACCTAACACTTCTCGTTGCGAAATCAGTCGTGCCTTAAATTCTAGCAAATCACTTGAGTGTTCCCTAACCTGCCTAACAAGTCGCAACAATGCCTGCAAGTGTTTTTCTTGGCCTTCCAATCTGTTCCGCCTAAACCAACTCTGGATGACACCGACATCATTATTTTGATTATATTTAGATACCAGCTCACTAACAAGATTGTGTACATCTAAATTATCAAGATTGACAGATTCATTCAGAATATTTACATTTTCTACTGATAAAGAATTTACTAGAGCATTAGTAGGCCCAGATTTGTAACCAATTAATTTACCTTTGTTTTTATATGTCATTATTGCCCCTTATAACTTTTCGAAAATTCTATTTCAGTAGCGCAACGTGGACAATCGATAACTGTAAGGGTAGTATTGCACGTTACACAGTTGTCAGTCAATAAACGACTCTTATGCAATTCTCCACAATTTGGACATTGCCAACCAGAATAAAGAAAAATAGCTTGATTACAAAATGGACAAAACATCGCTTTAGGCGAAATACTATCCAAAAAAATGATTATATAAAGTGATATTGACAATGTAATTGTAGATATCAACAACATATTAGTAGTAAGAAAAATATAAATTCCAACACGATACAAGCAAATTACCAGCAACATAAAACAACAGATTATTGGATAATACGTAAGGCTGTGCAATTTAAAATATTTGAATTTATTCACAACAGACACAGATGGATTTTTCAAATCTTTCTGAAATAATTTCAAAAAATAACTATATACAATTATAGGTAATAATATCAAAATAGCAAAAATCATAGCTGTTTGAACACCACCAACATCTGAATTTGGCATAGATAAAGCTTCAAACACTGTCGCAGTTGTGAGTTTTGCAATATCCATAAAATAATTCCCACTTTTAACGAATCATTAAAAAAAGCTTACGCTATTCCATACATCATAATTAAAATTCAGGGCATCTAATCTTCATTTTACACACACATATCCCGGGATATCTCGTGCCTAAATATCCACCCTGACCAATTCGCCTGTAATTGACCAACACACCACACCATAAAACCGAACCCGTCTTTTTCACAGTGATAGAGACCCAACTTATGGCTTTGATCTTTCCACCATTCAGCCCATGTAGCGTCACGTTCAGCGATTACTTTATACTTCCATCTTTTCTCTTCAAGGTAGTTCTGCCATTCCGGCTTTGGACTCTCTATCTCCAAAAAGACCAACTTGGCCATATTGTCCTTCTTGAAAACAACCGCCCCGTCCGGAATCAGAAATGGCTGATCATCTTTTGGCTTTTCACGAAAAACTGGATAAAACAAGGCATAGAAATCCGGCAACCTTATAATCTGCAAGAGCATTTCAGTATTGTAAATACTATCGCGTTGCCCTACCCCAGTTGGCAGTTTGATAATTTTGTAATTCTTGTTCGAGAAATCTTTCAACAAGCTAACCGCCTTGCGAGTCGCCATTAACACCCCATCAGGGGACTGCTCCAGAAATCCTTTTTGAACGAGCAATTCCAATTTCTTCTTGGTGGCAATCTTCTTCTGCCAAACTGCATCGGAAAAATGTTCCGCCAATTGCTGCCGGGTCACATAACGGACAGTGGCTATTGTCCAAAGGCAGTCATAAATGTTCTGCCAAGTCGCCCCTCTCTTTATTTCTTCGAGTTCATCCAGCATGCTTGCTCACTGGGCCGTAAGAAAGTTATCGATAATCGTGCCCATCCAGTAAAAAAACCCGTAAGGAATTGACGCCAATTCTTACGGGCAGAAAATAGGCCCCTTTCCTGCCGGTGCGGGTTACGGATAATTCTTACGGGGCTTTCTTTACCCCACCACCCTCTCTCTACTCACCAACTTCCTAGGTCACACCGTCCAAAAAAAATGAAATCTTAAAAACCACCATCCCAATCAAAATCTTCCAAACCAAAAATAATCAAACCCTGAAAAAATCTACCTTAAAACCCAAAAAACCAAAATAAAAAAAGCTAAAAAATATCAGCGATATCCTCAGCCAAAAGACACACCGTGAAAACAAGTCACCAGCCTGGCGCCGGGAGCCAACTTCTTCAAAACACAAAACCCTTTCCAAAACCCATCAAACTCATTCAAAGCACATCAGGCGCCAGAATACTCAGCTAACCAATCAGCCGCGAGCCCACGCACAAATCAAGTCACCACCACCGCACTGGACAACGTCCGCGCTCCAGCCATCGCAAAATAACTGAACAGCAATGGCGGACGTAACAACCACCCAGCTACGCACAAGGTACACCCGTCATGCAATCAATCAAGACAACAACCTTAATATCTTCATCTCCTCATACCCGTTTAAAAATCTAATTTTTTTGAGGGGCTGGGGGAGGCTCGAAAAAATAGTCCCCCTTTTGAGGTTCCCCCCTTTCCGATATCAATCAAGAGCTCCCTACTTTTGTGGGGTAAGCCCAAAGGGGGATAGGTTCGGAAAGGGGGAAACCGGCAAGGGGGACGATAGATTTTTTATAAATAAAATTTTGTTTTTAGGGCGGGGTCCCCTGAAAATGAAGTTTTATTTTAGGGTATGAGGAGATGAATTCCTCCGGAGTAAAAATTAGGAGGTTCCTGATTTTTATGGAGGAGGAACAACTACTTCTCTTGCAGTTGCCCTGCTTGCCGCGAGCAGGGTATCAAAAGAGAAGCCCGGCATTCCGTCATCAAATTCAACAACAACAGGGACGCCGACTATAAAAAAAAGGGGAGGCTAATGAGCCCCACCTTTTTTGTAAACTTCCCCGTGCTCAGCTCGGGTACGCCCGATCCTGATCCCATTTTTGAAGGACCCTTTGATCAAGTCCGTTACCACCGCAAGCAAGGCTTCTTTGAAAGCTTGCTCTTCTGTCTTGTTAACCCAGGTTACCTGGTACATCGAGAATACCTCGGCAAGCGCCTCGATGACTTCAGCCATGAAGTCCTTTTTGTTTTCTTTTCCCATAAGATTTTTTGTCGGCGAAAGTAAATAAAACTCAGATGAACAAGTTCGCCTTGCTTCCTCATCTACTGAAGTGACAGCAACGGAGACCTTGCGGTCTGTCAAGGGTGGAGCTGTCCCCATCCGTAATGAAGCGATAGCGAAGTGGAGGTTGTGGGCAGACTACCCTTGATGGGCCGTGAGGTGTTGCTACAATGGAAGAAGATGAGGAGGCATGGCAGACTGCGCATACATCCAACCAAGGTAAGCCAGACCGGGCGGGCAAGACGAGCCCCCGCTGGGGCTCCACCGCCATTGGGGTGGTGTCTTTAATAATTTGGCCTGCGGACAAAACACGGCCATCTTTTTCTCAGCAGAAATCCAGATAGCCACGGAGACGTAGCGGCCTATCAAGGGTAGGCTGTCTCTATCCGCAATGGAGCGTTAGCGGAATGCGGGTTGGGGCAGACTAGCATTGATGGGATGCGAGCTGTTGTTACGCTGACAGGCGGTGAGGTCTTTGAAGGGTTGGCTGTCCACAGGTGTAATGGAGCGTAAGCGGAGTGAAACCTGGGGGTAGACGATCCTTGATAGACCGGGGGGCAATAGGAGCCCCCGGTGGGGCTCTACCTTCATTGGGGTGGTGGCTTTAATTCTTTGGCCTGCGGACAACGCGGCCATCTTTTCCTCAGCAGAAATCCAGATAGCCACGGAGACATAGCGGTCTGTCAAGGATAGGCTGTCTCTATCCGCAATGGAGCGTTAGCGGAATGCGGGTTGGGGCAGACTAGCATTGATGGGACGCGAGCTGTTGTTACGCTGATAGGCGGTGAGGTCTTTGAAGGGTTGACTGCCCCCAGGTGTAATGGAGCGTAAGCGGAGTGAAGCCTGGGGGTAGACGATCCTTGATAGACCGGGGGGCAAGAGGAGCCCCCGGTGGGGCTCTACCTTCATTGGGGTGGTGGCTTAATAATTACTGTAGCGGACACTGACTGCCACTATAATGGCCGCGAGAGCTGCTGTCACGAGGGCGGGGATGGTGAGGCCGGCAGCCTTGGCTGCGCGCTGCCCGTGCCATGCTGTATGTAGCATCCTACCTCCGCTCATCACCGCTGCCGAATTCAAAAAAAGCCCCTGGCATTTAAGCCAAGGGCTTTTTCGTCAGTGAGGCTTGAGTCTCACCGACTATTTCTGATCGCTCATGCCTCCTGATGTCTGAGCGCCGGGATTTCGTTTGCCCTTCTTTCAGTAAAGAAGATATCTCTCTCAATGCCCAAGCTAAAATGGCCCTTGAATCGTTCCAACTCCTCCAAGGAGAAGTAGCCCCATTCATCGTTGTAATCTCCAAAGAGGGAAACAAACCCAAAAAATGTCTTGGTCGTTGGATCGTACTCGGTGGCATACCATGTGCCGATTCCCGTTGGATTAAAGAATTTTGCGATAACCAAAGGATTTTTCTCTTCCTCCTGGCTACCAACCTGTTGGAACCTGTCCAAAAGCTCCATGTTTAATAATTCCATATTTTTGACTGGCGAAAGTAAATAAAACTCGGATGAACAAGTTCGCCTTGCTTCCTCATCTGCTGAAATGACAGCAACGGAGACCTTGCGGTCTGTCAAGGGTGGAGCTGTCCCCATCTGTAATGAAGCGAAGCGGAATGGAGGTTGTGGGCAGACTACCCTTGATGGGCCGTGAGGTGTTGCTACAATGAAAGGAGATGAGGAAGGAAGGCTCCGTTGCATGCCCACGACCAGGATAAAACAGGACGGGCGGGCAAAAAAAGCCCCCGGTGGGGCTCTTCCTTAATTGGGGTGGCTTAATTTTTTTTATTCAAAGGCGAAGCAGAAAAATCTCGGCGACGCCAGGTGGCCGGTATGTAGTAATCACCGTCCTCTCCCACTATGGCGTTGCAAGGGATAGTCATGGTCATATAAAAAGGAGAAGGAAGGCACCAGCAACTTTAAAAGTTCGCACCCATGCCCGGTCCCTTCGCCGCGTCTTCTTCTGGGTATGTCATTGACCACATCCAGGCGTTGAAACATGGCAGAGTTGATTATCCATCAAACATGCAATGGCATAAGGCAAAGGACAAGTGGGAATAAGGGCAGAGGTAACGGATAGAGATTCAGTGACAAATAAACCGCTTCTTTCGAGGGAAGCGGGTTATTTGTTTTCGGTAACGAAAATATTTTGCACTTTTCTTTTTATCGATATATTGTTACCGGAAACGAAATAAACGTTACTATTGATATATCGTTACCGGAAACTAAAAGAAGGTGTTACCATGGACAAAACAGAATCGGAGCCGAAAAAGGGCAGGCCAAGGAAATATGACCAAGCCAGCGAGAGGGTCGACGCTTATCGGAAACGAAAACAGGCTGAAGGCAGGAGGCTGGATATTTTTTTGCTCAACCAAGCGAGTTGGCGTATCACTGCTCTTGCGAAGGCATGGGACTGCTCGCGTGGTGCGGCCATTGAGCGGCTTATAATGGAGGCCGATCAGAAGTATGAATCAATTTTGTTTCCGGTAACTGAAAGCGATTGATATATTTTTCTACCTCCCAAAAAAAAGAAGATCAAAAAAGAGGGGTGGCAGTTTTCATGTGATGCGGTTTTTTTTATTTGCATTGACAGAAGCCACCTCGGTCCTGGAGGATTCTGCTACAGGGTCCGATCTGAGGTGATCAGGAAGGGATCAAATCAAAGCAAGCCGTCAAACACCCTTCCCTTCCATGCGTCGAAAAAATCCCGGCAGTATTCAAACGTTAATTTGCCTCTTTTTTACAAAAAAATCTGCCCAATCACAATTTCAAAGTCCTGAAAAGTCCCGAATCTTAGCCATGTCAAGACCCCACCTATTGACAAATTTTATAATATATTCAATACTTTATAGTTCTGCACACAGAACAATTGCCCTTTCAGATCAACAACAACCAAAGGAGGATATTATGCAAAAAGGACGAAACTGGGTGGACTATAAAGAAATCAAGTCCACCGTCACCATGGAAATGGTGCTCAAACACTATAGGGTGTTTGAGGCACTGCAAAAAGTCGAGGGGAAAAATGCCCTCGGCTGCTGCCCAATCCATAAGGGCACCGATCCCCACCAGTTTTCCGTCTGTCTGACCAGGAACATCTGGCGCTGCTTCGGCTCCTGCAACACCGGAGGCAATGTCCTGGACTTCATCAAGATGATCGAAGGCGATATTCCCATCCGTAATGCAGCCCTGCTCCTGAAAAAACTTTTTCTGGAGACAGGAGAAACCCCTCCTGTACAGGAGGAAGCGCAAACGGAAACAAAAAACGACCGGCAAGAACCGGTCGCAACGGAAGAAAAGATGGCCCCGCCTAAGGAAGAGGTCAATCCACCGCTTCCTTTTACCCTGAAAAGCCTGCACATGGATCACCCATTCTTTGCCGAAAACGGAATAAGCCATGAGACGGCAACCTATTTCGGCATGGGGTTCTGCAAAAAGGGGCTTCTCAAAGATAGGATCGTCATCCCGATCCACGACCACCAGGGCAGGCTTGTCGCCTACTGTGGTCGGAGCATTAACGACGAACAGGCAGAGCTGGAGGGTAAATACAAAATGCCCAAGGGCTTTGTCCGTTCGGCACTGGTGTTTAACCTTCACCGGCTGAAAATCGATGAGGCCCCACTGCTTGTCGTGGAAGACTTCATTTCAGCCATCAAAGCCCACCAGGGCGGATTTCAAAAAGTTGTAGCCCTTATGGGCTCCAACATCGGAAAAGGCCAGGAAGAGGCAATTTTAGCCCATACAGGGTCCGCCGGCAGACTGACTCTCCTCTTCGGAGCTTCGGAATACAGCCAGAAATGCACCGATGAATGCCTTGACCTGTTTTCCGGGCGACTTTTCGTCAAAAAAATCGACATCGCCCCTTACGCCGAAACACCCTGCCAACTGACTTCCGAGCAATTCAGATCCCTGATCTGACCCCCCCCCGCTGTTTCCATGTGTTTTCATCCCTACAACACAACCACGCCTTGTGGATAAATAGGCGGCTTGCCTATTGTCGGACTACACCCTGGCCAGGCAGTGACCTGGATGAGTTTTCAACCCAAAAGGAGGCATTATGAAGAAAAAGAAAAGAAAGGGAATGAATGCGATTGAATTACGACAGGTTTTGAAAGATAGGGTTCTCTACTTGGACTGCGGGCACCGTTTCTGCCTCCATCCGTTCAGTAATACCCTGGTCATCACCGCAAATGGCGATTCCTATTGCCACAACTGCTATTTCTAAGTTTCACAAGACACCTGTTACAGGTGTCTTTTTTCTTGTTGCCACCCCGTGATGCAAAGCAACCGCATGCCAGAAGACAGGAACCTTCCTTAGGCATGCAGCCTGGGAGAACGTGCGTCCTGAGAGATGGGCTTTTAGTCGGTCACAGGTCCCTGTGACGTCCCGCCACCAGTTTACAAGGCGGTGCCTGGTCAATCCGTAAACCCGCCGGAAAGACCCTGGCGGTCAGTGCCCTGAACTAAGGCCTTGCTGGCATGGCAACTTAAAAACCTAGCACACAATTTATAACTAGTCAAGAATACTCACTTTCTTGCCATTTCCGGCAATCCAGGCACGCTCAAAAACCTGTTCAGGCTTATCAAGGCTGAACCTTTCTCTCGGGGCGAAAAGAAACATCCCCAGACCCTTTTTCCAGGGGTCAATTTCCCGTCCCATGGCGACCATGTTTCCAATACGTTCCATGCTGGTGGTAATGGTCAACACCCTGGCATTTTTGAAGTGGAAGGTTGCAGACCAAGCCCCCGTTTTCCAGGCATGGTAATAGCCGAGCATCTTCTTGTAAAACGAGCTTCGGTAAAGGCTTGCGCGTCGGATCGGCATGGTAGCCCGATCCGCCTCAAAAAAGAAATACATTTCCTCCTTCTCATTGTGACTACCCAAGCGCCGTAGGCCAAAGGCCGCATCCGGCACAACGGGAATCGTATAAGGCTTACGCTGGTCTTTCCGCAGCAGCACTTCCACCTCAAAGCCAAGTTCTTTAGAGGGTGCCGCAGGCAGCGTCCTTCTGCTGTTTACGATCTCCTCCTGGCTGATAAACTCAAGCCTCTTTTCCTTCCGGCAGGCCAGCCTGACCATCACCATAAATTCAGCCACCCAAAGGGTGTGCTCAAAAAAGAAGCCATTCTTCAAGCCACTGTTCTTTGCCGTCCAGTTGATGGTGGAAAGCGGTAAATCAAGTTCCCCGCTGAGATATTTTGCCCCGTTATTGCCAAGGGCATAAATCATGGCATGATTGCAGCGCTTATCCAGCCGGTCCGGCATAAGCAATTGCGCCCGTGGTCGATCAAGCCAACCGGCATGAAAAAGCAGGTTCAGTCTTCTGGAAACACCCTGCTGGCTCCCACCTGTTAAGGCAGTAATCTGATCCGAGGTCAAAAACCGGTGCTGGTAAACGTAGTGAACAATTTCAAGGTCACGGTCAGTGACCTTGAAGGGGGCAGACGGCGCAATCCGTTCGTAACGCGGTCGCCGAGGTATGTGAGATTGGGGCATACATTTTCAGTTATGAATAATACATTTACAGTATAGCATACAGCCCTACATCTCGGAAGGCCATGGGGCTCAAGAGATCAGCACGCCAAAACCAGATTGAGCCAGTTCAACAAAACCGTTCAAAAACCAGGCCCCACTTGTTGCGCTGGTTTTCCAGGCGCGACCCCGGTTCTGACAGGTTGTAAAACCGGATATGGCAGAAGCGGGGTCGCGCGTGAGCGCGCAACAAGTGGGGCAACCAGATTCCGCTAAGTTTAGCGATTAATCAGTTTCCCTCCTCTGCGATAGCCACTACAAACCATCATCCCCTTTCAAATACCCTTTTGTAGCCCGTAAACACCAGGGCCGAGCAATCAGTCAAATCAAAAACAAACAACAAAAAACGTTGTTATTACTAACTGTTATATATATTTACGGGCGTAAGTTTTAGCCAAGTTTCGGCCAGAATCCAGGTTGAGGGTTAAGATATTTGCGCAGTTTTCAGCCGTAAGGTTAAAGAATTTGCGCAACAAAGGTAATGACATTTGTGCAAATACCCTCCCGGAAATGGACCAGGTTATCGGTCCCCAAATTCGGAAAGGTTAACACCCTCTTTTGACGGTTCTCAACCTTTTTGCTATACTGAAAATATATTTATATTTAATAATTTTATGGAGTTAAGCAACAAGTCAATCATCAAACACAGCGCTGCGGTGCAGATATCAAACACTATCAACCTCCTCCAGCGCCGGGCTTGGAACGTCCTGCTCGCCAATGCCTATTATGACCTGCCCAACCGGGAAGTTTTTGAAGTCGACTACGATGAATACATGCAGGTGCTGGGGATCGCCAAACGAAGAAACCGACGGTATGTGGAGGAGTATCTCGGGGGCCTCATCAGCACCAGGATTGAATGGAATGTCCTCGGTAAGGTCTCGAAAGAGACCTGGGATTCGGAATGGGGGGCTACCGGGCTGCTGGCCAGCGCCGTGATCAAAAGAGTCAATGGCCGGAAAAAGATCCACTACACTTACAGCCACGAACTGCGCCATCGGCTCTTCAACCCCAGCCTATACGCTCGCATCAGCCTGAGCATGCAGAACAAATTCAGCAGTAAGCATGCCCTAGCCCTCTATGAGCTGTGTGTGGATTATTTTATCGCCCGGAAATGCCAAGGCCAGTCGCCCTTCATCCCCCTGGAGGCTTTCCGCAAGGTGATGGGCATCAACGACCATGAATACAAAGAATTCAAATTTTTAAAACAGTGGATTATCAAAAAACCGCTGTCAGAAATAAATATTAAATCAGACCTGTTGGTCAGAGTTGAATACAAAAAAGAAAAGCGAAAAGTTGTGGCCTTGAAATTCCACATCTCACCCCAAAAAAATAATCCGGCGCTGCTCTTTGATCACCCGACGGCAGGCATAAAAAATATGGAACTATACCAACGTCTCAAAGAGTATTTTCACCTGACATCCATTCAGGCGAACGAAATCCTGACCTCCTATAAAGAAGAGGCAATCCTGGAGAACCTCCGCTATGTCGAAGAAAAAATCCGGGACGGAAAGGTGCGCACCATCGGTGCCTATACCCTGAAGGCCATCCAGGAAAACTACTGCTTCCAACCCAACCTATTCGAACGTGAGCAAATAGAAAAACAGAAAGCCCGGCAGGATGAAATACAGCAAAAGCGAGAATTGGAAAGGTTGCATCAGCAGTATGACGAGGAAAGGGAAAAATCTTTTCAGAGATACCTCAAGGAAATCCCCGATGACAGGGTAGCTGCCCTCAAAAATGAGGCTGCCCAGGAAAGTGAAAAGATGTATGGCCGCGATTTCAAACTATTGTCAACCTTAAGCGCCAGACGGTTCAAGGACCGCGTGCTTGAACTTGCCGGTTTCCCAAAACAAGAGGAATGGATCAAGGGAAAGACGTCTGCCGATCCTTTTGAGGCGATAACCGGCCACACAGTTCAGTAGCGCCGCAGCCAATCACACAAGAAGTTCCTGGAGTCTGTCCAGGTGCTTTTTCCTTTTCAAAAAACGAAAGAAGGAAAGTCGTTTGATGTCCGCAATAATCCCGGCGGCAACCTGCGCATTTTTCCTCGCCAGATTCCATTCCTTTCTAATCTGAGCAGGCTTTTTCCCACCAGGAAGAAGTTTCATGGCCTCCTGCATCTTGATGTTCTGGATCTCAAGGCGCACGATGCGCATATCCCGCTCGTCTCGTTCCTGAATCCGTTTTTCCTTTTCATCCAAAAGTTTTTGATAAAGTAATTGGAGGTTGCGGCTATACGCATCCGACTGGCCGGCTTGACCAGTTTGTTCGGCTCTGATCTGTTGGTAGATGGGCTCGTGAAAACATAGTTCACTGGGGGAAGAAGGGTTTGTCTTTAGCGAGGCGACAATCTCTCTGGCAATTTTACCTTCATCCCGAAGTCGTTTGACTTCACTGAAAATCACCACGCAATTTGGATCAAAAAGAAGTTTGTTCGCAACGCCCCTTTTTATGTACGGCTTCAGGAACGCGCCGAAAAGGCGCAGATATTTCCTGATACTGTTTTCGGTCAGGCCAGTTTGGCCTGCCAGTTCTTTGAGTGTAAGCATTTATTTGAGATTAATTATAAAAGCAGGATCTGCCTGTCTAATAAATTTAGTATAGCATGATAATTGCAAAGGCGGAAATTTATCAATTTTCCATTTGCTTAATTTTTTTTCTCACACAGTTTCTCACACAACGCTGAGGCTCACCGGAAAAATTGGCCGCAGGCCAAATTTTCCGGTGAAGCCGTTTGTTATGCAATTGATTTATCTTTCGAACCACTCTCAACTATAGATCTAGCTCGATCAAAAAGTTCATCGTAAGTGATTATCTCTGGACAAACCAAGTTTCGGCGGTACATCTCGAACGTTCGAAAACGGTCTACTGCAGGTCCCTTCTCCCCTTGAAATTCGGCAAGGTTCCCTATCACCAAAATCGATCTTGGCCTAAAATTAAATATTGAATCCTTCGTTGGGAAGCCCTGAGCGTCTGTTGGCTGAAAGTGTTTATGAATTTCTTCTTCTGCTACAGATACGGACGTCTGGCACTGGCTTACCGCATCGTTCAATTCCTTTGAGACCAGGTAGGACCCCCCTCGTTTATCTTTCGCGACAAGTGGCGTTGAATGCACCTTGATTTCCACAAGACACAGATTGCTAATGGCACCTCGTGTTCGCATCAATGCATCCGGAACCGAACCACCACCAAGCACTGAGCCTCCTCGCAGTCTTTGCTCTAGCTTGCCATCCACCACGCCTTCGGTCGAAATATAAAGAAGGCCGTAACCGAATATCCAAGAGTTTGCCTCAAAGAAATTTTGCCAAACTTTTTCGGCTGATTTGTTTTCTGTTAATTGCCTGATATATTCAAAATGTTGAAAATCAGTGAGCAACTCTTTGAATTCACCAAGACTCTTACGCCAGTATCCAACAGCCCTTAAATCCTCACTCAGATTTGGGTTCTTAAGGGCTTCACGAAGTAACTCTGGTCGCTCTTTTAGGGCCTTCGCAACGTCAGAGTCATTAACAAATTGAGGATGTTCTAGAGCGCCGGGCTCAACAACCACTTTGCCCGAACCTGGAAGTTTTACTCGTTTCAGTGTTTCGATAAAGTCCATGAGGACATCAATCTCTTTGCCATGCAAAGTGACAGAGCCTTTTTCATGTAGATTCCCCGTCTTGTCGGTGTAATGATTTATATCTAGAGAATAAACATTACGGTCAGTTTCTGAAAATGTCGCACGGAGATTCCGTCTTCCTGCTTCCGTTTCTCTCAGGATGACCTTTCCTTTAACTGTTGCCATTTGGTAGATAATGTCTTGCGGGGGTGAGTCAAAATCCACGTTTGCATAACGGAGGGGAGGTTTGTCGTCTCCGAATTGATCTTTGTAGATATACCGACTGGTAACGTATACAACTTCAGGCTCACCGGGTGGGATATATCTAGGCATTTCAATCTCCTAATTCGCTATGCTCTGTTGGACATCGAAGCTTTAACTGCTATAAATCGCGGGCGCATAACGCTGCGCTCTGCGGCAAATTTGGAGCGCAGCGTAAAATTTGTCCGACAGCAGCGCCTTGTTAGCGTCGATTTTCATTTTCTGTTACGGGATGCTCGCCAAAATCTTCTGGAAGTTCCTCTAGTAGTTCTTTTGAGTGATACTCAAGAACTATTTCCCCTTTTGTTAATCTTTCCGTCCAATATCTGCCTACTAGCTTTTGCTTTGGCTTCTCAATGATCTTGAACACTGCTGTTCCATCATGAGGAATACTCCGTTCGTTCAAACTTATCCTAGGCTTGCTAGTATATGAATATGCTACGTTTTTAATCTGCCGCTCAGGGTCAATAAGAAAGCCTTCAGAATATGAAGAGCTTTCCATTTCACTCGTGCGCATCATGCAGCTAATGTGGGAAAATGACTGGTTTACAGTGAGCATTACAGGTAAAGGAGGTGGCTTTTCTCCTGTCTCTGGATTTTTCCAATTTGAATATATAAATCCCACCCAGCTTCCGTTCAAATTTGGAAAAGGAACAAGCCACCCTCTAAATATTTTAAGTTTCCAGCCCCATTTAACGAACGCTGCCACTACCAGAAGATCAATACTAACAACTTTTGGAACAAGCCCGAAAAAGTCTTTTATCTTTGATAAATCTAGCCCGCTAAAGTAGGCGAGCGAAAACCAAGCGGCGGCTGAAATTCCGACCAGCAGATACAGCGAGCTTTTAAGTGTCACGTTACGCATTATTCGAATCCAAAGTAGTTCCACGCCGCGTTAGCAAGCTCGCGCCCATCCTCACGAGTCCATTTTTGATTTGGGTGAAAGAGGAAAAAGCATTCATTCACTTCCATCCAGCGACCAGAGGTCGGCTCTTCACCTTGAAGGTTATCCCAAATATGAAAAAGCATGGCGCGGAGGCATTCTGTCCATGTTGGGTGAGCAAATGCGTTGTCTGGACAGTTGTAGGCTAAGCACTCCATAAAAAAGGATGGCAATTCATGAAATGTTCCATCTTCTGCCATTGCATTTTCAATACGCTTTAACAGGCGCGCTCCTTTTTTATAGGCGTAACCAGTTCGCTTATTCTTAGCTATTCCGTTTTCCAATTGTTGGACCGGATAGTTAACGATGCTACTGCCATCAGTCTTGAATATTTTGGTTCCATCTCTCGATCCATACTTCATGTAGTATCGATAGCTAAAGCATGGGACTACATCAGCATTTACGCGCGCCGAATTAGAATTTATCTGTATTGCGGTAGACCCCGATGAATCTACCTGCCCGAGAAATTTTGCATTCATAGCAGAAAGAAGCTCGGCTCTCAGCTTTGCTGGGGTCCAAATTCCCTCATATGGTTCGCCTGACGTACGATTACCCTTTTCAGATTCTTCCCAGTATTGAACTTCTGTGCATTCCACAGCTATATCTACATCACTATCTGAACGCACATTAGTATTGTTAACGTAAGACCCTTTCGCATAAACCTTTAACGAGCAATTGTTGAATGGTTCGTGTGAATCTATGGCTTGGCAAATCATCCGTTTCGTTCTATCCTGTTTGTCCTGTTCAGTGTCACTCGAAGGATCTGTCCATCCGGCTAATTTATCTTCCAGGCTCATTGTTTATCCTCAGAAAACGCTAACGCAAAATTTAAGTGAAATTTACGTTAGTAAATTTCCGCTTCAGCGTATTGCTGTGTGATCTTTTATCAATTTAATTTTATTAAAGCATCCAAACATTTAATTACATCGGATTTATTATGGTAAAGAACCCAATATTTTATATATTCTTTTTGTTTTTTCTCTGTTTCAATATATTTATTCCATTTCATGCTAATGCGAATTTTTTGGATGACAAACAGTTGGTGGTAAAGAGTGGAGTAAGTGTTTTCTTGCCTATTAATATCCATAACGGAGTTTTTGATAACTTTCTCTCTTTCTTCACTCATGATCTTTCTAAATTCTGCAATAGCAGTTTTATTTCTGTTCCTATTATCTCTGCCAGCAGTGAGGCATTCTCCAATCAGAGTAATGACGAGGAAAATAATAAATTTCCCTTCAATTTGATTAGGGAGCCAAGTGATAAATTCTCTGCTGAAAATAGTAGATATATAGCTCAACATAGTGATTGGTGTATTGTAATTATAGGTGGTGGATTAATATTCGTATTTATTTTTGTATTAAATAAATTTTTAGTTGGTATGTTTTGACTTGTTGAAACATTTTATTTTTTATGGACACAACACTTAGGGTAAGTTGTTTTTATTCTTATCCAAGAAAAAAACATTCTTGGCTTAAGAGAAAGAAAACAAACTCGGACTTACTTCAAGAATGAATAGTCTCTTGCGAAAGACTTTCCGTTGATTCCGTCTGTCCCTGGGACCTGTATAAGCAGGCCACTACCTCTGTTAACGACATTAAATTTAAGTTGTCCTTTCGACTGACTCATTTTGTATTGTTCGAAAAATTTTTCAGGCAAAGGAATGTCGATTACTTCTCCGTTTTCGCGTTGGCACAAAAGTACAGCATGATCAAAGCCACCATCCGGCAAACCCAGAAACCACCTATTTGGTTGTCTTTCTGTTGCGACAGCCAGACCCACTCGTTTACCCGACTTGGTACGAAAGATTGTCTTGCCTTTAATTAATTGAAGCTGAATACCTTCAGCTTCGCGTTTGCTTAAGAACTCATGGCGAATGTTTTCTCCAAGTTCTCTAGAAGACACCATTTGCGATGACCGTGATTCATCAACTGGGCCAGTGACAATACGACGGGTTTTTTGTTGAGGTACTTGAGGGGTGCCACTTCTTAAGCCCTCAAGCTCTGAGATAATTTGACTATGGCGAAAAATTAGATTCTTAATTTTTTCTAATTTTACACTTTCTTCCAAAACCAGATCGGTTTTGCCCTCATTTGCTGCTTTAGAAATAGCTAATAATATTCTGTTTTTTTCGTTTTGAAGTTCTGCTAATGCATCCATACGGCCACCTCCAGAGTTAAAATGCTAACTATCTTAACTGAGACAATAGCCAAGTCGTAGTGTAGTGTCAAGTGTATTTTTTTGTCTTAGGGCATAACGCCACCGATAACCGGCGGCTTTAGCCGTCCGTGTTTATTGGATTGTTGGGCTATTTTTGTCCTCAATTTTAATCTTTTACTGGAGGAATAGAATGCAACCTTTATATTTTGTGAGACATGCGGATGGCTCCTTCTCAGAAGCCAATCCGCAACCAGTGCCATGCACTACTTCTGACTTTGTGGGTACACGAGAAGCTGCCACCGAATATGCCCTTGAGACGGGGAGTGCTGTCTGTGATTCTGGGGCGGGAGAGTGTGGCCTCCAGCGATAGCAATCTCGTCACCGCATGCCGTGCATCGGTAAATCCCTGGGTGTGGGGCTGTGGTTCCGGGCTGGTGTGTTTCGTCGAACGCCTTATCGTCCGATTGGGTAAGCAGGTTGCCGTACTTGTATAGAGCCATAAATTCACCTTATCTTTCCGTCAGGATGCGCCTGACACGCTGTGGCCGACGATGGCCATGACATTTAAGTGACAGGAAGATAAGCACGAAAATCATAAACGCAATATATGGTGTTAAATAAAAAATGAGGCCCTCCATGTTGTGTTGTCCAAAATGCAAAGACAGTGAAAATGTAGTTGTCGATACGCGCCACTACCAAGACGGGTGGAGGCGACGCAGGGTTTGCAAAAAATGCGGGTTCAAATTTTCGACGGTCGAGAGAATTTCCCCGTTAAAACGAGGGAGGCAGCCTGTGTTGCTTGGGTAGCCCAACATTGTATTAGACAGAATTTTAACCAGTGATGGAGGGAGACCAGATTCCGCCTATTGTACCTAAAAATTCTGTGTATTCTTCCGCCCCATTTGCCAACCAGCTGTTTCTTTTGCGTTAGTTATTTAGTGCCATGCGTAATCACAGTTTTATCTCCGAGAAAGACGGAAAATCCATTGTGGGCCTAATTTACGCGACCGGCTTACCCTATCACACACAGTCTCTTTGGTGCAAACCCAAAAAACATAGTCTGGCTATGGGCTTTTTTCCTAATAGCAATCCTGCGTATAATGTGAATCAAAGCCGCTCAAAAATAGACAAATCGTTTAGCCCAAACTTTCTTTTTTGAGCATCGCGACAGAATTGACTGTTTATACTAAATCGGCGAACCGTTGACTTCTTTCTATTCATATTTGCCTTTAACTTTAGCCAAACTTTAGCCAAAAAAAGAAAAGCACTTAACGATGACTCGCTAAGTGCTTGTTTTTACTTGGTGCCCAGGACGAGAATCGAACTCGTACGGGGTTGCCCCCGAGGGATTTTAAGTCCCTTGCGTCTACCAGTTCCGCCACCCAGGCCTGCGTGCTTAAAACAAACGGCGGTGTACCATATCACCCTGTAAAAATCAACAGCCATCCATCGAACACGGAGGGTGAGGCCTTTTTTACCGGGGCCGTTTAGTCATGCTCCGCAAAATGCTGCACCCGATAGATGAACACCTCAAGGCATCCTGAGCGCCAGGCATCGGCGGGCAGACAGGCCTTCCGGCAAAGATGGTTTAAAAAATCAACAGGATCGGGCAATTGTTCCCAGACCTGCGGCAGAAAGGTGGCGCTTTGAGCCCCCTGTCGAATAATGACCCCGTCTATCCCGACCTGCAAGATGCAAAGCAGATCCTCCGCATTCCGATAGACCAATGGGGCAGGGTCGGTAAGGATGCTGATCTCCACCTCGATTGCGGTAAGTTCCTTTTTCTCCACCGGCCTGAACCGGGAATCGTCAAAAGCGGCATGGAGAGCATTGCGCTTTATTCCCTCGACAATGGAGTCAGTGGCGGTAAGACAGCCAACACAGCCGCGCAGCTCACCATGCTCTTTCAGGGTGACAAAGGTTCCCCGCTTGTGCCGCAGCTCCTGATCCAGCAAGCGGCCCGCAATATCACTCCCCGGCTCGTGGGCCCCCATGCCGAGTTGCCGAGCGATGGTCTCCCGTGCCAGCCATAGCAGCGCCTTCCCCTGTTCTTCGGTCAGGGCCGCGATCGGAAAGCATTCCAGCTCCTGTTTTGCCATAAGCAGCTCCTTTTGTTCTCTCTTTCCCCCTGCCCCCTTTCTTATTGCACCCAGAGGGTATAAGTTTCGTTTGTACCCTGAAGGGCATAAAATCCGGCAAGCTGCTCAACTCAGCTATACCATTATCTTTAAAAACTGAAAAAAGCATACCAATTTTTGCAAAGATGCCCTTGCACGGCGAGACATTTCCGAAAAACGTTCAGGGGATAAACGCAAGGGCGGCAGCACCAGGCCCCAATAAAAAACCCCGGCCAGGGCCAGGGTTTTTTATTGGACAATGTCAGCACGCGACAATCAGGCTCCGCAGGAGCCTCCGCTACCGCAGGAACTGCCGCAGCTTCCCCCGCCGCCAAGAGGCTTGGCCGAAGAGATCCCAAAACCGGAACGGGGTCCGGCCTCGATGAAATCCACTTTGATGACCCCGCACTGATTGCTAAGATCGTTGTCCAGCAAGAATTTAATCCCGCCATGCTCAAACGTTGCATCATTTCCCTTTGGCTCATCCAGAGCCAATCCCAAAGAGGGGCCTGCTCAGCCACCCTGCATCAACGCAACACGTACGGCAGACTCGATATTATTATCGGCCAGGTACGCTTTCAGTTTGACGACCGCCTGCTCTGTTACTTCAAGCATCCCATGATCTCCTCATAAAAGGTTCATATAAAATATCCGGCACAGAAAGGCCGGCAAGAAAAAAGTAATTTCAGCATTTTCTTATTGATTAAATTAAGAAATATAGGAGCATAAGTCAAGGCTGGTTTTTTCTTTTGCTCTCTGCCTGATTCAGGATATAACCAAAAGAAGGACGCCCCTTGCCGATAAAACCCTTTTTTCGTAACTGCACGAGGTCGAACAGATGAAAAAAATCGTCATCTCCACCGGCGGCGGCGATGCCCCCGGCCTGAACGCCGTTATCTATGCGGTAACCAAATCCGCTCATTACCGGGGCTGGGAGGTCTACGGCAGCCGCAGCGGCTACAAGGGGCTACTCGACCCGGACGAACTTGTCCGCCTCACTCCGGAAATCGTTGAAGACATCACCCCCACCGGCGGCACAATCCTCGGCTCGACCAACAAGGGCAATCCCTTTGCCATGCCGCTTAAAAACCTGGCCGGCGAGGTGCAACTCCGCGATGTTTCCGAGCGGGTCATGCAAACCTTTACCCGCATGGGCTTTTTCTGTCATATCGCCGTGGGCGGTGACGGCAGCCTGGAGATTGCCCACCGATTTGCCACGGAAAAGGGGATGGCGGTGATCGGAGTGCCCAAGACCATCGATAACGACCTGCAGGCCACCCAAAGGACCTTTGGCTGCGACACCGCCGTGGCCACGGCAACCGAAGCCCTGGACCGGCTGCATTCCACGGCCAAATCCCATGACCGGGTCATGGTGGTGGAGGTCATGGGCCGTGATTCCGGCTGGATCGCCATCAACTCGGGAATCTCCGGTTGCGCCGATGTCATCCTCATCCCGGAAATCCCCTTCGACATGAACAAGGTTTGCGCCAAGATAAACGACAACGAGCTGCACCACAAAAATTATGCCATAGTGGTGGTGGCGGAAGGGGCCAGAGCCAAAGACGCCGAGGTGATCCACAAAGACACGGATGCCCATGAAATCGGGCGCCAGGAGGTTCTTTTGGGCGGCGTGGGAGAATGGGTGGCGCAGCAGATCAGGGAAAAAACCGGCAAGGACACCCGCTCCCTGGTCCTGGGCCACTTGCAGCGCGGCGGCTCCCCCACCACCTTCGACCGAATGCTGGCCCTGCGCTTTGGCGGTGCGGCGGTTCGTCTGGCCGAACAGGAGGTCTTCGATCACATGGTGGCGCTGTCCGCCACCGACATCATTGCCGTACCCCTGGCTGAAGCGGTAAAGGGCAGAAAAAAGGTGCCGCTGGACAGCGACAAGGTTCTGACCGCCCGGGAAATCGGCATCTGCCTGGGAGATTGAAAAACAGCTGACCACTTATAGCTGTCAGCTATCCCCTTCCAGCCGTTCCATGTATGCATCCCACTCGATGGGCAGCATGGTTTTCTTCAAATTGTTGCATTCCTTGCAGCAGGCGGCAAGATTGCCTTTGCTGCTTGTTCCGCCCCTGACCAGGGGGACGATATGGTCCATGGTGAGTTCCTTGGCCGGGGTCTTTTTGCCGCAATAGTAGCAGAGGCCCAGGGAGAGCTTGGTCTGCCACCATCTGCTTTTCCGAATCTCCCTCGCCTTGGCGCGTTCGCGGCGGATATCCTCCTCGGCCACCCCCTCGCCGTACAACCGCTCCCCCTCCGCATTCATGGCGCCACCTCCCCCAGCAGAATCTTCCGTGCCGCCCCCACCAGATAGAGAGAGCCGGCCACGCAAATCAGATCCCCGCGCTGCGCCGGATCAACGGCCATAGTCAGGGCCTCGGCAACGGTTGCGGCGCCCGTGGCCTTGGCGCGTTCCTCCTTGGCCAGGATAGCGGTAAGCTGCTCCGGCGTGGCCGAGCGCTCGCTTTCCGGTCGGGTGAAGATGATCCGGTCGGCCAGGGGGGCAATGGTGGCAAGGGTTGCCGCCATATCCTTATCAGCCATGCAGGCCCAGACCAGAATAAGGTGGTCGTAGCAAAACTCGCTTAGCAGAGCCTCCCGCAGGCTCTCGACCCCGGCGGGATTGTGGGCCCCGTCGAGAAGGTAGCGCTGTGCAGCGGGTTGATCGGCGGCGCTCCCGCCGGGGCAATCCACCGGCTTTCCGTCCACCAGGCAAAAATATTCGAGGCGGCCCGGCCAGGCCACGGAGAGCAGCCCCTGCCTGATCGCCTCCCCGGACACCGGCAGAAGATCGGAGATAATTTCCAACGCGGCCAACGCCAGGGCAGCGTTGCCGATCTGGTACCTGCCCTTGAGACGGCACTGCAATCCGGCCAGGGAATTGCCGCCGTCGATCCCTCTGAATTGCCAGTCTCCTTCCGGGGCTGGGACCGCGGCAAACTCCCGCCCCAGCAGAAACAAGGGGGCTTGGCGCTCTTCGCAAACCTGCGTCACCACCGTCAGGCTTTCGTCCGCAGCCAGCCCGGCAACTACGGGAATACCGGGCTTGATAACCCCCGCCTTTTCAAAAGCCACCGCGGCCAGGGTGTTGCCTAGGTACTGCTCATGATCCATGCTCACATTGGTGATTATGCTGACCAGGGGAGTGATCACGTTGGTGGCGTCAAGCCTGCCGCCCATGCCCACTTCGAGAATGGCCACCTCCACCTGCTCCTCGGCAAACCAGAGCAGGGCCAAGGCCGTAGCGAACTCGAAATAGGTGATCTGCCGCTCGCCCAGGGCCGTGCGGATCGCACTGGCCTGGCGGGCGAAGGCTTCTTCGGAGATAAACCGCCCATCGATCCGGAAACGCTCCCGCACACAGCTCAAATGCGGCGAGGTATAAAGCCCGACCTTGTAGCCCCCTTCGGTCAGAATAGTCCGCAGAGTCGTGGAGACAGAGCCCTTGCCGTTGGTCCCGGCCACATGCACGAAGCGCAGCCCTCGGTGAGGATTGCCCACCGCCTCCAGGAATTGACTCATGCTCTCAAGGCCGAGCTTGATCTTGAAAAATTGCAGATTGTCGAGAAAGGTACAGGCCTCCTGATAATTCATCAGACCACCAGCTCAAGTTTGGCATAATCAAGATGCAGGGTTTTTTTGCCGTGCCGGGCAAAGAGAACCTCCACCGACTTGGGGCTGATGACCTTTTCCACCACGCCCTCCCCGAAAAATGGATGGCGCACCCGGCTGCCAAGCTTGATATCCTGGGCCGGTGCCGCCCCGGCCGTGCTGGGGAGACCCGGCGGGTACGAAGATCGGAGCGGCGGGATGCGGTAATCGGGCCGCTCCTCCTGTTCCGCATCATAGGCAGAGGATTGGGGCTGCCAGACTGGCGCGGCAGGCGACTGGGTCAGGGCATGGGGCAATTCCTGCAAAAACGGGGAAGGGCCGCCCGCGGCCGAGGAGGAATCGTAGGACATCACCTCCTGCGGGTAGACCAGATAGAGCTGCTTGCGGGCCCGGGTCGCGGCCACATAGAGCAAGCGGCGCTCCTCTTCCTTATGCGCCGGCAGCACGGCCTGCGCCGAAGGGAAACGCCCCTCGGCCAGATTGATGATAAAGACCGTGTCCCACTCCAGCCCCTTGGCCGAATGGATGGTGGAGAGTACCAGCCGCTTGCCGCCATCCTCCGCCACGGCCCCGGCCTGAGGCGGATCAAGAGAGGCGTCGTCGAGAAAAGCCTGCAACTCGCCGTACCCGCCCATCACCCGGCCCAGCTCGTCCAGATCCCTCCGGCGGCGGGGATAATCGTCGGAGTAAAGCCGCTCGAAGATCGGCTCGTAATAATCCATGATCCGCTCAAACATCTGACCCAGGCCCAGGCCCGGCTGCCGAATGTTCTCAAGCATCGCCAGCAGCTCCAGCAAACCCTCCCGCCAGGTTTTCCCGGCCGGGTATTCCTTCAACGCCGTCAGAGGGTCGTCCGCGCTTTTCACCCGGCTCAGGATATTCTGGGCCGTCTTAGGGCCAACCTTGTCGAGCTGGAGCAGGAGCCGGTTCCAGGAGAGATGGTCATGGGGATTGGCCACCACCCGCAGATAGGAGATGACGTCCTTGTTGTGGGCCAGCTCGTTGAGCTTGAGGCCGCCACGCTTGTCAAACTCGATCTGCCGGTGGGCCAGCTCCAGCTCCAGCTTGTAAGAGTGGAAGCCGGAACGGAACAGCACCGCCATCTCATCCAGGGAATCGCCCGCCTTGTGCAGGGCCACGATCTTTTCCGCCACATAGCGGGCCTGGGTCGCCTCATCCCTGGCCCCGTAAACCAACGGCTTTTCCCCGCCCGTGATGCTGGTGAACAGGGTCTTGGTGTATTTTTCCTGGGCCTTGTCGATGATGGCGTTGGTCAAATCAAGAATCTTCTGGGTGGAGCGGTAGTTCTCTTCCAACCGGAT
>Ga0172380_10000434_pt1 | contig 83284 bp, 70 predicted proteins | sample Leawe162metaG_FD_119747 | JGI IMG/M metagenome (GOLD analysis project Ga0172380, IMG submission 119747) | Leachate microbial communities from a municipal landfill in Southern Ontario, Canada - Leachate well 162 metaG | ecosystem: Engineered > Solid waste > Landfill > Unclassified | place... | reverse complement strand
TCTTCCTCGCTCAACACAATCTCCGCAGCAACTCGCACTCGCCCTCTCCTCGCTGTGATGAATTACAGCATTGGAGACACCTGATTTGTATAAGTTCCATCAAGAATAGAACGCTACACTAGCTTAGCGCCAAGATCAATTCGCCACCAGCGCCCAGACAACCTTGCCCGGCTGGTTGCTGCGCAGCTCAAGTAAGTAGCCGTGCAAGCCGGCGCTACGCGCAAGCTGATAAAGTCCGATACCGAAGCCCTTGGCTGAAAATACCGGCCGTTCGCCCACGTCGGCAGCGATTTCGGGGCGCACCGGCGAACCCGAATCGCTGACCGTCAGCGTGACTCCGCCCGCGTCGAACAACAATCGCGCAGTGACCTCGATACCAGGCTCGATCGCGCGCTTGTCGATCGCGTTCTGCAACATATTTTCGGCGGCGTGGGTAAACAGTGCAGCGGGAATTTTTGCGTCGTCGGCGGTTCCGCCGATCTCGAAACCGACTCCCTTGGCCGGATAGCTGCGCTGTAGCTCGACCCACCAGTCGATCGCCCGCACTTTCTCCGAATGGTCGAACTCGGGATCGCGCAAGCGCTCCAGCGTCTGCTCCAAGCGCAGGGTAATCGCCGGCAACTGCCGCCGCAGCAACGCCTGATAGGAGGCTCCGCCGCCGTCTCCGTCCTGCTGCGCGGCGAACACCAGCGTGTTCAGCGATTGCAACAGATTCTTAACGTCGTGAGTCAGGCGAGCACCCGTTTCGTGAACTGCCTGGATATAGGCCATTTCCCGCAACTCTCTATCGCTCTCCTTGGCTCGATAGAAATGCGCCAGCAATTGCGACACCAGATCGAAGTGCCATTTCACCGAGGGTGAGAGCTCATGCCGGGTGTACAGCACAAGAATCAGCCCTTGATGGCGAAACTCGGTTTCCCTCACATCACTGAGACCGAACATGCCGGTCTGCCCGCCGGTGCGCCAAATCCCGCCGCTGACCCACGGCAGGTTTCGCACCATGTACAAGCACGCATCCTCAAGCAAACGGAAGGGATCGGATTCACGTTCGTAAAGATCGGTCAGCGAGTGCAGCCATTGTTCCAGCGGCAAACCGATGGAAAGCGCATAGCGCGAAGCAATGGTGCTCAAACCGGAAAATCCGACGCGTGGATTCCACAACCAGCTCACCAGCATAAGTATCGCCGCCACCGACAGCACCATGGTCAACAATGCGGAAAGGTAGTCAGCCTTGTGCAGCAGCGTGTACGCAATCGCGCCTTGCGTCAGCCCAACCAGGAGAAAGACCAGAAACAGCGCATAGGCCAGATCGATGGCCTCGTCGCCTTTGTCCTCCGAACGCCCCAGCGGAGCAAGGGCAAGCGCCATTGCCAACAACATCGCGGGAAAGAGGTAGCGTTTGAGTGCTGCCATCACGTTGGCGCTGTAGGCCACCTCGGGCACCGCCGAAGGTATTGCCCAAAGCAGCAACGCGGCGACGACGTACATCAAGGCAAGCAGATAAAAAATTCGCGGGCCGCGACCGCTGTAGAAAAACACCCGGCCGCCGACCAGGCCGGCAAGCACCATCAGCCAGAAAGCCACCAGCGTCCAGTTCAGCCAGGCGATCGCCAACAAGGTGACCAGGGAAAGCCCAATCAGATGAAACGGCGCAAGCCGAACCTCCGAACGCACCAGCGGTTGCCAGAGCAGAAACAAGCCGAAATGGGCCATCATCAGCCCCCGCCCGTAAGCGCTGGCGGGGCCTTCCAATAGCGCCAGATAAAGCAGCGTCAGCGTTGCGATGAGCAACGCGCCACGGTAGTGATTGACCCAGCGGACAACCGTATTCGAACGATAATCGCCAAGCCCCGGAGGAATGCGCATGGGTGAGCTTTAAAAATTATTGGTCATGAAATCTGACTGCACTATGACACACCTGTCGGCCATTCGACACCCATGCCCTGCAATACGTCACAAAATCGACGAAATCGGGGGCAAAAACAGCTTAATCTAAGGGTTGGCACGGAAGCTGCTGTAGTATCGCCACAGCAACTCACCGGAGAACGCAAATGCCTCGCAAACAAGCAGGTTTTACCCTCGTAGAAATTGCCATCGTACTGGTCATCATCGGCCTTCTGCTTGGCGGCGTCTTGAAGGGCCAGGAACTCATCACCCAAGCCAAGATCAAGAATATCGCCAACGATTTCAATGCGACGACTGCCGCCATTCTGGCGTACCAGGATCGCTATCGCCGGCTGCCCGGCGACGATGCCGGCGCGACTCGTTGGGCTGGGGTTACGGCAGGCAACAGCGACGGTTCGATCACCGGGACCTATCTGGGCGGAACCACGCAAGAAACAGGTTACTTCTGGCAGCATCTGCGCAGTTCGGGCTTCATTACCGGCTCCGCGACGGATGCAACCCCACCGCTGAATGCCGTCGGCGGCATCCTCGGCGTGGAAGCGGGCGCCGGCACAACCGGTGGCGGTACCGGAGTTCGCGGCCTCTCGGGTGTGTCGCTGTGCTCCTCCAAGCTTCCAGGCAAGGTCGCCATCGCGCTCGACACCCAGTATGACGACGGCGCATCGAACGCCGGCGGCATGCGCGGCTTTGCCGTCACCGGCGATGTCACCGTCGATGGAGTCGATGCCGCTGCCAGCTACGTTGAAGACTCGACCACCACTTATGTGGTTTGCCGCTCGGTGCTTTAAAGTACGCCGTCTCAGTTGTCCTGAAACGCCCCTCACGGGGCGTTTTTGTTTTGCATCAGCCGCAGGATCAGTTCGCGATTCCGGCGGAATACCTCGAGCCCCGGATCGATCTCCAGTGCGTAATTGGAGTCACGCAAGGCGTCGTCCAACCGCCCCTGCCGCAAGGCAATGACCGCGCGGTTGCCGTAGGGCTCGGCAAACCACGGATCAAGTTTCATCGCCTGTTCCAAATCGGCACCGCCGCCGCTCAAATCGCCGGCCTTCATGCGTGCCACTCCGCGATACATCCAGGCCCGGCCGTTCAGAACGTTCAATCGCCCACCGCTTTTTTCCACTGCATCGGTCCACAAACGCAGATTGCTGGAAAAACTGTACAGCCGGTCCCAGGCCGGGGGTACGAGTCCGATCAGCAGGGCCGGCACCAGCAGCCGGACGATTCTCGGCGAGATGCTCGTCAAGGCCAGCGGAATGAGGAACGGCAAGCCGGCCATCCAAAGATAGCTGCGATAGAGCACAAAGATTTCCTGCACCCGGACCGTCGCCAGCTCGGTACCGAACAGCAACCATGGCCACAGCAAACCAAAGCCAGCAAGGCCCGCGGCCCCACCGCGCCGAAGCAGCAAAATCCCCGCAACACCCCATGCGCCAAATCCAAGCAAGGCAACCAACTGCCCCCCTCCCCAGATCGACAGAAACAACGCCGGATGCATATCGATCGACATCCCTTCGGGTAGCGGTACTATCCAAAGCAGCAAATATTTGAAGAACAGTCCACATTGGGTAAGCACACTCAGCGGGTAGGCATACTCGATCAACCGCTGCCCACTCATCACCTCCTGCATCCCCAGCATCGCCAGCGCATGACCTTCGTATGGCTGGGCGATTGTGGCCCGCCGCAAAACGGCAAAGCCGACGGCAGCAAGCGCCAGCACAAGCAGGAACCAACGCCAGCGACGCCATTGCACCTGCGGCAACAGCAGCAACGCCATGGCGAGCATCAGCGCGGGGAGCAGCACGGCGTGCTCCTTCGACAGCAAAGCCATGACGTAGGCCAACGCCGCAGCCACAGCCCACAGCCCACGCGCGCGTTCAGCCTGCATGGCGCGCAGCGCGCCGTGCAGGGCGAGCAGCGAAAAACAGGTCGCCATCAGCGTACTGCGCTGGATCAGATAAGCCGTTGCATAGACGGCGGCGGGGTTGAAACCGAACCACAGGGCACCCAGAGCGGCCCACCAGCGATGCCGCGAGACGTTCGTCGCGCTGCGCCCGAGCACGGCGTTGAACAGTGCCTGCAACAAGGTATAGAGGAGGATAACGTTCGCGCAATGCAGCAGCAGGTTTTGCAGCCGCAGCAGCGGCAGGAGCCAACCGAAGATGTCGACGGTCCAGATGAAACTGGCGTTCGACAGCCAGCGCACGATCCCGCCCCCGCCATCGAGCAGCGCACGCCGCTTGCTCGGGTCAAGTACGGCGGCGTTCAAATCGTCGAACACCAGAGGATAGCCAAGGCCAGGCGCATACAGCGCCAGGAGCGGCATTATCAGCAGCGCAAGCAACCAGAAGCGCTCGCCCCGCAGGGGCCGATAGGGCGCAGAATCATAGCTGGCGTTCGGCAATAGAACTCCTCTCGTACTTGGACTATCTGCCGCTCAGCAGGCTTTGCTCCGCCGCGGCAAGCGCCGCAGGCGGTCCGAGCAGCACAACCACATCCCCGGCCGACAGGGGAGCGGTACTCTCGACACGGCGGACGCCGCGACGACGCACGGCGGAGACCGTGCACCCGAACGCATCGAGGCCGAGATCCACCACCGCGCGCCCAATGGCCTGCGCCCCATCGCCCAGAACCACCGCACGTAACCTAGGTTGGTCGGCTTCGTCGAGGCTTTCGTGAGCATCGGTGGCCCCATGGAAGAAACCGCGCAGCAAAACGTAATGCTGTTCGCGCATTTCGCGCAAACGCCTGACGACACGCGACATCGGCACGCCAAGCAAGGCCATCGCATGGGTAGCCAGCATGGCACTGGATTCCAGCGCTTCGGGCACCACTTCGGTGGCACCGGCTGCCGTCATCCGCTCGACATCGCTGTCCTCGGCTGCCCGCACCACGACCGGCAGGTCGGGGCGTAGTTCGCGGGCGTGATGCAACACACGCAACGCCGCCTGACGGTCGGAAAAGGTAATCACCAGCACATGCGCACGACTGATCCCTGCCGCGACCAGAGTTTCGCGACGGGCGCAATCGCCATAGGTAACCGATTCACCAGCCAGGGCGGCTTCCCGTACCCGCTCCGGATCGAGGTCGAGCGCCATGCAGGAAATCCCTTCCTGATCGAGGAAGCGCGCCAGATGCTGTCCGGTACGTCCATAGCCGCAAAGAATGGCGTGCTTGTCGGTCCCCATCGAGCGGGCCGCGATCTGCGTCAACTGCATCGAACGCACGAGCCATTCGGAAGCGACGAAACGCAGCACGATGCGATCGGAGGCCTGCACGATCAGCGGCGCCAATACCAGCGACATCACCAGTGCGGCAAGCACCACCTGCTGCGCCTGGCCCGCCAGCAAACCTTCGTGGCCCGCCTGAGCCAGAAGTACGAAACCGAACTCGCCGCCTGCGCACAACCAAAGGCCAGTACGCAACGCAGTACCCGGCGCAGAACCGAGCGCTCGGGAAATGCCGATGGTCAGAGCAAACTTCACCACGAGCAGCAACGTCAGCAACAGCAGGACCCAGACCCATTCGCGCGCCACCGTCGCCGGATCGAGCATCATCCCGATGGTGACGAAAAACAAGCCGAGCAGAACATCGCGGAATGGCTTGATGTCCTCCTCCACCTGATAGCGATATTCGGTTTCAGAAATCAGCATGCCGGCCAGAAAAGCCCCCAGCGCCAACGAGAGCCCGGCCTGTTCGGTGAACCAGGCGAGCCCCAGAGTAATCAGCAGTACGTTGAGCACAAACAGTTCGGACGATTTGCGCCGTGCCACGACGAAGAACCAGCCATGCATCAGGCGCTGGCCGAGGAAGACCACCACGATCAGCACAGCGGCCGCCTTGAACGTCGCCCAGCCGAGGGTTTCCATCAACTCCCCGGCAGGTCGGGAAAGCGCCGGCACCAGAATCAGCAACGGCACCACGGCGATATCCTGAAACAGCAACACGCCCATTACCTCGCGGCCGTGCTTCGAATCGAGTTCGAGTCGGTCGGCCAGCAGGCGCGACAACACCGCCGTCGAGGACATCGAGAGAATGCCGCCCAAGGCGAAACCTGCGCCCCAGCCTATACCGAAGCCCTGGGCCAGCATCATAGCGGCGGCAATCGCACCAAACAGTTGGGCGGCACCGAGGCCGAACACGATGCGCTTCATCGCATACAAACGCGGCAAAGAAAACTCAAGCCCGATGGTGAACATCAGGAACACGACGCCGAATTCAGCCAAGTGCCGGGTTGTTTCCGATGCCGGCAACCACCCCAGCGCACGCGGCCCTATAACCGCGCCGACCAGCAGATAACCGAGGACCGGCGGCAGATTGAACGAACGAAATACGGCGACCACCAGAACTGCGGACGACAACAGCAACAGGACGAGCGGCAGGGCGGATTCCATGGGGGCCTTCGGTATAATTGGCCTCCATCATAACCGCCCCGCACCCATGACCAAAGCGCTTTCCCAGCCCCACGTTCTCGCCATGGCGCGCCAGGTGCTGCGCATCGAGGCGGAGGCGGTGAGGGCTCTGGAGCAGCGCATAGACGGCGCCTTTTTTAGCGCCGTCAAACTGATTCTCTCCAGCAGCGGGCGGGTGATCGTCAGCGGCATAGGAAAATCCGGACATGTCGCCCGCAAGATCGCTGCAACGCTGGCCAGCACAGGCACGCCGGCCTACTTCGTTCACGCTGCGGAAGCCATCCATGGCGACCTCGGAATGATCACCCGCGAAGACGTGCTGATCGCACTTTCCAACTCCGGCGAAAGCGACGAACTACTGACCATCGTCCCGCTGATAAAACGCCAGGGCGCACACCTGATCGCCATTACCGGCAACGCTCAGTCCTCCTTAGCGCAGGAGGCTGATATCCACCTCGACGCCAGCGTTGCAGAAGAAGCCTGCCCACTCAATTTGGCTCCGACCGCCAGCACCACCGCAACGCTCGCGCTCGGCGACGCACTCGCCGTTGCGCTGCTCGATGCGCGCGGATTCGGCGCCGACGATTTCGCCCGCTCCCATCCCGGAGGCGCCTTGGGGCGCAAGCTGCTAACGCACGTCCACGACGTGATGCGCAATGCCGACCAGGTTCCTCTCGTCGTCGCCACGGCCCCGGTACCCGATGCACTGCTGGCGATTTCGCGCGGCGGACTCGGCATGGCTGCCGTACATGATGCGGCCGGTGCGTTGGTCGGCATATTCACCGACGGCGACCTGCGCCGTGCACTGGAAAAACTCGGCGACCTGCGCAATGTCCGCGTGGAGTCGGTAATGACGCGCCAGCCGCACACCATCGCACCGCAAAAATTGGCCGTGGAAGCCGTCGAGATGATGGAGGAATTCAAGATCAACCAGTTACTGGTGACCGGCGCAGACGGCCGTTTGCTAGGTGCGCTCAACATGCACGACCTGTTCCGCGCCAAGGTGATCTGATGCTGGCTATCGCAGCAGTCCCAATGCTGACTCGCGCCGCCATTGTCGGCGCCCACCCCTAGCCCAGCGATGAGACTCAGTGCTTCAGCGCTCTTCCCACTCGTTCTGGCCGGGCTGCTGGCAGGCCTCTCCTACTGGCTTGAGCGCGCAACGACGGTCGAGGAGCAAACCCGTCGAGCCAAGGCCCGACACGCCCCAGACTTCGTTGTGGATAAAGTTCGTCTACAGCGCTTCGATGCTTCCGGTGCGCTATTGCAGTCCCTGCATGCCACGCAGATGAGTCATTTCCCCGACGACGAAAGCACCGCGATCATTGCGCCCACACTCACCTACCATCGCCCGGATGCGCCGACACGCATAACGGCCAAGCAAGCGTTGATGACCAGGGACGGGAAAGAAGTCCGCTTGACCGGCACCGTCCGCGTCAGTCGCCCCAAAACGCCGAGCAGGGAATCGACGTTGATCGAAACCGAAGCGCTGACGGTTTTCCCCGAGGAGGAACGGGCCGTCGGCAACAGTCCGGTCACCTTGATTCAAGGCGGCAATGTGATCAAGGGCGGAGCCATCACCTACTACGGCAAAGAGCGCATCGCCGAATTGAGCGGCGGAGTGCGCGGCAGTTTCAGGAGAGGACAGTCGGAGTGAAAAATTACAAAAGATGCATCAGCCAGACGGCCATCTGCGTGCTGTTGGCGGCCCATGCCGCGTTACCGGCGTGGGCCGAGAAAGCGGATCGAAACAAGCCGGTCAACCTCGACGCCGACCGAATCACGGTCGACGAGGCAAAAAAGACCCAAATATTCGAAGGCAACGTCCAACTAGCGCAAGGCACCCTGGTCATACGCACCGATCACATGGTTGTCAGCCAGGACAGCAACGGCTACCAGCGTGGCGTAGCGACCGGTGGCGCAGGCGGATTGGCCCGCTTCAAGCAAAAACGGGAAGGGCGGGACGACTATATCGAAGGCGAAGCGGAGCGCATCGAACACGATGCGAGAACGGAGAGAAGCCAATTCTTCGGCCGGGCGCATGTGAAAAATGGACGCGACGAGGTGAGAGGTCCGTATATCGCTTTCGACTCCAAAGCCGAAACCTACGTAGTTACCAACCGTACGGCCGGAGGAACGCCGGCCGTACGGCCCGAACGCGTTCATGCCGTCATCCAGCCCCGCAATCAGGACGACAAAGCACCCTCCCCCTAAAACCTGATTACATCCCGACTCGAAGCCGCCGCGAGGCGGCTTTTTTATTCTGACAACTTAATGCAACGCCACATTAATACGCCATTATTCCGCATATTATAAATATAACTTATTTATAAATAACAATAATAAATATTTGCTGCATTGCCGCAAAAAAATCTTGACACGGGGTTCGGGTTGCCTATAATTCGGGTCGTGATGCAGCGCAACAAAAAAATAGTTACCGCGAAACTGAAAAATCGAATTTGCGGATCGAGCAGGGTTGTTGCCATTCGTTAGAAATCGTTTTCAACCATTTCAGGAGTCCGCCATGACCTACGCCGTCCCCGAACAGTTAGCCGCTGCCCACAAGGCTAATGTCGAAACCCTGCTGACCATCGCCAATACCGCATTTGCCAGCGCCGAGCGTTTCGCAGCCCTTAACCTGAACACCGCGCGCGCAATCCTCGAAGATTCCGTTGCCACGGCCAAGACCCTGCTCTCCGCCAAGGATGTGCAAGAACTGGCCGGGCTGCAAGCTTCCCTGTCCCAGCCCGCTTTGGAAAAAGCTGTTGCGTACTCGCGTAGCGTTTATGAAATCGCCACCCAGACTCAAGAAGAACTGAGCAAGGTTGTCGAAGCCCAATACGCCGAACTGAACAAGAACGTTTCCAGCGCACTGGACAAGGCCGTAAAGAATGCCCCGGCCGGTTCCGACGTTGCCGTCGCCGCTGTGAAGTCCGCCCTGGCTGCTGCCAACTCGGCTTACGACAGCGTGACCAAAGCGGCCAAGCAAGTCGCCGAAATCGCCGAAGCGAATGTCGCCGCTGCCACCAACGCTACCGTGAAAGCCGTCGGTACGTCCGCTGCCAAGGTTAAAAAGGCAGCCTGACGCTGGCACAGATTGATTGTCTCCTCCTCCAGCCCCGCAACGGGGTTGGTTTCAAGCCCCAGTCAATGACTGGGGTTTTTTTTTGGTTTCGCGAAGTCTATCTCCAAACGGGTCAATTCGCGGCAGATTTCTTCCATCGCCAAACCGACCTGTTGCGGATCGCCCCGTACGCCCAGTTCCAAATGGCGCTCGATCGTCTCGTCGCCCAGTGACGGCAGGCTGAACACCTTGATCCTGGGATAGTCGCGCTCTATCCGCAACATCAGCGGAAGCATCGAGCTTTCGTTGTTGTCCCAGACAATCACCGCGTCCTCAATGTCCGGCCGGGCGACGAATCGATCAGCGTAGTGCGTATCCAGCACCCATTCGATCATCGGCCAGGCCATCTGCGGGAAACCGGGAACGAAATAATGGTGGCCTAGGCTGAATCCGGGAATGCCGTTGAACGGATTCGGTACGATCTCGCAGCCGCGGGGGAACTCGCCCAAGGCGAGTACGCCTGCGGACACAGCGATCTTGGCCTCGGCGACGCGGAGGCGAATGTTGCGCTCGGCCTCGGGATGCAACACCAGATCCAGCCCGGCGGCTTCCGCGGCTGCCTGCCGGGTATGGTCGTCGGGAGTGGCACCGATGCCGCCAAAGCTGAACACCACGGCATCGCCGGCGAGCGTGCGACGCAGGGTTTCCACCAGGCGCGGCCGATCGTCGCCCAGATAAAGCGACCAGTCGAGCGTCAGGCCGCGCGCCGCGAGCAACTCGACGACCTTGGCGAAATGTCCGTCCTTGCGCTTGCCCCGAATGATCTCATCGCCGATGATGATTGCACCGAATCCCATTTCGTCTCTCTCCTAGCGGGGACGCCCGTCCCACATTTTTTGTAATCGTTTCACCGATACCGGCGAGGGTGTCTTCAATTCCTGCGCGAACAGCGCCACGCGGAGTTCCTCCAGCAGCCAGCGAAAGTCTTCCATAAACGGATCGGCAAAGCCACCTTTCGCCTGCATCAGACGCTCGCGCTCGAACAGCTTGCCGAGGCTTTGCCAGTCGGCCATCAGGCGTGCGTCGCGGGCGGCATCGGCACGTGCCTTGTCCAGGCGCAGCGCAGCCGCCTTGAGATAGCGGGGAAAATGGGCCAGCCGTTCCCACGACACCGCCAGGATGAAATGCCTATCGATCAATACAGCAATCTGCGCAGCGATATCGGTGCAGGCCTGCGGAAACGCCTTTTGCATCGATTGCAGCTTTTTCGTCAGTACCGCGTACTCACTCAGGATCGAACCCACCAGCCGCGCCACTTCCTGCGAAACCAGCATGACGCGGTCCTTGGCGGCAGCGACCCGCGCCTCGAACTCGGCCTGGCCGGTCGGCAACGGAGCCATCATGCAAGTGCGCTCCAGAGTGGCGGCGACAATCTGCTCCTTCAATTCCTTTTCGGTTCCGATCGACATATAGAGCATACCGACGTCGCGCGGCACGTTCTTTTCGATGGACTTGATCTGCTCCTTCAGCGCCAGCGCGAACAGCCGGCGCAGCCCGACGCGATGCCGGCTGCGAGCCATCTCCTCGGTATCGAAGGCGCGCAGCGCCACGCTGTCGCCTTCGTCCACCAGCGCCGGAAACCCTACAACACGGCGGCCCGCCACCATAACTTCCATCAACTCCGGCAGCTCGCCGAAAGACCAGCGGGTCAAACCGGCGTGCTCGCCCTCGGCCGTCTCGGCTTTCACGTCGGCCTGAATAAAGCTTTGGGTGACGCGCTCACCGTACTGCGCCCGCAACTCGGCGAGAGAGCGGGAGAAACCCAGGGTGCCGCCATGTGCGTCGAGCAGGCGAAAATTCATCAGCAGATGCGGCCGCAGTTCTCCGGGACGAAAGGCGTCCAGCGGCAGCTTCATCGCCAGCGCCTCCTCAACGGCACGGATCAGCACGCGCACCAGCGCCTCGTCCTGATCGTGAGCTGCATCGCAGAATTTTTCGGCGAAGCCGTCCAGCGGCTGCAGACGATGGCGGTACTTCTGCGGCAGCGTCTTGAGCAGCGCCACCACCTTTTCCCGCAGCAGCCCCGGCACCAGCCATTCGCAGCGATTAGCCGGCAGCTGGTTGAGCGCCGGCAGCGGCAGCGACAGGGTAATGCCGTCGTCCGCGGCACCGGGATCGTGCTTGTAGGCCAGGGCATATTTCTGCCCGCGATGTTCCAGCCCGGGCGGAAACGCATCGGTGGTGATGCCTTCGGCCTCGTGCCGCATCAACTGTTCGCGTTGCAGGAACAGCAACTTCGGCGAATGTTGCTCGGCGTCCAGGCGCCAGCGCTCGAAGGCCGCCAGGGTGACGATGTCGGCAGGCAGCTTGGCATCGTAGAAGGCATGGATCAACTCAGCGTCGACCAGCACGTCCGGACGGCGCGACTTGTGTTCGAGGTGCTCGATGTCGCGCATCAGTTTCAGGTTGTGCTGCAGGAAACGCCACTTCTTCAGCCAGTCCTCGCCAACCTGCGCATGCACCAACGCCTCGCGGATCAGTATCTCGCGCGCCAGTCTCGGGTCCTTCGGCCCGTAATGGATCCGGCGGCGGGCATGGATCAGCAATCCATGCAGCGTCACCCGCTCCCAGGCCGCCACGCGGCCCGGCCCCTTCTCCCAGTGCGGTTCGAACACATGGCTGCGGATCAGGTGGGCGCCAACCTGTTCCAGCCATTCCGGCTCGATGCGCGCCACGCAGCGGGCGAACAGACGCGAGGTTTCCACCAGTTCCGCGGCGACGATCCAGCGCCCGGCTTTTTTCACCAACGAAGAGCCGGGATGGATGAAGAACTTGATGCCGCGGGCACCGAGATAATGCGCCTCCTCCTCGCTCTTCAGGCCGATATGGCCGAGCAGGCCGGCCAACAACGCCTGGTGTACGGCGTCGTAACCGGCCGGAATCTGGTTTTCCTTCCAACCGTGTTCGTGGCACAGCGTCATCAGCTGACCGTGGATGTCGCGCCATTCGCGCAGGCGCATCCAGGAGAGGAAGTTCTGCCGGCACCACTGGCGCTGCTTGTTGGACGTCTCATGCCGCCAGATTTCGTCGGCGGCATTCCACAGCTTCAGCCAGGTCAGGAATTCGGATTTATCGTCCTTCCACCGGGCATGGGCCTGATCGGCGCTGCCGGCCTGCTCCTGCGGCCGTTCGCGCGGATCCTGCACCGAGAGCGCCGCGGCGATCACCAGCATCTCCTTCAGGCAGCCCTGTTCGCGGGCAGCGAGGATCATGCGGCCGATCTTCGGATCGAGCGGCAGCTTCGCCAGTTCGCGGCCGATCGCGGTGAGCTGGTTGTCGTCGTCCACCGCGCCGAGTTCGGCAAGCAGCGCATAGCCGTCGGCGATCATTCGCGGCAGCGGCCGGTCGAGGAACGGAAACGCCTCGACGTCGCCGAGATTGAGCGACTTCATGCGCAGAATCACGCCGGCCAGCGAAGAACGCAGAATCTCCGGATCGGTGTGCGCCGGGCGCTTGTCGAAATCGTCCTCCGCATACAGGCGAATGCAGAGCCCCGAGGTCACCCGGCCGCAACGCCCGGCGCGCTGTCGCGCCGCCGACTGCGCAATCGGCTCCGACTGGAGTTGCTCGACCTTGTTGCGATGGGAATAGCGCTTGACGCGGGCCAGGCCGCTGTCCACCACATAGCGGATGCCCGGCACGGTCAGCGACGTCTCCGCGACGTTGGTGGCAAGCACCACGCGACGCCCCTGATGCGGAGCGAACACACGCCCCTGCTCCTGCGCCGTCTGGCGGGCGAACAACGGAACCACTTCCAGCCCCGGCGGATGATGTTTGCGCAAGGCTTCCGCCGCCTCGCGGATTTCCCGCTCGCCGGGCAGGAACACCAGCACGTCGCCCGGCCCTTCACGGTGGCACTCGTCCACCGCCGCGACGATGGCGTCGTTGAGGTCGGTCTCCTTGCGTTCCTCGTAGGCGCGATAGCGCACTTCGATCGGGTACAACCGTCCCGAAACTTCGATCACCGGCGCGCCGTCGAAATGCCGGCTGAAGCGCTCCGCATCGAGCGTCGCCGAAGTGACGATCACCCGCAGGTCGGGCCGCTTCGGCAACAGCTGGCGCAGATAGCCGAGCAGAAAATCGATGTTGAGGCTGCGCTCGTGGGCCTCGTCGATGATGAGCGTGTCGTAGGCTCTGAGCAGCGGGTCGCCCTGGGTTTCGGCAAGCAGGATGCCGTCGGTCATCAGCTTGATGTAAGTGTCGGGCGACGCCTTGTCGGTAAAACGGATCTTGTAGCCGACATACTTGCCGAGCTCGCTCTTCAGCTCCTGGGCAATGCGCGTCGCCGTGGCGCGCGCCGCAATACGCCGCGGCTGGGTGTGGCCGATCAGCCCGGCGCAGCCGCGCCCAAGTTCGAGGCAGAGCTTCGGCAACTGCGTGGTTTTTCCCGAGCCGGTCTCGCCGCAGATCACCACCACCTGATGGTCGCGGATGGCCTGGGCGATTTCCTCCCGACGCAGATTGACCGGCAGCGCTTCATCGTAAGCGATGGCCGGCCGCGCCGCCAGCCGGGCCTCGGTCCTCGCCGCGCGCAACGCGCTCGCCTCAGCGCGAGGCGCTCGCGGTGCCTTGCGTTCAGCGCTCAAGATAGCCCGCCAAGCGAATCGCCACCTCGTCGGCGCCCGTCGCCGCGACGGCGGCAACAAACGGCTGCGCAAGCAGCCGGTCCATCGTTTTGAGCCACGTGCCGCTCGCCAGATCGGCCCACGCGACCTCGTTACAACGGCCGTATTGTCGCAGCCACCGAATCAGAAACTCCTGCTCCGGCCAATCCTCGCGTCGCAGGTAAAGCAACGGCACTCCGTTGCATGCCGCCTCGACGAACGTGCCGTAACCCGGCTTGGTCAGCACCACATCGGCCGCACGCAGCAAGGCAGTGAAATCGAACTCGGTGAGGCCGAAGCCAAGCGCCGCCGGATGCCTGGATTGCCATGCCGCGGGGACCAGATAGCGCAGGTCGTCCCGCTGCGGCCAGCCCGCCAGCGGGATATCAAGATCGAAGCCGCCCGTCGCCACCAGCACCAGAGTTTCGCGCTCGCCCACGCCCAGCGCAGCGCGCACCTGCGCCCGCGCCCCGGCACCCGCGATGCAAGCAACCGGACCGACCGGCTGGCGCCGCGGAAACCCGGCCATCGGCATCCCCGGCGTCAGCGCAAACATGCAGTCTGCCGCCGCATAGGCCTCGCGTATCTCCGCCGTCACCCTCAGCGCCCAGCTCTCCTCAGAATAGAAGTGCGTGGCGAGGTCGAACCAGTTGAGCGAACTCATCGCCACCGATGGCATACCCGCCCGGCGGGCGCCCGCCAACGGCAGATAGGCAACGTTGCTCAGCACCAAATCGGGCGCTAGCCCGGCAAGGAATTCCGCCTCCTGAGCCACACATCGGTCGAAATCACGGTGGGCCTCGCGATAGGCCCGCCGGGTGGCCACGTGATCGATGCTGACTGCATCGCGCTGAACGAAACCAAAATCGCTGGCGGCATCGATATGGACGAATTCGGTCCCGATCCGCGCTTGCAGCAGCGACGCCGGCAAACCGCTGCGCACGGTCAGCCGCATCCCCGGCAGCCGCTGTTGCAACGCCGCCAGTACCGGCGCGGTCTGGCCGAGATGGCCGAAGCCGTGGGAGGAAATATCGACGAAGAGATGGGCAGGCATGGTTCGGCTAATCGGCATCGACAAAGATGCGCAGAGCGGCTAGGAGAGACGGTGGATGCTCCAGATACCCAGCACGGTCATCAGCAGCGAACCCGATAAATGCAGTCCGACGGCAGCGGCAGCCCAACCGTAATCGGCGGCGCGAATCAACCCGACCACCTCCGCCGAAAACGTTGAAAACGTAGTCAGGCCACCGAGAAAGCCGGTAATGACGAACAACTTGGCTTCCGGCGGCAGGTCGACATTGATATGGAACACGGCGACGGCGACGCCGACCAGATAGCCGCCCAGCAGGTTGGCGGTCAGCGTCCCCAGCGGCAACGTCGGCAACAGCGGGTTGAGCCAGAGACCGAACCCCCAACGCAACCAGGCGCCGAGTGCAGCGCCCAAGCCGATGGCGATAAAGGAAAACGCGTTCATCGCCGCATTTTACTTGCTCGCCGCAGAGCGCCGTTCAATGGCGGCCATCGGCCGCGGCGAACTGCCGGATCATCCGCACCGTATCGATATCGGCGGCCTCGTAGGCCTGCCGGAGAAACTCGGCATAAGCCGCGTCCTCGCGCTCGTGACCGGTGGCGAAGACGGTTGCATAGCTGAAACGCAGGAACAGCCGCTGCGGCTCCGGCTCCTCGATGCGGATGGTCAGTACGCCGCCGCCGCTGCGTCCGCTTGCCGCGGTTTCGAAACGCACCCATTGGTACTTTTCATAGCTCACCCGGTCGCTCACCTCCACCTCGCCCCAGCGCAATATCCGCTCGACGCCGCAAGCGCCGCGAGAGACGATGCGGCATTCGTCGAGTCCGGGAAGAAAAGCGCGGGCATCCTCCACCCGCTGCATCAGACCGGACCAGAGCTGAGCGCGGTCGAGCATGATGAGCAAGGGGACGTCCGGGTCGTTGATTTCGACAAGGTGTTCGAAGTTCATGCCGCCATTATGCTTCCGACGCTGTCACCAGCGCGCTGCGCATGCGTTTCTGCACGTACATCGCCTGGTCCGCCCGATCGAGCATCGCTTCGCCGCGACGATCGTCGCTGTCGCCGGACCAGGCCAGCCCGACGCTGGCGCCGACCTGTAGCAGTTGCGTCCCCCAGCGCAAACGGATCGCTTCCACCGCCTCGCGCAGACGCACCGCGAGCGCCTGCGCCGCCTCTCGATCCAATTCCGGCGCCAGCACCGCAAACTCGTCGCCGCCGACCCGGGCCAGCACATCGGCGCTGCGGATCGCCTGACCGAGAGCGACGACCACCGCCTCCAGCATGCGGTCGCCGACGGCATGTCCGTGGGCATCGTTGATCGGCTTGAATCGGTCGAGATCGACCAGATACAGCGCATAGGGAAGCGGATTCGCCTGTTGGTGTGACAGACCGTCGAGCATCTGCATCAGATAGCGGCGGTTGTAGGCACCGGTCAACGGATCGCGCAGCGAGTTTTCGAGCAACAGATGCTGATTCCGGTCAGCGTCGGCCAGCAGCACATCGAAGGCCTTGACCACCCGGCGCAGATCGGAACTGCCGCGCTGCGGAATACCGATGCGGCGCGCGTAATCGTGATCGCCCACCACCGACTCCATGTCCGCGACCAACCGTTCCAGCGGACGCGTCACCAAAATCCGGGTGAGCGCCAGCATCAGCGCAAACAGGGCCAAAAAGACCATGGCGAGGATTTCCAGCGTATCCCGGATCGCCGTCTGCAACGGGGAACGAAAGCGCTCCGCCTGAAACGATAGGTCGATGGCGCCATTCACCTCGCCGATGCGCGCCTGATGGCAGGCTTGGCACTCGGCGACCACCCGTAGCGGCATCACGTAACGCACCCGACCGTCGCGCTCGGCGAATTCCGGTTCGCCGCTTTGCAGCGCCTGCGCCACCAAGGGATCGTTTGCCGGAATCGAACTCGCCGCATGAACGCCGTACTGGCGAACCACGGCGGCGCCGCGGATCAGGCGGATGTCCATGTCCGGCCGCGCCCGCCGCAAGCGCTCCAGCGCATCGTCGATTTCGGCGCGCGTCCAGCCCTTGCGCATCAACCCATAGAGATGTTCGAACACCTGGCGCGAGGACAACGCCGCCGCCTCGCGACCGAGAGCCTCGGCCAGCCGGCGCTGTTCGTTGCGTACCTGGAACATCACCAGCACAGCCGCCGCCGCAAGAGTCAACACCAACAACATGAAAATTACCCCGTAAAGCGAGTAGCCCGCTCTGCTCCGACGCCGCATCGAAATCGTCTCCCCTTCGTATTTCCATCATCGTACGGCAAACCCAGCGCACGCTGGCAAGCCGGTAGAATTGCGGCTTCGCACAATCCTCATCGATGCAACACCATGGCCGATTCCGCCGCCCCCGAAGCCAAGACCTCCAATTTCCTCCGCCACATCGTCGAAGCCGACCTGGCGGCGGGCACCCACGCTTCCCGGCGCTGGTGCGGACACCCCGGCGCGGGCCCGGAACAGCAGGCCGGCGCACCCGATCCGGCGAAAATCCGCACCCGCTTCCCGCCCGAACCGAACGGCTACCTGCACTTCGGCCATGCCAAATCGATCCTGCTCAACTTCGGCCTGGCCAAGGATTACGGCGGCGTCTGCCACCTGCGTTTCGACGACACCAACCCGGAGAAGGAAGACCAGGAATATGTCGACGCCATCATCGACGCGGTGCATTGGCTGGGCTGTAGCTGGAGCCACGAAGCGGGCGAGAACCTGTACCACGCCTCGGACTATTTCGGCTTCATGATTCAGGCGGCGGAGGCGTTGATCGGCGCCGGCCATGCCTACGTCGACAGCCAGACTGCCGAGGCAATGCGCACCAACCGCGGCACACTCACCGAGCGTGGCAAGGACAGCCCCTACCGCACGCGCAGCGCCGAGGAAAACCTCGACCTGTTCCGCCGCATGCAGTCCGGCGAATTCGCCGACGGCAGCCACGTGCTGCGCGCCAGGATCGACATGGCCGCGCCCAACATGAACCTGCGCGACCCAGTCATCTACCGCATCCGCAAGGCCAGCCACCACCGCACCGGCGACCGCTATTGCGTTTACCCGATGTACACCTACGCCCACCCGATCGAAGATGCGCTGGAGAACATCACCCATTCCATCTGCACGCTGGAGTTCGAGGACCAGCGCCCGTTCTACGACTGGATCCTGGAGCGGATCGCCGACTGCGGCCTGCTCGCGCGGCCGCTGCCACGCCAGTACGAGTTCTCCCGACTCAACCTGACCTATGTCGTGCTCTCCAAGCGCCGGCTGATCCAGTTGGTGGAAGAAAAGCACGTCGACGGCTGGGACGATCCGCGCATGCCCACTCTGGTCGGCGCCCGCCGCCGCGGCTTCACCCCCGAAGGCTTTCAATTGTTCGCCGAGCGCATCGGCGTCACCAAGTCCGATTCGCTGATCGACATGAGCGTGCTCGAAGACTGCATGCGCGAGACGCTCAATGAATCGGCGCCGCGCCGCATCGCCGTACTCGACCCGGTGAAGTTGATTCTTGACAACGTGCCGGAAGATCACGAGGAACTCTGCGAAGCGCCCAACCATCCGCAGCAGCCCGCACTGGGCAAGCGCCCGATCCCGTTCTCGCGGGAACTCTGGATCGAGCGCGAAGATTTCGTCGAAACCCCGCCCAAGGGCTACTTCCGCCTGTTCCCCGGCAATCTGGTGCGCCTGCGCTACGGCTTCGTCGTCAAATGCAGCGGCTGCGACAAGGATGCCGCCGGCAACATCGTTGCCGTCCACGCCGAACTGATGCCCGACTCCAAATCCGGCACCCCGGGATCGGACAGCTACAAGGTCAAGGGCAACATCCACTGGGTCTCCGCCCGCCACGCCTACCCGTGCGACGTGCGCCTCTACGACCGCCTGTTCGCCGTGCCCGCCCCCGGCGCACGACGCGAGGGCGATGCCGAGGGTATCGAACGCGATTTCCTCGCCGACCTCAACCCAAACTCGAAGCAGATCATCGCCGCCCAACTCGAACCGTCGCTGAAGGATGCGGCGCCCGAAGACCGCTTCCAGTTCGAGCGTCACGGCTACTTCGTCGCCGACCGCAAGGACAGCCGGCCCGGCGCACCGGTATTCAACCGCGCGGTGACCCTCAGGGATTCCTGGGCGGCCAACCCCGGCAAGGGCAAGAAGTAGGGACATGTTCTACCTTGATCTGTTTCAGGCCTTAAATCGCCATCAGGTGAACTACCTGGTGGTGGGCGGGCTGGCGATGAACCTCCATGGCGTGCCACGCATGACCATGGACATCGACCTCGTTCTGGCACTGGATGAAGCCAATCTCGATCGTTTCATCGCCTGTGCGGAAGCCTTGCATCTGAGCCCGGTCGCACCGGTATCGCTGGCAGAGTTGAAAGATGCGCAGCAGCGCTGGATTTGGTCTGAACAAAAGCACATGGTCGCCTTCGGCCTCTCATCCCCGGTCAGCAACGCCCCGCTGGTCGACATCCTGATCGCGCCTGCCCTCGACATCGGAGTTGCCATGGGCCGCGCCACCTTGCGTCACGTGGGTGATACACCCGTCAGGGTTGCTGCCGTCGAAGACTTGATCGCGCTCAAGGCTCATGCCAATCGCAGGCAGGATCATGACGACATCGAACATTTGGAGCGCCTTCGCAACCATGATTCGCACTGAACCGTCCGGCGGTTTCGGCTATTACGTCAGCGACGAACAACTGGCAGCCTTCGCCCGGTTGAGCCCGCTACAGCGTCTACAGTGGCTCGAGGACGCTCGCCAGTTTCTGCTGCTCGCCCTTCCTCCGGAAATCAGGGAGCGCCAGGAGCGGCTGCGCCGCGGCGAAACGATTCTGGGAGGCTGACAATGGCCGGAGGCTGGGGTTGCCCTCACGAAGTCAATGACGTTTGCACCCGGGTGAACGACCTACCCTGCGACCCGGGCATGAAAGGTTGCGTTCTCTTCGGCCGTTATGTATTCGCCAACGAGGACAAAAACGCCCGGTTGCGGGAAAAACAGGCCCGGGAAAGTGCCGCCAACGAACCCGCCCCCGACGACGAGAAAAAATCATGAACTTCAGCACCGCCCTGCGCGCCGCCTGGACCGAACGCAACAGCCTGCTCTGCGTCGGCCTCGATCCCGATCCGGCGAAATTTCCCGCCCATCTGGCCGGCCGACCCGACGCCATTTTCGAATTCTGCACCGCCATCGTCGATGCCACCGCCAACCTGGTGTGCAGCTTCAAGCCGCAGATCGCCTACTTTGCCGCGCGCCGCGGCGAAGACCAACTGGAACGGCTGATCGCCCACATCCACGCCAAGCATCCGGGCATCCCGGTGATTCTCGATGCCAAGCGCGGCGACATCGGCAGCACCGCCGAGCAGTACGCCATCGAAGCCTTCGAACGTTTCAAGGCCGACGCGGTGACGGTCAATCCCTATATGGGCCACGACTCGGTGGAACCCTGGCTGGCCTGGAAGGACAAGGGCGTGATCCTGCTCTGCCGTACCTCCAACCCCGGCGGCAGCGACCTGCAATTCCTCGACATCGGCGGCGAGAAACTCTACGAGCGGGTAGCCCGCCTCGTCGCCAACGAATGGAACGTCGGCGGCCAGTGCGCGCTGGTGGTCGGCGCCACCTTCCCCGCCGAGATCGCCCGCGTGCGCCAGATCGTCGGCGACCTGCCGCTGCTGGTGCCCGGCATCGGCGCCCAAGGCGGCGATATCGAAGCCACCGTCGGTGCCGGCAAGACCGCCGACGGCGGCGGCCTGATGATCAATTCCTCGCGCGCCATCCTCTACGCCGGCAAGGGCGAAGACTTCGCCGCCGCCGCACGCAGGGTTGCGCAGGAAACCCGCGACGCCATCAACCGCTGGCGCTGAACCGGCGGCCTATCGACGCACCGCATGATGGAGTACCGGGAATGCTGCTTGCTACACTGCCCTTCATCATCGAAATTGTCTGAAACCCTACATGACACTCCCTGTGCGCAACATGGTTCTAGGCTTGGCCGCTCTTCTTTTCAGTGCGGCCGTACAGGCGGCGGATATGTCGCCCAGCATCGGATTCCCTATCGAGTTCATCCTGTTCGGCGCCACACTGCTGGGCGTCGCGCTGTTCCACAACCAGACCCTGTATGTCGGACTCTCCGGCTTCGCCGTCATCGCGCTCTACAAGACCTTCGTCACCGGGTTCGCAACCGGAGCGGGATTCCCCGGTTTCGCGGCGCACCTGGGACATGAGTCGGTCACCCTCGCTAACTTGCTGTTGCTGTTGCTCGGCTTCGCCCTCCTCGCCCGACATTTCGAGAAAAGCCACATCCCGGTAATCCTGCCCAAGTATCTGCCGGACGACTGGAGGGGAGCCTTTCTGATGTTGGTCATGGTGTTCGTGCTGTCCTCCTTTCTCGACAACATCGCCGCCGCGCTAATCGGCGGCGCCATGGCCCACCAGTTGTTCCGCGCCAAAGTCCATATCGGCTATCTGGCCGCCATCGTCGCGGCCTCCAACGCCGGCGGTGCCGGTTCGGTGCTGGGCGACACCACCACCACCATGATGTGGATCGACGGCGTCTCGCCACTCGACGTTACCCATGCTTTTGTCGCATCCGCCACCGCCCTGATCGTGTTCGGCATTCCTGCCGCCCGGCTACAGCAGGCTTACGCGCCAATTCTCAAGGGCGGCCACGGCCACACCCATATCGACTGGGCCAGAGTGGGCATCGTCGGCTTGATGTTGTCGCTCGCAATGGCCACCAACATTTTCGTCAACCTCTTCTATCCCGAAGAAGCCGATCACTTCCCCTTCCTCGGAGCATCCGTCTGGCTAGCCATCATGCTCACCCTGCCCGTACGCCGCCACGACTGGGAAGTCCTCCCCGAAAGCCTGCGCGGCGCCGTGTTCCTGCTCTCCCTGGTGCTCTGCGCCTCGATGATGCCGGTGGAGAAACTGCCCGGCGCCTCGTGGCCGACGACCCTCGGCCTGGGTTTCGTTTCAGCCGTCTTCGACAACATCCCCCTAACCGCCCTGGCGCTCAAACAGGGCGGTTACGACTGGGGCGTTCTGGCCTACGCGGTCGGCTTCGGCGGGTCGATGGTCTGGTTCGGCTCGTCGGCCGGGGTGGCGCTTTCCAACATGTACCCCGAAGCCCGCTCGGTAACCCTCTGGCTGCGCCACGGATGGTTCGTGGTTGTCGCCTACGTCACCGGATTCTTTGTCCTGCTGGCGCTGCTCGGCTGGCATCCCCATGAACCGCACAAGACCAACAAGGTAGTACCAACGGCACAGTCTCCAGCCGTGACCCGCTGAATGGGCCCGCTACTGCTGTTATTGGCTCCCCTACCAGCCCTTGCCGCCGATGCCGGGGGCATCGGCGAGAACCTGCTCTGGCTGGCGCTGATCCTCATGGCGGCGCGGCTGTTCGCCCCTCTCGCCCAGCGTTTCGGTTTTCCGGCTGTGCTCGGTGAACTGCTGCTAGGGGTGGTGCTAGGCAATCTTTCGCTGCTCGGTATCGGCGTGTTCGACAGCATTGCCCGCGACCCCGTTATTGCGTTTATCGCCGAACTGGGCGTCATCGTACTGTTGCTACAGATCGGACTGGAAACGCGGCTTGCCGATCTGGCTAGGGTCGGTGGCAGAGCCAGCGCCGTTGCCGCGGTAGGCGTAGCTGCACCGTTTCTGATCGGCGTGCTGCTGGCCGGGCCATTGCTGTTACCTGGACACGGACAGAACACCTACCTGTTTCTGGGCGCCACACTAGCCGCTACCTCCGTCGGTATTACCGGACGCGTTTTTCGCGATCTCGGCCGCTTGCACCTGCCGGCAGCGCGCATCGTCCTCGGTGCCGCAGTGATCGACGACGTGCTCGGCCTGGTGATCCTCGCCGTGGTTTCCAATCTGGTAACAGCCGGCAACGTCAGCACCGCCGAGGTTCTCTGGATCATTGCCAAGAGCACCTTATTCCTGATCGGCAGCATCGGCATCGGGCGTCTGGTAGCACGCCACTCCAGCCGTTGGCTGGCCCGCATCGACCACGGCCAAAGCATGCTCTTCGCGCAGGTGTTGGCGACCGGCCTGTTCCTCGCTTGGCTGGCGCATGCGGCCGGACTGGCACCGATCATCGGCGCCTTCGCCGCCGGCCTGTTGTTCGAACCCCTATTTCTCAAGGATTTCCGCACGCCGCGCATCGTCGCCGAAATTGAACCGCTGCTGGCCACCGCTCCGGTATCGGTCGCGGAGCGAGTAAAGTCCGCGCTGCTCGGCCACACGCGGCATCAACACGAACACATGCTCGAACCCATCGGCTACTTCTTCGTTCCGGTGTTCTTCGTGCTTACCGGTATGCAGGTGGATCTGCATGTCTTTGCCGATTCGGCGGTGCTGGCCGTCGCGTTGGGCATCACCGTCGCCGCCGTTGTAGGCAAGCTTGCCGCCGGCCTGTGCGCCGGCAAGGGATCGCGCTGGCTGGTTGGCTGGGGGATGGTGCCGCGCGGCGAGGTCGGACTGATCTTCGCCATGGCCGGCAAACACCTGGGCGTCATGGATGAAGCCCTGTTCTCCGCCGTGGTAGTCATGGTGATCCTCACCACGCTGCTCACGCCCCCGATGCTTATCCGCCTGCTGGCGTCGTCTGAACCAACAGCGGACGATCCGAAACCCGGCGCCTAGGGCAAGCGGCGCAAGCCGCCACAAGATCGGATCGGTATCATCGGGGCATGCTTTCTTCCTCCCCCCCTTCGTCCCGCCGCATCCATTTCGGGCTCGGTCTCGCCCTGGCTGCCTATGTGCTGTCGTTCTTCCACCGCGTCGCACCGGCGGTGATCGCCCCCGATCTGCAAGCGACATTCAATGTCGGCGCCGCGCAATTGGGCAACCTGGCGGCGACCTACTTCTACGTCTATACGCTGATGCAGATTCCCACCGGCGTACTGGTGGACACCTTGGGCCCGCGTCAGGTGCTGTTCGGCGGCGGCCTGCTGGCCGGCATCGGTGCGCTGCTGTTCGGTTGCGCGGCCACCTTCGAAACCGCGTTCGCGGCGCGCGCACTGGTCGGTTTAGGCGTGTCGGTCACCTTCATCGCCACACTGAAGATCATCGCGCTGAATTTCCACGAGCGCCGCTTTGCCACCATGACCGGGCTGACCATGTTTTGCGGCAACCTCGGCGCCGTGGCGGCCGGCGCGCCGCTGGCGCTGGCCGTGCAGTTGGGCGGCTGGCGTTCGGTATTCGTCACGGTCGGCGCGCTTTCGCTGCTGATCGGCATCGCCAGCCGCTACGGCGTGGCACCGACGCCGGCCCGCGGCGGCGACCGCACCCAGTGGCTCGGCCAATTGCTGCGCGTGATGCGCAACCGGCATAGCTGGCCGGGCTTCTTCTCCAACATCGGCATCGCCGGCAGTTTTCTCGCCTTCGGCGGACTCTGGGCCGTGCCGCTGCTGACGCAAAGCCACGGCCTGACGCGGACCGCGGCGGCCAATCACGTCAGTCTCGCCTTCCTCGGTCTGGCCTTCGGCTCGATGGCCTGGACCCGGCTTTCCGACCGCATCGGCCGCCGCCGCCCGGTGATGCTTGGCGCCTCGGCGGGCTATGCGCTGCTCTGGCTGCTGCTGCCGACGGAGCGTATCGGGGTGACGGGGCTCAGCCACGGGCTGTTTTTCGCGCTGGGATTTTTCGCCGCCAGCTTCACGCTCTCCTGGGCCTGCGCCAAGGAGGTGAACGCACCGCTGTCCTCCGGCATGGCCACCAGCGTAGTGAACGTCGGCGTCTTCGTCGGCGCCGGCCTGTTGCAACCGCTATTCGGCGCCCTGCTGGAGTTGCGCTGGAGCGGACGCATCGCCGAGGGCGTGCGGATTTACGCGACGACGGACTATCATCGTGGCCTGACCCTGATGGCGGCCGCCGCCGCGCTGGGCTTTCTCGCCAACCTACTGATCCGCGAGACCGGCTGCCGTAACATTCACGACGCGTTGGCAACCAAGCAATAAAAGATCAATTAACCACGGGGAACACGGGGCAAATCACGGGAACATCTTATGCATGCTTGGCAGGCGCTCTTCGGCGAATAGCCGGAGCTCCAGTCGATTGCATTTGTTGAATTCCCCCGTGGCCCCTGGGTCCCCTGTGTCCCCCGTGGTTTAAATGGGATTAAAAAAATGACTACTGGCATCATCCTGTTCGGCCACGGCGCGCGCAATCCGGAATGGGCGGAGCCGTTCCAGCGCATCCGCGCCGCCATTCTCCGCAGCGCGCCGCAGACTCCGGTGGAACTGGGTTTCCTCGAACTGATGCAGCCGAGCCTCGACGAAGCCATCGACCGGCTGGTGCAGGGAGGCGTGGGCCGGATCAGCATCGTGCCGATCTTCATGGCCGCCGGCAGCCATGTGAAAAAGGATCTGCCGCAACGGGCGGCCAACGCCATGGATCGGCATCCTGGCCTGACCATCGACATCGCCGCTCCGGTCGGCGAAGCGACCAGCGTCATCGATGCGATGGCCGCCTATGCGCTGAATCCAGGTTAGTCCGTCGGCCGGTTCATCCCGCGAGCAGCCTCCCCTCGCCATCGCGCACCCGCACATTCACCTCGAAGCCCTGACGCACGCTCTGGGTAACCACGCAGAAATCCTCGAACTGCGCCAGCACGCGCTCCAGATGCTCCATCTCGGTGCCCGGCCGGCCCAGTTGGATATCCACCTCCATGCCTTCGACACGCAGTCGCTTGGCGGCATTGCGGCCGAGCCGGGTGGTCACGCTGGCGCGGATCGGCTCCGGCCGGTTCTTGAACTTGCGCAGTGCGAACAGCAGGCTGGCGGACAGACAATTGGCCACCGCCGCCGCCAGCAGCCGGCTCGGATTGGGCCCGGCACCGCGGCCCAACGGCGCGGGTTCGTCGCTCAGCAGCGGCGCGGCGTCCGGTGTGTCGAAACGGATCAGAAAGGCATAGTCGTCCTGCTGTTCCAGAGTGAAGGTGAAAGGTTCCATGTCGCTCACGATGAGGCTCTCCATGTTGTTGCGATTTTGATCCATTAGAATATACTAATACTCAAATCTTCTGGGAGTGTGTGCGTAATGAAGCCGATCCATCGACTGTTTGCCCTTGCCCTTGTCTTCGTGCCGGCGCTGCTGGCGGCGCAGGAAAAAGCCGCGCTCGTGAACCTGCGCGAGGTCGATCAGACCTGGCCCGCCGACGCCACCGTCGATGCGGTGAAGCAGGCGACGCTGGCGGCGCAGGTGGCCGGGCGCATCGTTGCCGTGCAGGTGGATGCCGGCACCCGCGTGCGCGCCGGCGAAACGCTGATGCGCATCGACTCGCGCGAAGCCGCACAGGCCGATGCCGCCTCCCGCGCCCAACTGGTGCAAGCGCAGGCGCAGTACGAGCGCACGCGCAGCCTGCTGGAAAAGAAATTCGTCAGCGCCGCCGCAATGGATCGCGCCGAGGCCGACTACAAAGCCGCACAGGCGCAGGCCGCACAGGCCGGCGCCGGCCTCTCCCACGCCACCATCGGTGCCCCCTTCGCCGGGGTGGTCGGCCAGCGCCTGGCCGAACTTGGCGACATGGCCGTCCCCGGCAAGCCATTGCTGACGGTTTACGATCCGCGCGGGCTACGCGCCGTGGCGACGGTGCCGCAGCGCGTGCTGGAGGCGGTGCGCGGCAACCTCAAGGCCTGGATCGAATTCCCCGAAAGCGGCCGGCGCATCGCCGCCGAACGCGTCGAGCTGCTGCCGATGCTGGATGCGCAGACGCGCACCGCCACTGTGCGCGCCTACCTGCCGGCCGGCATCGAAGGCGTGTCGCCAGGCATGTTCGCCCGCATCCATCTGGCCATTGGCCGCGCCAGCAAGCTGCTGCTGCCGCCCACGGCCGTGATTCGCCGCGGCGAGGTCACGCTGGTCTACGTGCTTGACGACAAGAACCTCGCCCACCTACGCCAGGTCCGCCTCGGCGAACCGTCGGCCGACGGCATCGAGGTGCTGGCCGGACTGAAACCGGGTGAGCGGATTTCCCTCGATCCGGTGCAGGCCGGAATTGCCGCCACGCGCAAGCCATGAGCGGAGGAATGCACGCCATGGGCATTTCCGGACGCATCGCCGGCTTCTTCCAGCGCCATTCGATCACCCCGCTGCTCGCTCTGGTCGCCTTGCTGTTGGGCGTTTTCGCTACCGTCATCACGCCGCGCGAGGAAGAACCGCAGATCGACGTGACCATGGCCAACGTCATCGTCCCTTTCCCCGGTGCCTCGGCCAAGGATGTCGAGAGCCTGGTCGCGCGCCCGGCGGAGCAGGTGCTGTCGCGCATTGCCGGCGTCGAGCATGTGTTCTCGGTCTCGCGCCCGGGGATGGCGGTGATCACCGTGCAGTATTACGTTGGCGTGCGCGAACAGACCGCGCTGGTGCGGCTCTACGACACCATCCATTCGCACAAGGACTGGCTGGCGCCGAACCTCGGCGTCGGTGAGCCGGTAGTCAAACCGAAGGGCATCGACGATGTACCGATCGTCGCGCTGACACTGTGGAGCGCCGACAAGGACAAATCCGGCTTCGAAATGCAGCAGGTAGCGCGGGCGGCGGAGATCGAACTCAAGCGCGTCGCCGGTACGCGCGACGTGCAGACCATCGGCGGCCCCGGCCACGTCATCCGCGTGATCATGGATGCCGAGCGGATGAATGCGCACAACATCACGGCGCAGGACTTGCGCGCCGCACTGCAAGTGTCCAACGCTTCGCAGCCGGCCGGCAGTCTGGTAGCGCAGAACAAGGAAGTGCTGGTGCAGACCGGCACCTACATCGAATCCGCCGCCGACGTGAAGCGGCTGGTGGTCGGCGTCGGCAACGGCCGGCCGGTGTTCATGTCCGACGTCGCGCAAATCGTCGACGGCCCCGACCAGCCCAGCCGATTCGTCTGGCACGGCCTCGGCAAGGGCGGCAACGGCGAGGAAATGCCGGCGGTGACGCTGGCGGTGTCGAAGAAGCCAGGGGTCAACGCCGCCGACGTCGCGGCAGCGGTCATCGAGCGCGCCAATGCGCTGAAGGGCACGGTGATTCCGGAGGGCGTCGAATTCACCATTACCCGCAACTACGGCGCCACCGCCACCGACAAGGCGCAAAAACTGATCGGCAAGCTGGTCTTCGCCACCGCCTTCGTCGTACTGCTGGTGTTGTTCACGCTCGGCAAGCGCGAAGCCTTCATCGTCGGCACCGCTGTGACGCTGACCCTGGCGGCAACGCTGTTCGCCTCCTGGGCCTACGGTTTCACTCTCAACCGCGTCTCGCTGTTCGCACTGATCTTCTCCATCGGCATCCTGGTCGACGACGCCATCGTGGTGGTGGAGAACATCCACCGCTGGCAGCAGCTGCATCCGCAAAAGGCGCTCTGGGAAATCATTCCCGGCGCAGTGGACGAAGTCGGCGGGCCGACCATCCTCGCCACCTTCACCGTCATTGCCGCATTGCTGCCGATGGCCTTCGTCTCTGGTTTGATGGGGCCGTACATGAGCCCGATCCCGATCAACTCGTCGATGGGCATGTTCATCTCGTTGGCGGTGGCGTTCATCGTCACGCCCTGGCTGGCACTAAAACTGATGAAGCCGCACGACGCCGGTGGCCACAAAGAAAACGCCCTGGATTTACGACTACAGGGGTTCTTCCGCCGCCTGATGACACCCTTCCTGCAACGCCGCTCGGCGCGCTGGGGCTTGTGGCTGGGCCTGCTCGCCGCCATCGTCGTCTCGGTGTCGCTCGGGGTGTTCAAACTGGTGGTGCTGAAAATGCTGCCGCTCGACAACAAGAGCGAATTTCAGGTGGTACTCGACATGCCTGTGGGCACGCCGGTCGAGGAAACCGCGCAAGCGCTGCGAGCGATTTCGGCCTATCTGGCGACGGTCGAAGAAGTCCGCGACTTCCAGGCCTATGCCGGTACCGCCAGCCCGATCAACTTCAACGGTCTGGTGCGCCAGTACTACCTGCGGGCGCAGCCGGAGATGGGCGACATCCAGGTCAATCTGGTGGACAAACATCATCGTGAGCGCAGCAGCCACGAAATCGCCCAGACCATTCGCGACCAGGTGGCCGAGATCGGCCGCCGCTACGACGGCAACGCCAAGGTGGTGGAAGTGCCGCCCGGCCCGCCGGTGCTGGCGCCGATCGTCGCCGAGGTGTACGGCCCCGACTACGCCGGCCAGATCGCCATGGCGCAGCGCCTGCGCAAGATCTTCGAATCGACACCCGATGTGATGGCGGTGGACGACACCATCGACGAACCGGCGGAAAAACTGGTGCTGCGCGTCGATCAGGCCAAGGCGGCGCTGATGGGCGTGGCCCAGCGCGACATCGTCGACGTGGTGCGCATGGGGCTCTCCGGCGAAGACGTGACGCCGGTGCACGACGGCGAATCGAAATACGAAGTGCCGGTACGCGTGGTGCTGCCGGCCGAGCGGCAGAACTCGCTCGACCAGTTGTTGCGCCTGCGCGTGCGCTCATCCTCGGGCCAGCTGCTGCCGATCTCGGAACTGGTCGAAGTGAAAAAGAGCCGCCGCGAACAAACCATCTATCACAAGGATTTGCTGCCCGTGGTGTACGTGATGGGCGACATGGGCGGCAAACTGGATTCACCCTTGTATGGCATGTTCGCCATGCGCAGCGCGCTACCCGAGGAACTCGGCGAATACTTCATCCGTCAGCCGAAGGATCCGTATGCCGGCTACGCGATCAAGTGGGACGGCGAGTGGCAGGTCACCTACGAAACCTTCCGCGACATGGGCCTCGCCTATGCGGTGGGCCTGGTGCTGATCTATCTGCTGGTGGTGGCCCAGTTCGGCAACTACCTGGCACCGCTGATCATCATGGCGCCGATCCCGCTCACCATCGTCGGCGTGATGCCCGGCCACGCTCTGCTCGGCGCGCAATTCACCGCCACTTCGATGATCGGCATGATCGCCATGGCCGGCATCATCGTGCGCAACTCGATCCTGCTGGTGGACTTCATCAACCAGGAGCGCGCCAGAGGCATTGACTTCGCCGAAGCGGTGATCCGCTCCGCCGCAGTACGCGCCAAGCCGATTGCACTCACCGCGCTGGCGGCGATGCTCGGTGCAATGTTCATCCTCGACGACCCGATCTTCAACGGCCTCGCCATCAGCCTGATCTTCGGCATTTTTGTCTCCACCCTGCTGACCCTGGTGGTGATTCCGATTCTTTACTACGCGGCCATGCAAGGTCGCGCCACTTCCTGAGGAGAACGTCCATGTCCATCGAACGCATGATCCGCATTTTTGCCGGTTCCTTCATCCTGCTCTCGCTCACGCTGGCGCACGTCAACGGCCAGGCCGATCTGTCGCAGCTGTCTTGGCTGTGGTTTACCGCCTTCGTCGGCGTCAATCTGTTCCAGAGCGGTTTCACCCGCTTCTGCCCGCTGGAAATGATCCTGCGCAAGCTAGGTGCGGAAAAAAACTGCAAGGTCTGAACCCGCGGCCGGGTCGCCCGATTTGATTGCACGATTCTTGCGTAGCACCGGGCATGCTACGCGTACTGGTTATTGACGAATCCGAGAGCCGCGCCGGGGAAATCTGCGCCGGCCTTGCCCTGGCCGGCTATCAGGTCGCCGCCCTGTTGCCTTCGGTGCTGGATCTCTCCGCCCGGGTCGAGCAACTGCGTCCCGATGCGATCTTGATCCAGACCGACTCGCCGAGTCGCGACACACTGGAGCACCTCGCCGTCGCCAACGCCGAACTGCCACGCCCGGTGGTGATGTTTTCCAGCAAAAGTGACTCGCAGACCATCCGCAAGGCCGTCAAGGCCGGCGTCTCGGCCTATGTGGTGGATGGCCTCAGCGCCAAGCGGCTGAGGCCGATCATCGAAGTCGCCATCGCCCGCTTCGAGGAATTCCAGGCGATGAAGTCCGAGCGCGACGAGGCCAAGCAGCAGCTCGCCGACCGCAAGACGCTCGACCGCGCCAAAGGCGTGCTGATGAAGGCGCGCGGCATGAGCGAGGAAGAGGCCTACAGCGCCCTGCGCAAACTGGCGATGGACCGCAAACAATCCATCGCCCAGGTCGCCGCGCAAGTGCTGGAAATGGCCACCCTGCTCGGCGCCTGAACCGGGCGTTTCTGGTGCGGTGCGGCAAGCACCCGCACCGGGGCAGTGCGTACCGACACTCGCCCTCGATTCAAAAAGACATCCTCCTGCTGACGACCAACCCCTGACTACGAGAGGGTTTCCCGACTTTCTGCGAAGGCTGGCACATGGCTTGCTGAAAGAGATGCAGCACCGGGTCAAGGGCGATCGGGTGCGATCAGAGTGGACAACGGCGTCCACGTTGGCGAAGCCGATCAGGCTTCCCGGCGTGCGATGCCGTCTTTTTTTCAGGGAACCTTCGTCGTGACAAGGAGTTCGATATGGATCGGAAAAACAACAACAGCGGGCCGCAAACGCTTGGCACTCGCCGCGACTTTATCCGCACCGCCGCCGGGCTGGCGCTCGGTTCGGGACTGATGGCCATGGTGCCCCCCGGAGTACGCGCCGGCGCCTGGGCCGCAGGCTCGGATGCGCCGGAGAAAAAGGAAGTCCGCATCGGCTTCATCCCGCTCACCGACTGTTCCTCCGTTGTCATGGCGGCGGTGCAGAAATTCGACGAAAAGTACGGCATCAAAATCGTCCCGACCAAGGAAGCGTCATGGGCTGCCGTGCGCGACAAGCTGGTGAACGGCGAACTCGACGCCGCCCATGTGCTCTACGGCCTGGTCTATGGCGTGCAACTCGGCATCGGCGGACCGAAGAAGGACATGGCGGTGCTGATGAACCTGAACCACAACGGCCAAGCCATCACCCTCTCCAACCAGCTCAAGGACAAGGGGGCGACCGACGGTCCCTCGCTGGCCAAGTTGATCGCCAAGAAGGAACGCGAATACACCTTCGCCCAAACCTTTCCCACCGGCACCCACGCCATGTGGCTGTATTACTGGCTGGCCGCTCAGGGCATCGATCCGTTCAAAGACGTCAAGAACATCACCGTGCCGCCACCGCAGATGGTGGCCAACATGCGCGTCGGCAACATGGACGGCTTCTGCGTCGGCGAACCGTGGAACAACCGCGCCATCATCGACAAGATCGGTTTCACCGCGGTGACCACCCAGGATATCTGGACCGACCATCCGGAAAAGGTGCTCGGCACCACCGCCGACTTCGTCGCCAGGAATCCCAACACGGCACGCGCCATGACCGCCGCGATACTCGATGCCGGCAAGTGGATCGACGCCTCGCTGGCCAACCGCCGGACCACGGCCGAGACCGTCGCGCAGAAGTCCTACATCAACACCGACATGGACGTAATTCTCGAACGCATGCTCGGCCGCTACAGCAACGGTCTGGGCAAGAGCTGGGACGACAAGAACTGCATGCACTTCTTCAACGAAGGCGCGGTGAACTTCCCCTACCTCTCCGACGGCATGTGGTTCATGACCCAGCACAGACGCTGGAACCTGCTCAAGGAAGATCCCGACTACCTGGCCGTGGCGAAGAAGGTAAACCGCATCGACATCTACAAGCAGGCAGCCGCGGCGGCCGGTACGCCCCTGCCGAAGAGCGAGATGCGCAGCTCCAAGTTCATCGACGGCACGGTATGGGACGGCAAGGATCCGAAGAAATACGCCGCGTCGTTCAAGATTCACGCCTGAACCATGCAGGCATCGGGCCATGCGGCCCGGTGCCGAACGCAACCTGGGAGCAGATCATGAGTACGGTCGTCGCATTGAAACCCGCACGCGTCGCCATCGAGAAGGAAGAAGCCGCCGTGGAGCAAAAAATCGAAATCGCCGCGCCAGCCGTCGCCGCGCCGGTCGCCGCAACGCCGGCGAAGGCATCGCGTCTGGTCGGCGCCCTCAAGGAAATCGCCCTCAACGCCATCCCGCCGTTGCTCGGCCTCGGCCTGCTGATCGGACTCTGGGGTCTGCTGACTATGAAAGGCGGCAGCATTCCCAGCCCGGCCCAAGTCTGGGCGGCGGCAGCCAATCTGTTTGCCGATCCGTTCTACAGCAACGGGCCGAACGACCAGGGCATCGGCTGGAACGTACTCTCCTCGCTGAAACGCGTCGGCATAGGCTTCGGCTTCGCGGCGCTGGTCGGCATTCCGCTCGGCTTCATGCTCGGCCGCTTCGACTTCCTCAGCCGTATGTTCGATCCGGTGATCTCGCTGCTGCGCCCGGTGTCGCCGCTGGCCTGGCTGCCGATCGGCCTGCTGGTGCTGAAGAAGGCCGATCCGGCCGCCACCTGGACCATCTTCATCTGCTCGATCTGGCCGATGATCCTCAACACCGCCGAAGGCGTGCGCCGCGTACCGCAGGACTACCTCAACGTCGCCCGCGTGCTCAACCTTTCGGAAGGCAAGATCATCACCCGCATCCTGTTTCCTGCCGTGCTGCCCTACATGCTCACCGGCATCCGCCTGTCGATCGGCACAGCCTGGCTGGTGATCGTGGCCGCCGAAATGCTCACCGGCGGCGTCGGCATCGGCTTCTGGGTATGGGACGAGTGGAACAACCTCAAGGTCGAACACATCGTCATCGCCATCTTCGTCATCGGCATCGTCGGGCTCGTTCTCGAACAGACTCTGCTGTTGCTGGCTCGCCGCTTCCAGTACGAAACCCGTTAAGGAGAACGCCATGAATCAGCCCCTGGTAAAAATCGAGCGCGTCGGCCAGACCTTCAATACCAAGCAGGGCGCATTCACCGCGCTGCGCGACATCGACCTGTCGATCCACCACGGTGAAGTCGTCTCGCTGATCGGCCACTCCGGCTGCGGCAAAAGCACGCTGCTGAACCTGATCGCCGGCCTCACCCGGCCGACGACCGGCGTCCTGCTCTGCGACAACCGCGAGATCGCCGGGCCCGGACCGGATCGCGCGGTGGTATTCCAGAACCACTCGCTGCTGCCGTGGATGACTTGTTTCGACAACGTGATGCTCGCCGTCGAACGCGTGTTCGGCCGCAAGGAAGGCAAGCCGAAACTGAAACTCCGCGTCGAGGCGGCGCTGGCCATGGTGCATATGGACCACGCCATGCACAAGTTTCCGCACGAGATTTCCGGCGGCATGAAGCAGCGCGTCGGCATCGCCCGCGCCTTTGCCATGGAGCCGAAAATCCTGCTGATGGACGAACCGTTCGGCGCGCTCGACGCGCTGACCCGTGCCAGCCTGCAGGACGAACTCAACGGCGTGATGGCCAAGACCGGTGCCACCGTGGTGATGGTGACCCACGACGTAGACGAGGCGGTGCTGCTCTCCGACCGCATCGTGATGATGACCAACGGCCCGGCAGCCGTCATCGGCGAAATCGTCGATGTACGGCTGGAACGCCCGCGCGATCGTCTCGCCCTCGCCGAGGACCGGCGCTTTGCCGAGTGCCGTGCCGCGGTGCTGGATTTCCTCTATCGTAAGCAGATGAAGAAGGCCGCTTAGCGGCAGGTCGCTCGCTGCCAGCGCTGCCGCCGTCGGACAAGACTTCGCCATTCCCGCGTGCGCGGGAATGGCGATAGTTGTTGGCCCGCCGCTGCGCAAGCGCCGCACGAAATCGCTGTCGATCGGGGCGTTCGTACCGGATCGCGTAAAACCCGGCGCAAATTGTCTTCTGTCGCGGCTTCCGCCGTTGATCGACACGCTACCCGTCTCGGTGCATCGCTGCACCGAATTGGGTTGCCTCGGTCCACAGCATCGCTCGCACCCGGCGGACACCGGTCAGCCACCCCGGCTAAGTACCTGCATAGGCAGCATTTTCAAACCCACATCCAACATGGCACATGGCTTGCTGTAAGGGATGCATCGGGTCAACGACGATCCGCCACAGCATGGACAACGGCGTCCATGCGATTAACGCGCAGCGGCAAGCCAGGCGCGGCAATCGCATGGGACGCCGTTTTGTTTTCAGAGAAAAGGAATTGCGATGAAGAGATCGAAACTGGTGCTGATCGGCAACGGCATGGCCGGCGTACGCACGTTGGAGGAACTGCTCAAGATCGCCCCCGACATGTACGACATCACCGTGTTCGGCGCCGAACCCCATCCCAACTACAACCGCATCCTGCTCTCGCCGGTGCTGGCCGGGGAAATGACCCTACAGGACATCGTGCTCAACGAACTCGACTGGTATCGGGACAACAACATCGTTCTGCATACCGGCAGGAAGATCTCCGCCATCGATCGGATCAAGCGCAAGGTCATCGCCGAAGACGGCACCGCGGCCGACTATGATCGGCTGCTGATTGCCACGGGTTCGCTGCCCTTCATCCTGCCGATCCCAGGCAAGGATCTGCCGGGCGTGATCGCTTATCGCGACATCGCCGACACCGAAGCGATGATCGACGCCGCGGCGCGGCACAAACACGCCGTGGTGATCGGCGCCGGCCTGCTCGGCCTGGAGGCGGCCAACGGCCTGGCGCTGCGCGGCATGGACGTGACCGTAGTGCATCTCGCTGACTGGATCATGGAGCGTCAGCTCGACAAGTCGGCGGCCGACATGCTGATGCAGTCGCTCGCAGCCAAGGGCCTCAAGTTCAGGCTCGGCGCCTCCACCAGCGAACTGGTGGCCGGCGAAAGCGGCCGCGTCTGCGCGCTGAAGCTGAAAGGCGGGGAAACCTTGCCCGCCGATCTGGTAGTGATGGCGGCGGGCATCCGCCCCAACGTCGAACTGGCTGAGAAGGCGGGCATCCACTGCAACCGCGGTATCGTGGTGAACGACACGATGCAGACCTTCGATCCGCGCATCTACGCCGTCGGCGAATGCGCCAACCATCGTGGCACCGTGTACGGGCTGGTGGCGCCGCTGTTCGAACAGGCCAAAGTCTGCGCCAACCATCTGGCGATGTACGGCATCGGCCGCTACAAAGGCTCGGTGACCTCGACCAAACTCAAGGTCACCGGCATCGACGTGTTCTCGGCGGGCGACTTCATGGGCGGCGACAGCGTCGACGAAATCCTGCTGCACGACCCGGCCGGCGGCGTATACAAGAAGATCTGCGTCAAGGACGACAAGCTGGTCGGCGCGGTGATGTACGGCGACACGACCGATGGCGCCTGGTACTTCCAACTGCTCAAGGACCGCCAGGATATCGGCGAAATCCGCGACCACCTGATGTTCGGCCAGTCCCACATCGGCGACGCCGGCCATGCCGGCCAGAACAAGGCCGTGACAATGGCGGACACGGCGGAAGTCTGCGGCTGCAACGGCGTCTGCAAGGGCACCATCGTCAAGGCGATCAAGGAACAGGGCCTGTTCACCCTCGACGACGTGCGCAAGCACACCAAGGCCTCTTCCTCCTGCGGCTCCTGCACCGGCCTGGTCGAGCAAATCCTCGCCTCCACCGTCGGCGGCGCCTACCAACCGGCCGCGTCGAAGGACAAGCCGGTCTGCGGCTGCACTGAGCACTCGCATGGCGATGTCCGCACGGCGATCCGCGAACGCAAGCTGCTGACCATTCCCGACGCTATGCACGCGCTGGAATGGAAGACTCCGAACGGCTGCGCCACCTGCCGTCCGGCGCTCAACTACTACCTGATTTCCACCTGGCCGCATCTGGCCAAGGACGATCCGCAGAGCCGCTTCATCAACGAGCGCGCCCATGCCAACATCCAGAAGGACGGCACCTACTCAGTGGTACCGCGGATGTGGGGCGGCCTGACCACGCCGGACGAGTTGCGCGCTATCGCCGACGTGGCCGAGAAATACCGGATTCCGACGGTGAAATGCACCGGCGGCCAGCGCATCGACCTGCTCGGCGCAAAAAAGGACGACCTGCCGAAAATCTGGGCCGACCTCGGCAAGGCCGGGATGGTCTCCGGTCACGCCTACGGCAAGAGCCTGCGCACAGTGAAGACCTGCGTCGGCTCCGAACACTGCCGCTTCGGCACCCAGCGCTCGATGGACATGGGGGTCAAACTGGAAAAGATGCTGTTCGGCATGTGGTCGCCGCACAAGGTGAAGCTCGCGGTTTCGGGCTGCCCGCGCAACTGCGCCGAATCCGGCATCAAGGACGTTGGAGTGATCGGCGTCGACTCCGGCTACGAAATCTATGTCGGCGGCAACGGCGGCATCAAGACCGAAGTCGCCGAATTCCTCTGCAAGGTGAAAAGCGACGAGGAGGTGAAGGAATACAGCGGCGCCTTCCTCCAGCTCTATCGCGAGGAAGGCTTCTACCTCGAGCGTACCTGCCACTATCTGTCGCGCGTCGGCCTCGACCATGTGAAAAAGATCGTCGTCGAAGACGCGACGCAGCGCGCGGCGCTCTACGAACGTTTGCTCTACGCGCTGCAAGACTACGAGGACCCATGGGCCGAGGCCAACACCAAGCCCGCGGCACGCCGCGAATTCGAAATACTGGAGGTCTGAGATGAATGCCGCAACCCTAGAGCAGGATCTGGACGTGGCCCCGGTGTGGAAGCGCCTCTGCGACCTGGACGAGATTCCGCGTCTCGGCAGCCGGGTGGTGAAATCCGCTGCCGGCGACATCGCCGTGTTCCGTAACGCCGGCGACGAGATCTTCGCCCTCCACGACAAATGCCCGCACAAGGGCGGACCGCTCTCTCAGGGCATCGTCCACGGCACCACCGTGACCTGCCCGCTGCACTCGTGGAAAATCGATCTCGGATCGGGTGCCGCGCAGGCGCCCGATGTCGGTTGCACCCGGCGCTTCAAGGTCAAGGTCGAAGACGGCCTGGTCTGGCTGGCGTTGGGATAGGCGCCATCGGTTTCGTGAGTTTCATGATCGCGTACCGATCGATGCATCAGCGCGGGCCGGGGCTCGCCGGCGGTGGCGGATAGTAAGCTGGATCGCCGGGGCGCGACGGCGATGCCGCTCCGCCGCCGGCCGGCCCGCTGACGTAGCCGGCCGGCACCGGAACGCGCTGACCCTTGGCATACATGCACTGGATATAGGCATGATCGTAGTGCTGTTGCGTCCCCCGCGCCGAACCCTCGCCGGCGCCGGCGCCGACCATGCTGCCCATCACCAACCCGGTACCCGCGCCGGCTCCTACGCCGTCGTGCCCGCCCATCGCCGCGCCGGCGACGGCGCCAACCACGGTCCCCACCGCCGCGCTCTTCAGTCCGGCGTCGAGCGCGGCCTGATTCGCGCTGGTTCCGCCGATCTGAAAGGACGCGTAATCGCGGCAATCGACATCGTCCCGCCGGAACTGATCAAAGCTTTTCCCGCTGCCGGGCAGCGCCATTACGCTCGGCCCGGTCGGCAGGGTGGTACATGCGGCGAGCAAACTGCAAAGCAGGGCGGGAACCAAACTCCGCTTCATTTCATCCACCTCTTTTCTATGGCTGTGCAGGCGGCTGCGGCGTCACTTTCTGCCAGCCGGACGGACATTCCTTCACATACGGGTAATAGATTTTCGATTCGGGGCAGTAGTACCAATAGTAGTTCGTCTGTACCGTTGCCGGCGGCGATGACTGTTCGATGTATACCTGAGGCTGGGGCGCCGGCGGGGTCACCACGATGGGCGGATAATAGGCTGGCGGATAGTAGAAGTGCGGCGGGTAATACCACGGCGCCCATGGCCCGATCGTCACACCAAAGTGAACACGCCCGCGGTCATGACCGTGTCTGCGGTCAGCCCATGCATTGCCGGCAGATAGCAGGCCCAGGACGACAAGCGCGGACAAAAGCCTTGATTTCATGGTGCGCTCCTTTCAACCGTCCGCAGACGCGATACGCCATCGCCTGCTTTGCATTTAAGCACCCGCGGTGTTTCCAGGCAGTGCCGATTTGTAACGCGGCGTTAGGATGCATGGGCTTTCAGGGGATGCTTCTGAGGTGGGCTTGTCACAGATCAGATCCCATGCAATACCGCTTTCGCAGCCATGGGTCGAGGCATGGCATGCCCGACTCTTCGCCCCGCTCGCTACGCGATGTTCATTTGCATGAAGTCAACCGAAGGCATTGAGCTGGCACCGAGGTTGAGCAGTGCCGCGAGTGTGGCTCCCCCAGGGGTGAGCCAGTCGCTTTGAATCGGTTGGAACTCTGTCGTCCAAGAGCCCCCGTTCGGGTTGTCGTTCAGGCTCAGCGAATAGGTCACATTGCGCTGGCCGGAGCCAAACTGCCAAGCACTTCCCTGCACCAAGCCGTCGACCAATGTGTTCCCCGTTAGGCCGACTAAGTTGTCTACAGGAGTCGCCTTGTAATGCCCTCATTCCCCGTTATCCGCCAAGAGCCACCGTATTGGCCGCATACGACTAAAGTTATATATATTTGATTTTACTATGTTATTTTAACAACATTAGCCGAATTAATTGTCGACGAACCCATTCCCGTTCGCCCGTTGGCTGCATCTCCCACCCTTCGGCTACACTTTCGTCCAAAACTACAACGGTGGACAAAGGGTGGTAGCCGGATCGTGAGGACTCGCCTCCCCAACGAACTGATCGGATCGATGCTGGCGTACACGTGCGGCAAGAGCGGTCCAGCATAGAAATTACTGGGGAAATCAATGTACGAACTCGAAGTAAACGGGCGTATTCACCAGGTCGACGTCGACGCCGACACACCGCTGCTCTGGGTGTTGCGCGATGAGTTGGGTCTGACCGGCACCAAGTACGGCTGCGGCGTGGCCGCCTGCGGCGCGTGCACCATCCATATCGACGGCAATCCCATCTGTTCCTGCGTGACGCCGGTATCCGTCGGCGTCGGCCGCCGCATCACCACCATCGAGGGATTACGTTCGCAGATCGCCGCCGCGGTGCAGGCCGCCTGGGAAGAGCTCGATGTCGTGCAATGCGGCTACTGCCAATCGGGCCAGATCATGAGCGCGGTGGCGCTGCTGGAGAAGAAGCCTCGCCCCGACGATGCCGACATCGATGTCGCAATGGGCGGCAATCTGTGCCGCTGCGCCACCTATCAGCGCATCCGCGCCGCGATCCACCTCGCCGCGACGCGACTGGCGGAGCCGCGGGCGTGAGCGCCGCGTGGATCGAGAACGCCAGCCGGCGGCGCTTCCTCAAGGCCGGGTCGGGGCTGGCGCTGGCCATCTACCTGCCGCTGAATGCGGCGGCCAAGACCCAGCCGGAGCGCAGCTTCGCGCCCAATGCCTTCGTCCGCATCGGCGAAGACGATACGGTGACGGTGATCGTCAAGCACCTGGAGATGGGCCAGGGCACCTACACCGGCCTGCCCACTCTGGTGGCGGAAGAACTCGACGCCGACTGGGCGCAGATTCGCGTCGAAGGGGCGCCGGCGAACACCGCGCTGCACGGCAACCTGCTGCTCGGCAAGATCCAGGGCACCTTCGGCAGCACCTCGCTGGCCAACTCCTTCGAACAGTTTCGCCGCGCCGGTGCCACCGCCCGCGCCATGCTGGTGGCCGCCGCGGCCGAACGCTGGCAGGTTCCAGCGGCCTCCATCGGCGTCGCCGGCGGCGTGGTGTCCCACGCGCCGTCGGGGCGTACCGCGCGCTTCGGCGAACTCGCCGCCGCGGCGGCGGAACTGCCGCTGCCAAACAAGGTCGACTTGAAGAATCCGGCCGACTTCGTCCTCATCGGCAAAGGCGTGAAGCGTAAGGACAGCCGCGCCAAGATCGATGGCAGTGCGCAGTTCACCCAGGATGTGCGCCTGCCCGGCATGCTGCTGGCGCTGGTGGCGCATCCGCCCTGGTTCGGCGCACGGGCCAAGCGCTTCGATGCGGAAAAGACCCGGGCCGTGCGCGGCGTGGTCGACGTGGTCGCCATTCCGAGCGGGGTTGCCGTGCTGGCGACCAACTTCTGGGCGGCGAAGAAGGGACGCGACCGACTCAAGGTCGAATGGGACGCGTCCGCCGCCTTCGGCCAATGCACCCACGACATCGTCGACGAATTCCGCGGACTGCTCGAACAGCCCGGCCGCATCGCCCGCAGCGAAGGCGAATGCGCGGCAGCGCTGGATGCGGCGGCGCATCGACTGGTCGCCGATTTCGAATTCCCCTATCTCGCCCATGCCGCGATGGAGCCGCTCAACTGCGTAGTCAGGCTCGACGCCAACGGCTGCGAAATCTGGAACGGGGAACAGTTCCAGACGGCCGACCAGATGGCGGTGGCCGCCGTCACCGGCCTCGCGCCGGAGCAGATCAAACTCAATATGCTCTACGCTGGCGGCAGCTTCGGCCGCCGCGCCAGTTCGAAGGCCGACTATCTGGTCGAAGCGGTGCATATCGCCAAGGCCATTGGCGGCCGCGCCCCGGTGAAACTGATGTGGACCCGCGAAGACGACATGCGCGGCGGCTACTACCGGCCGATGTATGTGCATCGGCTGGAAGCTGGGCTCGACCGCGACGGCGCCCTGGTCGCCTGGCAGCATCGCATCGTCGGCCAGTCGATCGCCGCCGGCACGGTGGCCGAATCGCTGATGGTGCGCGACGGCGTGGACCGTCTTTCCGTCGAAGGCGCCATCGACCTGCCGTATGCCGTACCCAACCTGCGCGTCGACCTGCATTCGCCGCAGCTCGGCGTACCGGTGCTGTGGTTCCGTTCGGTCGGCTCGCTGCATACCGCATTTGCCATAGAAACCTTCATCGACGAACTGGCGGCAAAGGCCAGCCAGGATGCGGTGGCCTTTCGCCGCCGGCTGCTGGCGCAGCAGCCGCGCCATCTGGGCGTGCTCGAACTGGCGGCGGCAAAGGGCGACTGGGGACGGCCGCTGGCCAGGGGCGCGAAGGGCGAGCGCCGCGGGCGCGGCATCGCCGTGCATCAATGCTTCGGCAGCGTAGTCGCTCAGGTAGTCGAGGTCACCGTGCGCGCCGATCGCAGTTTCAAGGTCGACCGCGTAGTGTGTGCCGTCGATTGCGGCCTCGCCGTGAATCCGGACATCGTCCGCGCGCAGATGGAGGGCGGCATCGGCTTCGGTCTCAGCGCCGCCCTGCACGGCCGGATCACCTTGCGCGAAGGGATCGTCGAACAGTTCAACTTCACCGAATACCCAATCCTGCGGATGAATGAAATGCCCCGGGTTGAAGTGCATATCGTCGCTTCGGCGGCACCGCCTTCGGGCGTCGGCGAACCGGCCACGCCGGTGATCGGCCCGGCGCTGGCCAACGCCTTGTTCGCTGCCAGCGGCGAGCGTCTGCGCCAGCTGCCCCTACGCTTCGACCAAGCGCCCTCGGCGTGGGGCTGGCATGCGGGTGCGGCAACGCCGCTGCATGAGGGCTGCACGCAGGAAGATCGCCCCTGTTCGCCATCGGTTGCTTAATAACAAGCCGGTCAATAGACTGCTCGGCCCGGATAGACCCGCTGATTGCGCACCCTCATCATGTTCAAGCTGTTTAGATCGCGCGCCCGCAACGAAACCGCGAACGCCGCGGTAGAAGCAACCGCGGCGCTGACGGCCAGGATTGCCTCGCTCGAAAACGAACTTGCCGCCGCCGCCCGGCGCGAGGAAACCGCCCGCGAAGCGCTTGCGCGCAGCACCGCGGAATGCGGCCGGCTGCATTCCGCGGCCGGCCAGATCAACAGCATCGCGACGATGATGGCATTGATGCAGGCGTCTTCGAGCAAGCTGCACGACCTGGTCGAAATGGAGAAACGGGCTTTTCAGGAAGGTTCGATGGCCAGCGGATGCGAGGAATCGTCCGTACAGATGCTGATCCAGCAGGTCGAGGAAATCGGCGGCGAGTCGAAAACCATTGCCTCCGACATCCAGAATCTCGGCGCGCAGTTTCACCGGATCGAAGGCATTCTCGGACTGATCAAGGGGATCGCCGGACAAACCAACCTGCTCGCCCTCAACGCCGCCATCGAGGCGGCGCGAGCCGGAGAAGCGGGGCGCGGTTTCGCCGTCGTTGCCGACGAAGTGCGCAAGCTGGCAGAAAATTCCGCCGACGCGGTCAAGGACATCGGCAACATCGTCTCCTCGATCCGGCCCGGCCTCGAAAGCGCATCAACGAGCGTCGGCGGCATGTCGGCGCGCGCGGCATCGATGGCCCGCTTCGGCGAGGAAGTGAATGCGGCGATGGCCCTGCTCGACGACACGCTGTCGCGCTCCGGCAGGACCATCGGCGACACCTCCCATCGGGCCTGGGTCGAGCTGGTCAAGCTGGACCACATCCTGTTCCGCCTCAACCTGATCCGGCAGATCCTCGACGAACCGGAAAACCGGGACTGCAAGAAACACACGGAATGCCGCCTGGGCCAGTGGTATTACGGCAACGTGGACGACTTCGGGAATTCGCCGAGCTTCAAGGCCATCGAACAGCCGCACATCCTATTCCACGAACTCGCCTGCCAGCTACTCAACGTGATCGGCACGGGCAACCGCAGCGAAATCGACCGAATGCTCGTGCGCGTGGACGCGGCCAGTCAGGAAACCCTGCGCACGCTGGAACGCTTCGCCGAGGAGGGAATGCCGCCCCCGACGCAAGCCGTGTCGTCCAAGGTCGAATTGTTCTAGGCCGCCTGCCGGGCGCTCGCCGCCAGCCGCTTCAACTCCGGAACACAGGAGCCGCAGGAGGTTCCGCACTGGCGCTTTTCCTGTAGCGCGGGCAGATCGAGGCCCGCGTTCAGGTCGGCGATGATCTCGTCTTCGGAAACGTTCAGGCAGTTGCACACCACCCGGCCGCGGCAGTGGGTTCCGGCTGGCGGCTTTTCCAGCGGGGCGAGCAGCCAGCGGCGCAGGTCGGTCGGCATTTCGCCGGCGGCCATCAGCTCGGCCAGCCAATCGCGGGCACGGGTTTCCCCTGCCAGACGCACAGCGAGCAGCAGGCTGCCGTCGATACGGGCGCGTTTGGAAATGCCGCGTTTCCTGTCGGCAAAGCGCAAGGCACGATCGCCATCAAGACCGAGTTCGGCGTCGAAGGTGGCGATGCGTTCCTCGTCCCACTCGCTGTGACCGGCCTCGTTCCAACCCTGGAAGATCAACACCGGTTGCTCGCGCCCGGCGAGGGTCAGCGTGGCATGGTCGCAACGCGACAGCCAGGGCTGCAACGCGGCGTGCCGCGCCAAGGTTTCGCCGCCGCACCCCGCCGGCGCGCGGAATAGCGCGACGATGCCCCAGCCGGGGTCGAACTTTTCGATGGCTACCGCGGCATGCTTTAGCTCAGGCTGCTTCGAGATCGGGTCGAACGCCGGCGTGGTCACACTGTTGGTGCCCTTGCCGCGCATGAACTGGCCACCCCAGTGCATCGGCATGAAGGCCTGCCCCGGACGGACGGCTGTCGTCGCCTTGAGCCGGGCGACGAAGCTGCCGCGCTTGCTCTTCACCCGCACCAGCCCGCCATCGGCAAAACCGCGCCGCTCGACGTCGGCCGGATGCAGTTCCAGCTGCGGTTCCGCGGCGTGGCTGAACAACTGGGCAACGCTGCCGGTGCGGCTCATACCGTGCCATTGGTCGCGCAGGCGTCCGGTGGTGAGGCGGAACGGGTGACGGGCATCGGGCACTTCCGCCGTCGCCTGCGGGCGCGTGGCGACGAAACGGGCGCGGCCATTTTCCGTCGCAAACACGCCATCGCCATACAGCCGCCGCTGCCCCTGCTCGGCCCCCTCGGGGAACGGCCACTGCTGGGGGCCGGCTTTTTCGAGCAGGGCATAGGAGAGACCGGCAATATCCAGATCGCGGCCGCGGGTGGTGGCGCGATGTTCGTCGAACACCTGTTCCGGGCAGGTGTAGGGGAACAGGCGTTGCGCCAGTTCGCCGCACCCGAGGCGCACGCCCAGCTTGAGGGCGAAGTCGGTGGCGATGCGCCAGTCCGCCCGCGCTTCGCCGGGTGCCGGCACGGCGGCGCGAACGCGGCTGATGCGGCGTTCGGAATTGGTCACCGAACCTTCCTTCTCACCCCAGCCGGACGCCGGCAGCAGCAGGTCGGCAAACGCCGCGGTGTCGGTATGGGCGTGAGTTTCCTGGACCACGACGAATTCGCAGGCGGCAAGCGCCGCGTGCACCTTCTCGGCATTCGGCATCGATTGGGCCGGATTGGTGCAGGCGATCCACAGCGCCTTGATGCGGCCTGCGCGCACCGCATCGAACAATTCCACTGCGGTCAGCCCCGGCGTCGCCGGCACCTCATCGACGCCCCACAGGCGGGCCACTTCGGCACGGTGCTGCGGGTTCGCCAGATCACGGTGGGCGGAGAGCAGATTGGCCATGCCGCCGACTTCGCGGCCACCCATCGCGTTGGGCTGGCCGGTCAGCGAGAACGGCCCACAGCCGGGCGTGCCGATCTTGCCGGTGGCGAGATGCAGCTGGATCAGCGCCGCATTGTTGTGGGCGCCCTGGCTCGACTGGTTGAGGCCCTGGCACCACAGCGACAGCGCGTTCCGGCCGCGGGCGCCGAACCAGCGCGCGGCAAGCACAATATCTTCGGCCTTCACCCCGCAGATGCCGGCGGCGACGGCCGGAGTAAAGTCGCGCACCGCCTCGCGCAGCGCTTCGAAGCCTTCGGTGTGATCGCGAATGTAGTCGAGGTCGCACAACCCCTCCCACAGCATCACATGGAGCATCGCGTTATAGAGCGCAATGTCGGAACCGGGCATGATTTGCAAAAAAAGATCGGCCGCCTCGGCAGTGTCGGTGCGCCGCGGATCGACGACGATCAGTTTCATGTCCGGGTTGCGCACCCGAGCATCCTCAATGCGGCGGAACACGATGGGATGCGCATAGGCGGTGTTCGAGCCGCTGACGAACAGGCAGTCGGCCGCGTCGATGTCCTCGTAGGCGCAAGGTACGCTATCGGCGCCGAGGGTGAGCTTGTAGCCGGCGACGGCGCTGGACATGCAGAGCCGTGAATTGGTATCGACGTTATTGGTGCCGATCAGCCCCTTGGCCAGCTTATTGAAGACATAGTAATCCTCGGTCAGCAACTGCCCGGAGAGGTAGAAAGCCACCGCATCCGGGCCGTGCTCGCGAATCGCGTCGGCGAAACGCGTCGCCGCATGATCGAGCGCGGCATCCCAGGTCACCGGCCGGCGCGGCGCATCGCGGCGGGTGCGCAACTCGGGCGTCAGCGCCCGCAACGCCAGCGTCTCCGGGGCACTGGTCAAATGCAGCGTCGCCCCCTTGGTGCACAGGCGGCCGAAGTTCGCCGGATGCTCGGGATCGCCGCGAACGCCGACGATCTGCCCGGCGTCGTGTTCGACAATGACCCCACAGCCGGTGCCGCAATAGCAGCAAGTCGTTCTGGTTTCTTTCATGTAGACCTACGCTGCAAGGCCTGTGCCATGAGCCCGGCGGCGGGAGCCACACGCCGCAAGGGGCGCCACGCATCGAAACGGTGCTCGATTCCTGTGCGCGGAACGCCGCAGTGCGTCAGCGTGGTGCGTCACTGCGTCACACCGGGCAGAGACGCGGCTCACTATAATCGGCCGCTGCAAAGGAGAATGCATGACTTCATCATCGGAACGCTTCGCCCGTGCGGTTGCCCTGATCGATGCCGCCAACGCCGCGGACCCGAACCAGGAACACAACGACGACGGCCAGCTGCAGGCCAAAGAGCTGCTCTACGGGCAGCGCATGAGCGCGATGCTGGAACGCTACGCGGCCGAGGCCGATGAAGCCGTGCGTCTCGCCGTGCGCGCCCAGCACGTGCAGCGATGGAAGATTCCGCGCAGCGATTTCCCGATGGACAGGGCCGGCTATCATCGCTGGCGCACCAGCCTGTACCGCTTCCACGCCGAACTCGCCGCCGGCCTGACGCTACAGGCTGGCTACGACGCTGCGCTGGCGGCGCGCGTCGCGGCGGCAGTGGGCAAGAAAGCCCTGCGCAGCAACCCCGACAGCCAACTCGTCGAGGATGTGGCGGGACTGGTGTTCATCGAGCACTACATGGCGCCGTTCGCCGCACAGAAGGCCGACTACAGCGAAGACAAGTGGCTCGACATCATCGCCAAGACCTGGCAAAAGCTGTCGCCACGCGCGCACGAATTCGTTCTCGGCGGCGGAATCCGCCTGCCCGAACACCTGGTGCCGCTGATCCTGAAGGCCGTGGGCGCAGCTCACTGAGCATCGATCGCTAAAATCAGCACGCAGCGGCGAGGCGGTATGGAATTGGTATAGTTGCGACCGCTATCGTGCCCAATCGCAGGCATGCTAAGCGCAGGGAGGAGGAGACCCACCATGTGTAATTCTTTTGCAGGCCGGGCCGAGCATCGCACCCGGCACACGATCCATAGCTGCAACGCAAGCGCACTGAACCCATGAACGTCGGTTTCATCGGCCTCGGTTTGATGGGCCGGCCCATGGCCTTGCATCTGGCGCGCGCCGGCCATGCGCTGCACCTGTGGGCACGGCGGCAGGCCTCGTTCGAGCCCTTTGCCGACGTAGACGCAACCCTGCACGCCTCGCCGGCGGAGGTTGCCAAACAGGCCGACATCGTATTCACCATGGTGGCCGACGCGCCGGACGTGGAGCAGATCTGCTTCGGCCCCGGCGGACTGGCGGAAGGGGCGCGTGCGGGGCTGATCGTGGCGGACATGAGCACCATCGCGCCGGCGGCGGCGCGCGACATCGGCGCCCGGCTGGCGCAACGCGGCATCGGGTTTCTCGATGCGCCGGTTTCCGGCGGCGAGAAGGGCGCCATTGAAGCGACGCTGACCATCATGGTCGGCGGCAACGATGAGCCCTTTGCCCGCATCCGGCCGCTGTTCGAAGTCATGGGTAAGTCGGTGACTCATATCGGCGCTAGCGGGGCCGGACAGGTGGCCAAGGCCTGCAACCAGATACTCACCGGCGTCACGGTCGCCGCGGTGGCGGAGGCGCTCAACTTCGCGCGCAAAAGCGGCGTCGATGCGGCGAAGGTGCGCGAGGCGCTGCTCGGCGGCTCGGCCTATAGCCGCATTCTCGAATTCCACGGCAGCCGCATGCTGGCAGGAAACTTCGCCCCCGGCTTCAAGGCCTGGATGCACCAGAAGGATCTGCGCATCGTCATGGAAGAGGCGCATCGCCTCGGCCTGGCCCTGCCGAATTCGGCGGCGACGGCGCAGCTGCTCAATGCGATGGTCGGCAGCGGCATGGGCGAGGAGGATTCGGTCGCGGTGTACAAGTTGCTGGAGCGGCTGAGTGGCTGACATCGCCGGGCGCGGCCGCGGGGGCGGTACGCCATGCTGAAAATAGCCGGCGCGCGGGATGCTGCGGCCGCAGGCGGCAACAGTCTGGCCCAAACGCTGCTGGAGCTGCGCGCCATCCTCGAGAATGCCACGGTGGGCATCTTGTTCACCCGCCGCCGGGTGATCGTCCAGGCGAATGCGCTGGCGGCGGAAATGTGGGGCTATCGGCCCGACGAAATGCTCGGACTGCCCGGAGAAGCGTTGAATGCCTCCCACGAAGCCTACGAGGAACTGGGCCGGGAAGCCGTGCCACAGCTCAGCGCCGGGCGCTCCTACCGCAGCGAGCGGCTGATGCGGCGCAAGGACGGCAGCCTGTTCTGGTGCCGCATTTCGGCCAAGGCGTTGAATCCGGACTATCCCGGCCAGGGCACGATCTGGATCATGGAGGACGTGGACGAGGAACGCTCGATTCGCGATGCGCTGGACAGGTCCACACGCGAATTGCTGGGTATTTTCGAAACCAATCTGATCGGCATCGCCGTGGTGCGCCAGCAAAGGATCGTGCGCTGCAACCGCTGCATCGAGGAATTGATGGGCGTTGAAAGCGGCGCATTGCTCAGTCGCCGCGTCGCCGAGGTGATGGGCGGCAACCCGGAGGGGTTCGAGCGCCTGGCCAACGAATTTCTCCGCGGTGCGGAGGAAAACCGCGACCATCACAGCGAACTGCGCCTGCCCCGTGCCGACGGCAGCCAGTTCTGGGCGCGAATCTCCGGGCGCGCCCTGGATCCGGCCGACCCGGCGAACGGTTCGGCCTGGCTGGTGGAAGACATCACCCAGCGACGCGACGCGGAATTGGCGCTGATCCAGGCCCGCGACGAGATGGAACAGCGGGTGCACGAGCGCACCCGGGAGCTGGCCAGTGCCAACGCCAAGCTGCAAGAGGAAATTTTCGAACGCATGCAGACCGAACAGCGCGTCTGGCGTCTGGCCCACCACGATGCGCTGACCGGCCTGCCCAACCGCGCCCTGCTCCAGGACCGTCTGAGCCAAGCCCTGGCCCAGGCGGACCGCCACGGCAAACGGGTGGCGGTGATGTTCCTCGACCTCGACCGGTTCAAGGGTATCAACGACACCCTCGGTCACGCCATCGGCGACGAACTGCTGAAGCAGGTGGCTGCGCGGCTGACCGCCGCGGTGCGCGCGACGGATACCGTATCGCGCCTGGGCGGCGACGAATTCGTGGTCATGCTGCATGATTTCCGCAACGTCGACGACGTGGTGATGGTCGCGGAAAAAATCATCGCCGCACTCGACCCGGTAGTCCAGATCGGCGGCCACGCGCTGCGTGCAACGCCGTCGATCGGCATCAGCATCTACCCCGACGATTGCGACGATGCAATGCGGCTGATGAAAAACGCCGACACCGCGATGTATCACGCCAAGTCGGCCGGACGGAACAATTTCCAGTTCTTTACCGCGCGCATGAACGAAGAGGCGACGCGTTTTTTCAATCTGGAACAGCGCCTGCGCGCCGCGCTCGATCGCGGCGAACTGCTGCTCCACTACCAGCCACTGGTGGATCTCGACCGCAACGGCGTCTGCGGGCTGGAAGCGCTGGTACGCTGGAACGATCCGGAACACGGCATGATTTCGCCGGGAGAATTCATTCCGGTCGCCGAGGAAACCGGGCTGATCGTCCCACTCGGTGAATGGGTGCTGCGCGAAGCGATGCGGCAGAACCGCGTTTGGCAGGAAATGGGGCTGCCGCTGCTGCCGGTCTCGGTCAACCTCTCGCCGCGGCAGTTCCGCCAGCGCAATCTGGTCGAGACGATCCGCGCCATCCTGGCGGAGACCGGCCAGCCGGCACGCCTGCTGGAACTCGAAATCACCGAAGGCTCGCTGATGCAGGACCAGGAAGAAACCCTGCTGCGCCTCAGAGAGCTCGCCGACATGGGCGTGCGTCTGGCCATCGACGACTTCGGCACCGGCTATTCCAGTCTCAGCTACCTGAAACGGTTTCCGGTGCACAAGCTGAAGATCGACCAAAGCTTCGTCCGTGACCTGTGCGACGACAAGGAAGATGCGGCGATCGTCGCTGCGGTGATCGGTCTCGCCGCGGCGCTCGGACTGGATACACTGGCCGAAGGCGTAGAAACCGAAGCCCAGCTGGCGATGCTGATCCAATACGGCTGCCGGCGCTTCCAGGGCTATTATTTTTCCCGGCCGCTGGCCCCCGACCAGGCCGCGCTCCTGTTCAAACCACCGGAACTGGAGCAAAAGCTTCACCCCCACAACCACTATCACATCTAACCCAGGTACCCGCACCATGAGCACCAGCGCCATCACCACCCCTTCCGGCCTCATCATCGAGGACGTCACCCTTGGCAGCGGCGAAGAGGCCGTCGCCGGCCGCAACGTCATCGTCCATTACACCGGCTGGCTCAGCGACGGCCAAACCTTCGATTCGAGCCGTACGCGCAACGAACCGTTCGAGTTCGCACTCGGCCAACGCTGGGTGATCGCCGGCTGGGACGAAGGGGTACAGGGAATGAAAGTCGGCGGCACGCGCAAGCTGACCATCCCGCCGCAGCTCGGCTACGGCGCAGCGGGTGCCGGCGGCGTGATCCCGCCCAACGCAACGCTGATTTTCGAAGTCGAGCTGCTCGGCCTGCGCTGAAGCGGGCGACGCTCAGGGCAGGATCAGGCTGAAGCGGGCGCCGTCGCGGTTGCCCAGTTCGACACGTCCGCGACGTCCGGAAGGCGTCGCGTGGCGGTCGGCGATGAGGCGCGCAAAGGCGAGGCCAAGACCGCTGCTGTCGGCATCCATCGCCGCCGTAGCGCCCTCCAGCACCGCGGCAGGAAAGCCCGGCCCGTCGTCGCCGACGCAGATCCGCAAACCGCCGCCGGTCTCGCGTTCGAGTTCGATGCGGACGCGGTGACGGGCATGACGGGCTGCATTGCGCAACGCATCGAGCAACACGAACTTCACCAGATAGGCATCGAAGGCCCAGGCGCCGAGCATCTGCACAGCGCTCCGGTCGCATTCGACAACCACCTTGGCCGGCGCCGGCAGCACCAGTTCGGCGAGCAGATCGTCGACGAAGTCGGCCAAGAAATGGTCGTTGACGTTCAGCTGTAGGCGCCCCCGGTCGGCGCGATACAGCGCGAGCAGTTCAACCAGTTGGGCATTGATTTGCGAGGAGAGCAGGCAGGCCTGTTCCAACGCGGGCGACGGCGCCTCGGCGCGCGCGCGGGCGAGCCAAGTGTCGAGCGCGTGCAGAGAATTCTTGGCGTCGTGGATGGCGGCGGCGACCAGCGTGTCCATCAGCCCGCTCCCGGCTCACCCTGCTCCGTGACCGATCCGCTTTCATCGAGCGCAGACGCATCGGCCGGTGCCACCTTGCGATAGAGATCCGAAATTTCCGCCAGCCGCGGGTGTGTCGGATTGGCCCGCTGCGCCTGATCGATATAACCGCGCGCACGCTCCAGCCGCTCCATGTTCATGCCGTTGCGCTGAATGTGGGTGAGCAGGGCCGCGGCGGCATTGATCGAAACCTGGCAGTTGTTGCGCAGCCGGTCGGCGGCCTCGGTGAGCATCTCCATGGCCTGATCCAGTTCGCCGCGTCGGCTCATGGCGATGGCGTCGTTGTTGAGCTTGATCATCCGCTTGCGGGTGGCTTCGAGCAGCACCGCACCTTCGTCGCCCAGCCCGGCATGGGCAAACACCGACTGCGCCCGATCGAGTACATCGACATTCTCGTGGTGATCCTCGGCGACGGCTTCGATCAGCCGCCGGGCTTCGTCGGCACGGCCGCCGACAAAACAGGCCTGGGCCACTTCGAGCGCGGTATTCGGATCGAGCCGGGCCTCCTTGCCCAGTTGCAACGCCCTTTGCAGGGCGGCCTCGGCGGCGGCGGTATTGCCGGCCTTGGCTTGCACCTGGCATTCCACGGCGGCCTGGCGCGCCGCCAGTTCCGGCGTGCGGACGAAATGCTGGCCCATGTCCTGAATCGCGCCCAGCGCCTCCTTGGTCTTGCCCTGTTCGGAGCAGCTCTTGGCCAGGCCGGCGTAATCGTCGTGGCTTTTGAAGAAACCGCTGCGATCCTTGTCCACCGCGCGGCGGAAAGCGGTTTCGGCGCGTGCGAAATCCTTGTTCTCCAGCGCCAGGCCACCAAGGCGACGGGTACGTTGGGTCGACGGAGCAACCTTCAGCGCCCGTTCCACCACGTCCTGGGCCGCGCCCTTGTCGGATTTTTCCAGTAGCGCCGCCAGCGAATCATAGGCCGCCAGGTAATTGGGATAGGCGTCGAGCGCCTTGTGCAGATTCTCGCTGGCTTCTTCGGTACGTCCCAGGGCGGCCAGCGCGCGCGCGCGGCCGACCGCGGCCCAGGGCGTTTCGCGCTGCTGTAGGGCGCCTTCGTAGAGCTGGAGCGCCTCGTCGGGACGCTCCAGCCCGATCAACAAGTCCCCCTTGAGGCGCAGTACATCGAACTGATAGCGGCTGTCGCCGGCCAGCAACTCGTCACAGGCGGCGAGCGCCTTTTCGGGATCGCCGCGCTTGTCGGCCAAGGGCAGATGCCGGTAGACCGGCATCAAGGCGGCCTTCTTTTCCAGGATGCGGACCAGCCGCGCCTGTAGCGTAGCCGACGTGAACGGCTTGATCAGATAGTCGTCGGGGGCATATTCGGCCGCAGTCGCGACCTGCTCGTAACCCGATTCGCCGGTCACCATGAGAAAAGCGGTAGACAGCGGCATCAGCTGGCGGCGGCGCAACAGTTCGAGCAGCTGTTGTCCGTCGGCGCCCTGGCCGAGGGCGTAGTCGCAAACGATGAGGTCGTAGCGCTTGAGTGTGAGCTTGGCCACTGCCTCTTTGACGTTGCGCGCCATGTCGCAGCGGTCGAGGCCGCCGTCGGCCAGCTGGATGCGCATGGCGTTGCGCATGTCGGCGAGGTCGTCGATCAGCAACCCGCTTTTGTCTCTCAGATCCATGGCGTAATCCGGGTTGCGCTGTCGATGAGGTCGCCCGGCCGCGGCATCGCCATGCTACCCGGCGTGATAGGCGGTCACCCGCTCCACTTCGTTCTTCGAGCCGAGAATCACCGGCACCCGCTGGTGCAAGCCGGTCGGCTGAATGTCGAGCAGGCGGCGATGGCCGTCGGTGGCCTTGCCGCCCGCCTGTTCGACGATCAGCGCCATCGGATTGGCTTCGTACATCAGACGCAGTTTGCCGCCCTTGGCCTTGGTCTTGCTGTCCAGCGGATAAAGAAAGATGCCGCCGCGGGAAAGGATGCGATGCACATCGGCGACCATCGACGCCACCCAGCGCATGTTGAAATCCTGGCCGCGCGGCCCCTCCTTGCCGGCGACCATTTCACCGATGTAGCGCTGCACCGGCGGCTCCCAGAAACGCTGGTTGGACGCATTGATGGCGAATTCCTTGGTGTCCTCGGGAATCCGCACATTGCGCTGGGTCAGTACGAAACTGCCCATTTCGCGATCGAGAGTGAACACGTTGACTCCGTCGCCGAGGGTCAGCACCAGCAGCGTGGTCGGCCCATACACCGCGTAACCGGCGCAAAGTTGCTGATTGCCGGGCTGCAGGAAGGCCTGCTCGTTGGCTTCGGCGCCCTCCGGACAGCGCAGCACCGAAAAGATGGTGCCGATCGAAACGTTCACGTCGATGTTCGACGAACCGTCGAGGGGATCGAACAACAGCAGGTATTCGCCCTTCGGATAGCGGTTGGGAATCGGATGCGGCAACTCCATTTCCTCGGAGGCCATCGCCGCCAGGTGGCCGCCCCATTCGTTGGCTTCGAGCAGGATTTCATTGGAAATCACGTCGAGTTTCTTCTGCGCCTCGCCCTGCACATTGTCCGAACCGGCACCGCCCAGCACATCGGCCAGGCCGCCCTTGCCGATGGCGATGGAAATGGCCTTGCAGGCGCGGGCGACGACTTCGATGAGCAGACGCAGATCGGCCGGGATGAGGTTCTTGTCGCGCTGTTCTTCGATCAGGAAGCGCGAGAGGGTGATGTTTTTCATGGCAGGGGAAGGGAGGATTTGCGGCAAAGCACAATTATAGGTTGATCGACCGCGGCCACGGCGTCGCTCACCCCTGTTCGATGCTCTTGCGTATCACCGCATTGAAGTGGTCGATCCATTCCGGCGCAAACTGGTTGTCGCAGGCGTTGATCTCGGCGATGGCGCGCAGCAGTGAGCGGCTCTGGCCGCGATGGCTGTGCTTCAGCGTGACCGCCTCGAAGGCGTCGGCCATGGCCAGGATCTTGGCGCCGGCGACGATGTCAGGCTCCTTCAGCCCACCCGGATAGCCTCCGCCGTCGGGCATCTCATGGTGCTGAAGAACGATCCGCGCCGCCGTCTCCCAGCCCGGAATGCGCTCCAGCAGGCCGGCGGCGAAGCGCGGATGGTCGCGCATCGCACGCTGGTCCTCCGCACTCAACCGCTCGGCCTTGAGCCAAATCGCCTGGGGCAGGAACATCATGCCGACATCGTGCAGATAGGCAGCCGCCTCAAGCTGTAGCGGATCGACCGGCATCCCGGCCTGTGCGTTGGTGTCCAGCACCAATCGCAGCAGGCGGTCGCTGCGGCCCTTGAAGTGCGGCGAAAGACTGTCGAGCTGCAAGGCCAGTTGGCGGAAAAAGCGCAGATCCTCCGCCGTGCTGCCGCGTTCGTGAGCCGGCGCCTTCGCTTTCGGCGCAACCGCTGCAAGATTCGGACGAAACCCGGTCACCGCCTCGATCACGGCGATGGCGCGCGCGGGCAGTTGCGCCTCGCTGCCGTCCTTCATGCTCACCAGGCCATCCACCAGCGCCGGCAGCTTGAGGTGTTCGATCGAGTGGCCGGCGGCAATCGTTTCCGTCGCCATTTCCAGCCGGTCGAGGGCGAGCAGAATCACTTCCGCAAGCGCGTCGGAGAAGACGATCTCGCCCTCGCGCAGCCGCGAAAGCAGGGTTTCGATCGGATGTGCGACGAGCACGCCCATCTCGACCTTGCAGATCGCCGCGTCGCCCTTGATGTTGTGCAGCGCGCGGAACAGATCGGCAATCAACGTCCGATCCTGCGGCGAGCGGCGCAGCCGCGCCACATCGCGCTCGATGGTCGGCACCTTGTCGGCGAGCGAATCGAGAAATTCGCCCAAGGCCTCGCGATCCTTGATGAAGGGATGCGTAAGCGCGGCAGGATCGGCAGCAAGGTCAGCCATTGATAACTCCGGTGTATGAAATGCCGCCGCTATCTTAGCCGCTCGCACCTGCCGCAAGGCCATAAGACAAAAAAAGAGCCGCCCTGCGGGCGGCCCGGATGACTCGATGGCTGTAGCGCCTACGCCAGCATGCACCCCCATTCCGGATGGTTCATCGCGGCGCGGAACGGTGCAGCCGCCGCAAAATAATCGGCATCGTAATCGCCGACCGTTTCGACGAAAACGTCGCAATCGGCCAGCATTTCGGCAACATGCCGCGGCGACAGGCGCCGTGCCGCCTCGGTCACCGGCTTCGCCCAGATTCCGGCAACATGGTCGTAATTACCGACCAGCATCCACCCCGATCCCTTGGTTTCGGCCATATCCGGCACCATCCCCCGCTGCGGCTCTGCGCAAATACGGTACTCGACGCTCAATCCGAGCTCCGACGCCCGGTCCTGCAAGTTTTTCCAGCACATATCCATCTCCTCCCTCGGTTTCGCTATCCAGTTCCACTGTAGGCAAGGAAAGCGCGGTGGTTTGCCGCAGTGCAAGAGAAACGGCGCCGCCAGTTACACTCCGCGCCATGTTCGCCGAAATCGATTTCCCCGCTGCCGCCGGTCGGCTGCGCTGCTCGTTTGCCAACCCGGTGGCGCTCCACGAGGCAAGAAACCTTGCCGACGTCCCCGCCGCCATCGCCGCAGCCGCGACCGAGGCAGGACGCGGGCGCTGGGTCGTCGGATTCGTCGCCTACGAGGCAGCGCCGGCGTTCGATGCGGCGATGAAAGTACGCCCGCCGCGCACCGACCTGCCGCTGGCCTGGTTTGCAGCCTTCGCCGCGGCCGACGAAAGCAACCTCGAGGCCGCAGGAACCTTCGATTGCGCCGCCTGGCACGGCGAACTCGACGGCCCCGAGTTCGCCGCCGACGTCGAGCGCATCCGCGCCGACATCCGCGCCGGGCGCTACTATCAGAACAACCACAGCGCCCGCTACCGCGCCGCCTTTTCCGGCGATCCCCGCGCCTTCCATCGTGCCCTCGCCGCCACCCAACCCAATGGCTACTGCCTCTATCTGGACGGCGGGGCGTGGCAACTGCTGTCGGTCTCGCCCGAGCTGTTCTTCGACTGGAGCACCGACGGACGGCTCGCTACCCGTCCGATGAAAGGCACGGCGCCGCGCCATGCCAGTCCCGCCGCCGACGGCGCCGCCGCAAGCGCGCTGCTGGCCTCGTCGAAGGAGCGCGCGGAGAACCTGATGATCGTCGACCTGCTGCGCAACGATCTGGCGCGTCTGGCGCAGACCGGCACGGTGCGGGTACCGCGGTTGTTCGAGATCGAAGCGCTACCCACCGCCTGGCAGATGACCTCGACGGTGGAATGCCTGACGCGCCCGGAGGTGGCGTTGACCGACGTTTTCGCCGCGCTGTTTCCCTGCGGTTCGATCACCGGCGCACCCAAACTGGCGGCCATGCAGTCCATCGCCGCCGGCGAACATTCGCCGCGCGGCGCCTACTGCGGCGCGCTCGGCATCATCCGCCCCGGCGGCCACGCCACCTTCAACGTCGGCATCCGCACCGTCACCGTGTCCGCGGGATGCGCCGAGGCCGGTATCGGCAGCGGCATCACGCTGGATTCCCAGGCGGCGGCGGAATTCGCCGAATGGCAGGTAAAACGCCGCTTCCTGCTGCGCGCCGGCGCCGATTTTTCGCTGCTCGAAACCCTCCGCCTAGAGGATGGCGCGTACTGGCTACGCGAACGCCACCTGCACCGCCTCGCCGCCAGCGCCGGACATTTCGGTTTCGTGCTGGAACCGGGCCGTGTCGAAGCGGCGCTCGATGCCCTGGCAAAAAAGCATGCCGCCGGCACCTGGCGGGTACGCCTGCAGGTAAACCGCGCAGGCGTGCCGCAACTCGAAGCCTTCGCGCTGGAAGCGCCAACGGCACCGCTCGCCGTCGCCCTGGCCTTGAGCCCGGTGGCCGACGACGAGCGCCTGCGCCACAAAACCAGCGACCGCACACCCTATGCCGCCCATGCGCCGACGCCCGGCCGCTTCGACACGCTGCTCTACAACGTGCGCGGCGAGTTGACCGAATTCACCCGCGGCAACCTGGTGGCGGAGATTGCCGGTCGCCGCCTGACGCCGCCGCTGGCCTGCGGCCTGCTGCCCGGAGTGCTGCGTGCAGAACTGCTCGAATCCGGCGCAATCGAGGAAGCCGTGCTGACCCGCGACGATCTGGCCCGCGCCACGCGGCTCTGGTTCATCAACAGCGTACGCGGTTGGATCGAGGTCGCGGTGAACGCATCGACCTGACTTCGCTGCGAAGGATTGGTCGGCCTATTGCTTCGCCGACGGCCAGCCCCATCCGGGATGGTCGAAATATTTGCCGTAGTTGCGCAACGCCTGGCCGAGCGCCAGCGCCCCGGTACGCTGCAACTCGACCTTTTTTCCACGCATCAGCTCGACCGCATGATTCATGTCGGCGAGGATGGCGTGAAAGGTGCTGTCGGCTTTCGGTTCGAGCTTGCAGTTTTTCACAATCGCACTCAGTTGGGCTTCCGTCTGGTTCGCCAGCTCGACATAGTCCTGCCCCGCCAGCCGGCCCTTTTCGATCGCCTCGATGCGGCGACCGAGGCTACCGGAAATAGCCTCCATCCCATTTCGCAAGACGGCGTCGGTCGCCATCCGGGCGTCGGCCGGAGCCGCCGCATGAATAGGCGACGCGGTTTCGGTTTTCTCACGCGCCGCGGCGGGCAACGGCTTGGCGCCGAGGAACGCCGCGGCAAGGCAAAGGGCGGTGAACAGGTTGCTGTGGAACGGACGGAAAATCGCGCGCATGGTGCCTCCAATAGAGTTGGCGTTGCAGGGTTGAACGGAGTGTCGAGGCCACTCACCCTACGCGGCCTGTCTTAAGAAAATCTTAACCCCGCGGTGAGCTGTGCAACGAACGTGCGTGGGTTGCCGCCACGGCCCTTACACTGCGCAGATGGCGCCGAACCTGCTCGACCTTTATCTCGCCTTCCAGCGCATCGCCCTGCATGCCTTCGGCGGCGTGCTGCCCTGGGCGCGCCGCGAACTGGTGGAGCGCCGCAGCTGGCTGAGCGACGAGGAATTTACCGAACAGCTCGGTCTCTGCCAGTTTCTCCCCGGTCCGAACGTCGGCAACCTGGCGGTCGCGGTGGGCAGCCGTTTCCACGGGGTGGCCGGTGCGGCGGCGGCCTTTCTCGGCCTCTATATCCTGCCGGTGGCGATCGTGCTGGTCCTCGGCGGCGTCTATGCGCGCTACCGGGCATTGCCGACGCTGAGCGGCGCCCTCGACGGCATCGCCGCCGTCGCCGCCGGACTGATCGCGGCGATGGCAATAAAGATGGCGCGGCCCCTGCTTCGACGCAAACGCAAACCGTGGCATGCGCCGGTCTTCGTCATGCTCACCTTCGGCGCCGTCGGCGCCCTGCGCCTGCCGCTGGTCTGGGCCATGCCGCTGCTCGCGGCGGCAAGCATTCTGCTGGCGCCGGACGAGGCATGAGCGTCGCGCACGGCCGTCCGCAGGGGCACAGGCCAAACAAGGCGCAGGCCTTACCGGCGAACCGCCGTCACCTCCTCCCGTGCGGAGGGGCCGGGGAAGGGTAGCCGAATGACTCCGGCACTGCTGCTCGCCCTCGCGGCGAATTTCGCCCTGCTCTCGCTGCTGGCCTTCGGCGGCATCGGCGCCGTGACGCCGGAAATCCATCGCGTCGCGGTCGAACAGTTGCACTGGCTCAGCGAACGCGAGTTCGTCGACTACTTCGCCATCGCCCAGGGCGCACCGGGCCCCAACGTGCTGTTCGTCACCCTGATCGGCTGGCACGTGGCCGGCATCGCCGGCGCGCTGGTCGCCACCCCTCGCCATGTCACTGCCGGGCGCGGCGCTGACCTACGCCGTCAGCCGGCTGTGGACGGCCTTTCGCGATCGCCCCTGGCGCCGTCGCATCCAGCACGGCATCGCTCCGCTCACCGTCGGCCTGGTCGCCTGCACCGCCTGGATCATGGCCGGATTGGCCGACCGCACGACGGCCAGCGCCGCGCTGACGCTGGCCAGCGCGCTGATTGCGCTGCGCAGCCGCGCAAACCCGCTCTGGCTGCTCGCCGGCGGCGCGCTGCTGGGGGCCGCCGGCTGGCTTTGAGCGCCGCCACCGCGGCGCCACGAGCAGATAATCGGAGGTTCGTGGCGGCCGGCTGGTAGAATCGCGCGCCTCCCCCTCTCAGTAAGCCGCTCCCCGCGGCCCCGCCGTCATGTCATCCCCCATTTCCGCTCCGGTCGAACGCTTCGACCAGCTTGGCCTATCCTCTTCCCTGTTGCAGGCGCTGGACGCCGTCGGCTACGAAAATCCGTCGCCGATCCAGGCGGCGTGCATTCCGCCGCTGCTGGCCGGCCACGACATCCTCGGCGAGGCGCAGACCGGCACCGGCAAAACCGCCGCCTTCGCCCTGCCGCTGCTGCAAGGCCTCGATCTGGCGCAGCGCAAGCCGCAGGCGCTGGTGCTGACGCCGACCCGGGAACTGGCGATCCAGGTGGCCGAGGCGCTGCAAAAGTACGCCCGCTTCCTGCCCGGCTTCCATGTGCTGCCGATCTACGGCGGACAGAGCATGGTGGTGCAACTGCGCAACCTCGAACGCGGCGTGCATGTCATCGTCGGCACACCCGGCCGCGTCATGGACCATATCGAGCGCAAGAGCCTGTCCTTCGACAAGCTGAAGATGCTGGTGCTCGACGAGGCCGACGAAATGCTGCGCATGGGCTTCATCGACGACGTCGAATGGATTCTCGAACACACGCCCGCCGGCCGCCAGACAGCGCTGTTTTCGGCCACCATGCCGGAGGCCATCCGCCGCGTCGCCCGCGCCCACCTGCGCGAGCCGCAGGAAATCAAGATCAAGGCGGCGACTTCCACCGTCACCGCCATCCGCCAGCGCTACTGGCAGGTCACCGGCACCCACAAGCTCGACGCGCTGACCCGCATCCTCGAAGTCGAGGAGGAGTTCGACGCCGCGTTGATCTTCGTCCGCACCAAGACAGCCACCGTGGAACTCGCCGAAAAACTCGAAGCCCGCGGCTACAAAGCCACTGCCCTCAACGGCGACATGCAGCAGGCGCACCGCGAACGGGTGATCGAACAACTCAAGAGCGGCGGCGTGGACATCGTCGTCGCCACCGATGTCGCCGCTCGCGGCATCGACGTGCCGCGCGTCAGCCACGTCATCAACTACGACATTCCCTACGACACCGAGGCCTATGTGCATCGCATCGGCCGCACCGGCCGCGCCGGGCGTTCGGGCAACGCGATCCTGTTCATCTCGCCACGCGAGCGGCGCATGCTGAAGATGATCGAGCACGCCACCCGCCAGCCGATCGAACCGATGCAGCTGCCCAGCGCGGAGGCCGTCGCCGATCGCCGCGTCGCCCTGTTCAAGCGCCAGGTCACCGACGTGCTGAACAGCGAGGATCTGGGTTTCCTGGTCGATGTCGTCAGCCAGATCGAGCGCGAACAGAAAGTCGAAACGGTGGAAATCGCCGCAGCGCTGGCCTGGCTCGCACAAAAGGAGCGGCCGCTGCTGCCGGACGGCTACGGCGAGCGCCGCCGCCCACAGGTTCAGGCGGCGGCACCGGCCGCCACCGTCGCGCCCAGCCGGATGCCGACCACCCCGCACGTTGAAACCCCGGCGGCGCCCCCGTTGTCGGCCGTGGTCGCTGCGCCGGCCGCGAACCCCGACGACCCCTGGGCCGAAGAGCGCCGCGCCAAGCAGGAACGCAAGCAACAGGCGCTGCGCGAAAAGCTCCAGGCGGCGGAAGCCGCTCCCGAGCGCGCCCCCCGCCGCGAAGAAGCCCCGCGTCCTGCGCGCCGCGACAGCGGTTTCGGCAAGGCGCGCTACCGCGTCGCCGCCGGCCGCAGCGCGGGCGTGACGCCGAAAGACATCGTCGGCGCGATCGCCAACGAGGCGGGAATCGAAAGCCGCTTCATCGGCCAGATCGACCTGTTCGACGACTACTGCACCGTGGAGTTGCCCGACAGCCTGCCGAACGACATCCTCGCCCTGCTCAAGCGGGTACGTCTGCGCGGTATCGCGATGGACCTGCGCCTGATGGAGCCCGGCGAAGGCACCCCCAAGCCCTATGCCAATCCCCGCGACAAAGCGCCGTTCCGCAAGGAATGGAGCGAAGGTCGGGGTGAAAGCCGCGGCCGCGGCGAATCCTCGCGCGAATTCAAGCCCCGCCGTGAAAGCGCACCCCGTCCGGCGGGCGACCACCCGCCCCGCGCATCGCGCGTACCGCAAACCGACAAGCCCTACAAGGGTAGCCGCAGCGCCGGATCGGGCACAGGCAAGCCGGCATTCGGCAAAAATCCCAAAAAGCCGAAATATTGAGGTCTAATCGCGTTTCGCCACGTACCCCAGCGTCATCCGGGGCGCACCGCGAAACCGGGACCTTCGCGTTCGAACCGTAACGAAAATGCGCCGCAGGGGCGCATTTTCTGCATTTGCGGCCGAAACAAGTAGGGGGTCCGCAACGGACGACACATCCTAGATCGCGCACAAGCGCGACATGAAGGGAAACGGCAATGGCGCTGGTCAAACTGGGCTACGGCTACCTGTCGCCCGGACAGGTGTTGGCTTTCGATCTGCTGGATGAGCAGGGGCGCACACTGCTCAGCAACGGCTATGTCCTGCAAAGTCAGGCGCAAATCGACAGACTTGTCGAGCGCGGAGTTTTCTTCGACCGGATCGAAGATGAATCCATCGTCTGCCGGCAGGCGGAGCGGGTATCGATCTATCTGCGAATATCCCAGATAGCGGACGATTACATCGCCGCCGCGGGCGACGACACGCCCGATCCGCAGCGCATCCTGGCCATCGCGGCGGAATTGCAGGCGACCTGCGAACTCGACAGCAACCCAGCGCTGGCCGCAATACTGCTGAGGAAAACCAGCCGCTATTCGCTGCGCCATGCGTTCGGCGCCGCCGTGCTGGCCGAAGTGCTGCTCAGGGAAATGGGGCGCACGCCGGCGCAGCGACAAAGCGCGGTGGCCGGCGCCCTGACCATGAACCTCGCCATGCTCGAATTGCAGGACACGCTCTACCATCAGCAGTCTCCGCTGACGACGGAACAGAAGCGCGGCATCATCGAGCATCCGGGTGCCAGCGCCCGGATGCTGCGCAGCATCGGCGTCGGCGATCCGCTCTGGCTCGACGTCGTCGAGCACCATCACGAAATGCTCAACGGTACCGGTTACGCAAAAAAATTGACGGGTTCCGCCCTCAGCCTCGAAGCGCAGGCGGTTTCGCTGGCAGACCGCTACTGCGCAATGGTTTCCGAACGCAGCTACCGCCCCGCCACCCTGCCCGCGGTGGCGGCGAAAGATCTGCTGACCCGCCAAGGCGGAACCATCGACCCGGCGCTGGCCGCGGTGTTCATGCGCGAAGTCGGCATCTATCCGCCGGGCAGCGTGGTGGCGCTGGCCAACGGCGAAGTGGCGGTGGTGATCAAGCGCACGTTGAATCCGGCCCAACCCGTGGTGCGCAGCCTGCGCGCCCCCAGCGGAGTGCGCCACGCGCAGCCGCCGAAACGGCTGACCAGCAAACCGGCCTACGCCATCAGGAACGCGCTGGATACCGAACTGGCGCGCGACTTCGATCTGGTGGCGCTGTGGCCCCCGGCCCACCTCGACAACGAAAGCGAAGAGTGAGGGCAAGGCAGGGGCCGCTTAGCTGTGCGGCACTCGATTCCGCCGGCGCACAAAGTCCGACAAGCGCTTGCCGCTGTCGTAGCATAGCGTCCGACGCATAGCGGAGGGCATCATGCGAATCGGCGTACCCAAGGAAATCAAGATTCAGGAGTACCGCGTCGGTCTGGTGCCGGCGTCAGTGCGCGAACTGACCGCGCACGGCCACGAAGTCTGGGTCGAACACGGCGCCGGTGTCGGAATCGGCTTCGCCGACGAAGATTACGCGGCGGCCGGCGCCCGCGTGGCGACAGCCGCCGCCGTCTGGGCCGCCGCGGAGCTGGTGGTCAAGGTGAAGGAGCCGCAGGCCGTCGAATATGGCTATCTGCGCGCCGGGCTGATGTTGTTCACCTACCTCCATCTGGCGCCCGACCCCAAGCAAGCCGAGGCGCTGATCCGCTCCGGCTGCATCGCCATCGCCTACGAAACGGTGACCGACGCCCATGGCGGTCTGCCGCTGCTGGCGCCGATGTCGGCGGTCGCCGGACGCATGGCACCGCAGGTCGGCGCCTATCACCTGATGGAACCGATGGGCGGGCGCGGCGTGCTGCTCGCCGGCGTACCCGGCGTTCCGCCCGGCAAGGTGGCGGTACTCGGCGCCGGCGTCGTCGGCAGCCATGCCGTGCGCGTGGCGGTCGGCCTTGGCGCCGACGTCACCGCGCTCGACAAATCGCTCCCGCGCCTCGACGCACTGGACCGCGAATGGCGCGGGCGGGTAACCACCGTTGCGGCATCGGGCCACGCCATCGAGGAAGCCGCGATGGCCGCCGATCTGGTGATCGGTGCCGTACTGCTGCCGGGTGCCGCTGCCCCCCATCTGATTTCCCGCCGCTTACTCAAGCACATGAAGCCCGGAGCGGTGATCGTCGACGTGGCCATCGACCAGGGCGGGTGCTGCGAAACCTCGCGCCCGACCACGCATGCAAACCCGACCTATGTCGTGGACGGCATCGTGCATTACTGCGTCGCCAACATGCCCGGCGCGGTGCCACGCACCTCGGCACTGGCGCTCAACAACGCCACCCTGCCCTTCGTTCTCGCCATCGCGGAGAAGGGCTGGCAATCGGCGCTGGCCGAAGACGAACACCTGCGGGCAGGCTTGAACGTGGCCGAGGGAAAGGTAACCCATCCGGCCGTCGCGGAAGCCCTCGGCCGCGAATACACAAACCCCGGGGCGCTGTTGTAGGGAAATGCGGATCCAGCCTGTTCGCATTGAGCCTGTCGACTTGCCCAGGGAACCGCTGCACACGTCCGTGCACGCCTTTCTCGACCGCCCGGCACCCGCAGAATGGGTGCTGTTCTGCAGCATGGCCATCGGCGACGCCGATCCGGACGCGGCGGTGAACCGGCTCGAACCGGAGCCCCTCGCGCCCAACCGATTTGCCCGTTTCATGGGCCGCTGAAGCCGCCGCCCAGCGGAAGGCGAATGCACGGGCGGGCCAGCCCCGGGGACGGCGATCGGTATTATGATGAGCCGGTCGTGAGCAGGCTGTAGCAAAAAATAAAACCGGATCAAAGCCGGGACTGAAGGAGGAAAAACGGACCGCCGCCGGGTATCGAAGCACCGGCCGGATGCCCGTCGGCCCTCGCCCCAACTCCGCAGCGCGTACTGACATCGAGGAGGCTGGAGCATGTGGCTATACAACGAGATCAAATCGCTGGCCGACATTTCGCGGCATTACGGCCGGCACTGCCGAAACAAACCGGCCCTGGTGGCCGGCACGGAAAAACGCACCTTCGGCGAACTCGACCGCATTTCCAATCGCGTCGCCAATGCGATCGTTGCGACGGGAGTACGGCCCGGAGCGAACATCGGTTTCGTCGGCAAGAATTCGCTGGCCTATTTCGACGTCCAGTTCGGCGCCTGGAAAGCCGGTTGCGCGTTGGCGCCGCTGAACTGGCGGCTGGCCCCGCCCGAACTGGCGCAGGTGATCGACGATGCGCAGCCGCCGCTGATCTTCGTGGACCGCGAATTCCACGCGCTGGTCGCCGAGGCGCAAAAAAGCTGTGCCTGGCAATTCACCACGGTCGAGTTCGGTTCCGAAACGGGGCCCGATGGCCAGCTGGATGCCTGGCTTGACGGTGCGAGCGACACCGATCCCGGCCTGCCGATTCCGCCGGAACGCTGCGCCATCGTGCTCTACACCTCGGGCACCACCGGCCGGCCGAAAGGCGTGCAGCTTTCGCATGGCGCCTTCAACTACATGCGCCTGTCGGAACACCTCGACAGCGGCTTCAACTGGACCCACGACGACGTGATGATGCTGGTGATGCCGAACTTCCATCTGGTCGGCATGGGGCTGGCGATCCAGGGCTTGTACAACGGCGCGACGATTTCGATGCTGCCGGCCATGGAGCCGGACAAGCTGCTCGACGCGATCGAGCGCGACCGGCCGACGGTATGCAGCCTGGTGCCGACGGCGATCCAGATCCTGCTCAGCCATCCGCGCGCCGCCAGCACCGATTTCTCGTCCCTGCGGCTGGTGATGTACGCCGGTTCGCTGATCGAGAAAACGCTGCTGAAAAAAGCCCTGCACATGATGAAGTGCGATTTCCTCCAGTTCTACGGCACCACCGAAACATGGACCGTGACCCTGCTGCGGCCGCAGCAGCACGATGCCGACAACGAGGCCCGGCTCAAGTCCTGCGGCACGCCGCCGCCGCTGGTGGAGCTCAGGATCGTCGATGCCGAAGGCCGCGAGGTCGCCGACGGCGAAGTCGGCGAAATCCTGATCCGCACCCCGACCATGTTCAGCGGCTACCTGAACCAGCCCGAGGTCACCGCCGCCGTGCTGCGCGACGGCTGGTACCACACCGGCGACGCCGGACGGCGCGACGCCGACGGCTACTACTACATCCTCGACCGGGTCAAGGACATGATCATCTCCGGCGGCGAGAACGTCTATTCGATCGAGGTCGAGCAATCGCTGCTGCGCCATCCGGCGGTGGCGCAGGCCGCGGTGATCGGCATTCCCGACGAACGCTGGGGGGAGAAAATCGTCGCCTGCGTGGTGCTGCGGGAAAAAGCGGCGGCGGCCCCGGACGAACTGATCGCGCATTGCCGCACCCTGATCGCCGGCTACAAGGCGCCAAAGGAGCTGTACTGCCTGGACAGCCTGCCGATGACCTCGATCGGCAAAGTCGTCAAGCGCGCACTGCGCGACCGCTACAGCACGCTGTCGACGGCGTGAGCGGCGTTCCACACGCAGGGAAATGCGGGTCAAGTCCGTTCGTCCCACAGCGACGTGCACCCTTCAGGAAAACGCTGATTAAGTACCCCACCGTTCGGGCTGAGCTTGTCGAAGCCCAGTGCTGGAGCGCTTGCGCTTCTGTCCTGAGCGGAGTCGAAGGACTCAGCCCTGACGGTGGAAATATGTTCGATGTTTCTTCAAGGAGACCCCCATGCAGTATTCCGACTTCCAGTTCCTGACTTTCGAAGCCCGGCCGAACGGCGTGCTGGTGATCACCATCAACCGGCCTGAAGTGCTGAACGCCACCAACGCCCGTCTGCACTGGGAGCTGTCGAAGATCTGGGCGGTGATCGACGACGACCCGGCAACCAAGGTTGCGCTGATTACCGGCCGCGGCGAGCGCGCCTTCTCGGCGGGCGGCGACCTCGACTGGGTGAGTGGAATGGTCGGCAACGCGGGCGAGATCGCCAAAGGCATGCGCGAAGCGGCGGACATCGTCTACGCCATGATCGGCTGCGAGAAACCCGTCATCTCCGCCATCAACGGCGTTGCCGTCGGCGCCGGACTGGCCGTTGCACTGCTGGCCGACATCAGCATCATGGCGGAGGAGGCGCGCATCGGCGACGGCCACGTCAAGCTCGGCGTTTCCGCGGGCGACCACGCCGCCATCGTCTGGCCGCTGCTGTGCGGCATGGCCAAGGCGAAGTACCTGCTGATGACCGCCGACTTCGTCGACGGCAAGGAAGCGGAACGCATCGGCCTGGTCAGCCTGTGCGTTCCCGCCGAGCAACTGATGGCGCGCGCGCTGAAAACCGCCGACCGGCTCGCCGCCGGCAGCCAGCAGGCCATCCGCTACACCAAGAAGTCGCTCAACAACTGGATGCAGATGGCACGGCCGATCTTCGACAACTCGCTGGCGCTGGAAATGCTGTGCTTCCTCGGCGCCGACGCCGCCGAAGGCGTCGAGGCGATGCGCGCCGGCCGCCCGGCGCGTTTCCCTTCGGCGGGCTGACGGCCGGCCGGCCCCGAGTTGTCGCTGACTGTCATTAAAGTTGAAACGAGGGCTATTGATTTTGAGCTGTTTTTTCAACAAGACTGGCACGAGTTCACCAGCCTCGTGCCATCGCCCTTAAAGAAACACACACACCGTGCCACCAAAACTGAAAACGGTGGCACCGAGTAGGCTATCCGGCCTCTGCCGGTTTCTATGCTATGCCGTCGTGGGTGTTTCTTGAGTCCTATCGGACTCGGTGCTCAGGTGCGTTAGGCAGGTGTGCCCGAGAACCCAAGGAACGCATGATGTAAGCGAATCGGCATAGATGGCCTGGAGCGTGTGTGCTGGCTCTGCCAAGTCGGCCCGGGACTGACGTCGCTCGGGGCGAGGCGATCTGCCGGACGCGAAACCCGCTTCAAGTAAGCGTTGACGCCATCGGCAGATTCCGAAGGGGCGCCGGAAAGAACGTAACCCACCATGAAGCCGATAGCATGGTTCTCTCCGTACTTCTCCTGGATGAATCGATCCATGCCTTCGACTACGTACTCGCGGCACAAGTGGGTGTCTGACCCTGCGATTCGCTTGCATTCGATGATCGCATGAGGATCATGTTCTTGTGTGCGCAAGAAGATTTCGACGAACGCCAGTGGAATATCGGTGCGCCCGTCCGGCAGCATTACGCTGCTTTTTGATCGCGACTCTGTGCCAGGCAGCACCATAATCTGTTTCCACGGAGAGTTCTTCAGTGCACTGCGCATCCCATCGCGTAGGCGCTCCGTCATGAGCACCTCGCCAGCATTGGGATTTACATCCTCGGCTTCACATGCATGTTGCCAACCATCAGCCAGTGTCAGCAGAATGACCGCTACGACCTCAGGCTCCAGTTCGATGAACTCTCTGCCCAAAGCAGGAGGGGGCTCATAGGGAATCCTCAAGCGTTGCCCCCTGAAAAGCTCTCCGCTACCACTGCATCGGCATCTTCCAGTGCTGCGATGCCCATCCAGTGGCGACGCGCTGCGGGCTTGATGATCACGACTTCGTTGCGTCCGTGTACTCGCAATTCCCGCTCCGCACTGAGCGCGGTTGCGATCTTGACCTTCAGTCGCTTACCAAGCCGTGCTAGCACGTCGTTCAAGTCGCCTTGTGGTGCCACGACGCTCACGCTGGAATCTCCGGGGCCGTCTTCCAGGACGAAGCGCACTACGCGCAAGGCCGAGCTGCCTGGTAAGTCAAGTACTTCGGCGCGCATATGTCGCTTGTTACGAACGGAAAACCAGCCCTCCATGACGGACAGAAAGGTCTTGGCGTACGCCGCGACCTCGGTACGGCTGTCCGTAGTCGCGACAGAAGATTCGCGGCCGCTCTCCCATTGCCATCCGGCGCGCAGAAGCCCATCTCGAACCACTACTCGATCGGTGTCACCAAGCCCGTATAGATCGAATACCGCTTCGTCCAATGCAGCCCAATCCTGCACGTCGATTTCGCGCTTACGTAGTGCTTTCTCAAGTGACAACAGGCGCTGCCCTGCTTGCGACTTCCCGGCAGTGATGAAATCCGGCACCGGCAGAGAGCCAACGTCGCGCATTAACAGCTTTCGCTTGTAGATGCCAAATTCCGCAGCCGTCAAACTAAAGAACCACGAGGCCAGCGCAGAACTCAGAATCGCTCCGAGTAGATGCGCCGTTTGCTTGTGGGCTGCTGGTAGCGATACGGCGAAGAAGGAGTCGGTAAAAACAAGGTCGCGCTCGGCGACTGCGACCACAGCTCGTGGATGTCCCACTACCATTTCTTTTACGACCAGCAGAGGTGCTCGATAGGTATTGCGTGAGTGTGGCCACTGAGCCTTCGAGTGGTTGTATGTTGGAAGGTCATCAGGAATGCAGAAGTGCTGCATGTCGCTAGTCTGTAGCAGTTCCAACCCGTTCAATTCACGAGCATCGCGCGTCTGGTTCGTCGGACGCCCTTGAGTCAACCCATCATGGAACTTGGTATCGAGTGATGCCAGCCGTTCGCCCAGGCTTTGATGTACCGAAGTCAGCTCGTCCAACAATAGAAGATCACGGTGACGACCCACAGCAGCGGCCTTCAATTTCAGCGGCTGCCTTTCGATCTCGCCGAGAGTCAGCTTGATGACATCACTGGGTGCAACCTCGAACGAATGAGTTCTCGCGCCGCTGGGCGTCCACGGAATTTGAACTACCGTGACCTGATCTGCCCGCTGCGTTGGTCGGTGGCGAGCAAAGAGGACCACTGCTGGCATCGTTGCTGTCGCGAAAAGCCAACTGCATAAGTGGGACAGGTTGACCAAGGTGATCGGGGCCATGGTGCGCATGACATGCTGTGCCGCCGCCATGCCCGTCCCGCTGCGGCTAAAGAATGGCATCGCGCTGAGAATGATGCCGAAGCGTGTTTTCTCATGCGAGAACTCAGCTGCCCGCAACACGAAGTCCAGCCCTTCCCCTCGCGGCTGCGCGGGAACGCCAGCAACTCTGGTCTTTCGTCGTGCTTCGGTTCCGGTCTGCCCTTTAAAGCTCCAAGGCGGATTGCCCACGATCAGGTCGAACTGTTTCAATCCCGCCGGGGTGGTTAGCACGGCCTTGCTATCTCCGTCGCGCTCGACGGTCCGAGCGTCGCCGACGAGCAATGTCTTGCCGATCAGTGGCTGAAACTTCAGGGAGTGCGGCGGGCGGGGATCGGGGTCCAGTTCAAGTGCGGCTAGATACAAGCTGAATGCAGCGACGCGAATGGCGGCTTCGCTGATGTCCACGCCGTAGATCTGCTCATAGAGCGTCGAGCGGATCACTTCCCGTGTTGGTGTCTGACCTTTCATGCGCAGATGGACAAGTCGCCGTAACGCCTCGACCAGGAAGACGCCGGAGCCGCACGTCAAATCTAGAACGGACTCCCGTCCCGACAGGCCATCCATGACCTCATCGAGGATCAGGGAAACCACCGACAGTCGTGTGTAATGCACGCCGTTGCGCAGCGCTTCCGTGCGCTTTCCATCTGGACGTGGCTCGGCGTGCGCGAACTGCTCGTAGATCGAGCTGATGAGCTCGACCGGAATGACGTCGAACTGGTACGGGAAAAAGCTGAGCTGCCCACTCTCGGGATCGACGGCCTCAAGGAATTCGGCAACCCGCGTCAGGTGGTGAGCGGAGGGTGTTGTCTTGACCGACGAGGGTGGAAACATGTCGCCGTTGAAAGTCTGGGCCAGCCATTCGAACAGCTTGCCGGTCGCTGGCCGGTCGCGCAGGATCATCGGCAACGTTGTGTGGTCACATACCCTCTTCAGCCGTGCCGCACTGACGATCTCGCGGTCGATCAGATACTGGGTAAAAATCACCCGCCCGATCAAGGCCTGTGCCTCACCACGCGCGAGATTGCCAGCGACCAGGTCGCGTTCGAGAAAACCAAGGTCCGACAGGAGCTTCTGATCGACGCTAGTTTTGCGATCGATGACCGGCACTTGGACCCAGAACTGGCCCGTCTCGATCGCCAATCGGCCGGCGAACGTATCCAGTTCCTTGAGCGAAGATTCGATGTTTTCGAAACGTCGGATCAGGTGTCTCTGGGCATCATCTTCTTTCACGGGTGTGCCGAAGCCGTTATACAGGTCGATACGCTGCGGCGAAATCACCCACAGCAACGGCGCGAACCCCTCGTTCCAGATTTCTCGCCGCCACTGGCTGACAAGATCGTCTGTAGGCGCGCTTTGCTCGAACTTGAAATAGACGGTCAACGACGACGTGCTATGCCACAGAGCGTCTGGAGTAAAGACGCGGCCATGGCGAGAAGATTGCGCCTCCGCTCCCAGTCGAAGGCCTGGCGCGGGTTGACCATCCGGAAGGAAGCCGGTTGCGGCGAGCACATGATCCAGCCTGGAGGTATTCACGCCCTGCTCCGAATAGCTTCAGGCGGAAACGGCAATGCTGCTTGCTTTGGCGCTGACATGATCGGCAGCATGTGCTGCTGAAGCCGCGTGATCAAAGGATCAAGAGGGATGGCGAGAGTCGGTTGCGTCGGTGCCGGCCCAAGTCCCTCTGGGCCGGTGTCACGTAGGGTCGCCGAGGTCGGGGTCACCAACACCACGGCGCCATTCAGTGCCAATATGCTACTGTCAGCCAGCAACCGGAACAGCGCATCGACGCCAGCGCTGACAGTGGTGATGTGCACGCCCAACGAGCTGACCAATTCGTTGGTGACAGCTAGGGCAAGAAGATCGGCAAAGGTGAACCGAGCAGCTTTCCCTGTCTTGGAGGCAAGGTACGGTAAGGTTTTGCGCCAATGCCGCACAGTCTCGGCAGAAACGCCAGTTAGCGTGCGCATCTGATCCTGAGTGTATTGAATGGCAGGGACAGTTGGCATTTGCGTTGTTGATAACGTGAAATTTTGCGTATTTTGCCATGCAAGAACGTTCATCTCAACAGGTACAGACCGGTCAACTGTCTATTCCACAAGCTTTCCACTCTCCTGGAACCGTGCTCTCTACCACATTCCAGAACGGGCATTAACCGCTCCGGCGAAAAAAGGACCGCTGTGATCGTTTTCAGGCCTACGTCGTCAAGATAGAAGTACAGAAGCCAAGCTCCAAACAAGAAAGACTCTGATATTCCGAGCCCTTTCAATCTCCGTGGCACACGCTTTTTACTAACTTGGCACAGCTTTGACTTTCCGTGTCCCCCCGACACCGACAACGGAGCGGCCGTGTCTTCCTTCCGTCAAATATTTCCACGATAATGGAAACATGGAAATAAACATCGCCGTCGCCGCCCTTGCGGCCCTCGCCCAGGAAACCCGCCTCGCCATCTTTCGCCGGCTGGTGGAAGCCGGGCCGGAGGGTCTGAACGCCGGGGCCATTGCCGACGCGCTGGGGCTGCCCGCGGCCACGCTGTCGTTCCACGTCGCCCAGCTCAACCGGGCGAGCCTGGTGGCGGCGCGACAGGAGGGGCGCTTCATCTTCTATTCGGCCAACTTCGCGGCGATGGACGAACTGCTCGCTTACCTCACCGACAACTGCTGCCAGGGCGGCGCGTGCCTGCCCAAGGCGGCCAGGAATCTGCCTTCCGCCAGGAGAAAATCCAAATGACCGACCGCCTCTACAACGTACTGATCCTGTGCACCGGCAATTCGGCGCGCAGCATCCTCGCCGAGGCCCTGTTCAACGAGATGGGCAAGGGCCGCTTCCGCGCCTGGAGCGCCGGCAGCCATCCGGCCGGCAAGGTGAATCCTTTCGCCATCGAATTGCTGCAATCCAAGGGTATGACGGTGACCGATCTGCGCAGCAAGAACTGGGACGAATTCGCCGCTCCCGGCGCACCGGCGCTGGATTTCATTTTCACCGTCTGTGACAACGCGGCCGGCGAAGTGTGCCCGGTGTGGCCGGGCAAGCCGCTCACCGCCCACTGGGGCATTCCCGATCCGGCGGCGGCGGAGGGCAGCGACGAAGCCAAGCGTCGCGCCTTCCTCCACGCCTTTCTCCAGTTGCAGCGGCGCATCGCCCTGTTCTTCGCCCTGCCGCTGGAAAAGCTGGACGCCGCCGCATTGAAGCAGCGCCTCGCCGACATCGGCCGCAGCGCCGACGGGAAGGCAGCATGAACCGCTTCGAACGCTATCTGACCCTGTGGGTGTTTCTCTGCATCGTTGCCGGCGTGGCGCTGGGCCAGGCCTTCCCCGCCCTGTTCCAGGCCGTCGGCCGGCTGGAAGTGGCGCGGGTGAATCTGCCGGTGGGGCTGCTGATCTGGGTGATGATCATCCCCATGCTGGTGAAGGTGGACTTCGGCGCGCTGGCCGAGATGCGCCGCCATGTGCGCGGCATTGCCGTGACGCTGTTCGTGAACTGGCTGGTGAAGCCGTTTTCCATGGCCCTGCTGGCGTGGATTTTCATCCGCCACCTGTTCGCCCCCTGGCTGCCGGCGGAGCAGATCGACAGTTACGTGGCCGGGCTGATCCTGCTTGCTGCCGCGCCGTGCACGGCGATGGTCTTCGTCTGGAGCCGGCTGACCGACGGCCATCCGCTGTTCACCCTGTCGCAGGTGGCGCTCAACGACACCATCATGGTGTTCGCCTTCGCCCCCATCGTGGCGGTGCTGCTCGGCCTCTCCTCCATCGTCGTGCCCTGGGATACCTTGTTCACTTCGGTGCTGCTGTACATCGTGATCCCGGTGATCCTCGCCCAGCTCTGGCGGCGCCATCTGCTCAAGGGCGGGACGGCGGCGTTCGAGGCGGCGATGGCGAAGATCGGGCCGTGGTCGATCGCCGCGCTGCTCGCCACGCTGGTGCTGCTGTTCGCCTTTCAGGGCGAAGCCATCCTCGGGCAACCGCTGGTGATCGCGCTGCTGGCGGTGCCGATCCTGATCCAGGTGCTGTTCAACTCGGCGCTGGCCTACTGGCTCAACCGGGCGGTGGGCGAGCAGCACAACGTCGCCTGCCCCTCGGCGCTGATCGGTGCCTCGAACTTTTTCGAGTTGGCGGTGGCGGCGGCGATCAGCCTGTTCGGCTTCGAATCCGGCGCCGCGCTGGCGACTGTGGTCGGCGTGCTGATCGAGGTGCCGGTGATGCTGCTGGTGGTGCGCATCGTGAATGCCAGCAAAGGCTGGTACGCTCGGGGCTTGGCCGCTTAGCGTGAAAAAGCAAAAATCGAAGGATAGGTAATCGTCGAGCGTAGCGAGCCAGTAAGTACTTCCCCCGCGAGGGGGACGGGAGGGGGCGGGCCTTTCTGCTGCTTTTTCGGCCGAGCCATTGCGCGCGGCATCGAAGTCAACCCTGTTCGGTTCCGGCTCGTCCGGCTTAGGAGGACACCATGGATCTGCTGCTGGCGGCAATGCAAAGCGGTGCGGCCAGTCTGGCGTCGTATCTGGCGGCCCATGTGCTGCTCTGTCTGGTGCCGGCCTTCTTCATCGCCGGCGCGCTGTCGGCGCTGGTGCCGCAGCAATCGATCGTTCGCTTTCTCGGCCCCGACGCGGCCCGCTGGAAGTCCTACTCCGCCGCGGCCGGCGCCGGCAGCCTGCTGGCGGTGTGCTCCTGCACCGTCCTGCCGCTGTTCGCCGGCATCTACAAAAAAGGCGCCGGCCTGGGGCCGGCCATCACCTTTCTGTTCTTCGCCCCGGCGGCCAACATCCTTGCGTTGTCTTATACCGGCGTGGCGCTGGGTGCCCAGTTCGCCGTGGCGCGCATCGTCCTCGCGCTGTGTTTCGGCATCGGCATCGGTCTGCTGATGGCGCTGCTGTTCCGCAAGGCCGAAGCGACGCGGCGGGCCGCCGATGCAGGCCCGGCCTTTGCCGGCGACGGCGGCATTCCCGCCCGCAACCTGGGCTTTCTGCTGGCGCTGGTGGCCCTGCTGATCGCCGGCACCTTGAAGCTGGATTTTCTCAATGCCGCCCTGTTCAGTTTCAACCTGCCCTGGGACGGCCGCGCGGTCCAGGCGACGCTGGACCGCTGGGTGCCGGCCAATCCGGCGACGGGCGCGGAAGGCCTCAGTCTCCAGGGTCTGCTGCTGATCGGCCTGCTGTTGCTGATCGGCGCCTGCGCCCGGCGCGGCCTGGGCAAGGTGGATGAGGGCTTCAACCGCTGGACGCCGGCGGCCCTCGCGCTCACCGCGCTGACCCTGGTGTTCGCCGCCCTGGCGCTGCGCAGCACGGGCGATCAGCTGTTGCTCACCGTCACCGGCCGCACCGTCGCCGTCGCCGGGCTGACGGCGCTGCTGCTGCCCCTGGCGCGGCGCTTCGATGCCTGGGACATGCAGCAGTGGCTGTGGGAAACCTGGCGCTTCGTGATGCAGATATTTCCCCTGCTGGTGGTAGGCGTCTTTCTCGTCGGCGTGATCCGCTTGTTCATCCAGCCGGAGTGGGTTCAAGTCGTGGCCGGCAGCAACACCGTGCTCGCCAATCTGGCCGGCGTGGTGTTCGGCGTGTTCATGTACTTCCCCACGCTGGTGGAGGTGCCGGTGGCGAAGATGTTCCTTTCCCTGGGCATGCACCCCGGCCCGCTGATCGCCTACCTGATGGCGGACCCGGAACTGTCGCTGCAAAGCATCCTGATCACCACCGCCATCATCGGCAAGCTCAGGACCTGGACCTACGTCGGCCTGGTGGCGCTGTTCTCCACGCTGGCCGGTCTGGCCTACGGTGCATGGGTGGACGGTGCCGCTGCAACGACGTTGTTGCCGGCCCTGGCCGGCTTTATCGCGCTGCTGGCGGCGACCCTCTACGCCATCGAACGGCAGCGCCCACCGCATTGAAAAGGAGTTCGCCATGCTGATCAAAATATTGGGAACGGGCTGCGCCAAGTGCCAGCGTCTGGAACAGCTCACACGCGAAGTGGCCGCCGAGGCAGGGCTGGCAGTCAGCATCGAGCACGTGCGCGAGATGGACAAGATCATGGCGTATCCGGTCATGTCCACGCCGGCGCTGGTGGTGGATGATGTCGTCAAATCCTCGGGACGCATGCCGAGCAGGGAGGAAATCGCCGACTGGCTCGGCGCCGACTGAGCCTGGCGGAGGAGACCCTGCATCCGGCCGCGGTATCATCGCGGCATGTACCAGAATCTACTAATCATGTTGCTGCTGCTGTCGGCCGCCGTCGGCGCCGTGGCAGTGGCCCGGCGCCTGCGGGCACCGGCCATGCTGGCCTACCTGATGGTCGGCATCGTCCTCGGCCCCCATGGCCTGCACATGATCACGGAAAGCTCGACGGTGGACGCCTTCGCCGAGTTCGGCGTGGTGTTCCTGATGTTTTCCATCGGCCTCGAATTCAGCCTGTCCAGCCTCAATCGCATGCGCAAGGCGGTGTTCGGCTACGGTACCGCCCAGGTTCTGCTGACCACACTCGGCACCGGTCTGGTTACGTTTTACGGCTACGACCAAGGCTGGCGCACCGGGGTCGCCGTCGGGCTGGCGGTGGCGATGTCGTCGACCGCCATCGTCGCCAAGATGCTGTCGGAACGCTTCGAGCTGCAGTCGCGCTCCGGCCGGCAGACCATGGGCGTGCTGCTGTTTCAGGATCTGGCTCTGGTCCCCTGCCTGCTGCTGTTTCCCGCCCTGGCGCAGCCCGACGAAGACCTGATGCGCCCCTTGCTGATGGCGCTGCTCCAGGCCGGCGCCGTTCTCGTCATCCTGGTGGCGGTGGGGCAAAAGCTGATGGCGCGACTCTACGATGCGGTGGCCCATCACAAGTCCGAGGAGCTGTTCGTTCTAGCCACGCTCTGGATCGTGGTCGGGCTGGCCTACGCCACGGGGCAGGCCGGCCTGTCGCTGGCACTGGGCGCTTTCGTCGGTGGCATGCTGATCTCGGAAACGGTGTATCGCCATCAGGTGGAGGCGGACATCCGGCCGTTCCGCGACATCCTGCTCGGCTTGTTCTTCGTCACCGTGGGAATGATGCTGGATCTGGGCTACGTGCTCAGCAACCTGGACGGGCTGCTGCTAGCGCTGCTGTTACTGGTGGCGGGCAAGGGGATCGTCGTGCTGCTGGTGGTGATGGCAGGACGCACGCCGTTCGATGTGGCGCTGCGCACGGCGGGGCAGTTGGCCCAGGCCGGCGAGTTCGGGCTGGTGCTGATCGAATTCGCCCACCAACTGAAGCTGGTGGGGGACGATGTGTTCCAGGTCACCATAGCCGCCATGCTGTTCTCCATGTTTCTCGCACCCACCTTGATCGAACGCGCCGCCAACCTCGGCAAACGCATGGCGCGCGGCGACTGGGCGCACCGCACCCGGGTCATTCAATCAGTCACCGCCGAAGCGGAGGAACTCAGCGGCCACGTTGTCCTCTGCGGCTTCGGCCGCAGCGGCCGGCGCATTGCCAGCTTTTTAGACGATGAGGGAATTTCCTACATGGCCCTGGAAGTGGATCCGCAGCGCGTCAAGGACGCCGGCGGCCGCGTCGTGTTCGGCAACGCCGATCGCGCCGAGGTGCTGCGCGCCGCCGGCATCGAGCGGGCACGGGCCGTGGTGGTCACCTATCCGGACGTGCACTCGGCGTTGCGCATCCTGCGCCGCGTACGCGACCTGCGTCCCGACCTGCCGGTGGTGGTGCGCGCGCCCGACGAGGCCGATGTCGCCAAGCTGAAAGCGGCAGGAGCCACCGAGGTGGTTTCCGACATCCATGAAGGCAGCCTGATGCTGGCTGCGGAAACCCTCGCCCAGCTCGGCGTACCGATCGAACGCGCCATCGCCCAGGTCAAGGCGGTACGCGCCGAACGCTACGGCAGTCTGCGCGAGTTTTACCGCAACGACAAACGTCAACACGTCCGTCCGGACAATCGATGACCCCCTGAAATCGAGGCCCCCCCATGTCCGCCTTCCCTGCAATGTCGCGCCGCGCACTCGCCCTGTTCTGCCTCCTCGTCGCCGTTGCCACCGCCCGCGCCGACGATGCGCCGCCGCTGTCGACCGGCCGCAGTCTTTATCTGGCGATCTACTCGCACCTCTACCACGGCGATCTGGACGGCCGCGGCAATCCTTCGCAAACCCTGCTCTCCGCGCATGTCAGCATCCGCAACACCGATGCCCGCTCGACCATCAAGGTGGTCTCGGCCCGCTACTACGACACCGAGGGACGGCTGGTGAAGGATTACGTGCCCGCGCCGCGCACGATCAAACCGCTGGGCACCTTGGAACTGTTCGTTCCGCATACCGACGTCTCGGGCGGATCGGGTGCCAATTTCATCATCGAGTGGAAGGCCGACGGGCCGGTCAATCCGCCGCTGGCCGAAGCCCTGCATGCGGACATCCGAGCATCCCGCACCATCGTCTTCACCACGACGGCCCGCACCCTGGCAGCGCCTTGACATGTCCACCGCACTGCGCTGGCACGCCCACGACGGTGCGACGGTCGCCCGACACCACGTCGTCGATCCGGCCCAGGGCCTGAGCGACGCGGAAGCCGCCGCCCGGCTTGCCCGCCACGGCCCCAATCGCCCGACGCTGCGCGCCGGACGCAGCGCGCTATCGCGCTTTGCCGGGCAGCTGATGGAACCGCTGGTGCTGGTATTGATCGCTGCGGGACTGGTGACCGCGGCGCTCGACGAATGGGTGGACTCCGGGGTGATTTTCGGTGTCGTACTGGTCAATGCGCTGGTCGGCTTCATCCAGGAAGGCAAAGCCGAGAGCGCGCTGGCGGCGCTGGCGCGTGCCGTCGCCACCGAGACCACGGTGTTGCGCAGCCGCCAGCGCCTGAAGCGCGATGCGCTCGAACTGGTGCCGGGCGATGTGGTACTGCTCGCCGCCGGCGACAAGGTGCCCGCCGATCTGCGCCTTGTCGCCGGCAAGGATCTGCGCACTCAGGAAGCGGCGCTGACGGGCGAATCGTTGCCGGTGGACAAACACTGGAACGCACTGCCGGAGGACACGCCGCTCGCCGAGCGTCGCAACATGGCCTATGCCGGCACCGTGGTGGTGGCCGGACAGGGGCGCGGTGTGGTGGTGGCCACCGGCGACAGCACCGAAACCGGACGTATCGCCGATCTGATCGCCCAGGCGCCCGATCTATCGACGCCGTTGACGCGACAGATGGCGCGCTTTTCGCGCCAGTTGCTGCTGATCATCCTGGCGCTGGCGCTGCTGACCTTCGTCGTCGGCGTACTCCGCGGCGAAGCGGCGGTAGACATGTTCATGGCCGCGGTGGCGCTCGCCGTCGGTGCCATTCCCGAAGGCCTGCCGGCGGCGGTGACGGTCACGCTGGCCATCGGCGTTGCGCGCATGGCGCGGCGGCGCGCCATCGTGCGCAAGCTGCCGGCGGTGGAAACTCTGGGCAGCACCACCGTCATCTGCTCCGACAAGACCGGCACGCTGACCGAGAACGCAATGACCGTGCTGCAACTCTGGGCAGGCGGCGAGCGCTTCAGCGTCAGCGGCCACGGCTATGCGCCGGAAGGCCACATCGAAAATATGCAGGACGGAGGCGCCGCACACCCCGCCGCTTTGCGCGAAGTCCTCCTCGCCGGCGCGCTTTGCAACGATGCCGGCCTGCATCGCGAGGAGCGGCACTGGTCCATCACCGGCGATCCGACCGAAGCGGCGTTGCTGGTCGCCGCACGCAAAGGGGGCCTCGACGAGGCCACGCTGCAAGCCCTTTTCCCCCGCCATGACGAACTGCCGTTCGATTCCGAGCGGCAGAGCATGGCCACCCTGCACATGATCGAGGGGCTGGGCATGGTGTACGTGAAAGGTGCGCCGGAAAAAGTGCTGGCCGCCTGCGACGCGATGCTCGATGCTTCCGGACACAGAGTGCCGCTGCAACACGCGGCGGTCGAGGAAGAAGCGCGGGCCCTGGCGCGCCAGGGTTTGCGGGTTCTTGCGCTGGCGCGGCGGGAACTGCCGGCAGACACGGTTTTGACGGCACGGCACATCGAGAGCGGGCTCTGCCTTGTCGGCCTGGCCGGCATGCTCGACCCGCCCAGAGCGCGGGCCGTGGCAGCAGTCAAAACCTGCCAGCGAGCGGGTATCCGGGTCAAGATGATCACCGGCGACCATGCCGAAACCGCGCTGGCCATCGCCCGCCGGCTGGGCATCGCCGACGAAACCAGCCGCGCACTCAGCGGACGCGATCTCGCCGCACTGGATGACGATGCGCTGGTGGCCACCGCCGCCGCCACCGATGTGTTCGCCCGCGTCGAGCCCGAACAGAAATTGCGGTTGGTGCGCGCCCTACAGGCGGGCGGCGCGGTGGTAGCGATGACGGGCGACGGGGTCAATGACGCGCCGGCACTGAAACAGGCGGACATCGGTATCGCCATGGGACTGGGCGGCACCGACGTGGCCAAGGAGGCTGCCGCGATGGTACTCACCGACGACAACTTCGCCACCATCGAAGCCGCGATCGAAGAGGGGCGGGGGATATACGACAACCTGGTGAAGTTCGTCACCTGGACGCTGCCGACCAATTTCGGCGAAGGATTGGTGATCCTCGCGGCGATCCTGCTCGGCATGACCCTGCCCATCACTCCGTTACAAATTCTCTGGATCAACATGACCACCGCCGTGCTGTTGGGCATGCCGCTGGCCTTCGAGCCGGTGGAACGGGGCGTGATGGCGCGCGCGCCGCGACAGCCGGGCGGCGCGATGCTCGACGGCTCCCTGCTATGGCGCATTCTGCTGGTCAGTACGTTGCTGCTCGCAGGCGCCTTCGGCCTGTTCCTGCTCTACTTGGAGCGTGGAGCACCGCTTGCCGAAGCCCGCACCGTTGCCTGCAATGTGTTCGTGATGGTGGAAACCGCCTATCTGTTCAGCTGCCGCTCGCTGACGCGACCGCTCTGGCGCATGGCGCCATTCGATAACGGCTGGGTGTGGGGCGGTGCCGGCAGCATGCTGCTGCTGCAACTGGGATTTACGTATCTGCCGGTGATGAACCGCACCTTTCAGACCGCGCCGATCGGCTTGACCGCCTGGGTGGAAATTCTGACGGTCGCCACGCTGGCCACGGTGGTCGTGGAAATCAGCAAATACCGGCAGCGCAGAGCCGCTCCGGCAAAGAGTGCGCTATGAGAGAACCGCCGTGCGCCACGGCGGGCGCACGGCGGGAGGTGCTTCAGCCGGCGGTCGGCTTCTGCGTCAGGCCGGCGCTTTCGATCCAGCGCTTGATGCGGTTGGCGTCGCCGATCCGGGTCAACTTACCCCAGGAATCGAGCAATACGATGATGGTCGGCTTGTTGTTGAGCCAAGCCTGCATCACCAGGCATTTGCCTGCTTCGCTGATGAACCCGGTCTTGGACAGGCCGATTTCCCAATTGCCGTTGCGGGCGCGTACCAACGGATTGGTATTGCGGAAGGTCTGCTGGCGGTTGCCCAGCATCACCTCGTACTCCGCCGTGGTGGTGAATTCGCGGATCAGCGGATATTGATGCGCGACAGTCACCATTTTCACCAGATCGCGGGCACTCGACACGTTGGCCGAGGTGAGGCCGGTCGGGTCTTCGAAATGGGTGTCGGCAAGGCCCAGGCTTTCCGCCTTGCGGTTCATCGCGGCGATGAATGCCGAGCGTCCGCCCGGATAGAAACGCGAAAGCGCCGAGGCCGCACGGTTCTCGGATGACATCAGCGCAAGACGCAGCATTTCTTCGCGGCTAAGGCGCGTTCCCACCTTGAGTCGGGAATGGGTGCCCTTGAGGACATCCACGTCCTCTTCTCCGATTGTCAGTTCCTCGTTCAGATTGGGATTGGCATCCAGCGCAACCATCGCTGTCATCACCTTGCTGATGGACGCAATCGGCACCACTGCGCCGGCATTCTTCTCGAACAGAATCGCGCCGGTGGCCTGATCCTGTACGAGGGCCGCCGACGACTGAACAACCAGGCGCCGAGTGTCTTCCAAGGTACTCCTGGCGACGACGGCACGTTTTTTCACGACGGCCTGCTTTTTCTTGTGTCCGTGGCTGTCTTTGCCATCGGCCTTGCCGGTTGCGGCCGTTCCGGCGAGGGGATTCAACGCGAGCCCTGCGGTGGCGAGGAGAAGGATCAATATTGTTTTCATAGGGTCTCCTGCGAAGATTTACGCGACCGTGAAACGGCTACGGCCCACACTCGAATTAGCGGCATTTTATAACGCAAAATTAAGTAGATATAGAGATAATCTCAACTTATGCATTAAGGCTGTGCGAGAAATTTCTGCAAATCATCGCGCCGTGCCACGCCATCCCGGTAACCAAGGTCGAGCAGTGCTTCCAGAAAGGGCTGCTCGAACAGCAACAGGCTGGCGATCTGGAATGCCGTCTCCTCTTCGATCCGCTCCAGCGATTTGCGCAGAGTATCGGGAACGCAGGACCAGTGGCTCCGCGCAAGTTGCGGCAAAGGTACTGACGGAACAAACCGAATCGTCTCGCACGCCGCCGTAGGCGCCTGAACGTCCCCACCGCTGCACCCGAAGCCGGAAGCCACGGCATGGGCCGCCGCCTGAAGCATCCCCGACTGCAGCCGGGTATTGCGCCGTTGCGCCGTCGATACGGGCAGATCCGCCTCGATGCTCAGAATCCGGCCCGCACCTAAACGCAAGGCCGCTGCCTCCGGACGACCGGCCGCGGCCGCATCGCAGAAATATTCCCGATGCACTTTGACCGGAGGGAACACCAGCGGAATGGCGAACGCCGCCGCAAGATGTTCGGCCCCCAGGCGCACATGCGCGCTGACGATAGGTCCGTCGCGCCAGGGCTCGAGATCGCCGCGCCCCTGAAAGAAATGCACGGTTTGTTGCGAAGCGTATCCGTACGCCCCGAGGCTCAGCGCATGCAAGGTGCCGGCTTCGATCGCCGCAGCGATGCCTTCAAAGTCGGCCTGGGCCGCGAACAACGCACGCGCCGAGCGGGCGTCGAGCCAGCCGTCGCCGGCGGCACCGCACAAAATACGCCAGGCAACCCCCAGGCGGGAGACCGGTAATCCACCGTAGAGATTACGGCAGCTGCAACTCGTCCAGAATCGCGTCAGCGCATCGACGGCGGCATGGAAATCGTTCGCGCCCGCTGCCAGAATCGTCGCCCCCATGCTCCCGCCGGAAACGGCGCTGATGATCGGAAACGGACTGCGACGCGCGTTGCGGTCCATTTCCGCCGCCGCTTTCAAAACCCCCGCCTGATAGGCCGCGCGGGCTCCACCGCCTGACAGGGCCAGCCCGTTCAGCGGTGCGAACGAAGCCATGCGGGCTTTCTAGAGCAACTTGATGCACAACCGGAAACGGCTGCCTGCGGCGGGCAATTGGGGCGAATTTGGCTCATGTGAGATAATGGCAACCTTTACCGTTCCCATAATAACCGAGCCGTACCCGCCCAATGCTTGTCCAGTGCTTCGCACCATCTCCGCGAGGCGCGCCCCCGACCGCATCGGCATATCGCCGCTTCCGCACGTCCCGACGACAAGCCTGCCCTCACACTAAGATGGAGTGGAGTTTTCAATGAATCAACGTCTGCAAACACCGACCGACGCGATCGCCGCACCGGATTACGTCAAACACGAAAAACTCAAGGCCTGGGTTGCCGAAGTAGCGGCCATGACGGAGCCTGACGCGGTGGTCTGGTGTGATGGGACGGAGGAAGAAGCGGAGGGACTGTTTGCGCAGATGGTGGAAGCGGGCAGCCTGATCAAGCTGAACGAAGCGAAGCGGCCGAATTCGTACCTGGCGCTGTCC